>WNFL01296170.1_pt4 | contig 21622 bp, 20 predicted proteins | sample 5400361 | NCBI WGS metagenome assembly WNFL01 (sample SAMN13153351, study PRJNA577476) | soil metagenome | isolation source: 40 cm soil on Douglas fir-dominated hillslope | place: USA:California | collected 2013-09-17
GGCGAGGATTCGCGAGCAACGGTCGCGCCAATACGGTGACCATTTTCGACCTCAAGACGTTCAACGTAATCGCCACGGCAAGGACAGGCCGGAAACCGGACGCGGTGGTGTATGACAGGTCCAGTAACCTGGTCTTCTCGTTGAACCTCAACGATCAGTCGATCACCGCCATCGACGCGGCAAACGGCGCAATTCGTGGAACGATGCATCTGGTGGACAGCCCGGAAGATGCCGTGGTGGATGGCAAGGGCACCCTCTACGTGAATCTAGCCGACCCCGCGGAGATAGCGATCATCGATACTGCGACGCTGTCCCTGCGCAGGAGAATTCTCCTCTCTCCCTGCCAGGAACCAAGGGGGATCGCTCTCGATGTCAAGCACGGCCGGCTATTTGCCGGATGCAGCAATCAGATGATGGTAGTAACAGACATCAAGAGTGGACGACTGCTGGAACGGCTCGAAACCGGGGGGAGGACAGGTAGCGTTGTTTTTGACGAGGACGAACAACTCGCTTTCGCGGCCAACGGTGTGGGAACGCTAACCGTTGTACGCGAGGAGTCTGCGAACAAGTTCAAGGTTGTCGGGAATCTGGAGACGAAGCGCGGAGCGCGGATCATGGCGCTGGATTCTCACACTCACAGAATGTTTCTCGCGACTGCGGTGTTTCAATCTTCGGCACAAATTGAAGAGTTAAACCTGATGGAACCGGGTTCGTTTGAAATTTTGATCGCGGGGAAATAGGTGGGCCTGCCGTCGGATCAAACGACCCGAACCTCTAAGCGAGCAACTGGAAGCTAGTGTTTTTCTGGCTCCGACTCGCGGGCTTCACCAACGCCTTCGACAGGTTCTGATTCTGGGCGCTCACCGAGTCCCCTCTCGAAACCTCGATCTGTCTGGCTGGCATACTCCCGGATAAATTCCTGTTGGGCGGTCGCGCCTGGCACATCAACACCGGGCCTAATTTCGCGAGTTGGAACTGGGATCTCGGGAGGTTTTCCGATGCCGACGCGGGTAGAGAAGCCGGGACTCACGAGTACCGATGCGCCGGCAATTCCAGGAGCCGCTACTTCCACCAGGCCTTCGAAGACGTCGATTTCACTAACTCCACGCGCGTTGACCTCCACGTCGAAACGTGTGCCACGAACGGCGATCACCGCGCTGGGCGTTCCCATCTGAAAGGGAGGATTGCCGCCGGTACGCTTGCGAATATAGGCGCGAATCCTGCCTATCGCAATATCGAGAGCGTTCCAGGCGCCCGGCGCGGGTTCTTTGACGACGAGGCGGGTGCGCGGTTGAATCAGGATTTCGCTCTCGTCGGTTCGCAGGACGAGCAGGAGACGGCCATTTCCCGTTTCGACTAAGGTGCCGGCAGGAAGGACTTGCCCCCGCTGGGGGCGGGCGAGGCTGGTACCGGGTAACCGCACGTGAACTTCGCCCTTCCATTCACGGATGATGGCTCCCGCAAAGGGTGCAGGGGATGACAGCGAGGGTGAGAGTTGGGCCTGGGCGGCGCATACAAGCGCCGCCCAGATCGGGAGGACTGCCAGACAACTGCCCAAGAAGGGACCCCGCATACCGTTAGAGGTACGTACGCGAGTTCCCGACTCCGTGTTTTCCTGAGGGAACAATGCGCTTAGCCTCCAATAATGATTGCAATCACCTTACCATTGCGGGGATTGACATTGCCTTCATAGTGGTGACATGGATATCTACCACCCGCACCCCTCAGGTGCAAGTCAGAGGCCAGACAGCCGGGCACCTAGCTTGGCATTTCGCTTGCTTGGAGGCGGGCCGGAGGTTAACGGGACTCACCCGATTGGGTCTTCTGGACCCAGTCGCTGGGTGCCCGCGCCCGAGCGACTGGGAGTAGCCATCCCGGCTGGCAAGGTCACGCGTACACGGATTCCTTTTTCGTCGCTGAAGGCTTCGAGGTCACCGCGATGCTCTTCCACGATTCGTTTGACGAATGTGAGACCCAAGCCCCATCCGGGCGCGGACTCAATCGCGGCGCGAGCGCGGTAGAAGGGCTCGAAGAGCCGGGTCATCTCTTCGGGCGGGATGGGGGAGCCTGGATTTCTGACCTCAAAAATTACGCTCGCGTTGGTTCCCGTGACGCCCAGGGTGACTTCGCTTCCAGAGGGGCTGTACTTCACCGCGTTGTTCAGGAGATTGAGAAGAACGCCGGTCAGCATGGGGGCATCGCCTTCGAGAGCGGGCAAATCGGAATCCTCGTGGACGCGAATGCGAATTTCGGCGGCTTCGGCGATCGGATACATGACCTGCTGAAGCTGCGCGATCATCTGGGAAATGGAGATACGCTCCCGCCGCATCGAGCGCGCTCCGGCGTCGAAGCGAAGCACGTCGAGGTAGGTGTTGATGAGGGAAACCAAGCGTTGGGACTCACGGAAAATAGTAGCGGACGCATTGGGCGCGCCGGGAGCTTGCGGATAGCGCAGGAGGAATTCGGCAAAGCCTTGAATCGACACCAACGGTGTGCGCAGTTCGTGGGTTACAAAGCGCAGGGCCTCGGCGCGCGCCAGATCGCGTTCAAGGGTAGAGGTAAGGTCCGTAACGACGATCATCCACTGCGAGCGAGGGCCGCCGGAAGTGAGCGGCAACGCCACTCCGCGCACCTGCCAGAAACCCCCTTTGAGGTGGACCTCGCTTTCCAGCGGCAGGCGTGCTGGCTGTTCTTCCTGTAGGCGAGCCTGCACATTCGCCCAGCTCGGGTGGCCAAGCAACCGGCCAAAATCGTGCAAGTTCATTTCAGGGTTCCAACCCTGCTTGCTGCAGAACTGATCCCAATAGCGATTACGAAACAGAGTCTCTCCGCTCTGCGCAAATACGGCTAGGCCCTCATGCATGGACTCGAGCAAGTTCTGGCGAAACGTGTAGAGCGAGGCGAGTTCAGCCTGCAGTTTATTGATCAAATCCATGCGCCATTGCAGGTCGGTGGTCTCGCGTTTTTCCGGCGAAGATTCCAAGCTGGCCAAATCCGGTGCCTGGCCAATTTGGAGGGTGAGGCGCAACTGGCGGAGACCTCGCGTCAAACCCCGGTTAACGGCGACCAGGTTTTCCAGTTGCGCCAAAGGAACAGCAAGGAGACCAACGCAGAGTATGGGACCAAATTCGATCAGGCGATGCGCGTGGGCGAAAAGCCAGTACCCCACGGCATAACTCAAGGCGAGCAGGGCAGTTTGCAGGAGGACGCCATTCCAAATCGGCCAACGTAGAACCAGCCAGGTAGAAATAAGCGAGAAAAGCACCAGGAATCCGATTTGCGGCCATGCGCGGGCGGGGCGCAAGTCACGCCCACTCATCAGCCCATCGACTAGATTGGCGTGGACTTCCACGCCTGACATGGGCATCTGGCCGCTGACCGGCGTTGGCAAGCGGTCGCTGAGTTCGGTTGCGCCGAAACCGATGAGCACCACTTTTCCGGCGAGGACGGACTGCGAGTGCCCTTCCAGCAAATCCGCCGCGGAAACCGTGGGAAAGGGCAACGTCTTCTGGCCTGAGGCATACTGTCTGCGAAAATCGACGGTCAAGAACTCCGGAGAATAGGATTCCCAGCCCGGTTTTTCAGCCAAGCTTTGGGAGAGCCGGTGTTGCGCGATACGCGATACTTCCAAGGCCAGAGCCCACCGCGGGCCTTCCACACTCAATTCTCGGGCAGGAACGCGGCGGCAGATTCCATCCGCGTCTTCCACGGCTTGAACGTGGCCCACAGCAGCGCCGCTGGCGAGAAATTGTGGAAGTGGTTCAGTCCACAAGCGTTGCGGAGAACTGCTCACTTTGGCGGCCAGAACGACATTTCCGGCCTCTCGAATAGCTTTCGCTAGTGCGTTGTCGGAGGGTGCGTCTCCTGCTTCTACGAGCAGAATATCCAGTCCGATGGCTGAGGGCCGTTGCGTGGAGGTGGCACGGACGAGGCGGGCTAGCAGGGTACGTGGCCACGGCCACCTCCCATAGCGGCTGAGGCTAAGATCGTCGATCAAAACAAGTGCGGTTGAATCTGAGGTTGGAAGGGGAGGACGAAGGCGGAAGTAAATGTCTCCGAACCTGCGGCTCAGCTCTTCCACTGGGTAGGTGAAACTGAGCGCAGCGACCAGACCGAGGAGCAAGAGATTCAGAACAAGCCAGGACTTAATGCGGCTTTGAGACAGGCTTGCCGCTGACGTGGAGGTCATCGGCCGGGGGCGTTCAGATCGATTCCAAGCCGCTGCGCTTTCTTGTAGAGCGTCTTGCGCTCGATGCCAAGCGCGCGCGCGGCGTGCGAGCGGTTCCCCTGCGCCTCTAACAGGGCCCGAACGATCTGTTGGCGTTCCACTTCGCGAAGCGTGGCGCTGCTCTCTGCGTCCGCAGGGCTGACTGCGTCGGCAGCATGGGTCGCAATGCCCTCAACAGAAGAGCTGGCAATATCATCCTCCGCAATTTCTCCCGTGGTGGACAAAATGGCAGCGCGTTCGATGACATTTTCCAATTCGCGCACGTTTCCGGGCCAGGCTCTGCTCGTAAGTGAAGCAACTGCTTCTTCGCGAATCGTGATCTGACGCGTATTGCGATCGTTGAATCGCCTAAGGAAGTGGCGTACGAGGAGCGAGATATCCTCTCGGCGTTCTTCCAGTGAGGGCAACTGGACGGTGACCACGCTAAGGCGGTAATAAAGGTCTTCGCGAAAAGCCTTGTCGCTGATACGCTCAGCGAGGTTAGCGTTGGTAGCGGCAAGGATGCGCACGTCCACGGGGATGTAGGTGTTCGATCCCAGCCTGCGGATCTGGCGCTCCTGTAGGACTCGCAGGAGCTTTACCTGCAAGCCAGGCGTTGTCTCCGAGATTTCGTCGAGGAAGATAGTACCACCGCTGGAACCTTCAAACAGGCCACGGCGAGCCGCCTCCGCGCCGGTGAATGCCCCTTTTTCATGGCCAAAAAGCTCGCTTTCCAGAACACTTTCCGCGAGAGCGCCGCAGTTGATGGCGGTGAAGGCCTTCGCGGCACGCTGGCTGTGCGCATGAATCGCCCGAGCGACACGTTCCTTGCCCGAGCCGCTCGGACCGACAATGAGGACCGTGGCGTCCGTTGGCGCTACGCGGGCAATCGTGCGATACACATCGAGCATCTTTGGACTGCGCCCAATGATCGCCGTCCCCTCAAAGCCTTCGGGCTCCGCGTCCTCAGCAGCAACACCGCTACTGTGGCGGCCCTGACGTCGCTTCTCCAGACGCCGGACAAGATTCAGCAAATCGTCGATGAGGAGCGGCTTCCCGAGGTATTCCACCGCGCCATCCTTCACCGCGCGCGCCATCGTCTCCACGCTGGCGTGCGCGGTCATCATCACGCAATCGCAATCCGGGCGCAGGGTTTTGATACGTTGGAGAAACTCCACCCCGTTGTCGGCTCCGAGGTAGATATCCACGAGCGCCAGATCGATTTCGCCGCGGTGCAAAATGCTCTCGGCCTCGTGCCGGTTGCGCGCGCTCCGGCAGACATAGCCTTCTGCCTCCAGCACCGAACCGAGCCACTGCCGGGTCGCTCCATCGTCATCCACTACCAGAATTTCCATCGGCATAGTGTTTACCCCGCCCGACGTGAGTCAAAGTCCATTCTGTCAAACGGTCCGAACGTCAAAAATGATAAGCAATAGCAAAGCGCCCCGCGTCCGCGCGAAATGCGCCGGTGTCTTGCACAAGATGGTACTTGGAATAGTCCAACTGTAGCGCCCAGTTCCCCAGCAGCACCTCATTGCGAACGTCGATTTCCCAGGCCGGAGTAAACGCTTGGCCAGCACCCGCTGATTCAGCGCCGCCACGCGCAAGAAACTCTCCGCGATACTTCTTGAGCGGCGGGAGACGGACGCCCACGACCGCCAAATGGCTCTGATAGTCGCTGGGACTGAAGTAGCCGTGCGCCGGGTCGGATTCAAAACCATAGTGCCGGAAGCGGTAGCCTGTTTCGAAACCGAGGCCATGGATTCGCCACTCGCGAAGTGCCTCACCCGTCTGACGGCTGCCGATGTTCCCATCCGAATAATGCTGTCGCAACCCGCGCGCGCTCAATTGCCAGTGAGCTCCTGTCCATCCAGCAAAAACCTCCCACCCCTGCGCGGTGATTTTATGCTCCGCAGCCTCGGCGTTGGGAATGATGGGAACGCGCGAAAAACTGCCTCCAAACAGGAGCGACCGTACCGGTTGGAAGACCAGGGATGTCTCATAGACGGCGTTTACATCCCCGTCGTTGAAGCGCACTGCTCCGCCGCCCCCGGACAGGAACATCCATTCGAGAGGCTTCCAGCGAACTTGCATGGTTGACATTTCTGACGTGTCGGAAACATTCGTGTCGGAAACATTGTCCTTGCCCCGCTGGAAGTATTGCTCAAACACTACGCGGCTAGTAAGACCCGGGCGAATGCCAAGATCGATTCGTTGGCCGGATCTCCAGGAATGATTGCCCGCCGAATCGTTGAAATAGCTCGTGTCTATTTGCACCAAATTTTGTGCAAGCGGGCCTTCGCGCTCCTCGCCGCCCAAATTTCCACTGTCGATACGGTCCATATACTCTTGCAAACGCAGGCTTTCGGGGTGCAGGGCCAAAGCCTGACGGACCAAGGTCCGCGCTTCCGATCGTCGCCTCTGATGAAGCAAATTGCTGGCCAATCCAATGGCGGCCGCCTCGTCGGCTGGGTTCGTACGCAGTAGTTCCTGGTAGATGTCGTTGGAGGCGGTGTAGTCGCGGCGAAAACCCAGAGCGCCAGCCAACTCGAGCTGAGTCTGTCGATCCCCGGGGGATGTCCTAAGAATCTCGCGAAAGAGCCGGATGGCCAAGCCATCTTCGCCGTCGGCAAGGTAGGCGCGCCCGAGTTCCAGGCGCAGTTGCTGGTCTGCTGGATGATCTTTGAGTCCACCTCGAAAGATACGGATGGCTTGCGCAGAATGACGCTCCAGCATTGCCTGCCGCCCCTCCGCCAGAATCCGACGAACCGGGTCCTCCTCGTCGGCAAAGGCACGGGCGCCCTCCGCCGAGAAGCAGATCACCGCTAGCATCACTGCGGTTAAAAGCCTGTGATCTCGACCCATAGTGCCGACCCGTCTCCAAACCCTTTATTCTAGCTGGTGTCGCCAATTGTGATGCCGCTTGGCCCATGAAAGTTTTGAGAGCAGGCGAGAAGATCATCGGCGCTATTCCCTTCTCTTGTGGCGGTTGTCGAAGCGGTAGCCGAAGGTGAACGTCCACTGGTCGTAGTTCTGCAGGCCACCGCGGTTGCGCGTCAACCCGCTTTGGACGAAGTAGTTGGAGCCCATGTTCGCTTCGAAATTTCCCGTAAGGAAGTGGGCGGAGGTGTTTTTGGAAGCAGTGGATGCGAAGGACTGGCTCCCGGCTAGCACTTCCCAACGGAAGCTGTCACGGAAGCTGCGGGAAAGCGAAAGCGCGTTGTATGATCCCCCCCCGAACGAACCGTCGAATTTGGAATGCCGGAAGTCAGCACGGATACCCGTCCACGGGAGGCTGCCGAACGTCACACCATACATCTGATTCAGGGAGGGGTTGGTATCTCCAGAACGGTGGCTGGTGCCCAGATTCGTGTAGATCCAGACCTTCTTCACCACTTCAACGCGTACGCCTGCACTAAATCCCTGAAAGAGATACTTGTCGAGCAGACCGGTGCCGATGAGCTGTGGATCGAAAGTGGGGATATCACGGAAGTAGGTGTGATTGAAGTCGAAATCGATACGCGCGGTGGGCTGCACGCGCACGGTCAAGAAGCTGCGACTGATGCCCACGCCTGGAGCCGCTACCGCTGGGTTGCCGCGAGGGCTATCGGCCTGGAGGGAATGGTAAATCGACAGATAGTGCTTGTACGAGATTCCGTTCTCGAAAAACACGAAGGGGCGATCGATCTTCCACTTTAGTGTGCTGATCCCCATCCCGGAGGTGCTGGTGTATCGCACCCTTTCAAAATCTCCGCCCTGGAAATTGACGAAAGCTCCACCGAGGCGCCGATTCGGGTTGTAGTTCCATGAAGTCGGATCGGGCGTGGAACCTGCAAAGATGCCTGCGGTTGTGTTTGTGCCGATCTTTCTGCCAAAGTATCCACCATCAATTGTGTCGAGACTGCTGGCCCAGGGCTTGTCGTAAGTTAGCCCCAGGTGGTAGGTGCGGTTGATCAAATCCTGTATGGTGGCTTGTCCGGACGGGCGCGAATTGATCCGGCCTCGCCAGTAGCCACTCAGGTTCCAGTAAGTGCCCTTAATTCGAGTAATGTCGGTGCGGACGACGAGCCCGAGATTGTTACTGCTGCCGCTGGAACTGGTCACGCCGGAATAGTCAAAACCGATGCGACCGCGAGCGCGGTTAATCTCTGGCAACGGGGGACGAGGAACTTCAGCCCGTGCTTCCTCGTCGAGGGGGTCTGCCCCGGTCGAGAAGCTGATGACCACGGGGTATTTGCGGGTTGGGCTCAAGGTGCGCTGGGTGACAAGGGCGGCGGTGTCTTCCGGAGAGAGGAAAGCCCAATCACCGGGTTTCAGCGCGCGTGTGGGATCCTGAATCTCGGTAGCGACGGAGGTTTCGGCCACGGCAAAGACGCGAAGGGTTGCGACGGCTTTCTGTTCCCCATCGGCGGAGTCACTCGGACGTTCGACTGGACGCCCGGTGGCCGGATCCGTGTCTTTGACGAAGAGTCTGATGCCTTCCGCCAGTCCGGCACTGCGGCCGCCTTCGAGGTAAGCAACTCCCTCGCTCACGTACTTAATCCGGAACAAGACCTGGACATCGGCATTGGGCTGCGGCAACTGTGGGCCGGAATCCTCCAGCGCGGGCCCCTCCACGGGGGGATTCGGCAAGGGCGCGGACTCTTGCTCCGGCGCTTTGCCCGAATCGCGCGCCGTTTGCGCGGTAAGGCTCGACGCCGCCAGCATTAGACTTGCGATCTGGAGGATGAACTTCATGTCTCTGTGCGCCGCTTTTCGGGTGGCTTAGTCTCCGCCTCAGTTGCGATGGCACTGGTAGCAGTTCACACTGTTGTAGACGTAGCCGTTCACACCCTGATGCTTCTGATCCGTGTTGGGCTTAGTGTGACAATTCGTGCACTGGAACACCGCGTAGTTGCTAGGATTTGTGTGGCATGTCGCGCAGACTCCGCCGGCTCCGCCGTGCCTCATGTCGAACCAGGTATGGTTGAAGACCGCGCCCGCCCATCCGGCGACCACCTGGTGGCACGTCTGACACGTTGTGGGAAAGCCCGCCGCGATGTGATTCGGATTGTTCGTACCCTGATATTCCGCTTTGTGGCACGAATAGCAATCGGTCGGAAGCGAAGTGTAGTTGTTGTTCACGTGGCAGCTAGCGCACGCGACCTTTATGTGTGCCCCTACCAAGGGGAAAGTCGTGTTGTTATGGTTGAACGATGCCGGTTGCCACGCCGACGTGCTGTGACAGACGTCGCACTGCTGGGGAAATCCCCCGGTCACGTGATTTGGATTACTCGCGCCCTGGTAGTCCTTCATGTGGCAGCCAACACAGGTAGCGTTGGTCAGGTGGTAGTTGCCATTGGTGTGGCAATCGCTGCATTGCAGTTTCAGGTGCCATCCCGTCAGGGGAAAGCCGCTTTTGGCATGATCGAACGCGGCCGGCTGCCACGCGGAAGTACTGTGGCACACAGAGCAGTCCGTCGGAAAACCCGCCGCTACGTGGTTCGGATTCGTTGTTTTCTGGTAATCCTTCATGTGGCAGCTCACGCACGAAGTGTTGGTCAACTTGTAGTTGCCGTTGATGTGGCAGTCGCCGCATTGCAACTTGGTGTGGGCGCCCGAGATCGGGAAACCTACCGCAGCATGATTGAAACTCGCAGGCTGCCATGCGGCCGTGCTGTGGCAGTCCTGGCATGTTTGCGGGAAACCGAGCGCAACGTGATTCGGATTTGCGGCTTTGCGGAAATCCGGCGTGTGACACCCGATACAATTGGCGGGCGTCCCTTTGTACTTGCCACCCGCGTGGCAACTCGCACAATCGAGGGTGGCGTGCGCTCCGGTGAGGGGGTAGCCGGTAACTTTTAAATGATCGAAGCGAGCACCGAACCAAGTGGTGATGGCATGGCACTGCTCGCAGGTGCGTGGGAAACCGGCTGTGATGTGGTTGGGCGCTGCCGTCTGCTGATAGGTTGTGGAGTGGCAGGAATAACACTCGAAAGAGAGTCCCTGGAATTGTCCAACCGCGGCGCTCTTGTGGCAGCTGTCGCACGGCAACGATGCGTGCCCGCCGACCAGGGGAAAGCGGTTCTCATGATTCCCCACAGCCTGAAGCGTGACCTGCCAGCCCTTCACGCTATGGCACCGCTCGCAATTGGAACCCATCTGCCGACGGTGGACATCGGCGTGGCAGTCAGCGCACCTTGTGCCAGTATTCGCAAACACCGGCTTTGTGTGGCACTGGGTGCAACTCAGGTTTAGGTGCAAACCTTGCAGGGGGAAGTCTGTTTTGCCGTGATCGAATTCCGGGACGGCGCGGATGACCTTCCATCCCACCACGGTGTGACAGTTCTGGCAGGGAATGTTCAGGCGGCCGTGCGGGCTCAGAGTAGTGACCAAACCTCGGGCCTGAGTCTGCGCTGGGGTTGCTGTCGCGACAAGCAAGAACCCCACGAGAGCGCGGAAACCTACTGACACGATTACCCTGCATTTTTGAAAACGCACGACACTGCCTCACACTTCAAGTAGCACTTGAGGCTCCAAACACCATGGGCAGGGATCCCTAAGATTGTCGGCTAGCGTGGTGTGATGAGTCCCAATTGCTCAATTGCCCCTGGGTCTTTCGGACCCGCGCTGGGTCCAAAAACATCGCAACACCATGTGACGCGCTCGATGTCGAGGTAATTCCCGAATTTGGGTGGCTCAACGAGACTCCCTGACAGTTTTGGGCTGCCCGTCACAACAAGAAGTACTTGGCCTACGTTTCCGATTGGCCCAACGCGTGCGTCTGCATGAACCGGCCTGAGAGATCTTTCGGCGTGCAAATGGTCTTGACTCAAAATAGCGAAATACAAGGCTCTTAGCGCGAGGAGTGAAACAATGTTGGAGACTTCGTCTGACCGAGAAATAGCAAAATCAGAAACCCCGAGAACAGCTCAAAGCGACGTACCGGGGAGACGTAAACCTGATTGGTGGTTGATCGGCTCGTTGTTCCTTGTAACCATTTCCATCTTCGGACTCGCTTACATGGTTTATATGGTATGGAAATGATTGCTTCGGGTGAAGAGCTTTCGCAACACTCGAGGAATTCGAAACTTTCCTCGTTCTGAAGTATGCTTCGAGGCGGAGTGGGGCCAGAATAGACAATCCCTATCAAAGCAACGCCACTTGAAGATGAAGGCTCTTCTGCTCAGTTCTTATGGCTGCTGCATTTGGCGAATCGCCGTCCTGGGTTTCGCCATCCTCGGCCTTGCCATCCCATTGCCAATGGCCGCGGCGGATTCTCCGAACCGGCGACTCACGCCAGTGGATGTTCTTTCAGTCATGGAGCGTGTAGCGGATTGGCAACTGACGCATCCTTCCGCGCACCCCGCAACCGATTGGACACAGGGCGCCGGAGATGCAGGAATGATGGCGCTGGCCAGCATTTCCGGTGACCAGAAATACCGTGACACGCTGCTCGCGATGGGCGAAGCCAACGGCTGGAAACCCGGATCGCACATGTATCTTGCCGACGATCTAGCTGTCGGCCAAACGTACGCGGATCTCTATTTTCTTTATCGCGACCCAAAAATGATTGCGCCGTTGCGGACGCGGCTCGAGGCTATTCTCTCCGCGCCGCCGGAAGTCCAAAGTCTGGATTTCCATCAGCCTTACGACCAGGTTTCCCAACTGTGGTCTTGGTGCGATTCGTTGTTCATGGCCCCGCCCGTGTGGATGCGGCTCTTCGCCGCCACTGGCGACGAGCGCTATCTCGATTTTGCGGTGAAGAATTGGTGGCGTACGACGGACTATCTTTACGATCCGGGTGAACATCTCTACTTCCGCGACAGCACCTACTTCGACCGGCGTGAAGCCAACGGCAAGAAAATCTTTTGGAGCCGCGGCAACGGCTGGGTCATGGCAGGGCTTGTCCGCATGTTGCAATTGTTGCCGGCAAGCCACCCGAGCCGCGCCCGTTTCCAGCAATTGTTCCAGGAAATGGCGGAGGCGATTCTGAAGGACCAGCAACCGGATGGGCTTTGGCGTTCGAGCTTGCTCGACCCGGACAGTTATCCGCTCAAGGAAACGAGCGGCTCTGGTTTTTACGCCTACGCGCTGGCTTGGGGCGTGAATCAAGGTTTGCTCGAGGGCGCAAAATTTAAGCCTGCGATTCGCAAAGCATGGACTGCCCTTACCGGATGCGTGGACGCCGAGGGTAAATTGACGCATGTTCAACCCATCGGTTCCGACCCGAAAACGTTCGCAGACGATTCCACCGAGGTGTATGGCGTCGGCGCGTTTCTGCTGGCGGGCAGCGAGTTGTACCGCATGGCGGTGTTTGAGAATGCCAAGCCGCTGGCGGTCCGGGTGAACAATCCGGCTCATTTGTACCGCCATTGCGAAACGGTGGAATTGAGCCTTTCCCGATTGGCCCGCCGGGGGCTGCGTTCGACAAATCTGGCGGTGATGGATGGCCTCGAGTCCCGCATTCTTGATTCGCAGATTTACGCCAGCGAATCAGGGCAAGCGCCGGACACATTCCTTTTCCAGGCGGATCTGGCGCCGGGGGAGTCGCGAACTTACTACATCCTGGACGCTTCCGCTCTGGCTGCCGTCCCGCAGCCGATTGTGAAAACATACGCGCGGCAAATCGGCGAGCGCTACCGCGACATGGCCTGGGAGAGCGATCGCATCGCGCATCGCATGTACCACCAGGATCTAATTCCGGCCGAGGGCACGGTGAGCAGTGGCGTGGATGTGTGGGTCAAGAGCACGCGCGCCCTGGTGATTAACAAGTGGTACAAGAAGGGTGATTATCACAACGATCACGGCGAAGGATTGGATGATTATCGCGTGGGCCGGAGTCGGGGTTGCGGCGGGCTTGGCATTTGGGACGGCCACACATACTACGTGTCCAGCAATTACCGCAGCGCGCGAATCATCACCGCGGGGCCAGTCCGCTCCGAATTCGAGCTGACCTACGATGCCTGGAAAGCCGGGAAACGAAAAATCTCCGAAACCAAACGCATCCGCATCGACGCCGGTTCCAACATGACCCGCGCCGAAAGCATGTTCGCCGGAAGCGATCACCCGCGGTTCGAAATCGGGATTGGCCTCGCGCAACGCCCCGGCAACGGTGGGATCGCCAAGAACCAAGAAGAGGGTTGGATGAGTTACTGGCAGCCCGCTGACCGCGACCGCGGAAACATAGGATGTGCGATCGTGCTGCCCGACAAGATCCCGGACAAGATCGAGGAATTCGCGACAGAAAGCGCCACGCTGCCCAAGCTGACGCAGGTGGGTCTCACCACGCCGAGCGATGAGGGCTTGCCACCAGTTGCGAACTTACTGGCCATTGCGCCGGCGGAGGCCGGCAAACCATTCCTATATTATTTTGGTGCGGGTTGGAGCAAGAGTGGCGATTTTCCCGAGGAAGCAGATTGGGAGAATTACGTGCGAGAATTCGCCGCGCGGCTTAGCGCACCGCTGAAAGTTACACTCGAAAATGAATAGCTGTCTCAGTTGGCAGGCAAAGGCCCAGCGGGATGTCTACATCACTTGCGCGGGGCGAACCCGCTATGAGACCAACGGGGGTGGGAGATTTAGTGTGGTTTCGTTCTCTGAACTCTTCATTGAGACAATCTGCCATCGGCGCATCTTAACTGTTCATGGTCAGCTGCACCATTCGTGCTCACAGCCCCGGTTCAGCCGGACCACGCTTTACTGGCTCGACGATGTGTGGCTCATGACACAGCTCTCTCGGTTAAGTTAGATTCGTCAGCGAGTCGTTCGCGCAGCGCGGGTACGACGCGGGTGCCAATCGCTTCGATGGCTCGCATGAGCTTCGCATGGGGTAAAGAGGCTGCGTTCATCTGAAAACTGAGGCGGGAGATACCACCCAGCGCCTCACTATAGTGGACGATCTTCTCGACCACTTCTTCTGCGTTGCCGACAAGCAGCGCGCCTTGCGGTGTTCGCTGCGCGTCAAAGGCAGCACGGGTGACAGGCGGCCATCCGCGCTCCTTTGCGACCGAGGCGAAGGCACGAACGTAGCCTGGAAAGAAGTCGTCGATCGCCTCCTGCGTTGTAGGTGCGACATAACCCAGGGCGTGCACGCCAACTTTCAGGCGATCGCGCGAGTGTCCAAAGCGCTTGCCGGTTTGCCGGTAGAGATCAATGAGCGGACGGAAGCGCTGCGGTTCACCGCCGATGATTGCGACCATTAAAGGAAGACCAAGCGCGCCAGCGCGAGCGAACGATTGTGGCGTCCCGCCAACGCCGAGCCATATCGGCAAAGGATTCTGCACCGGTCTTGGGTAGACGCCCTGGCCGGTCAAGGCAGCCCGATGTTTGCCGGACCAATGGACGTGCTCGTTCTCACGGATATTCAGGAGCAGATCGAGGTTCTCTGCAAAAAGGGAGTCGTAGTCCTCCAGTTTCAGGCCGAACAGTGGAAAAGACTCGATGAACGAACCGCGGCCTACGACCATTTCCGCCCGGCCCTGCGAAAGAAGATCGAGTGTGGCGAAGTTCTGAAACACTCGTACCGGGTCGGCTGAGCTCAGGACCGTTACAGCACTTGTGAGACGGATGCGCTGCGTTCGCGCCGCCGCCGCTCCGAGGATGACCGCGGGGGCTGAGTCGAGGTATTCCTGACGGTGGTGTTCGCCGATTCCAAACACGTCCAAGCCAACCTGATCGGCGTGTTCGATCTGTTCGACCAAGTTGCGCAGACGGTCGGACGCACCGACGGCAAGGCTGGCGTCGTCGTACGCCGCTGCGAAACTGTCGATACCGATTTGCATTTTTGTCTCCGTGCGAGAATCTGAAGGCACCCGCATTTTCAGCCACGTTTAGGGCAGCTTGTCGAAGAAGAGATAAACGGCGGCTATGCGGCCTTCCCGGGCAACGATGAAGTCAGTTCCAGCGTAAGCTGGAGCCTCACCTGGACGGCCCGATACCCATTGGATCCGCCCGCCATCGCCCGACACATCGGGCTCCGCGATGGGCTGGTACTGGAAGTCAGGGCGAGTTGCCTTGATCGCTCCGGCGATCCGATCGATCTCGTCACGGCCGCGGTAGATGCCCTTGTTGGGGTCACAGAACACGCAATCCTCGGTGAATATTTCGTCGATGAGAGCGCGCCGGCGCGCGGGATCGTTCTCATCGAAAACGTCGAGATTGCGTCTCAGTAGGATCGAAATACTGTTGGGCATTCGCTGCCTCCCTTTCCGCTCATGAGTGAGAGCCGCGGGCACGTGCGGCTAATTTTCAGTGAGGCGCTCTTAACGCTTTCAGTGCCCCGCCCCACGCAATTACCTGGTCCGCCATTAAATGGACGGCCTTGTCGTGCTGTTCGTGCGGCTTAAAGGTCGTGAAGTTCTCGAAGTCGGTAAACATCGAAAGCGCTACCTGCGCCCGCACGTCCGCGATCTCGATTTCACCCATCACCAGACGCAAGTTCTCCACCGCTCGGACACCGCCAGCCCCGCCATATCCGACAAATCCCGCCGCTTTGTTATTCCATTCGCGGAAGAGATAATCGATCGCGTTCTTCAATGCTGCCGAGGTGGCATGATTGTATTCGGGGGTAACGAAAATGTAGGCGTCGAGCGAGGCAATTTTCGCGCTCCAAGCCTTCGTGTGGGGCTTGCTGTACTGGTGCATCCTGGGTGGTGCGGGCTCATCGAGGAGCGGGAGCTTGTAATCCTCGATGTCGACAATCTCAAACTCCGCGTCCTTGCGGCTTTTCAAGATGTCATGTACCCACTTTGCAACGGCCGCCGCTTTTCGTCCCGGTCGCGTACTGCCGACAATGATTCCAATTTTCAGCATTTCCCACTTTCTCCCTTCTGGTGCATTCCTCAAGTCGAGTTGTCGTCTCGGCCAACTGTGGGATCATTTCTTAGCTTGGTCTTTGCTGCTCCTGACTTGGGCCGCTTGTTGATCGAGTTTTTCCGCTGCGAGCAGCCCGAGCTTCTTAAGCGATCCGTAGAGTTGTTCCATCTCTTTGCCGGACAGGGCTGACATGAGCGCCTCCAGGTCCTTTGCATGCCGCTCAAAGCTTGACGCCGCCAGCCGCCTACCTTGCGCCGTGAGTTCCACGACCCGAGCCCGTCGATCACCTGGGCTCGACTTGCGAACAACCAACTCGAGTTTCTCGAGACGATCAACTGCCGCGGTCATCGAGCCACTGGCTAGCCGCACCTTCTCCTGAATTTGCGAGATGGTGAGCGGGCCCTTGTGCAACAGAGCTTCGAGCGCTACGAAATCCGTGAGGCATAGTCCGGTGTTGGCGATACTCCGCTCAGCCAGCAGGCTTAGCGCACGATAACTCTTCGCAATCACCAGCCAGAGTCGAGGTGCTGTAATGCGATCGCTCTTTTTCACCATGTTTTCCTAATCAGGCAGCTTGGAGCCGCGCCTTGATCCTGTTGTTCGCGGGAGAAGACAACAGGCGATCGACGGAAGCCGCTCCTGCGCCGCGAACCATCAGAAAGGCGGTGGCCGCCAGCACGAGGAGGTGGTACTCATAACCTTCCCCCTTCTGTGCTCCAGTCCAGTTCATAAAGAATCCGAATTGACCATGAACCATCGCGACGGCCACGATCATGTTGCAAAAGACTCCGAAGGACGCGACACGAGTGAGCAGTCCAAAGATAAGACCCAGTCCGCCGAAGAATTCCGCGGCGATGGCCAGAAATGCGAAAACGGCCGGAATGTGCATGACTCCCGTGAAGAAGCCCATCGTGCCGGTGAAGCCGTATCCACCGAACCACCCGAGCATCTTCTGGGCACCGTGGGCGAAGAAGATTACTCCGAGCACCAATCGAAGAATGGTCGCGGCAATGTCGTTGTCGGTGACAATCAGTTTACGAAACATAGAAATTCCCTCCGTCGCAGGCTCGCTGCCCCAATGAGGACAGACAGAAGGTAAGATGATTATACTTATATAAGGATTCTTTTTATCGAGGTAAGTGTGGCTGAGCCGGACCTGGCTCTTGTCCTGACCATTTGCAACAAACAGTGCTAGTCGCTAAGCAGCGTAAATGTTTACGTCCTTTAACTTCCTGTGTTTCGAGGCGGAATTCTTCAAAAGTCTGCAACGGTCTTCGAGATTTCGCGCGAAAGCGCCTCACCGGCGGCGTGTCCTGCGTGAACCTCGAGGCTCATTGACCTGAATTGGAACCAGGACTTTGATTGGAGTTCTGTTTCGCGTCGTACCCCCGTCGCGTACGCACGTTGAGTTTGTGGTAGCCGGGCGCACGGGCATCAACGCGGATCACGCGATAGCCGCCTTCGCTTCTTGGCCTGATCGGTCTATAGCCGATGGAATACTGGTTGCGAATATCGTGGGCTACGGTTTTGCTGATTTGATCCACCTCATCGATCGACTTGGGAAAAAACGCGATCCCCCCCGAGCGCTCTGCCAAAAGCTGAAGTGCTTGTCGAGGAGACCAATGGCATAAACGGTAGGCGCGCCTTCCTGCTCCAGCAACTGCAGGACTTTCTCGATAGAGTCGCGACTGGCGTTGTCCTCGCCGTCGGTCACCACGAATATCACTTTCTTCTCATGAGTGGAACTGCCTTTGAGGTGGGCGACGGTGCCATCCACGGCATCGTAGATAGCGGTGGACCCGCGCGATTCGTGCCGCTCGAGGGCTTCTTTCAGTTTCCCAATATCGGCCGTAAAGTCCTGATCCAGAATCCCTTCGTCGTTGAAGTTTACGATCAGGACTTCGTCGTCGGGGTTACTGGCTCGAACCAAATTGAGGGCGGCTGCCTCCACGTTGGCGCGTTTTTCGCGCATCGACCCGGAGTTGTCGATGAGAATTCCAAGCGAAACGGGAACATCCTCGCGCCGGAACGACGTAATCGTTTGCAGACGCCCGTCCTCAAAGACCGTAAACGCAGACCGGTCCAGGCCCGTAATGATGCGGTCCCTATCGTCGATAACTGTGGCGTGGAGCGCTACTTCATTGACTTGCTTACGCATCACGAACATGCCGCCGTCGTCCTTCTCCATTGGCTGAGGGGAGGATTGTTGAGGGGAAGATTGCTGAGGGGAAGAGCCGGCGGGGTCTTGTGGCAGGGGTGCATTCCCTGACTCGGGCCCGAGCGTGCCTCCAGTTCCGTTGGGCGTTGCAGGCGCCGGTTGTGCCGGAGCTATTTGTGCTGAAGTGGCCTGCGCGTTGGGGGCGGTTGGATTGGCGACTTGGCCGATTGAAGGAATGCTGAAGAGCATAATGCCTGCTATGCAGGCTGAGAGGGCTCCGTGACACCAGGCACGTTCTCGGTTTTTCATAGCACTTGAGGACAGCCGACTCCACCAGAATTTTGCCCAGCCCTCTGGATAACAGCCTTGGACGTCGCCTTCCATCGGGCGATCGCTGTAGCGAAGCAATCGCCGTTCGGAGAGCGGGCATGAGCGGCACCTGTTTCGCATGAATTGCAAGCTGGCCAGTGAATTCATATATTCTTTTTCTACTAATGAGTTTTCTTCGGAACCTTGGCGCCCTTCTTTCGAGCTTCCGAGATGCCGATAGCAATGGCCTGTTTTCGGCTCGTAACCGTACCGCCCCTCCCGCCTCTGCCGGAAAGGAGAGTGCCGCGCTTCTGCCTTCGCACGGCGCTGCCAATGGTTTTGCTCGCCAAATCGCTATACCTCTTTTCCGGTTTCTGCCGTGAATGAGAGCGCTTCCGGACGGGCATGATCCTTCCTCCTGACTGGTGTTTAGAGTAGCGGCACTCTTCAGAAGTTGTGCGCGTGGACGTAGGAATTCGAGGATGTCGCCCTAGGCCGCTCGGACTTCCTTATCCGATTTCTCCCGAGATGCGGGCTCCAACACCATTTGTCTAAGAATCGTCATGACGTGATCGTGAGTCGTTTGCATCTGGTGGCTGCGGGGCCTCGTCCACCATGCGATGCGCATCCTTACCGCATCGGCTCCCGGTTCACCGAAATCCAGAATCATAGCTTCAGGAGCAGGCTCGGGCAACACGCCTTCGGCCCTTTTTATTGCGCCGACGACCTCGAACTTGAGGTCTGCGACGTTGTGATCCCGGTTGTTGACCACAATATCGGATTCCCATCTTCTAGCGTCGAAAGCGGTATTGATGGTGACAGCATGAGTAAACAAATCTGCATTGGGGATAATTACCCGCCTGCCGTCATAGGTCTTGATCGTGGTAGCTCTCGTTTCGATCTCCTCGACCGTACCTTCGAAGGGTTCCAGCCGGATCTGGTCGCCGACCCGAAACGGTTCTGTCCACAACAGCAGCAGTCCTGCCAGGAAGTTTTGGAGGATGTTCTGAAAAGCGAATCCAATGGCGACGCTTCCAATCCCAAGAATCTTGATCAAATCAGTGGCCTGAAACGATGGAGCCACGATCGAGAAGGAGACGAGAAAACCCAGCAATAGCACGCCCGCACTGATCAGCCGGGCGAGGACCAGTCCAACGTTATGCCGTCGCTCTTTGGTAGCGCGGCGAATGAAAAAACTTGCTAGGGCGCTGAAGCGGGTGAAAAGAGCGAATACTACCAATGCGAGAATTAACGATGGTATCCGCGACAGGAACATGTCGAGCAGGTTATCGGCGGAACTCCAAATGTGCACTAGGTGTGAATTCATGCGGCGTCGCTCTTTTCCGCAATAAGATCAGACATATAACGCTCGAGAGAGTTCGCACTGAGCTCGATAACCACCCTATTCTCCGGGCAGCAGGCCGCATATCAGTTGACCGGTGTAGGTACGCTGGAGCGTTGGTGTAGACAGAATTTAGGGATAAACCCTGGGCCGGCGCGTTTTTTCATGAGAACGCAGGAAGAGCACACTTGCAGGAAAGTTGCGGACGCGCTGAGCTGACCAGCGCGTAAACCGCAAAAAAGACTCAGACGCCAATCCTGCAGGCCTAATGTAATTTCCACATTGTAGGGATGTAGTTTTCACATCGCAGGAAATGAGGCATGAGGCAGAGGTCAACGATCCTGCGCACTGTGGTTTCCCCGAAGCCTTCTCTTCTTCCCTTTCCTCTTTTTTTATGTTCCTTAGAGAAAGTGGAAAACTTGTGCACCATTGCGCAAATCCCTGGTCTAGCGCCGTTTACAGCAAGTATTTGATTCGGGTAGGGGTAAGACCTGATGGAACGCGAAGCCAACGAACTCTAACGTTCATTTGTGCATGTTAGAAATCATACCGTCGCCACACGATCCAGCGAAAGGAGCAACCCGTGACAGCTCAACCCAACCCAGCTTCCCAACGTGAGTCAGACGCGGAACTTTTGCGCTTAGCCCGGGACGGAAACGAAGACGCATTTTCCATTTTGTTTCATGCCAACCGCAACAAAATTTATTCGCTCTGCCTGCGGATGACCTCCAACACCGCCGAGGCCGAGGATTTGACACAGGACGCATTCCTCCAGGTCTTCCGCAAACTGGGCAGTTTTCGCGGTGATTCGGCTCTGTCCACCTGGCTGTACAGAGTTGCGGTGAATACGGTTCTTATGCACTTTCGAAAAAAGGGCCTCCCGCACGTGTCCCTAGATGAACCCACCACTCGCGAGCCCGGCTCGGGCAAGCGCGAGTACGGCATGGTGGATGAGCAGCTCTCGGGTTCAGTGGATAGAATTGCGCTCGGCAGGGCGATGAAAGAACTGCCAGCCGGCTACCGGACGATTTTTCTAATGCACGAAGTCAAGGGGTACGACCATCGAGAGATTGCCCGTCTGTTGAGTTGTTCGGTGGGAAACTCCAAGTCCCAACTGCATCGTGCCAAAGCGAAAATGCGAGACCTCATGGGGCTCGGAAAGAATCAGGACAGGATCCGCCTCGCCTCGCAGGCGAGGGCCGGCGGGGGCGATTCGGCTGGGGCAGGAGCGACGTCGACAGTGTCCAAGGGCGCGCTAAGTGAGCCGCAGAGGGCCTGGACATTAGAGGACGAAGCGGTCGCCTAGCCTGCTCTTGGTGGCTCAAATATGCACGGTTCCAGTCCTGCAATCTACGGTCTTTGCGTGCCTTCCAGAAGCCGGACGAGTTCCCGTTTTGGATCGTGTACGAAGTGGCGGATCATGTTCCCAGCGTAGCGCAACAAGGTGGCGAGATTGGTTTGATACCAGCAACACTCGGCCATCTTGGGAGAAAGGCCACAGAAGAATTGCAGGCGATCGACTGCTTCTGGCGAAGCTAGCATAGCCGCGAGTAAGCGGTGATTCCCATCGAGAATTGTGAAGGGCCCACTTTCGCTCACCCCAATTAATAAAACCGCACCGGCAACGGCGGCCCCGTTCTGCTGCAAGTGATCCCGCAGATCCTCGATCTTGGCCTGGAACGCGCGAGGAGTACGTTCGCGATAACGGTCGTCGAAGATGCGGCGTGCGACCTGGGTAATGCTGAAATCGCCCACGGCGAGCTTCCGCCAATGCGCACGCGGGAATACGCGAATGCGGGGCAAGTCCGCA
>WNFL01068672.1_pt1 | contig 21614 bp, 21 predicted proteins | sample 5400361 | NCBI WGS metagenome assembly WNFL01 (sample SAMN13153351, study PRJNA577476) | soil metagenome | isolation source: 40 cm soil on Douglas fir-dominated hillslope | place: USA:California | collected 2013-09-17
GAAGTGATCGCGCGCTTCACGGCCTTCTTCTTCGCGCGGTCGACGATGTTCCGCAGCATCGCGCCGCTCGAGAAGTCCTTGAAGTAGAAGATCTCGCGCTCGCCCTTCGCGTACGTGACTTCGAGGAACTTGTTTTCCTCGGTCTCCGCGTACATCTGCTCGACGGTCTCTTCGACGATGCCCAGCACCGCGGCCTTGACGTCTCCGCCGTACTTTCGAAGCGCGTCTTCACTGAACGGCAGATCGGCCGTGAGATACTTCGCGAAGATCTGGCGCGCGCCCTGCTTCTCCGGGCGGTGCACCTTGACCTTCAGGTCGAGGCGGCCCGGCCGCAGCACCGCGGGATCGATCAGATCCTGGCGGTTGCTCGCGCCGATCACGATGACGTTGCGAAGTGACTCGACGCCGTCGATCTCGGAGAGGAACTGCGCGACGACCGTCGCCTCCATGTCCGACGAGATGCCCGAGCCGCGCATGCGGAACAGGGAGTCCATCTCGTCGAAGAAGATCACGACCGGAACGTCTTCCTCCGCCTTCTCGCGCGCGTTCTTGAAGACCTCGCGGATCTTGTGCTCGGTCTCGCCGACGTACTTGTTGAGCAGCTCCGGGCCCTTCACGTTCAGGAAGTAGCTCTTGGCCTCTCCGCCGCGCATCTCCTGGATGCGGAGCGCGAGGCTGTTGGCGACGGCCTTGCCGATCATCGTCTTGCCGCAGCCCGGCGGGCCGTAGAGCAGGATGCCCTTGGGCGGCGACAGGTTGTAGCGCTTGAAGCGGTCGGCGTGCAGATACGGCAGCTCGATCGCGTCGCGCAGCACTTCGATCTGATCGCCGAGGCCTCCGATGTCCTCGTACGTGACGTCGGGAACTTCCTCGAGCACGACCTGATCGACGGTCGACTTCGGCAGTCTCTCGACGCCGAAACCGGTGCGCGGGTTCACGAGCAGGTTGTCACCCGCTTTCAGCTTCTCGCGGCGCATCGGCTGCGAGAGACTGATCACGCGCTCCTCGTCGGCGTGGCCGAGCACGATCACGCGGCCGTCGTCGAGGACGTCGGACACGGTCATGACTTCGCCGCGCGGGTCGAACGTGGTCGCGTCGACGATGTTGAACGCCTCGTTCAACACGACGAGCTGGCCTTCCATGAGCTCCTCGACGCGGATGCTCGGGTGCGCGTTCACGCGCATCATCTTCCCGTCGACGTTGATCTCGCAGGTACCGTCCTTGTTCGAGCGCTCGTAGATGCCGTAGGTGTTCGGCGGCGAGCACAGCTTGTCGACTTCCTGCTTCAAGAGGTCGATCTGCTGCTTCGCGTCTTGCAGCGCGTTCACGAGCTTCTCGTTCTGGCGCTCGCCGTCGTAGATCTGCTGCCGCTGACGGTCGTGGCGCTGGCGGAGCAGTTCGTACTCCATCAGCACACGCTCGACTCGGCGCGCGAGGTCCGCGTTCTCCGGGCCGAGGAAGCGGAGCGCATCGCGCAGTCGCTCAATCTCGTCGATCTCTTCGGGCAAGCGGGTCTCCCGTTCGTCGTCATCGCCCCCGCGTGATGCGGAGATTCGCTTCATCACGTCCCTGACGAAACCCCTTCGCCCGGAACCAGAACCCGAATCACTCATTTCCGTCCCTCGTCCTGGCCTTGGCCGCTGAGTCCAAAACGCTGCTCGGTTGAGTCACACCCGACGCGCATCTCGAGGTTGTGCAATCGACATACCAAGTGGGGGCGACCGAGTCGCGACCGCGCCCTGGAATCACGAGGCCGGCGCGGATGCCGGATCGGCCGGAAAAAGCCTGACTATGCAAGAGCTTCGGCGATTCAGCTGCAGCCCAAGGGGCTCGTCTGACTCGGGGCTCCCGTGCGCCTTCGCGTCTCTCGCCCCCCAACCCCAGCGCGGCCCTGGCGCGGAATCGCGAGCAACCCAAATTCACGTGGAAAAACGCCCAGTTAGCAACTGCAGGCACTATATCAAACTGGAGCCTCAATGCAACGCCCTCCGATCCGCACGAACGCGCGAAACTCCTTGATTCTCGGTGGTTTCCGTCCACAAAAGGGGTCCCCGACGATCCGCCGACGCGGCCACCGTCAAGACTCCGGCGCCGCGTGCCCCTCATGTCGTTCGATGGCGCGGCAGGCCGAGTCGATTCGCAGCGGCAGCGGGTGCGCATCAGCGCAGGTCGATGACGTCGGTTCCGGCGGGCGCCGCGAACTCGAATGCGGCGGGCGCCGCGAACTCGAATGCGGCCGGCTGGACGCCTGCATTCTCGACGATGTCGGCGAAGCGCACGCGTGTGCGGTTCCCGAACAGGTCCACCACGACTGACTCGCGCAGCTGGAGGCTCTTCGCGTCGAGCCAGAGGGTCAGCGATTCGAAGCTTGCATCGCTCTTCGGGCGCAGCAGGAGCCCGCGCTCGCTCCGGCCGGGCTCCGACAACGCCTTCGCCTCGAAGGAGTCGCGCAGCACGGTGCGCCCCAGCAGGAAGCCGAGCGCGGTCGGCGAGACGTTCTCCGCGGAGAGCGGCGCGATCTGCAGCTGCTTCTCCTCGGGGCTCCAGATGCGGATCGCGCTGCCGTCGAGCACGATCACGCGGCCGTCGGGCTTTTCGTACTCCCAGCGCATCTTGCCGGGCCGCTTCACGATCACGGTGCCGTGCGCCTCGGTCTCCTTGCCGAGCGCCGCCGAGAAGCTGGTCTGCGCAAAGCTCGCGCGCAGCCGGGTCGGCCGCGGAGAGCGCGAGGGCGAGCGCGACGAGGGCGCCGCGAGCCCTAATCGTCGGGCGGGCGAACGAAGATCTCACGCGGCTTGGTCCCTTCCTGGGGACCGACGATCCGCTCGGCCTCCATCTGCTCGAGGATTCGCGCGGAGCGGTTGTAGCCGATCTTCAGCTTGCGCTGGACGAACGAGATCGACGCAATTCTGTGTCGCGACACGATCTCGACGGCCTGGTCGAAGAGCTCGTCGATCTCCTCGCCGCGCTCCTCGGTCTTCTCGCTCTCGGTGTTCAGGCGAATCAGGTCCGGATCGAACTCGGGCGAGCCCTGCTGCCGCACCCACTCCGTGACGGCCTGCACCTCCTTCTCGGAGATGTACGGGCCGTGGATGCGCTCGAGCTTCGAGCTGCCCGGCGGCACGTGCAGCAGATCGCCTTGCCCGAGCAGACGCTCCGCGCCGTTCGCGTCGAGAACCGTGCGCGAGTCCGTGCGCGAGCTGACCTGGAACGAGATGCGCGATGGGAAGTTCGCCTTGATGATTCCGGTGAGCACGTCGACGCTCGGCCGCTGCGTCGCGAGGACCAGATGGATGCCCGCGGCGCGCGCCATCTGCGCGAGCCGCATGAGGGACTCTTCGACGTCGCGCGAGGCGACGATCATCAAATCCGCGAGCTCGTCGATGACCACGACGATGTACGGCAGCTTCTTCGGCACGATCTCGTCGTCGGGCTTGGGGCGGCTGGCCGCGAGGTCCTTCGCGATCGCCTTGTTGTACTGCTCGATGTTCCGCACGCCCTTCTGGGCCATCAGGCGGTAGCGGTCCTCCATCTTGCCGACCACGCCGAGCAGCGCGGCGGCGGCGCGCTTCGGGTTCGTGACCACCTCGGTGATCAAGTGCGGGATGCCCTGATACAGCGAGAACTCGAGCATCTTCGGATCGACGAGCAGGAGCTTCACGTCGTCCGGAGTCGCGCGCATCAGCAGGCTACACAGAAGTGCGTTGAGGAAGACCGACTTCCCGGTGCCCGTCGCGCCGGCCACCAGGAGGTGCGGCATCGCGGCGAGATCCGTGGTCACGGGATTGCCGAAGATGTCCTTGCCCAGCGCGATCGGGATGCGCGCTTCGGTCTCCTGGAAGCAGGCGTGCGCGACGATGTCCCGCAGCACGACCACGTCGCGCTCGACGTTCGGCACCTCGATGCCGACGACGTTCTTGCCGGGAATCGGCGCGACGATGCGCACGGAGGTCGCGCGCAGCGCGAGCGCGAGATCGTCGGACAGATTCACGATGCGCGAGACCTTCACGCCGGGCGCGGGCTCGAACTCGTACATCGTGATCACCGGGCCGGGGTGCACCTTCACGACGCGACCCAGCACCGCGAAGTCCGCGAGCTTCTTCTCCAGGATCTGCGAGTTGCGAATCAGCGCGTCGCGGTCCAGGTTCGGGCTCGACTCGGAGCCGCGCGCGAGCAGATCCAGATCGGGGAGCTTGTATGGCCCATCACCGCGCGCGTCGGCGAAGGGCAGAGACTCCTGGCGCAGCGGCGGCTGCGCCACCACGCGGTGCTCGACGACTTCCGGCTCGGTTGCCTTCGGGCGCCGCGGCGGCGAGACACGCGGCACGCGCGCGCGGGCGGCGTCGCCGCGCTCCGCGTCCGCGAGGGACTCGTGCCTGGCGCCGGGCTGCGCTTCCAGTGCGCGCGCCTCCTGGCGCGCGCTCGCCCACTCCGCGAACGAGCGCCGCAGGCGCGCGAAGCTCACGCGCGCGAGCTGACCCAGCGCTCGCGTCAGCTCGCGAACCCCGCGGCGCAGCGCGCCCACGCCGTCGCGCAGCGACATCCCCGTTCCCGCGATCAACCCGAGCGCGAGCCCGATCGCCAGCACGAGCCACGAGCCCGTCAGATAGAACGCACCCGCGAGCGGGACCACGACGAGAGCGCCGAGCGCGCCGCCGGCATGCGCGCTCACGGCTTCGGGAAGCGCGCGGTGCAGCGCCTCGAAGCCGCCCGCCAGCGCGAGCAGACACAGCGCCCAACCGCTGAGCGGAATCCAGCGCGGTCGCAGCGGCAACCCGCGCAGATAGCGCCACGCGACCACCCCTCCGGCGAGCGGGAGCACGTGCGCGGCGAAGCCGAGTGCGCCGGCCAGCACGCCGGCGACGAGCGCGCCCGCGGGCCCGCACCAATTCTCGACGCGCGCGCCGTGCGCGATCAGCGGATCCGCGGGGTGATAAGAGAGGAGCGCGGCCTCCGCGAACAGCGCGAGCGCGGCGAACGTGACCGCCACGGCCTCGGCTTCGAGCCGTCCCGGCTGGCGCGGCTCGGCGCCCTTCGCTCGCGCGCTGCGACGTCCCCCCATCGCTGTGGCTACGATCGGGGACAGCGACGAGAAAGGCAAGGTTCGCGGGCGGTGCTCGCGCTCGGCTGTGTTAACCTGTCGCGAGCTTCACCCCAAAGAAAGCGGTGGATAGGAGCGCGAACATGGCCAGCGTGAACAAAGTGATTCTCGTCGGAAACGTCGGGCGAGACCCGGAGCTGCGCTACACGCAGGGCGGGTCACCGGTCGCGAGTTTTTCGATCGCGACCAACGAGCGGTTCAAGGACAAGGAAGGCAACTGGAAGGACCGCACCGAGTGGCACCGCATCGTCGCGTGGGCGCGGCTCGCGGAGATCTGCGCCGAGTATCTGCGCAAGGGCAGCCAGGTCTACGTCGAGGGCCGCATCCAGACGCGCGACTGGGAAGACAAGGAAGGCAACAAGCGGCAGACGACCGAGGTCGTCGCGCTGGCGATGCAGATGCTCGGACGCCGCGGCGGCGAGGCCGGCGGCCCGGCGCTGGGCGGCGACGAGAGTCAGGCGCGCAGCGGCGGCGAGGACCCGCTCGGCCCGTCCTCCGGAGCCGACGACGAGATCCCGTTCTGAGCTGACGGAAAACTGACGCCGCTCAGTCCTTGTGGCGCAGCCGGCGCACGAGGTCGTTGATCGTCGCGCGCAGCTCGGGCATCAGGTCCTGGAACTCGATGCCCATGCCGCTCGGCGCGCCGCTCTTGCCGTCGCTCACCCACGCGACGCGGCCGCCGATCTTGATCGGGCGCTCGAGGTCCGGCAGCCGCACCTGGACCTGTACGACCGCGTCGAGCGGCGGGGGGGTCTCCGTCTCGATGAACATGCCGCCTTCGTTGATGTTCGTGGTGAACTCGCTGAAGAACGCGTCGACGGCGGAGTAGTCGACCGGGATCTTGATGTTCTCCCGCTCGGCGTGGCGGCGATCTTTGCGCGACCCGGTGCGCTTGGCAGCCATCGGTTTCCCCTGTTGCGAGACGATCGGCGCCGGGATTCACACGCTTGAGGCGACCAGCTGTCCGGTGCGCGCGAAGCTCGTGAACTCGAGGCCGCCGATCACCAGGTGATCGACCACGCGGATCCCGAGGATCTCACCGGCGCGAACCAGGCGCTGCGTGACCTCGTGGTCCTCGCGGCTGGGCTGCGGATCACCGCTCGGGTGGTTGTGAACGACCAGGATCGCCGCGGCCGACTCGCGCAGCGCCGGCGCGAACACCTCGCGCGGATGCACCAGGCTCTGGTTCAAGCTGCCGCGACTCACTTCGACTTCCCCGATCAGGCGGTGGCGGCTGTCGAGCAGGAGCACGACGAACACCTCCTGTCGGTAACGGCGCATGCGCGCCCCGAAGTGCGCGGCGACCTGCTCGGGTGAGTGCAGCTTCTCGCCCGGCGCGACCGGCGTGCGCAGCAGGCGCGAGCCGATCTCGAACGCCGCGCGCAGCGAGCAGATCTTCGCCGGCCCGAGCCCGCGGACCGCGCGCAGCTCGGCCGTGCCCGCGCGCGCCAGAGCGTCGAGCGAGCCGAAGCGCTGCAAGAGCGCGTGCGCGAGCCGCAGTGCGCCGCTGCCGCGGGCACCCGTCTGCAGCACGAGCGCCAGCAGCTCGACCAGCGCCAGCGATTCCGGCCCCTCGCGCTCGAGCCGCTCGCGCGGCCGCTCCGAGCCCGCGTCTCCGTCGCCCATGCAACCCTCCTGGGGGTGAGGAGCGCTCCGTTTGGAGTCCGCATCGGAGGGTGGTCGCGCGCGCGCTAGCGGTGGCAGTCTCGGCGCGCGGCCTGCCCGGCGTCGTACACCGGCGAGAAGTCCGCGGGCGAGAGCGTGGGCGCGATCAAGGTGCGCAGCGCATCCGCGGGCTGCGGCTCGCTCTGCGCGAGCGCGGCGAGCAGCGCGAGATAGCCCTTCACGCGCGCGGCCGACTGCATCGCGAGCGCGAGCTCGAGCGAGCTGCCCGTGCGCAGCGTCTCCCCCGTGTCGGTCTTCACCGTGCCCTCGTGGTAGCGGCCGAGGCGCAGCATCGCCTCGCGCTGGTACATGTCGGTGAGCTCGCCGGAGGGACGGAACGCGTCGGTCAGCGCCGCGTCGCCGAGCTTCTCGCGCAGCACCGCCGCGAAACGATCGTCGCAGTTCGCGTCGGGGGTGAACCCGAGCGCGTCGAGGCGCGCGCGCACCTGGCCATCCGACGGCGCCGCCGTTCCCGGAGGCACGATGTCGAACACGTAGACGTACTGCGACTGCACGGCGTCGAAGCTCTGGCGCGAGCGCACCTCGAGATCGCCCGCGTCGGTCTCGACGCGCACGATCGCGTCCTCGCCGAGCTGGATCGCGGCCAGACCGGTCACGTGGCCGCCGCCCGTCGGCGGCTTCCCCGCGAGCTTCACCGCCGTCTTCGTGAGCGCGATCTGGAAGCCCTTGAGCGACGTGTTCTTGCTCATGCGCACGTCCGGCTGCTCCGTCGTGCGCATGGTCAGGCTCGTGCGCCCGGCGAGCTCCGTGTGACTGAGGGACACGAGCGAGTTCGGCAACACCTGAAGCTGCAGCACGACGTGGTCGGGGACCTTCTGCGCGTCGTAACTCACTTCCTGCGCGAGATAGCCGTCGGCGATCGCGTGGAACTTCACCGCGTCCTTGTAGGTCATGTCGACGCGGGGTGGGATCTTCACCAGGGCCGGCGTGTGCGACTGCTCGAAGCGCTTCTGGAAGTTCGAGCGGATGTAGTAGAGGCGGAGATCGGCGTTCGTGGGCACGGTCTCGACGGAGATCTCGCGCACCGTGTACCAGTAGTTCCAGCCCCCGAGCATGCTGGTGACGCCGATGCCGAGGTTCTTCGGCGACCACGCGGCGCGCTCCGTCGGGATCAGGTCGACCTGATTCACCGCGCCCTCGGCGCGCACGGATGCGCTTCCAGCGATCAGCGGAACGCCGAGCAGAGCGCAGGCGAGCAGCGATGCAGCGGTTCTCATGGTGCGGAGAGGCGGCGCGAGCTTATCCCCACGGACGCGCCAAAGACAAGGCTACTTCAACCGCCGGGCCGCACGTACGTTCCGCTCTTTCCGCCCGCCTTTCGAACCAGGCGCAGCGCGCCGATCACCATGCCCCGGTCGATCGACTTACACATGTCGTAGATCGCGAGCGCCGCTGCGGAGACCGCGACCAGCGCCTCCATCTCGACGCCCGTCTTCGCGGTCGTGCGCGCCCGCGCCTCGATCGCGATCGCGGGCGGCATCGACTCGGGCGCGAAGTCGATCTCGAGCGCGTCGAGTGGCAGCGGGTGACAGAGCGGGATCCACTCCGAAGTTCGCTTCGCCGCTTGGATCCCCGCGATGCGCGCGACGCCGAGGACGTCGCCTTTCGCAGCGCTGCCCGAGACGACCGCCTCGAGCGCTTCGGCCGACAGCTCGATCCGCCCGCGGGCAATCGCCTCGCGCACCGTCGCCGGCTTCGCGCCCACGTCGACCATGCGGGCGCGGCCCCGGGCGTCGAAGTGCGTCGAGCGGGCTGACCGCGTGGCGCGCTTCGAGCCGCGCTTCATCCGCTGATCCGCGAGCTCGCGATCTCGGGAGCGACGTACGGCCGGAAGTCCCGGCGCAGCTTCTTCACGTTGCCCAGGTAGCGATCGTTGCCGGAAGCGTTGCCCCAGAAATAGGCGCTGATGCCGTCGTCCTCACCGAGGCGGCGGATGTTGTCGGCGAGCAGCCGGCAGCCGGCCTCGATGTTCGCTTCGACGTGCGACACGCTGCCGGGCAGCGCGAGCTCTTCGTACATGTAGGGCATCACTTGCATGAGACCGATCGCGCCGGCGGGGCTGCGGGCACCCGGGCGACCACTGCTCTCCTGCATCAGCACCGCGAGGACGAGATCCGGAGCAAGCGCTTGCTCGCGCTGGCAGCGCGCGACGCTCTCCGCGATGCGGATCGAGAGAGCGGAGTCGACGCGCGGGAGCTTGGCGCGGATTGCTGCGATCACGCCCATCTTCATGGCGGCATCCGGGCCGCGGCGGGCGGAGCCCTCTGCGAGCGCTCGGCCCTGGGCTGCCAGAGCTGCGGCTCCGTTGAGGACACCCGTCCCGGCCAGCAACAGCACGCCGGCGACAATGGCTCGCCATCGCGCTCCCTGCGGATCGCTCATCAGGCTCCCACCCATGATTCCGGGGGGGAAGCCTATCTGGGCCCAGGGGGGTGTCAACGATCTTTGGCGAGGCTGTCGCTGCGGGCTCCAAACTCCCTCAGCCCCCGGCAAGGGGCTCGCGGCAGGGCGGCACCGAGGCGCGCACTTCTGCGACTTCAAAGGCGTTTCCTGGCCTCCGGAGACTCGAGCACGCAGCTTCCTCAGGGGCTCCCGGCGCGGGGCCGATGGGGCGAGCGAAGGAGCTCTTCCCCTGGGGCACGTCGTTCAGATCAAGCTCGAGACGCCCCCGGATGAGTTCGCGGACGGGGAGTCCCCGCTGCGCTTCCAGGCGGCCGACGGGTCCTTCTATCTCACGGACGAGGAGCTCTCGGACGCGCACGCGCGCGGCGCCCGCTACGAGTGGGTTCGCGAGGTTCGAGAGAGCGATCTGCCGGTGCGCTTCTCGCTGCCCCATGACGGGGCGGTCACCGATTGGCCGCCCGAGGACGCGCGGCTCGCCGTGCTCGCGCGACTGCTCGCGGAAGAGCGCGCGAACGGCTCGGTCGAGATCCGCTTCCTCGGGCGGAACCGGAGCGTCCCGGCCGACGGCTTCGCGCTCGACCGCGCGGGCGGGCAGCGCCGCTACATCTGGCAGATCGTCCCGACCGAGACGCAGGCGGGGCGGCCCGCGGTGCACGAGCGCTTCCGCGCGGTGCGCGCCGTTTGCGCGGACCCTGACGCGCGCGTCGTGCTCTCGCTGGGCTCGGGCGGCCTGAAGCTCTTCGCGCACGCCACGGCGCTGCGCCTGTTCGAGACACTCGACATCGGCGAGTACTTCAGCGAAGTGTGGGGCTCGAGCGCGGGGGCGATCGCCGGGCTGCTCTACGCGCAGGGCCTGTCGCCGCACGCCATCGAGCAGATGGGCTACGACCTGTACACGGGGCGGATCGACCTGGCGCTGCGCCCGTCGAAGCTGCAGTTCCTGCGGCACCTGATGCGCGATGCGCTCTTGCCCGCGTTCGGCGCCGCAGGCGCGGGCTTCGTCGACGTCGCGGATGGTCTCTCGCACATGCTCGAGCGCTACTGCGGCGACGTCGAGCCGCGCATCCCCTTCTATTGCATCGCCTTCAACCTGCGCGACTGCCAGGCGGACGTGCTGAGTCCCGGTCCCGTCGCGCCGCATCTGCGCGAGCTGATCGTGCAGGCGGACGCGCGCGCGGCCGCGCTCGCGTCGTCGAGTGTGCCGCTGCTCTTCGTGCCGCGCGTGATCCGGCGCATCAATCTCGACGCGCATTACATCGACGGCTCGACGACCGAGGACGTCCCGCTGCATTCGATCGTCCGCAAGTGGGATCTCGATCGCGCGGCCGGCGTCGAGCTGCGCGACCGACTCGTGATCGTGTACGTGAAGCTCACCGGCGGGCTCGAGACCTACCGCACACATCCCGGCCGCATCGGGAAGCTCCGCCTCATGCAGACCGTCGCGGCCGCGGGCATCGAGACGATGCACCGGCGCGACGTCGAAATCCTGCGCATGCGGCCCGACGTGCGGCTGATCGGCCTGGAGCTCGGCGACTCGAGCCCCGACTTCTTCGACACGCGCCGCATCGCCGAGTTCATCCGCTCCGCGAAGGAGTCTTTCCCGGAGCAGCTGCTCGCGATCGAAGAGGCGCTGCGCGCGGACGAGCGGCGCAGCTAGTCCCTTCGGTATCCTGCGCCGCGTGTATCCAGTCTTGTGGGAGCCGTTCGGCTTCCCGATCTCCAGCTTCGGCGTCATGGTCGCGCTCGCCTTCCTCGCGGGCGGCTGGCTCTCCGCGCGCTCGTTCGAGCTGCAGGGCAAGGACGGGAAGCTCGCCTGGGACCTGCTCACCTGGTGCGTCGTCGGCGGGCTGCTCGGAGCGAAGCTCTGGTTCGTCGCCGAGGAGCTCGCGCGCGAGCCGAGCGCGACGCTCGCGGGCACGCTGTTCAGCCGCGGCGGACTCACTTGGTACGGCGGCTTCCTCGGCGGCGCGATCTTCGGCCTCGGCGCCGGGAAGCTGCGCGGCCTGTCGCTGCTGGACCTCATGAACGCCGCCGCGCCGGCCCTCGCCGCGAGTCAGGCGATCGGGCGCATCGGCTGCTTCCTGGTCGGCGACGACTACGGGGTGCGCTCGACCGCGCCGTGGGCGGTCGCCTTCCCGCACGGCCTGCCGCCGACGCTCGATCCGACCACGGGCGCCGTGTTCAGCGTCCACCCGACGATGCTCTACGAGACACTCTGGCTGACTCCGGTGTTCGCGCTGCTCTGGGCGCGGCGCGGCAAGTCGCCGTTCCTGTTCGGCGAGTATCTCGTCCTCGCCGGGATCGGGCGCCTGTGGATCGAGGTGTTCCGGCGCAACCCGGACTTCGTCGGGATCCTGTCGAACGCGCAGGTCGTGGCGCTGTCGTGCGTCGTGGTCGGCGCCGCGTCGTGGCTGTGGCTGCGCGCGAACGCGGCGGCGGTCAATCCCGGCGCCGCGAAGTGAGCTCGGTGGCGAGCGCGAGCGCGCGCTTCGCCAGCTTCTGATCCGAGAGCTCCACGCTCTGCGCGAGTCCGGTGAGCACCTTCGCCGCGCTCTGCCGCCAGAGCGCCGGCGAGCTCGAGCCCTCTTGGCGCCAGCGCGTGAGTGACTCGACCGCGGCGAGATTGTCGCCCGCATAGTAACTCGCCATGCCGTGCGCGAACGGCAGCGCGCCGTCCGCGGCGCCGGCCGCGCGCGCCTCGGGCTGCTCGAGCACCGCCGCCGCCTCGGCGTAGTGACCGTTCTCGATCAGGCTGTCGACCGCGAGCTGATACCCGCGTCCCGCGGTGCCGTAGATGTCCGCGAGCATGCGCGCGAGCGGCATCGCGAACACCAGCTCCGAGCGCACGCGGTCCTCGACCAGGCTGCGCGCGACCGCGCCCGAAGCCGCGAGCTGGCGCAGCACGATCAGGAGCTGGTCGCGGGTCTCGCGGAACAGCTCCTCGGCCTCGGCTTCGGACTCGAGCATGCGCCGGCTGCCCGCCTCGAACACGCGCCAGAACGCGTCCGCCAGCGGACCCGACGCCGAGCCCTCGGCCATCATGCGCTGCAGGCGCGGGCCGTAGCTGTCGGTCAGATAGAAGCCCTCGCGGAACTTCATCGTCTCGTGAAACAGCGCGCCGACGGCGAGGTCGAAGAGCTCCTCGGCCTGGACCTCGGTGCGCGGCCGCGCGTCGTCCAGGCGGAAGAGCGCGTGACACTCCTCCTTCAGTCGATACAGCGCGCTGTCTTCTTCGTCGCCGACCAGCCGCGCCACGGTTGCGAAGGTGAGTCTGCCCGCGCGAAGCTCGCGTCCGACTTCCTGTGAGAGCGCATAGCTCTCCATGAAATCTCGAACGATCTGGGCGAGCCGTCGCTCGCGAAGCTCCATCCACGACCTCCCGCGCCCGATGATTGACCCGTAGAATGCGAAGATCGATGTGGCCCCGATGGACCGGAGAGCGCTCACAAACGATATCAGATCGACCGGCGAACCGGCGGGGTCGGACGCGGTGAAGGCGGCGCATGGGAAATCGCGACTCGCCATCGGAATCCTTTTCACCACGATCCTGATCGACTTTCTCGGTTACTCGATCCTGATCCCGGTGCTGCCGCACTTCATCGGCACGCTCGGCGTCGACGCGTTCGGCATCGGCCTGATCACCGCGTTCTACGCGCTCGGCCTCGTGCTGTTCCTGCCGCTGTGGGGCTGGGTCTCCGATCGCTTGGGACGACGGCCGGTGCTGTTGGTCTCGCTGCTCGGTACGGCCGTGTCGTTCTTGTTCCTCGCGCTGGCCACCACCTTGACGCAGGTGCTGATCGCGCGCTTTCTCGGCGGCTTCTTCGGCGCGAGCGTCGGCACCGCGCAGGCCGCGATGACGGATCTCACCGACGACAGCTCGCGCGCGAAGGGCATGGGCGTGATCGGCGCGGCGTCGGGGATCGGACTGGTGCTCGGCACCGCGCTCGGCGGCGTGCTGGGCGGGATCTCGCCGGCGATGCCCTTCTACGCCACAGCCTCGGTCGCGGCGGTGAACTTTCTGCTCGCGGCCTGGGCGCTGCCCGAGTCGAAGGGGCCGATTCCCGCGGCGGCCGGCGCCCGCGAGTTCGCGCGCGCGCTGGTGCCCGCGCCGTTCTGGGTCGTCGCGCGCGCGCACGGGGGACCGCAGCGCCTGTACCTGTATCTCTTCCTGCACATCTTCTTCGCGTTCTCCGCGATCGAGTCGATGTTCCCGCTGTTCGCCGCGGCGCGCTTCGGCTGGAGCGAGACGCAGACGGGGCTGTTCATGGCGACGGTCGCGATCGTGCTCGGCGGCAGCCAGGGGCTGATCGTCGGTCCGCTCTCGCGCGTGTGGGGCGAGGAGACGATGACCTCCGTGGGCTTCGGGCTCACCGCGGTGTCGATCGCCGGGCTCGCGGTGTCTCCCTCGGTCCCCGTCCTGTGCGTGTGTGCGATCGGCGTCGCGCTCGGCGCCGGCATCGCGTTCCCGGCGTTCACCAGCTTGTTCTCGAAGGTCTGTGGCGCGCACGAGACCGGCGCCGCGATGTCGCGCAGCCAGGCGATGATTCACACCGGCCGCGCGCTCGGCGCGATGTGCTGGGGCTACACGTTCGCGCATTCGGGTCCGGGCACGCCCTTCGTGCTCGCGGGCATCGCGCTGCTCGCCGCGCTCGGGATCTTTCGGGCCTCTCCCCGGGTACTGCTGCCCCAGCTTTGATCCGGTATGCTCGGCCCCGTCGGGGCCAGAGGACGGGGAACATGGCGGAAGCAGTGGAGCGCGAGAGACTGGACGTAGACCTGTTGTTCGTCGGGGCCGGAGTCGCGAACTTGGCCGCGGTCATTCATCTGGCCGACCTGTGCAGGGCAGAGAGCCTCGAGCTGCCGTCCATCCTGGTGATCGAGAAGGGGCCCGAGCTCGGCGCGCATCAGCTCTCGGGCGCGATGATGGATCCGCGCGGAATGGCCGAGCTCATGCCGGACTTCGTCGCGCAGGGCTTCCCGTTCCATTACCAGTGCACGACCGACGAGACCTGGTTCATGTCGGCGAAGCGCGCGATGAAGCTCCCGGTCACTCCGCCGCCGTTCGTGAACCACGGGAACTACGCGATCTCGGTCTCCGACGTCGTCCGGTGGCTCGGCAGCAAGGCCGAGGAGCGCGGGATCGAGATCTACCCGGGCTTCCCCGCCTCGCAGCCTCTCTTCGAGGGCAAGCGCGTAGTCGGCGTTCAGGTGCAGGACCGCGGGGTCGACAAGGACGGGCACCCCAAGAGCGTGTTCGAGCCCGGGCCGCAGATCTTCGCCAAGTGTGTCGTGTTCGGCGAAGGAACGCGCGGCTCGTGCACCAAGGTGGTGGTCGAGACGCTCGGCCTCGCCGGCCCGAACCCGCAGGCGTACGAGACCGGCATCAAGGAGATCTGGCGCGTCCGGCCCGAGAACCACGTGCCCGGGCGGGTGGTGCACACGATGGGCTGGCCGCAGGATCCCTCGACCTTCGGCGGCGGCTGGATCTACGACCTGAAGGATTCCTGCGTCTCGATCGGCTTCGTCACCGGTCTCGACTACGACAACCCGTACACCGATCCGCACGATCTGATGCAGCGCTGGAAGACGCACCCGCGCATGCGGCAGCTGCTCGACGGCGGCGAGTGCATCCGCTACGGCGCGAAGACGATGCCCGTCGGCGGCTGGTTCTCGTTCCCGAAGCTGTACGCCGACGGCATGCTGCTCGTGGGTGACTCGGCCGGGACGTGCAACGGCGAGCGCTTGAAGGGCGTGCACCTCGGGATCAAGAGCGGACTGATGGCCGCGGAGACGCTGATCGAGGCGATCCGCAAGGACGACTACGGCGAGGCGACGCTCGCGAGTTACAAGCAGCGCTGGGACGCGAGCTGGCTCGCGAAGGAGCACTGGAAGGCGCGCAATTTCCACGCGTCGTTCAAGTACGCGCAGAAGATGCCGCGCTGGCTCGGCTGGCTGCGGCAGTTGCCGTGGCTCGTCAACGGCCAGGCGCTGGCGATGATCACCGGTGGGCGCGGGCTCGTGAAGATGGTGCGCGCGCATCCGGACCACGAGCACATGAAGAAGCTCTCCGAGCTCGCGCCCAAGGAGCGCGAGAAGGCGAAGAAGGTCGAGTACGACAACAAGTACACCTTCGACAAAGTCACGGCGGTGGCGCTCGCGGGCTCGCGGCACGAGGTCGACCAGCCGCACCACCTGCACGTGGCCGACACCGAAGTGTGTGCGACGAAGTGCGCCGTGGAGTACGGCAACCCCTGCGAGAGCTTCTGCCCGGCGGCCGTCTACGAGATGATCCCCGACGACGCCAGGCCCGGCCGCAAGCGGCTCGTGATCCACCACGAGAACTGCGTGCACTGCAAGACCTGCGACGTCGCCGACCCGTACGCGATCATCACCTGGACGACCCCCGAGGGCGGCGACGGCCCCGACTACACGAACATGTGACGCCATGGACGTGGCGGTCGTCGGCGCCGGGCCCGCCGGCTCGTTCTGCGCGTGGCGGCTCGCGCGCGCCGGGCAGCGAGTCACCCTCTACGACCCGAGCCATCCGCGCGAGAAGCCCTGCGGCGGCGGAGTGACCCCCGGCGCCTTCGCGCGCTGGCCGGAGCTCGAGGAGCTGCGCGCGGCCGGCCGCCCCGCGCACGCCGTGCGCATGGTCGCGCCGCGCGGCGGCGAGGTCTCGGTCGCGCTCGCGCGGCCGATCGAGATCTTCTCGCGCCGCGTGCTCGACTCGCTCCTGCTCGAGTGCGCGCGCAAGGCGGGCGCGGAGCTGCGCCCCGCGCGCGTGCGCCGCGTCGCGACCGACGCCGAGGGAGTCACGCTCGAGCTCGACGGCGAGCGCGCGCGCCACGACTTCGCGGTCGGCGCGGACGGCGCTTCGAGCGTCGTGCGCCGCTCGCTCGTCGGCGAAAGACCCGGCGGGCCGGCAAGCTACGCGACCGCGGGCTTCCACGTCTTCGGCCTGCCCGAACGCGACCTCGTGGTGGAGTTCAGCGCCGACTTCGCCGGCTACCTGTGGGTGTTCCCGCGGCCCGATCACGCTTCGGTGGGGATCGCGGCGCCGGTCGGGCGCGCGAACGGCTCCGAGCTGCGCGCGCGCGTGCAGGAGCTGCTCGCGCGCCGCTACCCGGGCAGCGAGTCACTCGCCCGCGAGCCCTACGCCGCGAGCATCCCCGTGGGCGCCGGGCCGATCGCCGGGCGGCGCTTCGCGCTCGTCGGCGACGCCGCGAATGCGAACGACGCGATCACCGGCGAAGGCATCCAACACGCGCTCGACTCCGGCGGCCTGCTCGCCGACGCGCTCTCCGAAGTCGGCGCCGAGCGCGCGCCCGCGCTCTACACCGAACGGTGGCGGGCCGGCCCGGGCGGCGAGCTCGCGGCCTGCGCCCGCCTCGCGCGGCGGCTGTACCGGCCGCGGGCGGTCGACCTCGCGGTCGCCCTCGCCTCGCGCAGCCGGCGCGCGCGCCGGCTGATGGCCGACATGCTGATCGCGTCCCAGCCCTACCGCGGGCTGGGGCGCCGCATGCTCGGTGACCTAGCCGCGCTTCCAGCCTTCGGGCGGGCGTGACTCGGCCGAGAGGTCGGGCGGGCCGAAGTAACTCCCGATGAGCTCGCGGCGCGCGAAGCGCCAGACGCCGCCGGGGCCGCGGACGTAGCGATCGCGATACTGACCCAGGTTCAAGAGGGCCCGCCCGTCCTGGGTCTGGATCGACTCTCGGATCTGCCACCGGCCGCTCGCCGAGTCGCCCCCGAGCTCGATCCAGCCGTCGGTCGCGACCTGGACGACCCAGCGCGCCGCCGAGAGCAGCTTGCGGTAGTGCTCGAGCACGGCGTCGCGCCCCCGCACTTCCTGGCCAAGCACCACCCAGACGCCGTCGTCCGCCCAGGTCGCGGCCCATGCCGCATCGTCGCGCTCCGCGACCGCGTGGCAATAGCGCGCGACCAGGCCGCGGATCGCGAGCTCGTCGGCGATCTTCGCTTCAAGCGATCGGTCCATGTCGGCTGGTGCCTCCGCCCCAGCAGTATCGCAGAGCTGGATATCATGGTGTCATGAGCAAGACACTCCGCTTCGCCGACGTCGAGAAGGAGTTCAGCGACCGCGTGCGGCGCATCGTCTGGTGCACCGTCGCGACGGTGGACACCCAGGGCCGCCCATACGCGCGCATCCTCCATCCCGTCTGGGAAGGCGCGACTGGCTGGATCGCCACCGGTCGCAACACCCTGAAGACCAAGCACCTGGCGAAGAACCCGAACGTCGCGCTCGCGTACTGGGACGCGCAGCACGACACGGCGGTGATTCAGGCGCGCGCCGAATGGTGCGACGACGCGGCGACCAAGGCGCGCATCTGGAACCTCTTGAAGAGCACGCCGCCGCCGATCGGCTACGACCCGCAGCTCTTCTGGCGCGCCGGAGTCACCGACCCGGGCTACGGCGTGCTGAGGCTCACACCGTTCCAGATCCAGCTCCTGACCGGCGCGGAAATGATGGAGGGGAAGTCGGCGCGGTTGTGCAGATTGTGAGCGGAGAGCCATCATGGAATGGACCCGGAGAATCGGCGCCCTGGTGCTCGCTCGCCGCGGAGGCTCGCCGGTCGCTCGACTGACTCGCTAGCGCGGGAAGGGCTGCTCGACCCCCGGCATCGGCACGTCGAAGGTGTTCAGGGTCATCGACACGAACGTGTAGAAGCCGATCGCGCCGACGAGCTCCACGAGACCCTGCTCGCCGAAGCGCGCGACGGCTCGCTGGTACAGGTCGAGCGGCAGGTCGCGCGTCTGGTGCAGGCTGCGAGTCACGTCGTAGACGAGGCACTCGTCCTCGGGCGCGCCCTCGGGCCGGCGCTCCTTGAAGATCTCGTCGATCGTCGCCTGAGTCACGCCGAACTCGAGCGCCAGGCGCACGTGCGCGACCCACTCGACGTTGCTGCGCCACGCACGCCCGGTGACCAGGATCGCCAGCTCGATCAGCCGCCGCTCGAGCGTGGTGCGCTGCCAGATGAAGTCCCCCAGACCCATCGCGCGCCGCGACAGCTCGGGGCTGCGAATCCACGGATCGAACGGGCCGCCGATCTGGCCGTCGGCGCGCGCGGGGCGAACCTTCGCGACCTCGGCGTGGCGCTCGCTCTGTTCGGGGGTCAGCTCTTCGGGACGCTTCGGGGTGAGTCGGCTCATGAGCGCGATTATGCCAGGCTCGCGCGGTAGTAGATCAGCTGGCCGAAGCGCGAGCCGCGCTGCTGCGTCTCCGCGGCTTCAGCAAAACCGGCGGCGCGCATCAGTGTGGTGAGGGCGTCGTCGGTGTTCGCGCGCAGACTCTCCTCGCGGTGCACGAGCCGCGCGAGGAACGCGCCGAGCCCGTGTCCCACACCGCCGAAGTCGACGAGATGCAGGGCGCCGCCCGGCCGCAGCACGCGCAGCACCTCGCGCAGTACCGCCGGCTTCTGCGCGGTCTCGAGGTGGTGGAACATGAACGACGAGAGCACGCGGTCGAAGCTCGCCTCGGGGAAAGGCAGCGCGTCGCCGAAACCCTGCTCGAAGCGGAGCGCGAGCGCGCCGCGCTCCGCCTTGCGGCGCGCGCGGGCGAGCGCCTTCGCATCGGGGTCGAGCCCGACGATCTCGAGATCCGGCCGCCGGCGCTTGGCGAGCAGGCAGAGCGCGCCCGTGCCGCAGCCAAGATCGAGCACGCGCTGACCCGCGGAGAGCTGCGCCTGGTCGACGAGGCGCTCCAGCGCAGACTCGGTGCCGAGCAGGCGCGTGAACGGATCGTAGAAGGGCAACAGCCAATCACTGCCGGCGGCGGGAACGAAGGCCCGCTGCTTCGAGTGATGGGTCATCACACCGGCGCGCGGCCGAAGCGCTCGGCGGCTCGACTGCGGGCGCGCGCGGCTTCGGTCTCGCGGTCGCGCGGCGCGGAGGTCGTCACCAGCGAATGCAGCAGCGTGCGCGCCACCGCCGTGGTGTCGTCGACCGCCCGCTCGAACGCGGCCTCGTTTGCCTTCGAGGGCCGATTGAAGCCCGAGAGCTTGCGCACGAACTGCAGCGATGCCGCGCGGATCTCGTCGTCCGTCACCGGCGGCTCGAAGTTGAACAGGGTCTTGATGTTGCGACACATGCGGCTGCCTCCGCAGAGCTGTGGATACGAAGCATACAGAACACATGCATCGGTGCGCGGCAATCTGATCTACTTCACGGGGCTACAGGTTCGGCTGCGCTCTTCGCGCCGCGCCCGAGGAGAAATCGATGGTCCTGGTCTCGAGGGTTGCCGTCGTCGCGTTCGCGGTGTCCGTGGCGATCGCTGGTGCCGCGTCCGCGGAGGGTCCAGCGCTCCCGCTCCCGGCCGCGGATCAGCAGAAGCTGGATGCCCTGTTGGGGGCGGGGGTGGTCGGCAAAGCGCTGCCGAGCGAGCCGATCGACGATCCAACGCAGTATTTCCCGCTGCAGGAGAAGGCGCCGAGCTACCGGATCACCTCGGGCAAGCACGCCGGGGAGACACAAGTTCTCGACGTCAAGAAGGGAAAGCGGCCGGGCGGAAATCCCGCTTGGCGCTTCCAGCTCTCGCCCTCGCTCGCTGGGTTCCTGCACAGCACCGTCGACGGCGACCTGATGATGACGGCAGTGACGGACTCGGACGAAGGCGTCGTGGTCATCACGACCCCGGCGAATCCCTTCCTGCTGAAGGGCATGAAGCCCGGGTCGTCGCGAAACTTCAGCCAGACCGTATCGGTGAACTATCTCGATGACCCGGCGGCCCAAGACTACGCCGGCTCGCTGACCGGCACCTACGCCTACCTCGGCAGGTACCAAGTCACTGTGCCCGCGGGCAGCTACCCGGCCATCGTCATGCGAGTCACCTGCGAGGGCAAGATCGGTCCCGCACACACCCAAGACATGGCCTACTACCTGTTCTCTCCCGGTGTGGGCGTCGTCGCGATGGTCAGCCAAGAGGATGCAGAGGCGTTCTGGATCATCCATCTGGACTCGTCGTCGGGAAGAGTGTTGGCCGCTGCGCCCTGAGCTGCCTCGCGCTGATCGCACTGATCCTTCTGCTCATCTCGGTAGTGCACGCGCTTCATGCGTGGCCGCTGCGCAGCCGATTAGCGCGGAAGATGAGTCTACCCACGGCGGAGATCGTGACTGCGAGCATGCGCTCCAGTCGGCGCGCACTGCTCTTGCCAGCGGCGGGCGCCGCGGTCGCAGCCGCGCTCGCGGGCGTCACGCTCGTCGGCTGGCAGCTCGAGCTCCTCCTCTTGCGCCGCGTCGGTTGGGGCGCTGCGCAGCTGCTTCCAGTCACTGCCCTGATGCTGCTCGCGCTCGCGGGCGCGCTCGCGAGCGCGCGCGCCGCAATCCTGCGTTCGCCCGAGCGGCTCTGGTATGGCGCGATTTGGATCTGCACCGCGATCGCGCTGGCTCCGTCCCTCTGGACCTTGCTGGAGGGGGCGATCCAGCTCGGTGTCGCTCGGGAGCTCGCTTCTCTGGGCGACCGCGTGTTCGCTGGCGCCGGCGCAGCCAACCCCGGCGCTTCCGCGGCAATGACTGCGCTCAGCGTGATCTGCATCGGCGTCTCGATCGGCGCCTCCGCGCTCGCGGGCCGCCACGCGACGCTCGTCCGCGTCGCGTTCGGCGCGTTCGGCGTCGCCATTCCGTTTCTCGCGCTGCTCGCGTACGCGGACGGCGCCGCCGTGCTCCACAACTCCCCGGCTCTCTTGGCCAACGGGATGTCACTGCCGACCGCGCTCGGGCTGGTGGCGCTCGGCGCGGGCATGATCGGACTTCGCCCGACGTCGGAGACCCTCGGGCTTCTCGCGGGCGATGGCACCGGCGCCGTCGTCGCGCGGCACATGCTGCCGTTCGCACTCGTGGCCCCGTTCGTCCTATCGTTGACCGCCCGCTTCGGCCGCGACCTCGGCTTTTGGGACGAGCGCGCGAGTCACGCGCTCTCCACCGGAGTCTCCGGAATCCTGCTGATCGCGCTCACGTTCTGGACGGCTTCGCTCCTGAGCCGCGCCGACGCCGCGGCCAAGCGCGCCGCGGTGAAGACGGAGCTCCTCTTGTCGAAGATCAAGGGGCAGTCACTCACCGACGGACTCACTCAGCTGGCGAATCGCCGCGCGCTCGACAAGCGCCTGCAGCACGAGATCGCCCGCGTCGTGCGCTACAAGCAGGACTTCTCGTTCTTGCTCGTCGACATCGACCACTTCAAGGAGTACAACGACGACTTCGGCCATCCCGCGGGCGACGAGGTGCTGCGCGCCGTTGCGCGGATGCTTCGCTCCACCGCGCGCTCGACGGATCTCGTCGCACGCTATGGCGGCGAGGAGTTCGGCATCGTCCTCGCGTGCACCGAAGTCGGCGGCGCTCGCATCACCGCCCAGCGCATCTGCGCGGCCATCGTGGGCCTCGAATGGACCCGCCGACCGGTCACCGTCAGCGTCGG
>WNFL01450074.1_pt2 | contig 21609 bp, 16 predicted proteins | sample 5400361 | NCBI WGS metagenome assembly WNFL01 (sample SAMN13153351, study PRJNA577476) | soil metagenome | isolation source: 40 cm soil on Douglas fir-dominated hillslope | place: USA:California | collected 2013-09-17
TAAGTATAATTTTTTCTGGTGTATCTAGTTTTTTGTGGCTTAAGAAAATATTCTTCTCTATACCTGCACTTATTGGAAGCATAGTTTATGCGCTGTTTCCATATCATGTTTATGATATTTATACCAGGGGTAGTGTGGGTGAAGCTGTTGCACTTTCTATCATCCCATTTATTTTTTGGCAAATTGAGAGAGGTAAAAATGTTTTTATCGCTATTGGTATTGGGCTTTTAATTACAGCGCATAATGTTTTAGCAATCCTTTTTCTACCAATAATTTTGTTATATATGATTATTTTAAGAAGATGCTCAATAAGTTCAATATTATTTGTGTTTATTGAGGGACTTTCTATGTCTTCATTTTTCTGGATGCCCGCTCTTTATGACAGACAATTTACAGTCTTTGATATGACAGTGGTCTCTGATTTCTCTCATTACTTTATTTCTGATATTTCGCTTTTCGGAATTATTACAATAATTACTTTAGCGATCAGTATCTACCTCATTTTTAGAAAATTAGATATTAAATTGACGTTTTTTTTAATTCTTACTCTATTATCAATTTTTCTCGCAACATCAATATCAAAATTCATATGGCAAATTTTACCTCTTGGGCCTTTTATTCAATTTCCATTCAGAATGCTATCTTTTTCTGTTCTTTCAATAAGCTTTTTGGTAGGATACATTTTGCAAAAGTCAAAAAGAAAATATCTAATTATTGGCTCTGTTATTTCTCTAGTCATTCTTTACGCTTCATCCTGGATGTTTTTTACTCCAAAAAAAACGGATAATTTACCTGATTCTTTTTATTCAACCAATCAAGACTCAACTACCGTCCAAAATGAATATATGCCTAGGTGGGTCAAGACGCTGCCAAATCCCACTCAAAATCAGCAAGTTTCCTTATTGAGTGGGCAAGGAGAGGTAAGTAACGTTTTTAAAAATGGGGCCAGAATGAGTTTTGATTTTCAAGCAGTCAAGCCTTCTGCTATTGAAACACACATAATGTATTTTCCAGGATGGAAAGTCTTTGTTGATAATAAAAAAACCCCGTTAACTTATAGCAACTCATACGGATTAATTGATTTTGATTTGCCTTCAGGATTTAGCCACGTAAAGATGGTTTTTGAAGAAACTTCTTTTAGGATTACAGCCGATTGCGTCACTCTTATTGGGATACTAATCTTATTGTTATTTCCATTGTATAAAAAAAGGCTTTCCTTATGAAAAATATAAAATTTATCCTGATAGTTTTATTACTTAGTATTGGGGCAGTGCTGCCATTTTTTAATTCTGGAGTCTTTCCAATACATGACAACACTCAAAATGCCAGAGTATTTGAAATGGGAAAATCACTTTTAGACGGTATGTTTCCTGTGAGGTGGGTAAGTGATTTAGGTTATGGGTATGGCTATCCTATTTTTAATTTTTACGCTCCTCTAGTATATTATTTTGGAGGGACATTCATTTTACTTGGGATTAATGTCATTCTTGCAACAAAACTCATGATGATTATCGGAATATTAGCGTCTGGAATTACAATGTATTTTCTTGCAAAGGAAGTCTGGGGGGAGTGGGGAGGAATTATTTCGGGACTTTTTTACATATATGCCCCTTATCACGCCATAGATGTATACGTAAGAGGAGATGTTGCAGAATTTTGGGCATACGCCTTTATACCTCTTATATTCTATGGATTAATTAAGTTATATAAAGAAAAAACTTTCAAATATGTAATCATCACTTCAATTTCATTTGCCGGAATAATAATCTCACACAATTTAACTGCACTTATGGTCTTTCCTTTTATTCTAATCACCTCTTTGATTCTAACATGGCAACAAGTTAAGAAGAAAAATAGAATATCTTCATTCTATCCGCTTATTGCACTCATCATAGGGGCTTTAATATCCTCATTTTACTCCCTCCCAGTTTTTCTGGAGATGAAGTACACGAATGTTATTTCACAAATTGGAGGGGGAGCTGATTTTAGAGATCATTTTGTTTGCCTTGATCAATTTTGGTATAGTCCTTGGGGGTTTGGAGGATCAGCAAAGGGCTGTAGTGATGGATTGTCCTTCATGATAGGCAAGCTACCCATAATTACCTCAGTGATAAGCATAATTATTATGTTCATTATTTGGAATAGGAAGAAAACGTTTCAGAAATTTTCTATAATAGCGGGTCTTTTAGGACTAATTATTTCTATTTTATTCGCATTACAAATCTCTCAACCTATTTGGGAGATTATTAAGCCTATGGCATTTTTACAGTATCCTTGGAGATTTCTTATTCTAATATCCTTTTTTGCATCCTTTCTATCTGGCTCAATTGTTTGGTATATAGAAAAAAGATTGTCAGTCATAAATTTTTTAATATTTTTTGTTCTAATAACTGCATCAATTCTATTCTTTCAGATAAAATTTTTTAGCCCGCAAACAATTTACAGTATATCTCCTAATACTTATACAGATCCTGCTGTTCTCAAGTGGCAAGTATCTAGAATATCTGATGAATACATGCCACCTGGATTTCAAAAGCCAAAAAATGAGAATGAAGTGGAAAATTCATTGATAAAATCGTCAAATGGCCTGAAGATTAAAATATTACAAAATAAAACACAAGAAAAAAAATTAGACCTTTTTCTCTCAGGAAGCAAAAACGTTCTTATAAACATTGCATATTTCCCAGGCTGGGTAGCAACACTAGATAATAAAAGGATTCCACTTGTAGAAACCAAGTCTGGGATGAGCGCGTATATTCCCTCAGGACAACACGTCCTTGATTTGAAGTTTAAACAGACCCCATCAGAAATACTTGGAGATGTACTATCTTTTGCTGGTGTCGTTATGCTTATTCTTGGTATAATAGTTCATAAGAAGTATCTACATGAAAAATCCATCAGTTGAAATAACAGTCCCAGTCTATAATGAGGAAAAAGAATTAGCCAAACACATACAAATTCTTTCAGATTTTTGTGAAGAGAATCTAAAGAATTATTCTTGGAATATAACCATAGCTGATAATGCCTCAAGTGATAATACTCCGGTAATTGCTGCGACACTAGCTAAAAAAAATCCCAGAATCATATTTTTTAGACTTGAAGAGAAAGGAAGAGGGAGAGCTATAAAAAGAGTATGGAGTATGAGCCAGGCAGATTATAGTGTCTATATGGATCTGGATTTATCTACAGATCTTGTCCACCTTCCAAAAATTCTTGAAGCACTCAAAAACGGATACGATATTGCAATAGGCTCTAGGCTTGCAAAAGGAGCAAGAGTCGAAGGTAGGACAATGCTACGTGAAGTTATATCAAGAGTACTCAACTTTTTCTTTATACAATTTTTCTTCCATACACATTTCACTGATGCGCAATGTGGATTTAAAGGCGTGACAAAAAGTGTTGTTGAAGAACTAATTCCAAAAATTGAGGAGAATGATTGGTTTTTTGACGGGGAGCTTTTAATTGTTGCTGAAAAGAGTGGTTACAAAATTTATGAAGAACCTGTTCATTGGATAGATAACCCAGGGTCTACTGTTAGGCTTGTTTCAACAATTTGGGGAGATGTGAAAGTGATTACGAGATTATATAGGACTATGCCCTGGATTAGTCTTAGGCAGCATTTATTAAAAAATGATCATAAAATGCTGCACAAAGGGCCGTATCCACAAAGAACTTGAGTTATTTGCGGACGAGCCCTTAGGCAATTGAGAAAACAATAATATGGAAGAACTAGATATAGCTGCTGTGACCAAGCGTTCAATACATGGAGTATTTGCTTTAGTTACAAGAACATTTATAATCCAACTGGTTAGTTTTATTGTTGCTATTTTTCTTGGGATTTTCCTTTCGACCACAGCATATGGAATATATTTTGTTGTCAGTGCTGTAATAGCATTTCTTTCTTACTTCTCAGATATAGGTCTTGCCGCAGCACTTATCCAGAAAAAAGAGCAGCTTACACAAGAAGATTTGACAACAACCTTTACCATGCAGCAGATACTAGTTGTTTTTGCTGTTATTATTGCGTTCATAGCATCTCCTTTTATAAATAATTTTTACAAACTTCCACCAGGTGGCATACAGCTTTTTCAAGCCCTAATAATAGCATTTTTTCTTTCATCACTTAAAACAATTCCATCTGTTATCCTGGAGCGAAACTTACAATTTGAAAAATTAGTTATACCTCAAATAGTTGAAACGCTTTTTTTTAACATTACCGTACTCGTTTTAGCAATCAAGGGATTTGGAGTCTCAAGCTTTACTTATGCAGTCTTAGCAAGGGGACTCTCGGGACTAATTGCTATTTACATTATTTCCCCTTGGAGAATTAGACTTGGAATATCCACAAATATTGCGAAAAAACTTTTATCATTTGGAATTCCTTTTCAAACAAATAGTATACTGGCTTTAATAAAAGATGACTTACTAATTGCATATGTTGGAAGAGTTTTACCACTTTCTCAAATAGGATATATCGGATTCGCCCAAAAATGGGCCTTCACTCCGCTCAGACTTATAATGGATAACATAATTCGCATTACGTTTCCCTCTTTTTCAAGGTTACAAAATGAAAAGGAACATTTGACTATTGGTGTTGAAAAATCATTATTTGCTCTTACCCTCCTTATTTTTCCATCCCTAGCAGGTCTTGTCATACTTGCGCCTGATTTTATACAGATTGTTCCCAAATATCAAAAATGGGAACCTGCATTATTATCCTTATCGCTTTTTGCAGTCAATGCATGCTTGTCTTCGTTATCAACACCTCTTACAAATGCATTAAATGCAATAGGTAAGATTAAAATATCACTATATTTAATGGTTTTCTGGACAATAGCTACATGGGTGATTACTCCATTATTTATTACTCTTTTTGGCTTTAATGGATTTGCCGGTGCATCTGCATTTATTGCTTTATCTGTTGTTTTGGTAGTCTATCTAACTAAAAAATATATATCTTTTTCTATTTCTGTTATCAAAGTTCCAACTATAGCAACAATTGTGATGGGTTCAGTCCTAGTTCTTTTATTAAGTAGTCTTCCAGTCAGTATCATAAGTGTTATCATTAAAATATTAATAGGTATCGCAGTTTATTTTGGTATAGTCTTTTTTCTTGCAAAAGATCAACTAGTTAAAGATATATTACTTATAAGAAGTCAGTTTAAAAATTAATACTATGTCTTCACTGTCAATTGTAATAACAGCCTTTAATGAGGAAGAAAAAATTGTCGATGCACTAGAGTCAGTAAAAGATTTAGCTGATGAAGTTATTGTAGTTGATGGAGGATCAACTGATAAAACAGTAGATTTAGTTAAAAAGTATACAAAAAAAGTATACAAACATGAAAATAATCCACTTGAGATAGATTTGCAAAAAAATTTCGGATTCTCAAAACTCAAAAGCCACATCAGACTGGGTTTTAAGTATTGATGCAGATGAAAGAGTAACTCCAGAGCTGGCGGAAGAAATTAGATTAAAGATTCAGGATTCAAGATTCAAGAATAATGATGATGTAGCGGGTTATTGGATTCCCAGGAAGAATATTATATTTGGAAAATGGATTGAGCATACTGGATGGTATCCTGATTACCAATTAAGACTTTTCAGAAATGGGAAAGGCAAATATATTAAAAAACATGTACATGAAGATTTAGTAATTGAAGGAAATATTGAAAAACTGTCCTCACCACTAATTCACATGAATTATCAGACTGTACTCCAATTTTTTGAAAGGGCAATTCTACGGTACGCTCCAAATGAAGCTAACTATATTTATGAGAAAGGATACATCTTTTCATACGCTGATGCAATTAAATTTCCGTCAAAAGAATTTTTAAGTAGATTTTTTGCAAGGGAGGGTTATAAAGATGGATTTCATGGCCTAATGCTGTCTCTTATGATGGGAGCTTATCATCTGGCAATTTTTGCATATTTGTGGGAAAAAAATAAATTTAGTGATAAAGGTTACTCCTTAGAAGGAGTAACAAAAGAAAGTAAAAGGGTTGGAAAAGAACTTCGTTATTGGTTTCTGTCTGAAGAGATAGGTCATACAAGCGATGCGTTTAAAAGAGGAATATTAAAGATAAAAAGAAAGACAACCTCTTTATTATGAAAAGGGTTTTCGCTGTAACTATTAATTTCAATAAAAATGACTTAACCATGCAGTGGCTAGAGTCAATGGAAAAAATAAAAAAATCAGATTTTTCACTAAATTTAGTAATAGTAGATAATGCTTCAAGAGAGCCTTTTTCATTAACAGAAAAAGAAAAAAAAGAGAACATTCATATTATTATAAGTAATGATAACACCGGGTTTACTGGAGGAAATAATATAGGCATTCAATTTTCACTGGATCAAGGAGCTGATTACATACTAATAATTAACAATGACACAATTGTTGATGAAAATCTCGTCAAAAACCTACTAGATGTTCTTGAAAAAAATCCAGAAATTGGCCTTGTTGCGCCAAAAATTTATTTTGCCAAGGGACATGAATTCCATAAAGATAGATATAAAAAAGAAGATTTGGGGAAAGTTTTTTGGTACGCAGGAGGATATATTGATTGGGGAAATGTTAGAAGTGTACATAGGGGGGTTGATGAAGTGGATCATGGACAGTACGACACAATTGAAAAAACAGGTTTTGCGTCCGGGTGCTGCATGTTAATCAGAAAAGAAGTTTTAGAAAAAGTTGGCTTTTTTGAAAAAAGAGGATTTATGTATTATGAGGATGCAATTCTCTGCGAGGAGGTCAAAAGGAAGGGATATGAGATTTGGTATGTTCCGACAGCTGTTCTTTGGCATATTAACGCAGCTTCATCTGGGGGATCAGGCAATAATCTGCAAGATTACTTTATTACAAGAAACCGTATGCTTTTTGGTATGCATTATGCTCCTATCCGATCAAAGATAGCGCTTTTAAGAGAAAGTCTACGATTATTATTTAACGGAAGAGAATGGCAAAGGGCTGGCATAAGGGATTACTTTCTAAAAAGATTTGGAAAGGGGAGTTACATAAAATGATTAAGCTTTCGGCAATTGTTATTGCAAAAAACTCAGAGCAATTAATTGAAGATTGTCTTAAAAGTCTTTCATTTTGTGATGAGATTATTCTTGTTGATAACGGCTCAAATGATGAGACAGTTAATATTGCAAAAAGATATAAAGCGCGTATTTTTAGAGAATCAAGTAGTGATTTCTCTAAGCTCAGGAACATTGGGCTTTCTCATGCAAAGTCAGAATGGGTTTTATATATAGATTCTGATGAGAGGGTAGATGACTTGCTTCGCGAAAATATCCAAGCCGTCATTGCGAATCCCGCTTTGCGGAGTGAAGCAATCTTTGACATATCAGCTTACAGAATTAAGAGAAAGAATTTCTATCTTGGGAATCATCAGTGGCCTACTATAGAAAAATTGGAGCGATTATTTAGAAGAGAAAATTTAGAAAAGTGGTACGGTCAGCTCCATGAAAGCCCAGTCGTAAGAGGAGAAATAGGAGAACTTGATGGTTTTTTGATTCATTTATCTCATAGGGATTTAAGTTCTATGTTAGATAAAACTATATCTTGGTCTAAGGTTGAGGCTCAGCTACGTTTAGATGCAAAGCATCCTACTATGACTTGGTGGAGATTTCCCAGAGTCATGATTACAGCTTTTTTGAATTCATATATAAAACAGAAGGGATTTAAAGCGGGTACGGCTGGTCTTATTGAAAGTATATATCAATCTTTTAGCAGTTTTATAACTTATGCCAGGGTTTGGGAACTGCAAAAAGAGAACTCTGAAAAATCATGAAAAACCGGATAAAGAAATTTTGGCCGCTTATTGCAATTTTTGTTATTTGGTTTTTATTTTCATTTCCATTTTTCTTGCAAGGTAAAGCTCCTTTTCCCGCAGACTATCAATTGAATAATTTTTCTCCTTGGAGTACTTATGGGATCTATAAAGGTCCTGTGAGAAATAGCGCAATGCCAGACATCATTACGCAAATTTTCCCCTGGAAGCATTTCGCAATTGAAATGCTAAAAACAGGACAAGTTGCATTATGGAACCCATATAGTTTTTCAGGTATTCCTCATCTAGCAAATGACCAATCCGCTGTTCTTTCCCCTTTAAATCTATTATTCCTGATATTTTCTTTCATAGATGCTTGGAGCATTATGATTCTACTCCAGACCTTATTTGCGGGAATCTTTATGTACCTCTTTATGAAGTCAATCAGGGTTAGTAATTTAGGAAGTTTTATTGCATCTGTCTCATTCATGTTTTGTGGATTTATTACAACATGGCTGTCATATGGAACACTTTCATATGCAATTCTTTTTCTTCCACTAGCGCTTTTAGGAATAGAAAAATATTTTCAGACAGAAAAAAGAATATTTCTTATCATTCTTGCTATCACATTTCCACTATCATTTTTTAGCGGGCATTTCCAGACAAGTATGAATTTTTTCATAGTTACCTCTCTTTATGTATTTTATAAATCAATACTCTCAAAAAAAGCTATTATTATACTGCATGTAGTAGGAGCTGGTATTTGTGGGATATTATTATCGTTTCCTCAAATTCTTCCTTCACTTGAGCTTTATTCATTTTCTCTAAGAAGCTCGTTGTTTCAAAAGATTGAAATAATTCCCTGGGGTTATCTACCTACGCTTTTAGCCCCTGATTTTTTTGGCCACCCAGTAACAGGAAATGATTGGTTTGGTCATTATGCTGAGTGGAATGCATACATAGGGTTATTGCCTTTAATGCTAGCCCTATATTCATTAAAGAACATAAAAAATCATCAAACAATATTTTTTATCATTATAGCTATTTTAGGCTTTCTTTTTAGCTTCTCAACGCCAATTCTTAGTGCAATTGTTTTTTTGCACATTCCCGTTCTTTCAACAAGTGCAGCAAGTCGTGAAATGGTTATCTATAGTTTTGCAGGAGTAGTTTTAAGCGGAATTGGGTTTGATTTATTAAGAAAAGATATTAGTGAAAGGAAAATCACTTCACCCTTAATATTACTCACGGTTTTTCTGGCTTCATTTTTAATTCTTTGGTTAATTATTTTATTAAAGCTATTTTTGCCTATAGATAAAATATCAATAGCCAGACAAAATCTGATGCTTCCAACTCTTTTATTCATTGGAATAACTATCTCAATTATCCTAGGGATGTTTCCTAGGAAAAAATATAGCGTTCATCTTTTTCAATTATCTACAGCTCTTATGCTAGTTATTGTTATTTTGGATATGTTTCGTTTTGCCACAAAATGGCAACCTTTCTATTCAAAAAATCTTGTTTTTCCAGATACTCCAATAGTAAAAATATATCAAAAAGTACAAGATAATAGGGTGTTAGGATCATTTGGGGCTGAAAACGGAGTATTTTATCATCTGATGTTAACAGATGGTTATGATCCGTTATACCCAAAGAGATATGGTGAATTTATTAATGGTATTGCAGTAGGGACTGTAAGTGAAGGAGGTAGATCCGCAGTAACATTTCCTCACGAAGGAAAATACGCAAGAGGCGCTCTTGACCTACTGGGAGTTAAATATATATTTCATAAGGTGTCTGATGGACAAAATGTTTGGGAATATCCTTTTTGGCTATATCCCAAACAATATCCGGTCATTTATAGTGATGATATCTACCAAGTTCTTAAGAATAATAGTGTCCTTCCACGCGCTTTCTTTGTCAATTCTTATAAAGTCCTAAAGCGTCCTCAAGAGATTATGGATAGTATGTTTTCCGGAAAAGACTCCCTTGCAAATACTGTGATACTTGAAAATGATCCCCACGCTGCAATAGCTAAAGGAAATATTGAGAAGCAAAATTACTCCCCAAATAAAATTTTATTTGGAGTAAATGCGCCTGGAGATGGACTACTTTTTATTTCTAATACAAATTATCCGGGGTGGAATGCATATGCTGATGGGAAGAAAGTGGAAATAATGCGTGCTGATTTTGATTTTCAAGGCGTTCTTGTCCCTAAAGGGACTAAAGAGGTAAATTTAATATACCAGCCGGAAAGTTTTAGAAATGGATTATTTGCAGCACTTCTGGGTCTAGTTGGACTATTGTCATTATTATTTATGAGGGATAAAAGAAGACTAGCGATTCCAGACAAATAGTATTTTCTTTAGCTCTTCAATTGTCATTCTCTTTTTTGCAAAATAGAAAAGATATGCTATCTCAAGGATTCCAATCGTATTTATCACAAAAGTTAGTATCAATATGACCACAAACCAATTTCTTTGGTCATTTTTTGCAGCTCTCCATAGCGAAAGTCCTTTCCAAAAAATGGCCCAAATAAAAAGCCCATATAGGGCAAGAGGGGGAACATTGAGGAAATTCATGAAATAATCGTATCATATACTTTCCTAGATTGTCAAAAAGTAGATAAGGCTGATACAATAAATGTGTGAAGATTGGGATTTATGATCCGTACTTGGATACACTAGGAGGTGGGGAAAAGTACATGCTCACTGCAGCCTCATGTCTCTCAAAAGATCATGAGGTATCAATTTTCTGGGATGACAAGACAATAATTGATAAAGTTAAAGAAAGATATAATCTTGACATTTCATCTACCTCTATTGTTCCTAATATTTTTTCCAGTAAATCTTTAATCACTAGGGTTTTCCAAACTCAAAAATATGACGCAATATTTTATTTGAGTGATGGCAGCATTCCATTTGTCGGAAGCAAAAAACTATTTTTGCATTTTCAGTTTCCAATAGAGTGGGTTCAGCCCACATTTCTAACAAAAATAAAATTGGCCAGAATAAGAAAAGTTATCTGCAATTCAAATTTTACGAAAAATTATATTGACCAAAAATTAAATATCTCTTCACTTGTTATCTATCCGCCAATTGATATAGGTCATAAAATAAAAAATAAAAAAAATATTATTTTGACTGTTGGTAGGATACAAAAGAATAGTGACGGAAAACTAACAAAGAAACAAGAAGTTATGATAGCTACATTTAAAAAAATGGTAGATGAAGGGTTAAATGGCTGGAATTTATATGTTGTAGGTGGAGTCTTAAGAGATGATTCACTTATCAGTGAACTAAAAACAATATCAGAGGGTTACCCAATAAAGATTCTTGCAAATATTAATGCTGAAGAGCTTGAATCTTTATATGAGGAAGCAAAAATCTATTGGCATGCTACGGGATTTGGCGAAGACATAGAGACTCATCCTGAACGCGCTGAGCACTTTGGAATGGCTACGGTTGAGGCAATGGCTCATGGCGTTATTCCTGTAGTTATTAATATGGGAGGTCAAAGAGAAATAGTTGAAGATGAAAAAAATGGCTTTCTGTGGGATGATGAAAAAGAATTGATTGAAAAAACAACGCTTTTAATTAAAAGCCCTATTGTCATCGAAAAGCTTCGTAAAAATGCTTTACTTACCGCAAAAGATTTTAGCCGTAATAAATTTTGTGAAGAAATAAATAAATTATTTACATGAAAAAAAACTTCTCATTTATTTTTTTAGTAGTTCTTGTCATGGTTTTCTTCAGGCCATTTCTATTTCAATCCCTTTTTCCTATTCCATCTGACACTATAGTTGGACTATATAATCCATATAGAGATATATTCGCAAATTCAAACCCAAGAGGAATCCCATTTAAAAATTTTCTTATAACAGACCCTGTCAGGCAGCAGATTCCGTGGAGGAAATTAGTCATAGATTCAGAAAAAGCTTTTCAACTACCGCTTTGGAATCCATATAATTTTTCCGGTACACTACTTCTTGCGAATTTTCAATCAGGAGCTTTTTACCCTCTGAATATTCTCTATTTATTTTTACCATTCATATATGCGTGGAGTTTTCTTATTTTTTTCCAGCCGCTCCTAGCAGGAGTGTTTTTGTATTTATATTTAAAAAATCTCAAGCTTCATAGCTTTGCTGCGCTTCTGGGAGCAATGACATTTGCTTTTTCAGGCTTTAGTATTTCTTGGCTCGAATGGGGAAATATTGGACACACATTAATGTGGATACCATTAATATTGCTTAGCATAGATAACTTAGTTTCAGGATTAGAAGAGAGCAAAATCTTCAATTTTAATGGGAATACTATTACTTGGTTTGGTATTTTATTATTCTCATTGTGCTCAAGCTTTTTTGCAGGTCATTTGCAAATCTTTTTCTATTTGTTTATATTGAGCATAATATATACCATTATTAGGTGCTGGCAATTTAGAGTTAAAAATAGAACTATTTTACTACTGGTTACCTGTTACTTACTATTTGCTATTTTAACTATAATCCAATGGTTGCCCACATTACAATTTATTTCACTTTCCGATAGGGCAGGTGACAGAAACTATCTAAACACTGCCGGATGGTTTATCCCCTGGCAAAACCTAATCCAATTTATAGCACCTGATTTTTTTGGTAACCCCTCAACTCTCAACTATTTTGGAGTTTGGAATTATGGAGAATTGGTTGGATACATAGGTATCTTTCCGCTTCTTATGGCTTTTTTTGCATTGTTTGTAAGACGGGATAAAAAAACAATCTTTTTTTCAGTAATCATTTTTATCTCACTTCTCTTTGCTCTTCCCACTCCGTTAGCGTCAATCCCTTTTATACTTCGTATTCCTTTTCTTTCAACAGCCCAGCCAACAAGACTCCTTTCTATAATAGACCTATCCCTGTCAATTCTTGCTGCCTTGGGATTTGATTACCTTATTAAGGTGAGAAAGCTTCCGTGGGTTCCTATTGCATTTTTCGGGATAATATTTTCGTTACTCTGGATTTTTATTCTTGAAAACAGTTTTTTTCATTCAAACATTTCACCAAATGACCTTATAACAATAAGACGTAATCTTTATTTACCAACAATCTTTTTTTTAACATTCTTGGGCCTACTCAGCGTATACTATATATTCTATAATAGGTTTTCAAGAAAAATAATTATTGGTATCATTATATTAATCCTTTTAATTACATCAATTGATCTCCTTCGTTTTGCAGACAAATTCACACCTTTTACTAAGTCTTCATATTTTTTTCCTACAACAAATTCAATTTCATTTCTTCAAAAAAATCTTCACAATTTTCGTTACATGACAACGGATAGTAGAATTTTTCCGCCCAATTTTTCTGCGATGTATCATCTATCAAGTGTTGATGGATACGACCCCTTATATATTAAAAAGTATGGTAAATTTATTTCCGCATTAGAAAGAGGAAATCCTGATATACATGAACCTTTTGGGTTTAACAGGATTATAACCCCCCATAATACTCATAGCCCTATTATAAATTTGTTAGGAGTGAAGTATGTGCTTTCACTATCTGATATCACTCAAGAAAATATGAAAAAAGTCTCACAAGAAGGTGAAACGCGAATATATGAGAACACTTCGGTTTTCCCTAGAGCTTTTTTTGTAACTAAATTAATTTATACGTCGTCAGAGCAAGATGAAATAAATTTCATATACGCTCAGGGTAAAAATTTACAGAATGTGGCAACAGTTAGCGAGAGTGTAAATAAAAATAATTTAACAGAAGGTGACATCAGAATTAAAAATTATTCTGTTAATAAAATTTCAATCATTACCTCGAATAAAGGGACTGGGTTCTTGGTCTTAACAGATATTTATTATCCCACATGGCACGCTACAATTGATGGAAAAGAATCACATATTTTCAAAACTGACTTTACTTTTAGGGGTATTTTTGTTCCAGCTGGAGAGCATATAATCACATTTTATGATACATTGTTTTAGATAAAATGAATCTTAGCATTATTATTCCAAATTATAATGGCAGTGCTCTCTTGAAAAAGAATGTTCCTGCTGTTGTAAATGCTTTTAAGGAATATGGAGATGGAGATGTTCAGCTTATTATAGCAGATGATGCCTCATCAGATGATTCTGTGGAAGTCATCAAGAATTTATTTTCAGAAATAAAAATTAAACATATACATGCTAACTTGGTCGAAAATAAAGATAGGAGTCAAGGTGGATTTTCAAAAAACGTTAATAGAGGAGTTGCTGTTGCTACTGGAGATATACTAATTCTTCTTAACTCAGACGTTGTTCCTCATAAAGACTTTCTCGCGTCTCTTCTTAAGCATTTTGAAGACAAAAGAGTTTTTGCTGTTGGATGTATGGATGAGAGTATTGAAGAGGATAAAAAAGTGCTTAGAGGTAGGGGAGTAGGTAAATGGAAAAGAGGATTTCTACAACACAGTGCAGGAAAAATTTCCAAGGAGCCCTCAAGTACATTGTGGGTAAGTGGTGGAAGTGGTGCATTCAGAAGAGAAATTTGGGACATTCTAGGTGGACTTAATGAAATATATAACCCATTTTACTGGGAAGACATAGACCTTTCGTATAGAGCTTTAAAATCTGGATACTTACTTATCTTTGAACCACAGAGTGTTGTTATTCATGAGCATAATGAGGGGGCTATTAAAAAGACATATAAAGAGAAAAAAGTAACAAGTATTGTTTACCGTAACCAATTCTTTTTTGTTTGGATGAATATTACTGATGTTAAGCTTATTCTCTCCCATATATATTGGTTACCATTTAATTTACTCTCCGCTATATTGAGAGGAGATAAAGCGTTTTTATCAGGATTTTTAAAAGCAAGCCTTATGCTTCCTAAAGTTATTTGGCTGAGGGGAGAAAATGTAAGACATTTTGTCCTATCGGATTTAGATATTGTAAAGAAGTTTGATCAAGAATAAAATATAGCAATGACCATTTCAATTATTGTGCCTGTTTTTAATGAGGAGAAGACTGTCATTGCGGTACTAGAAAAATTGAAGAAGCTTAATCTAGAAAAAAGTAATAAAGAGATTATTGTCGTAGATGATGGTTCAACTGATAATACTCCTTTTCTAATTGACAAGTATTTAAAAACAAAAGGAGTTTTAAATATCGTGTTTCATAAACACAAAAAAAATTTGGGAAAAGGCTCAGCAGTCAAGTCGGGCATAGCGCATGCAACTGGAGATTATGTTATTATTCAAGATGCAGATTTGGAATATAATTCTGAAGATATTAAAAAACTTGTTACCCTGATTTCTCCCACATCACAAGTTATATACGGGACAAGACTCAATAGGCTTCCAAATATTTTTAAAGAAGAGAAAGAATTACTTTTTCTTCTTCATTTCATTGGTAATAGGGGACTCAGTCTTGTAACAAGCATTTTGTATGGCCAGTGGATTACAGACATGGAAACATGTTATAAATTGTTTCCTCGTAAGGCATTAGAAAATATTAATCTTCGCGCGAGAGGTTTTGAATTTGAACCTGAAATAACTGCAAAACTTATGAAACTAGGATATAAAATACGCGAAACTCCAATAACAACCACACCGCGTGGTTATAAGGAAGGTAAGAAACTTCATACTATTAGTGATGGGACAAGAGCGGTGTGGTCACTTTTAAAATATAGATTTGTTAACTAGTATTTAGGTTTTAGTATAAAGTATAAAGGAATTAAGTCTATATTTTAAGTTTATTAATGAAATTATTTATTAAAAAATACAGCAATTATTGGAGTTTAATTATTTTATTTTTAATCTTCTTTCTGGCCCTTGCTTTAAGGCTTTGGGATCTTGGTACTGTACCCAAAGGGTTACAAATAGACGAATTAAATGCAGGATACCAAGGATATAAAATTTTTAAAACAGGAAGCGATATTTTTGGAGACTTTCTCCCTTTTTATGTAAATAGAATTGGTGACTTCCGTCCTGCAGGTATATTCTACTTATCCGGGCTTAGCGCCTTTATATTAGGTATAAGTAATTTTGCTGTACGATTCCCCGCGGCGCTTATAGGTGCATTAACAATTTTTCCCGTATTTCTCTTAGCTAAGGTTATATCTAAAAATAAAAGAATTTCAGCCATTGCGGCTTTTCTAATTGCCATTTCACCGTGGCATATTGTTGCCTCACGTGCTACTTCAGAATCAGTTGTAGCACTTTTTTTAACTATTTTTGGAGCATACTTTTTTTTGCGATGTATTAAAGAGAATAATTCATTTTTATGTTTTTTTTCCACTATATTCTTTTTAGGAAGTTATTTTTTTTACCATACTCCAAGATTTTTTATTCCCATTTTTCTTTTCCTCATCTTAATATATATCAAGTCCACTTTTATAAACGTATCATCTAAAAAAATAAATATATCAAAACGGTATTTATATATTATTTTTACCGTAGTGTCTCTTACGAGTATAATAATCTTTTTTACACCATTTGGAACAGGAAGACTAAATCAAATATCTGTTTTTCAAAACCAAGACGTAAAAAATAAAATACACGCATTGCAAGATGGGGATAGGGGAAACATTTTTTTAGCTCGTGTTTTGCATAATAAAATTGTGGTAACTGGTAAAACAATTGTAGACCAATACCTTTCTTACTATTCAACAGAATTCCTATTTATTCATGGAGGGTTACCCAGCAGATATGCTGTTGATGATTCAGGCCTTTTTTATTATATGGAGTTTCCTCTTTTATTAGCTGGTTTATATTTCATTATTCGAAAAAAAGATCCTCTCTTTTTTATTCCAATCTTCTGGCTTATAATAGGGCCACTTGCTGCGTCTATAACACTTGAGGATACCCCAAATATACAGAGGGCGATTCTTATGCTGCCTTCCCTTCAGATTATTGAAGCATATGGGGTGTTTTATGGGTTACAAAAATTTAAACCAGTAATAAGAAATATAATTATTTTTTTAGGACTATTATTTATAGCGTTTAATTCAATTTACTTCTTACAATCGTATTTTGTGCATATTTCATCCAATGCTGCTTTTGCAAGAAATGATGGAAGTGAAGAATTATTCTTGTTTTTAAATAAGCTCCAAGATAAATATGATGAAATATATGTTCCTTCCCATGATGACCTTCCGTTATATTTCTTTTATCATAATAAAATTGTATCAGTTAAATCTTACGGCTCAATTAATGATTATCAAAAAAGGGTGCAGGCAGGAAAATATATTTTTGTGCCAGAAGATTGTCCTGAAAAAATACTTACTGATTATCTAAAGCATACAACAAAAAAAATTCTTTTTGCTGATTATCCAATTTGTCAGCCTGATCCGACTGAATTTAAGGTTGTCACAATAATTCATAGGCTTGACGACACCCAGGCTTATATTCTTCGAGAACGCATTAGTCAATAATATATGACAAAAAATCATTTATTCCAGATAGCTATCGCCTTAATTATCATACTTGCGATTATTTTAAGATTTTATGGTTATGATCATAGGTGGGGACTGGCATATGATCAAGCGCATGATGCGTTGGTTGCCAGATCAGCTCTTTCTCAGCATAAAATACCCATGGTTGGGCCTTTTTCATCTGCAGGACCTTTCCAGACAGGCCCTGAATGGTACTTCCTAATTATGCTTGGGACAGTTCCTGACCCCCAGTCTGTTATTTCCCCCTGGGTTTTTTTAACGGGTCTTTTTGTTATTTCAATTTATTTCATAATAAAAACAGGAGAAGTGATAGGAGGTAAAAAATTAGGGTTAGCCACCGGACTTATCGCAGCCATTTCCCCGGCCAATATCGCTCAGTCAGTGAATATGTCTAATCAAGCGCCGCTAGCAATACTATCTGCATTTAGCATTTGGGCTGGTGCAAAGTATTTCTCTATAAAAAGGAGTGACGGATTATATCCAGCAACACAAAACATTTATCTGTTTCTTCTTGGAATTTTTATTGGTCTTGGAGTGAATATGCATTTGCAAGGAGTGTTACTTGTTCCATTTTTTTTCTTAGTAATCATTTTCAAAAGACCTAACGTAAAGGGATTATTATTTGGTATCTTGGGTTTAGCTATTCCATTTATCCCTCTTATTATTTTTGACTCAACACATCACCTTATTAATATTCGCCACATGATAATATATTATTTTCACGACCAATATAATATTTCTCTTGACGTATTGGGAAGAAGATGGACAACATATCTTGGGGTTTTTTGGCTTAAGTCGTGGAGCTATATTGTCGGAGGCAACACTATTATTGGTGCAGCTACTATTATTGCTTCAATTATAGTTCTTACCTATTTAGCAATAAAAAAAAGTCTCCCGAAAGTAATTATTCCCGTTACAATCAGTTTTGTAATTTCAATAATAGCCATAAGATATACAAGAACACCCATTTTTGACAGCTATATAATGTTTCTTCATGCTAGTATTTTTCTACTGGTTGGTTTTACTGCCATATTTATTTTCAAAAAAAACAAAATAATAGGAGTTGTTTTCTTAAGTATTTTATTTTTAGGTAGCTTAATAAAAGATATTGAAGAAATTAAGGCTGGGACTAATAATACAGCCGGAACTATGAAAACATGGACAAATTTGCTTACATCTAAATATCCAGGTCAGAGTTTTGAAATATACGACTATAAATATAATACAGTATCTCTTAGTGTTCCCTTAAGCCTATACTTAAGCGCCTCATCAAAGAGCCAAGATAATGGTCATAAAACTGGTGTAATTCTCATTAGACTGGAAAATAAACACATATTCCAGCACCAAATCATATTGGGAGAAAACTATAGTTATCAATTATATGATCTGTCATCATCAAGTTCTGCAGAGTTGTCAAAAGAAGGATGGATCAAAGTAACCCCAAATTCAATATATCATGCTACTGAAGAATGGGCAGATGATATTAAACAATGATAAAAAAATTTTCAACTGCATTTCTATTAATAATAGCTCTCGCATTTTCGGCCAGAGTGATTTTTCTTGATAGAATCCCAAGTGGTGTTTCAACAGATGAAATAGATTATATTTTAACTGCAAAATCAGTATTTTTAAGTGGAAGCGATATTAGCCATACATGGAATCCTTTTTCCCTAACCACTCCCCAAAGCAGCTTTCCTCAGGCGGAGCTACCTCCTCTAGTTACATTTTGGCTCATTGGACCATTACCTTTAGGACTATTTACATCAAAAATTGTTTATTCACTTTTTTCAACAGGAATAGTTGGGCTCTTGATGCTAATTGTAAAAAAACTTATTGGAGAAAAAGAAGCAATTCTAGTTGGTTTGGTTGGAGCATTAAATCCATGGCTAATTTTCTTTGGACGTACCGCATATGACGTCTCTATTGCAGTGTTTTTTCTTCTATTAGCTTTTTATATTTTGCTTACATTTAAAAAATGGAAGATTTTTCTAGCGTTCCCGTCATTTATTCTTGCCTTTTATTGCTACATTGGAATGAAACTGATTTTGCTACCTTTTGCTGCTGTAATAATTTATTTTGCTTGGTCTCAGAATAAAAAATATAAAAAACAATATATCTTTTTATTTATTGCTTGCATCATTTTATTTGCATTTTATATATATTCCTCACTCCATACTCCAGGGGTAAGGCTAAATGAACTTGCAAGTCCTAATATGAGTAGTATTACAGGAGTGGTAAATGACGAAAGAAGGCTTTCTGTTAAGTCTCCGCTTACTGCCATTTTTTCTAATAAATATATAATTTTTTTCAAGTATTCAATATCAAAGTATCTTAATGCTTTTTCTCCAAATCTTTTATTTCTTAATGGAGATGGAGAACAAAGATTTTCAGTCTGGATTCACGGACTCTTTTATTATCTGGATGCAATCTTCCTTATTATTGGTTCTGCTGTTTTATTCGCAAGAAAAAGAAGTGTATTTACATTATTACTTGCACTATCTCTTATTGCACCAATACCGTCTGTTATGAGCTCTGTTGGTAACTCATATGCGGTGAGATCAATGTTTCTCGCTCCAATTTTTATTATTCTCATTGGTGTTGGGATATTTTTCATTATAAAAAAATATAATTTTACGAAACTAGTTATAATAATTGCGTATTTCTTGCTGTTTCTAAATTTCTTTAATATTTATTTCTTGCGAAATCCTATATACAACTCTCAATCATTTAATTTCAGTGGACGAATATTAGCAAAATATCTTTCTTATCAACACGGGAGTACGTATGTAATAGATGATAATCCTAGAACACCCTTTAAGGAATATATATTTTTTAACAATGCCCTTAACAGAAATACATCTAACAAAATTGCTGATGATTACAAGCATAAGGAATTTGGAGTAAATAACATACACTTTATTACATGTAAGCAGTCAAGCGAAATATCAAAAGGAAGTGTAGTGATTTATGGTGGTTGCGCTAGCATTCACCCTTCTAAATCGGAAGTAACAATAGCACAGTTATCAGATGGGGGAAGCATTTATTCTATTCAAAATGACAAAATATGTAGCCAATATAAGCTTGAGAGATACCCAAACAGTTTTAAATTCTCAGACCTAAGTGTTGAAAGAATGCCAGAAAAATTATTCTGCCAAAAGTTTATAACAAAATACTAATATTTTTTGATAGTCAAATCAGTATGCTAATCAAAGTGACTTTTTTTGATATAATCAAAGTAATAGAAAATGAAACGAATTCAACTTGATGATATTTTGCTTTTTGCCCTGCTTATCCCATTTATAATGACTTATAGGTTAAGTCCGGGGATAACGCCATATTGGTTATTTGGGCTCGTTTTTCTAGGACTTTTTTCATATGTGGGAATTAATTTTACTAGCCTCAAAAAGATTATAGTAGAAAAAATAAAACTATTTTTGCTTTGGTTCTTAATAATTGCAACTATTGGTACGGCCATGTTCTCAGCGATAATAGTTAGGCACGAGACAGCTCCAATTTATGGGGTACACGATATTATCTTGCAGCAAGAATCAGCAATGCAATTCCTCTTAAATGGCACAAATCCTTACAGTGCAACTTATTTCAATACTCCGCTTAAGGATTGGCATTATTCTGATACGGATGTAAATCCAGCGTTATACCATTTTGTAATGGAGCCCTTTTATCTACTATTTGCATATCCCTTCTACTTCTTTACGATCCCAATATTTGGATTTTTTGATAGCAGGATTCCGCTTGCCTTTCTTTTCCTTGTATTACTTATTTTAGCATCAAAATTAGTTAAAGATAGAGATTTGAAGAGACAATTCATTATCCTCCTTGCTTTTAATCCAGCAATGCTTGGATATTTTATTGAAGGACGGGATGATATCTTTATGTACTCCTTCTTTTTCTTAGGTCTATTCCTTCTATATAAAAAACGTTTTATGATGGCAGGAATTCCAATAGCCCTGGCTTTTGCTACAAAACAATCAATTTGGCCGTTTTTTCCATTTTATTTGGCTTTTCTTTATTTTCAAAATAAAGATATTCTAAAAACAATTAAACAGCTTATTCCCTTTACTGTGACATTTCTAATAATTGTTGTGCCTTTTTTTCTTTGGAATCCTCATGCATTTTTAGCAAGTACTATTCTTTATCTTTCAGGAAATGATCCACATAGTTATCCAGTTGCTGGATATGGACTTGGATCGCTTCTCCATCAGATAGGTATCATTAAAAATGTTAATGCATATTACCCATTTACTATTTGGCAAGCTATTATAGCGTTGCCATTTTTAGCACTTTTCATAAGTCTACAGAGAAAAAATAATACAATCGGGAAAATGATAACGTTTTATGGATTGTTCCTTTTTATATTTTGGTATTTGTCCCGATATTTCAATAATAGCCACTTG
>WNFL01245608.1_pt1 | contig 21607 bp, 19 predicted proteins | sample 5400361 | NCBI WGS metagenome assembly WNFL01 (sample SAMN13153351, study PRJNA577476) | soil metagenome | isolation source: 40 cm soil on Douglas fir-dominated hillslope | place: USA:California | collected 2013-09-17
CTCGGTCATCGTCTGCACCGCGATCGCGGTCGACGACATCGCCGCGGCCAGCGCCGAGATCAACGCCGCCGGCCACGGCAGTCCGAGCGCAAGCAGCCCGATGCCGAGCGGCAGCGCGCAGGCCGCCATCTGCAAACTGCCGCCGCCGAACACCGCTGCACGCATTTGCAGCAGCCGCTTGACGTCGAGCTCGAGGCCGATCAGAAACAGCATCAGCACGACACCGAATTCAGCGAAGTGGAAAGTCGACTCGGTATTGCGCACGAGCCCGGCGCCCCACGGTCCGATCAGAGCACCGGCGATCAGGTACCCCAGCACCGAGCCAAGACCGACGCGCCGAGCGAGCGGCACGCAGACGATGGCCGCGCAGAGATACACCAGCGCATCGTGCAGCACGGACGATTCAGGCATGGCGGGTCAGGCAGATTTCAGGTCGATAGCCGGCGCGTGTGCTGATGCGATCAATGACCATCGCTCTTGCTCGCCACGGACGGGGTCAACTCGGCGCTCAAATGCAGCAAGCGTTGGCGATAGGCCGCGCCCTGCTGTTCCAGTTCGCCGCGATCGAGGCGATGCGCGCCCAGGACCACGATCGGCGCCAGCCAGTGCATATGGCAGAACTGCGCCGTCTGCTTGACCACGGGCACAAAGGCGTCGAAATTGTGCTGATGAATGCCGGCTGCCGAGTAGCCTTCATCCGGCGCGCCGGTGGTCGTGACCCATAGACAGCGTTTGCCCGCCAGCGCCGTGCCGCCGTCGCCGTAGGCGTAGCCGCGCGTGAGCACGGTCTCGAACCAATACTTGAGCAGCGCCGGCACGGTGTACCAATACAAAGGATGCTGCCAGATGATGAGTTGCGCACGCGCCAGCGCGTGCCGCTCGGCGGTGATGTCGATTGAAAAGTCCGGATAGCGGTCGTACAGCGAATGAATCGTCAGATGCGGCACGTCGCGCACCGCGTCGAGTAGGACCCGGTTGGCGATCGAATGCGGCGGATGCGGGAGTGCGTAGAGCAGCAGGATCACAAGGCGATTATCGCCGGACCACGCGCGCCGCGCCCGCCGGCAGCAACGCGCAATCATCTGACCTAAGTGGGTGGTGACGCTGGCAGAGATTCGCCGTATCACTTGCGCGCTTGATACGCGCGATTTGTGTCGCTCGTCGCAGGACAGCGAGCGGCGGATCGGCCGCGGCGGCAGCCGTCCACGTTGATCAGACAGTCGACGTGCGAAGGTAATTCGATCGGAATGTCGCCGGCGACGCAAGAGTTGCGTCGCGAGCCGCAGCGGTCCGCCCGCTCACGCCAGCCGACACGCCTGCTCGAACGTCAGTCGCGGATTGCGCGGGAAGAATGTGGTGGGGTCGCCGTGGCCGAGATTGATCAGGAAGTTCGATTTAACCTTGGCGCCGGCAAAAAAAGCCGCATCGACCTTGCCGTTGTCGAAGCCGGACATCGGGCCGCAGTCAAAACCCAGCGCGCGCGCAGCAATGATGAAGTAAGCCCCCTGCAGCGAGCCATTGCGAAACGCGGTCACATCGGCAAAGGCCGCATTGCCGACAAACCAGGCGCGCGCATCGACCTGCGGAAAGAGCGTCGGCAAGTGCTCGTAGAACTCGAGATCGTGGGCAACGATCACCGTGCACGGCGCCTTCATGGTCTTCTCCAGGTTGCCGGCCGACAGCGCCGGCCGCAACTGTTCCTTGGCGGCGGGCGTGCGCACGAAGATGAATCGCGCCGGCGACGAATTGGCGCTGGTCGGACCGAATTTCATCAGGTCGTAGATCGCCCGCAAGTCGCGGTCGCTCACTGGCGTGTCGGCAAAACCGTTGTATGTGTGGGCACTGCGAAAAATCGTGTCGAGACTTGAATCGGGCAGGGCAGTCATGGCGTCGATGCTTTCGAAAGAAGAAGAAGAGTTCACGGCGTCTCAAATGTCGCCGACCGGAGGCTTGGACCGGACTTGCGTTGCCCGTTTCCATCGGGACTCGGGCTTGGATTCGAGCGCGCGCAAAGGAACCGCGCGCGCCGACCAATCTGCATGCTGGAAGGGCTCTTCCATAGTCTGTAAATGCGTCAGCGGATGGGCATGACCAGCAAGCAAGAGTCTTGCAACTGAGGCGCGCGCAATACGCCTGCGTGATCGCAACGAACGCGCGACGAGCGCGCAACGAGCGCAGCGGCAGGCGCAGCGATTCAACACGGGGCATCGGCTGCCGCCAGCAACAGGGTTCGGTGCATCGGTCAAGGTCGGGTCGGAGCAGAAAAGCGGCGCTGGAGCGGGCGAAGGGAGTCGAACCCTCGTCATCAGCTTGGGAAGCTGAGGTAATGGCCGTTATACGACGCCCGCGGCGGAAGTGACCAATTCTAGGGCAGACGAGCGTTCCTCCAGCTCTGCGGCGTCGCTCTCCCCTTGACCAGGCTCAGCACCGCGATAGGGTTGCCGCGGGTCGCTCGCTGGGGTCACCCCTAGGACCTCGAGCTCGTTGGCACCGGGCAATAAATCGCGACCCGTGCCGGGCTGGCGCGACGGCCGGGCCGCTCGCCCGGCATTTGATTGCGAAAAATGGCTACCCCGCGTGGCAATAACCCACTGAATGCGCGTCGCCCGTCCGCCGATACTGGACTCGATACTCACGATGTTGGAACGGATCGAAAATGGCACTCGCCGCAGCAACCACCACGACAGCCGAGTTGGCAACTTTGCTGGTCGTCGACGACACCCCTGAAAACCTGACGATTCTCGCCGAATTGCTGGGCCCACAGTATCGGGTGCGAGTGGCCAATTCCGGGCGGCGAGCGCTCGAAGTCGCCGTGACCGAACCGCGGCCCGACCTGATCCTGCTCGACGTGATGATGCCGGAAATGAGCGGCCACGACGTGCTGGAGGCGTTGAAGATGGATCCGCGCACTCGCTCGATCCCGGTCATTTTTGTCACCGCGATGGACGCCGACGAGGATGAGCAGATCGGGCTCGCCCTCGGCGCCGTCGACTACATCACGAAACCTCTGCGTCCCGCGATCGCAAAGGCGCGCGTGCGCACGCAACTCGAATTGAAATTGGCGCGCGACCGCCTGCAGAACCAGAACATTTACCTGGAGGCCGAAGTGGCGCGCAGGATGCGCGAAAACCTGCTGATCCAGGAGGTCAGTATCCGTGCGCTGGCTCGATTGGCGGAAACGCGAGACCCCGAAACCGGAAGTCACATTCTGCGCACCCAGGAGTACGTGCGCCTGCTGGCACAGCTGCTGCGGGCCCATCCCCGATTTGCCGCGGCGCTCAACGACAGCACCATCGACGGGCTCGCCAAGTCAGCCCCTTTACACGACATCGGCAAGGTCGGCATTCCGGACCGCATCCTGCTCAAGCCCGGCAAACTCACGCCCGCGGAGTGGGTGATCATGAAGACTCACACGACGCTCGGCGCCGAGGCAATCGCGCAGGCCGAACGTGATAGCGAACACCCGGTCGAATTCCTGCGCTTCGCGAAAGAGATCGCGCGCTCACATCATGAGAAATGGGACGGCAGCGGCTATCCCGATGGTCTGCGCGGCGACGACATTCCGATTTCGGCGCGCTTGATGGCATTGGCCGATGTGTTCGACGCGTTGACCTGCCGCCGCGTGTACAAGGAGGCGTTTCCCTTCGAGCGCTCGCGCGACATCATCATCGAGGGTCGCGGCCAACATTTCGATCCCGATGTGGTCGACGCCTTCGCCGCTCATTTGGAGAAGTTTCGCGCCATCGCCGTGCTCCATGCCGATCCGATCGAGGTTGTTGCCAACGAACTCATAACGACGCCTTGAGCGCGCCGGCTCGCACTTGCCGACCACATCCTCGACGACATCCCGATGGTGGCCGACTCTCGTTCATCACCTCCCGTTGAGACCGGCGGTGCTGAGCTCAAGTTACACGCGTCGCCGCGCGCCCTCGCTGGCGGCAAGCTCAAATTGCGGCTGTCGCTGTTGCCGGCTCTGTTGGTTGCCGCGGCGATTGTGCTGGCGACCGTGCTCGCCGTTGCCTCAACCTACCGCCAGCGTGCGCGGCAGGAAGGCGCCCGAATCGAGACCATCGCCGGCCTCACGGCGGCGCAAATCGCAGTGTGGTTACAGGACTTGGACCGTGAAACGCAGTTCATCCGTGGCAGCGAGTTTTTCGCAAATTTGTATCTCCGCTCGCAGGTTGCCGGCGATGCTGCCAGCGGCTCGAAACTGCTGCAACGGCTGATCGAATACCGCACGTTCCACGGTTTCAAGAGCACGCTTGTGGTTGACGAGCGCGGCGCAGTTGCACTGAGCGAATTCAGCGCACAGCGGGACATCGCGCCGGCGTTGAAAACGACAGCGCTGCAGGCAATGGCCAGTCGTAATGTCCTGCACACGGATCTTTACGCCAGCGGCGAATCGGACCTGCCTGTGCGGATCGACTTTGTCGCGCCGTTGGTGTTGAGCGGGAACCCCGCAAGCGGCACGATCGTGATGCGAGTCGACCCGCGCGCATCGCTGCAGCCGCTTTTGCTGGCGTGGCCCGTGCCCAGCAGAAGCGGCACCTCGACACTGCTGCGGCCCGAGGGCGACCAATGGGCTGAGCCGCTGGCGCAGTCGGTGGCCCCGATTGCCATTCCGAATCTGCCCGCCGCGCAGGCACTGGGTGGCGATGCACCCGGAAAACGCGTCATCGAGACGATCGACTTTCAAGGACATCCGGTGTTGGCGGCGGTTCGTCCGGTGGCCGGGACGAATTGGTTCGTAATGTCCAAAGTCGACATCAGCGAGGTCGATGACGCTGCCCGCCGCGACGCCCTTTGGATCGCCGCAATGGGGCTGCTTGCGCTGCTGACGACCGCGGTGGCGGCGTATCTGTTCCGCTCGCGGCAGCAGTTGCAGCTGAACGGGCGCGAACGCGATCACCAAGACGAGAAACTACGCACGCTGTCACTGCTCGATGCGATTGCGGAAGGCACGTCCGATGCGATCTTTGCAAAAGATCGCGGCGGCCGGTATCTAATGATCAACAGCGCCGCCTGTCGACTGATCGGCCGATCGCGCGAGGAGGTCATTGGCCGCGACGACGGCGATCTGTATTCGCCGGAGCACGCGGCGCAGGCCACGGCGAGCGACGCGATCGCTTTGGCTGACGATCGCGTCTTCACGCACGAAGAACAGCTCACGATCCGCAACCGCACGATGACGTTTCTGACCACCAAAGGGCCACTGCGCGACGCGGACGGCCAAGCGCTAGGCGTGTTCGGGATCTCGCGCGATATCACGCAGCAGCGGCAGGGTGACGCTGCGCTGCGCGAAAGCGAAGGGCGTTATCGCTCCCTCGTAACGGGTCTGACCGAAGGCGTCATGTTGATCGACGCCGCCGGTCACGTCCGCGCAGTCAATCCGGCAGCGGAGCAAATTCTGGATGTGGCGGAAACGGAAGTTGTCGGCCGGGCGATCGGCGCGCCATTGTTCGACGTGGTCGACCAAAACGACAATCCGATCCCATCCGGCCAATTCGCGCCGATGCACACGCTCGCCACCGGGCAGCGGCGACACGGAGTTGTTGCCGGCGTCTGCCGCGCCGGCGGCGAAAGGCGATGGATCGCGGTCAATTGCGAGCCGATTCTGGCGCTTGGCAGCACGCTGCCAAGCGCGGTCGTGATGTCGTTTGCCGACATCACCGAGTCGCGCAGAAATCAGGCAGAGCTCGATCGACATCGCCACCGCTTGGAAGAGCTGGTCGCCGCCCGCACGCTGGAGCTGCGGCAAGCCAATCTGGCGCTGACCGAAAGCAATCAATTCACGCGGGCGGTGACCGACAACCTGCCGGTTTCGGTCGCGTATTGGGACCGGGATTTGCGTTGCCGCTTCGCGAACAAAGCCTATGCCGAACACTTTGGCGCGACGCCCGAGCAGTTGCTCGGCGTGGCATTACAGGCAATGAGGGGCGGCGAGTTGATTGAGCGCACGGAATCCAGCGTCCGCGCGGTTCTTCGCGGCGAAGCGCAGGACTACGAACGAGCGTTTGACGATGCGTCTGGCGCACGCCGCACCAGCTGGGCGCAACTCGTGCCCGACACGCGCGACGGAGAGGTCGCCGGATTTTTTGTGCTCGTTTCAGACGTCACCACCGTCAAGCGAGCCGAACTGAGCTTGCAATCCATGAACGCGGAACTAACCGACGCGCGCGACCGTGCCGAATCGGCGAATCGAGCAAAAAGCGCGTTCCTGGCCAACATGAGCCATGAAATTCGCACGCCGATGAACGCGATCCTTGGACTGACGCATTTGCTGCAGCGTGAGGTGAGCGAGGTACGACACATCACCCGGCTGCACAAAGTAAACGACGCGGCACAACACCTGCTGGCAATCATCAACGACATCCTCGATCTGTCAAAAATCGAGGCCGGAAAACTGACGCTCGAAGCCACCGAATTCGAATTCGAACCCACGTTGCAACGGGTCTGTTCGCTGGTGGCCGACAAGGCGCTGGCCAAAGGCCTCGAGGTCGTCCTGAAAATCGATCCGCGCCTGCTGCGCCGGGTTGCCGGCGACGAAACCCGACTGAATCAGGCGCTGCTCAACTACGCCAGCAATGCCGTCAAGTTCACCGAGCGTGGATCCATTGTGTTGCGGGCACTTTTGCAGGAGGAGTACGAATCCGACCTGCTGGTGCGCTTTGAAGTCCAGGACACCGGCATCGGCATCGGACCCGGCGATATCGATCGCCTGTTCAATGCTTTCGAACAGGCGGACAAATCGACGACCCGAAAGTACGGTGGCACCGGACTCGGCCTGGCGATCAATCGCCGCCTGGCGCAATTGATGGGCGGCGACGTCGGCGTCGACAGCCAACCTGGGGTCGGCAGTACGTTCTGGTTCACGGCACGACTTGGGCGAGTGCTCGGCGCGGCAACGCCGTCGGTTCATCGCGGCGTCAGCGGCAGGCACGCCCTGGTCGTCGACGATTTGCCCGAAGCCCGCGAGACTGTGCACGCACTGCTGCAAGACTTTGGCCTGCGAACCGAGGCGGTGGCCTCGGGCAATGCTGCGCTGGCGGCGGTTGCGGCGGCGGTCCGCCACGGCGATCCGTTCGACTACGTGTTGCTCGACTGGCAGATGCCCGGGCTCGACGGACTGCAAACCGCGCGGCAACTCACTGAACAACTCGCCGACATTCCGGTACTGATCCTGCTCACGGCATTTGACGGCTCCAAGCTGCGCGACGAAGCACGCAGCGCAGGATTCGCCCTCACGCTATCCAAGCCGGTTTCGCCATCCATGCTGCACGACGCGTTGCTCGAGGCGTGGTTGCAAGCCAAGGGTCCGACAAAAGTCACGCAGTCTCCGCTGCCGGCAGCCATGGCGCATACGGCTATGGCCGCCGCCGGCGCGCGCGCGCCGCGCGCTCTCCTGGTTGAGGACAACCCGATCAATCAGGAGTTGGCAATCGATCTGCTGAGCTTTCGCGGTCTCGCCATTGACGTCGCTGAAAATGGCGCGCAGGCGGTGGCAATGGCGGAACGAACCGACTACGACATCATTCTCATGGATGTACAGATGCCGGTCATGGACGGACTCGAGGCAAGCCGGGCGATCCGGCGCCTGCCAGGGCGAGAGCACACGCCGATTGTCGCAATGACGGCCAATGCGTTTGCTTCCGATCGTGCTGCTTGCCTCGCCGCGGGCATGAATGAGCACCTCGCCAAGCCGGTATTGCCGGAGGTGTTGTTTGAAATCGTCGCGCGGATGTTGCCGCGGCACGCAGGCGCCGCGGCGCCCGGATCCGAGGCTGGCGCCCCCGATTGGATGGCCGCCCGTGATTTGCTGGATCGGCTTCAGTTGCTGCTCGCGCAGGACGATGCCGACGCCGGGCGAGTTCTGCGCGACGCCGAGCCGCTTTTGCGCAGCGCTGTTGAGGAGTACTACGAACTGCTGGCGCGCACGATCGGGCGCTACGACTACCAGGGGGCACTCGATGTACTGCGCCAGGCGCGAGAAAAGCACCCGGAACTGTCGGTTAGCACGGTCGCCCAATGAACCCTGCGCCAACCTTCGTGGCCGGGGCGGCGACGCCCGCTGGTAGACCATCAGCACGACGCCAATCGACGTTCGCATAGAACAGCACGGCCACGTAAGCGAGCAGCGCGAGCGTCAGCCACTTGAAGACCGCGGCCAGTCGCGTGTAGGGCAGATACACCTGCAGAAAGGCGATCAGCAGCCCGAACAGCAGCGCGTGCCCGTGCTGGCCGCCGCCGGCCAGCATTTGCAGCGCTTCGCCCATCGCCGCGATATCGGCCGTGATGTTGATCGTATTCGCGACCACCAGCAGCGCCACCAGAAAAATCACCAACGGTCGCGGATAATGCGCGGCGAGGTTGGCGGCCAGTCCCTGCCCGGTCAGGCGGCCGACGCGGGCCGCGGCGAGCTGGATCGCCACCATCAAGGGCGTCGTGAGAAGAGTGGTCCAGAGCAGACCGAAGCCGTATTGCGCGCCCGCGTGCGAATAGGTCGCGATTCCGCTCGGATCGTCGTCAGCAGCGCCGGATACGAGGCCGGGGCCAAGCGCGTGCACAGTGGCGCGCAGTTTGTCGCGCAGCGGCGTGCGCAGGGAACGGGCGATCATCGACGCAGGCCAATCAACGGCCAGGACAGCGCGGTAAACGGGGCGGGCGGAGTATGCCTGCGCAGTCGCGAAAGCGGCGTGACCAGCGGCAACGTTGTCTGGGCGCGTCGCAGCAGTCCGGCAGCGGGAAGTACAGGCCGCTCGTGCGGCGCTCAAGTTGGCAAACAGGAGCGATGCGAAGTGGATTTCGGTCTGTTGATCGAGCAATACGGATATCCGGTGCTGGTCGTGGGTTGCCTGCTCGAGGGCGAGACCATCCTCGCGCTCGCGGGATTCGCGGCGCGCCGCGGTCATCTCTCCTTGCCATGGGTGATCACAGTGGCCGCGATCTCCGGTTGGATCGGCGACCAGATCTTTTTCTGGCTCGGCCGCCAGCATGGCACGCTGATCCTGCAGCGCATGCCTTCGGTGGCGGCGCAGGCGCAGCGGGTGCAACGCATGATCCTGCGCTACCACGAGTGGGTCATCGTCGGCGTGCGCTTTGCCTACGGACTGCGCATCGCCGGGCCGGTATTGATCGGCACCTCGGGCGTCAGCGCCAGGCGGTTTGCGTTTTTCAACGGGGTCGGCGCGATCCTGTGGGCGACGCTGGTCGCCAGCCTCGGCTGGGCGTTTGGCGCTGCCGTTGAGCACGTGCTCGATCAAGTGCACCAATACGAGGTCTGGTTGTTCGCTTTGATCGCAGCCGTGGCGATCGGTCTGTTCCTGTGGCACCGGCTGCGCGACCGATCACCGGGCGATCGCACGGACTAAAGCGCGGACACTGCAATGCGCGTTGGCTGACTCGGTAAAATCGTGGCTCGCTTGCGGCCGCGCTCCGACCGCTTCGCTGCACCAGCAACGCACAAGGCATGTACGGCAACTCGCACGAGAACCTGCGCGACCACCCCATGACGGCCTCGCAAACAATCGCGATCTTTATCAACGGCAGCGAGCGAGCGATCGGGTGCGGGACCACGATTGCGCGGCTGCTGTCGGCGCACGGCGCCGGCAACAAAAGAGTGGCCGTTGAACGCAATGGCGAAATCGTGCCGAAGCATCGCCATGACGTCATCGTGCTCGAGCCGGGTGACCGGCTCGAAATCGTTATCGCGGTCGGTGGTGGATAGTCGTGGCGAACCGTCGCGGCGACCGGTCCTGACCCGTGAGTGTGATGGGGATTGAGCGATGATTCGCGCCCGATGCCCACTGACCAACATCGATCGGCAGCGCATTGCGCGCCATGCGTTGAACAGCATCGGCGGCCGATCTTGATTGCAGGAGTTGCCGATGACCGATCTGTCCTCGCCCCGCATTGATGCCCTGCACATCGGCCAGCGCACGTTCGCCTCGCGCCTGCTGCTCGGCACCGGCAAATACCGCGACTTCGCGCAAACGCGCGCCGCGGTCGACGCGAGCGGCGCCGAGATCATCACGGTGGCGATTCGCCGCACCAACATCGGCCAGACCGCGGGCGAACCCAATCTGCTCGACGTGCTGCCGCCCCGGCAGTTCACGCTGTTGCCCAACAGCGCCGGCTGCTACACGGCCGACGACGCCGTGCGCACGCTGCGCCTGGCGCGCGAGCTGCTCGATGGCCACACGCTCACCAAGCTCGAAGTGCTGGGCGATGCACAGACGCTTTACCCCAACATGCCGGAGACGGTGCGCGCGGCCGAAACGCTGGTGCGCGAGGGTTTCGACGTAATGGTCTATTGCTCCGACGATCCGATCCAGGCGCAGGTGCTGGCGTCGATCGGTTGCGTCGCGGTGATGCCGCTCGCCTCGCTGATCGGCTCGGGCATGGGACTGCTCAATCCGTGGAACATCCAGCTGATCCTGGAGCGCGTGTCGGTGCCGATCATTGTCGACGCCGGCGTGGGCGCGTGCTGATGAATACCGCGGTGGCGCTTGCGCATGATCCGGTGCTGATGGCGGGTGCGATGAAGAAAGCGGTGGCCGCCGGCCGCGAGGCGTTTCTCGCGGGGCGCATGCCGAAGAAGTTCTATCGCGGCTCGCCGTCATCGCCGACCGCAGGCGTGGTCGGCAGCGCCTAGCGAAGCAACGCGCGCCGCCGCGCGATTCGGGATTCCCTTTCTGATGACCGTTCCCGCACGTCTGTTGCGGCCGCCGGCGATGAGCAACGGCGGCGCTGACGACAGCCATCTCGTCGCCTCTGATTCACCGGCGTCGGCCACCCGTGCGCGGCTGCGCAAGATTCGCAGCTTCGCCCTGCGCCGCGGCCACGTGACCAACGCGCAGAAGCGCGCCTACGACGAGCTGTTCCCGCTTTTCGCGTTGCCGTATGGCGATCAACCACTTGATCTCGCGGCCGCGTTTGATCGCGCCGCGCCGGTGGTGCTCGAGATCGGTTTCGGCATGGGCGAAACGACCGCGGCGATCGCCCACGCCCATCCGGAAATTGATTTTCTCTGCGTTGAAGTGTTCGCGGCGGGCAGGCAAGCGGCAACGTACGGATCATTCAGCACGATGCGGTCGAGGTCGTGCGCACGATGCTGCGCGCGGAGTCGCTCGCCGGCGTGCACATCTTCTTTCCCGACCCCTGGCCCAAGGTGCGCCACCACAAGCGGCGGCTGCTGCAGCCGCCCTTCGTGCACGAACTTGCGCAGCGCATTGCCCACGCCGGCTACCTGCACTGCGCGACCGACTGGCAACACTATGCCGAGCAGATTGCGGCGGTGCTCGGCGCCGAGGCGCTGCTGTGCGATCGGCCGGCGCAATTTGCGGCCGGCCCGCATAACCCGCTGTGCCAGCGGCCGGTCACCAAGTTTCAGGCGCGCGGCGAACGACTCGGCCACGACGTTTGGGACCTCGTTTTTCTGCGGCGGTAAGTAAGGCATTGCTTGCATGGACGAGCCGCATCGGAACAGGTCTCTGAACGATCGGAGCCCAGTCGGCTGCCCGATCCCCGGTCATGCAATCGGCCGATCGCGGGCGTCGGCGAACCCCCTGTATTTTGCGTTTTGCGTCTCTCGCGTCCGCTGTACTGCACTGGCCCACGACACTAGCGCGCCGCCGACGCGCGCCACCGCTTGCTCCATGCTCGACTTTCCGATCATCAAAGATTTGTCGCCCAACGTCATTGCCGCCGCGGCCGCGGCACTGGCGACGCTGGTGGCCGCGTTCATCAACATGCGCATCTCGTGGCGGCGCGAGGTCCTGGATCGGATGCGCAGTGGCCGCGGCAGCAAGCGCACGCGGCGCGGCCTGCTGATCGCGATCGTCATCATGGTCACCGCCGCTGGTGTCGGCGGCTACGCCGCGGCGCTTTATCAATTCCAGAATTCCAACCAGCAAATCGAGGCGCTGCGCACGGATCTGCAGCAGCGCATTGCGCAGATCCAGGACACGGCGCTGCGACTCGAATCGGCGCGAACCGGCGAGCGCGAATCGTTCGCCAACGAAGCGCAGATCGTGATCGAACGCCGCCGCGGCGGTGAGGGCGCGGCAGCGGCCGCCAGGCTGGCGCCGTGTCGCGCGCGCACGGCCGCGGCCGATGCCGGCGCCGGCAACGCGGCCAACGCAGCGTCCGCCTCTGTCAACTCTCAAGGCGCGGTCGCGACGGTGTCGCCGACAACATCATCTTCCTCGTCGTGCGGCGAAGCCGACGCGCCGCGGGTGGCGCTGTGTGCGGTTGTGCCGGCCGCCGCCACCGTCTACGACGTTGTGCTCTTCGCGCGCTTCGATGGCGACAACGGCGCGTGGAACGAGCGGCGCGTGGCGCTGGGCGCCGAGCTTGGCAACGCCCGCTTCGCGAGGGCGCCGTTCGAACGAGTCGAAAGCGACGCGGCCAAGGAAATCTGCGTCGATGCCTGGTCGTGGTCCGACCGCGCGCTCGATGCGCGCATCGTCGCGCGCTACCTGATGCCGGAGGCCGGCACCAGTGCACCGCTCGCAGCGCAGCTAAAGCATTGAGCGCTGCGGCGCAGACGCCGGGCGCAGTTCAAGTTGTGATGCACACTTCGCACTTGATTTACGCATGCTTCACTGCTCGAAGATTGCGTGACCGATTTTGCGTTCGGCTCACGTTCGCCGCGGTGGGATAACGCTGCAGTACACACAGCCAAGCGCGAATTCGCGCTCGATGCGCGCGCGCCTGTGCCGCTCTCAATCCGCCGCTCTCAATCCGATCCCGTTCAATTGCCGTGCCCAGTGCGCTCGGCGGCAGCGGTCAGCGCCTGCGTCAAAACGAGCGCGATCTCGTCGCTGATGCAGGCGAACATAACTCGTCGCAGCGACGGCACTTCGTTCGTAACGTGATCGCCTGCGTATGCGCCGGCAGGGGCGCTGACTTCAGGCCGACCAGTCCACCCAACCGGCGTACGCGGTGAGCAGTATCACGCCACCGAAGGCGATCCGGTACCAGGCAAACGCCCGAAAATCGTGGCTGCTGATGTAGCGCAACAGCCCCGCGATGAATGCGGTGACCGATCCGACCAGGTACAGCGGCAGATCGCGCAGGCTCAGTTGCTCGCGCACTTTGTACAGCGAATAGACGGTGGCGCCGAGCAGTGTCGGCATGGCGAGAAAAAACGAGAACTCAGTGGCGGCGCGGCGCGAAAAGCCGAATATCAACCCGCCGATGATGGTCGCGCCCGAGCGGCTGGTGCCGGGAATCAGCGCCGCGCATTGCGCACAGCCGATCTTGAGCGCATCGACCCAGGTCATGTCATCGAGCGCGGCCACGCGCGGAGGGTCATTGCGCAGCGCATGGCGCCGCTCGATCCACAGGATGATCAAGGCGCCGATCACGAATGCGCTCGCCACCGGTACCGGCGCAAAGAGGTGACGCTCGATCGCCGCCTTGAACAGCACTCCGATGACGGCCGCGGGCAAAAACGCGAGCACCACGTTGCGCGCGAGGCGCTGCTCGATCGGGTCATGGAGTAGACCACGCGCCAGATGCAGTAGTCGCGCCCGATATTCCCAAACGACCGCGAGCATCGCTCCGGATTGAATCGCGATCACGAACGCGGCGCGGGTCGGAATCGAAAAACCGATCAGATCTTCGGCGACGATCAGATGTCCGGTCGAGGAAATCGGCAGAAATTCCGTCACGCCCTCGACCATGCCGAGGAGCGCGGCTTTCACCAGCAGAACAAGGTCCACACAGCGCTTTCAATGCAAGCAGATCTTGATTATCGCGGGCCGGCGCGCGCCGAGTGACAATCAGGGCAAGCGACGGACGCAGATCGGCGCCGGACGCAGTGACGACGATGTCCCGAGTGGATGCGCAGCGACGATCACCTCGCTCGATTTCCGCGCCCACCTCATGCCGTCGGCAAAAAGTGAAAACCGCTGGTCACCGATTGCAGTTCGTTCGCGCTGCCCTCCCGCTGCATGACCGCAGACACGATTGCCGCCGACGGTCCGCGCCGAGCCCACGCGATGACCGCGTCCACCGCGTTGGCCTCGCCGCGCAGCAACGCTTCAACCGAGCCATCGCGCCGATTGCGCACCCAACCATCGATATTGGCGGCCGTCGCCTGACGACACAAGGCGTCGCGAAAGCCGACACCCTGGACCACGCCGGTAACGACGAGATGCCGGTTGGCCAATGTCATCGGGATCGACTCGCGGCCGCCGTTAGTTGGACGGGAGCAGGTTCACGGGTGCAACCGCAAGGGAGCGCACGCTGAGCCGCGCGCCGGCAATATTTCGCATTACGGCCGTGCCAGCGTGACACCGTCGGCGCGCAGGCGCTCGAGTTCGCTATCGCTCACGCCGGCCAGCTCGCGCAGAACCTCGTCGGTGTGCTCGCCCAGTCGCGGCGGTGCACGTTCCGCGCGACACGGCGCACCGTTGCAATGGATCGGGCTGCCGATCAGCGGCACGCGACCCGCCGCGGCATGCGGCAATACATGCTGCAGGCCGCGGGCGACGATCTGCGGATCGAGCAACGCCTGCGCAATCGAATTGATCGGTCCACACGGCACCCCGGCCGCTTCCAGCTCGCTCGTCCAGAAAGAAGCCGGGCGCGCGCGCACGATGGCTTCGACATTCTTTGCAAAGCGTCGATCGCGCGCGAGATCAGCGCGGCCAGCGACCGTACAGAATTTTACGAACTGGCTGTCGTTGCCGACAGCGACGATGAGATGGCCGTCGGCGGCGGCAAACACCTGATACGGCACGATGTTCTGATGCGCGTTACCGGCGCGGCGCGGCGACTCGCCGCTCACAAGATAGTTCATGTTCATGTTGGCGAGCATTGCGACCATCGTGTCAAACAGCGCCAGGTCGATGTGGCGGCCGGGGCCGGTGCGGTCGCGCTGCGCGAGTGCGGCGAGAATCGCCACCGCCGCATACATGCCGGCCATCAGGTCGCTGATCGCGATTCCGGCTTTTTGCGGACCGCCGCCCGGCAGCTCGTCGCGTTCGCCGGTGATCGACATGAAGCCGCCCATGCCTTGCGTGATGAAGTCGTAGCCGGCGCGTTCGCGATACGGCCCGGTCTGGCCAAAACCGGTAATCGAGCAATACACGAGCGCCGGCTGCTGCGCCGACAGTGACGCGTAGTCAAGACCGTAGCGGGCCAGTTGACCGACCTTGAAGTTCTCGACCAACACGTCGCAGTGCGCAAGCAGCGCGCGCACCAGGCGCCGGCCTTCTGGCTTGGAGATATCGAGCGTGACCGAGCGTTTGCCGCGATTGGCCGCGAGGTAATAAGCCGCCTCGCTCGTGTCGCGGCCCTGCTCGTCCTTCAGGTAAGGCGGGCCCCAGGCACGCGTGTCGTCGCCGCTGCCCGGTCGCTCGATCTTGATCACGTCGGCACCCAGGTCCGCCAGCAACTGCGTGCACCATGGCCCGGCCAACACGCGCGTGAGGTCAAGGATGCGCAGATGCGAAAGTGCGGCCTTCATTTTTTTGCGGCAGGCAGTAGATGCCGGCGGGACCCGCGGCGGGCATTGACCGATGGCTTGCCGCCCATGATCGGAGCAGACGAGCGCAGCTTAGAGCAGCTCCGAGCCGGATCCCAAAATCAGAGTTGGCAACGTGCCGCGTTGTTGATCCCAGCCGCATGCGCGCGGCAACCGCTGCCGCGGCGGCGCCGACTCTCGCGGCGCGCGCCGATAATCCGGCAGCATGACGCGCTCCACGCCCTCCTGGCTCTGCAAGCTCGCGCTCAATCTTTGGCCGCCATTCCTCGGTGCCGGCATCTACGTACGCCGGATCAGCGCCGACACGCGATGTATCGAGGTCGAACTGCGGCTCGGACGCCTGAATCGCAATCACCAGGGCACGCACGCGGGCGGCTCGCTCTTTGCGATGACCGATCCGTTTTGTGCCTTGATGCTGCGGCACAATCTGCCGCCCGACTATCTGGTTTGGGACAAGGCGGCGACGATTGACTTTATCGCGCCCGGGCGCGGGCCTGTGCACGCCGCATTCGAGCTCACCCAAGGCGAAATCGACGCGATTCTGCGGATGACCGCGGGTGGCGAAAAACATCTGCATGTGTTCCGCATCGACGTGGTCGATGCCGAGGGATTGACGGTGGCGCTGGTGGCAAAGATGATCTACGTTCGCCGTCGCAAGGACGCGCTGTAGGTGTGGCCCGGAGAGTTACGAAAGAGCGCGACCAGCGCCTGCCTGATGAGTCACTTCCGTCCCTGGCCCTACGCACGCGTGCTCGCGCATCGCGGCGGCGGCGCGCTGGCGCCGGAGAACACGCTGGCCGCAATCGATGTCGGACGCGCGCACGGCTATCGCGCCGTTGAATTCGACGCGATGCTGTCGCACGATGACGTTGCGGTGCTGATCCACGATCCCACGCTCGAGCGGACGACCAGCGGCCGCGGCGCCGTTGCCGCGACAACGGCGGCGCGCCTGGCGCAGCTCGACGCGGGCGGCTGGTATTCGCCGCGCTTTCGCGGCGAGCCGTTGCCGACGCTGGCGGCGGCGATCGACCATTGCCGCGCGCATGACATCTGGATCAATCTTGAAATCAAGCCGGCGCCGGGACACGAGACGCGCACCGGCACGGTGGTCGCGCGCACGACCGCGCATCGGTACGCCGGCCTGCTTCGCGCCGGCGGCGATCGCGCCGATGCGGTCGAGCCGCGCGTGCCGCTGCTGTCGTCATTCGAGTATGCGGCATTGGCCGAGGCGCGCTCCGCCGCGCCCGAGATTCCGCGCGGCTACTTGCTCGATCGCGTACCCGATGACTGGCGCGCACAGTTGCAGTCGCTGGGCGCAGTGTCGCTGCACACCAATCACGCACATCTGACAGCGGAGCTCGCGCGCGCGATCAAAGGAGCCGGCTACTGGCTGTTCTGCTACACGGTCAACACGCCGGCGCGCGCGCGCGAATTGTTCGACTGGGAAGTGGATGCGTTTTGCACCGATCGCATCGATCTGATCAGCGCCGACTTTCACTGATCGCGGCGGTGTTCGGACGGTCGGGCGGCAGCGCTGGCGCGTGCAGTCCGGCCAGCCGGCACAACCGATGTCAGCGATTTTCCTGCAAGGTGGCAACGATCGCGCGCAACTCGGCACGCAAATCGGCGACCTCGGCAGCAAGCTGCACAAGCTGTGAGCGCATCACTTCCGCCTCCGCCAGCGACAACGCCACCGGCGTCATCGCATCGCCGCCAGGCGCAGCCGCGGACACGTTGGCTGCTCCCGACGACCTGGACGGCGCCTGCTTGACCGGCCCCGACAACAAATGCGCCCAGCGCTGTTCGCGCTCGCCTGGCACGCGCTCGAGTTTCAGCACCAACGCTCCGCCCTGCTCCTCGGGCCGGGTCGCCATTTCTTCCAAAAATCCTTCGACCGAAGAAATATCGGCGAACTTGTGCAGGCGTTCACTGCCGATGCGCAGTTCACCTGCGGTCTGCGGTCCACGCAGGAACAACACGGCCAATATTGCTTCAGCCTGGGTCGGCACCTTCAGGACGCGGCCCAGGTTGTGTGAATGACGAACCACGCGCGCACCACTTGATTCAATCACGAGCGTGTGCCGCTTTAATTCATCGAGCGCGGCCTGCACCTCGGCATCAGCCAACTCGACAATCGGATCGCGATTGTTCTTCTGGTTGCAGCCGGTGACCAACGCATTGAGCGACAGCGGGTAGGTGTCCGGAACCGTTCGCTCCTTCTCGACCAGGACGCCGAGCACGCGGGTCTCGGCCAGTGTCAGCGGCGGCAGTTTGCGGGCAGGCATCTTCGAGGGCGGCAACAGGCGAGATCGGGACGGCGCGATCGGGTCGGCGCGATCGAGTCGGAGCAATCGGGTCGATCGCGCGCACGATACACGCGCGCCGCGCGGCCGCGCCGCGACGTTTTGTTGGTGCAACCTTTATGTGCGCTGGTAGATCTCGGCGCCCTTCTTGACGAACTCGACCGCTTTCTCTTCCATGCCTCTTTTCAGTGCCGCGTCGGCCTGGGTGTTGATGTCCAGGCCCTGCCGCGCCGCGTACTCGCGCACATCCTGCGTGATCTTCATGCTGCAGAAGTGCGGGCCGCACATCGAGCAGAAATGCGCACTCTTCATGCTGTCCTTAGGCAGCGTCTCGTCGTGGAAGTCCTTGGCCGTGTCCGGATCGAGGCCGAGGTTGAACTGGTCGTCCCAGCGAAACTCGAAGCGCGCTTTGGACAATGCGTTGTCCCGCGCCTGCGCACCCGGGTGGCCCTTGGCGAGATCGGCCGCATGGGCGGCGATCTTGTAGGCAATGATCCCGTCCTTGACGTCCTTCTTGTTCGGCAGCCCGAGGTGTTCCTTGGGCGTCACGTAGCACAGCATCGCGGTGCCGTACCAGCCGATCATCGCCGCGCCGATCGCGCTCGTGATGTGGTCGTAGCCCGGCGCGATGTCGGTGGTGAGCGGCCCCAGCGTATAGAACGGCGCCTCGTGGCACAGGCGCAGCTGCTCGTCCATGTTGTGCTTGATCAGGTGCATCGGCACGTGACCCGGCCCTTCGATCATCACCTGCACGTCGCGTTGCCACGCGATCTGCGTTAACTCGCCGAGCGTCTTCAATTCCGCCATCTGCGCTTGGTCGTTGGCATCGTGGATCGAGCCCGGCCGCAGGCCATCGCCGAGCGAGAAGCTGACGTCGTACGCCGCCATGATTGCGCAGATGTCGGCGAAGTGCGTGTACAGGAACGACTCGACGTGATGCGCGAGGCACCACTTGGCCATGATCGAGCCGCCGCGCGAGACGATCCCGGTCATCCGCCGCGCCGTCATCGGAATGAACGGCAGCCGCACACCGGCGTGAATCGTGAAGTAGTCCACTCCCTGCTCGGCCTGCTCGATCAGCGTGTCGCGGAAAATCTCCCAAGTGAGGTCTTCGGCCTTGCCGTCAACCTTTTCCAGGGCCTGGTAAATCGGAACGGTGCCGATCGGCACCGGCGAATTGCGCAGGATCCATTCGCGCGTTTCGTGAATGTGGCGGCCGGTCGACAGATCCATCACCGTGTCGGCGCCCCAGCGAATCGCCCAGGTCATCTTCTCGACCTCTTCGCCGATCGAGCTGGTGACGGCGGAATTGCCGATGTTGGCATTGATCTTCACCAGGAAATTGCGGCCGATGATCATCGGTTCGCTCTCCGGGTGATTGATGTTGGCCGGGATGATCGCGCGGCCGCGCGCGACCTCGGCGCGCACGAACTCGGGCGTGATCACTGGCGGCAGGCTGGCGCCGAAGCTCTCGCCGGGATGCTGGACTTGCAGCATCTCGGCGAGCGAATCCAGCCTCTGGTTTTCCCGGATCGCGATGAATTCCATTTCCGGCGTCACGATGCCGCGCCGCGCGTAGTGCATCTGCGAGACATTGGCGCCGGCCTGCGCGCGGCGCGGCTGGCGCCGCAGATTGAAACGCAGCTCGGCGAGCTTCGGATCGCGCAGACGCTCGACACCGAAGTCCGACGAGGGTCCGGTCAGACTGCCCGAATCGCCGCGCTCGGCAATCCAGCCCGCCCGCAGCGGCGCCAGGCCGGAGCGGATATCGATGATCGCCGCCGGATCGGTGTACGGCCCGGACGTGTCGTACACATTGAGGGTCGGATTTCTTTCCGGTCCGAATGACGCCGGCGTGTCGATTTGCGCGATGGCGCGCATCGGTACCCGCAGATCGGCGCGCGAGCCGGTGATGTAGATCTTGCATGAGCTGGGCAGCGGTTGGATCGCCGCCGTGTCGACGTGGGCGTCGGCCGCCTTGAAATCGAGTCGCGCATTCATCGGGCTCTCCTTGGACAATCGGCGGAGGACCGACGAACCGGCTGCGACACCGCAGCGAGCGCGTTTCCCTCCGCCGGTGTTAACCGGATCAGGTTCTCGGGGTCTGTCTCAACCGCGCAGCGCGGTACCCCCAACGCAGCTCAGCACGATAGCAGAGCGAGATTTCTCGAGCGCATCGACACGCACGTGGGCGCGCCGGACGCGCGCCCCAATCAAGTCGATGGCGCCGGAAACTGGTTCGGAAAGTGAAACACCGGACCCTGACCGCGGCCAACCGCCAGTTCGTCAGCGCGCCGCAGGGCCGCCGTCAGATACGCCTTGGCCCGGCGCGCTGCAGTCGGAACGTCGGGCGCCTGCGGCAGCAACGCGGCCAAGGCCGCGGATAGCGTGCAACCGGTGCCATGGGTGTTACGGGGTGCGATGCGCGGTGCTTCCAGTTCGATCATGCGATCACCGTCGAACAGCAGATCGATCGCCGGCGCCGCCGGCAGATGGCCGCCTTTGAGCAATACCCAGCGTGAGCCCGCATGCGTCATCGCCTCGCGCAGAAGCTCGGCGGCGCGGCGCATTTCCTTGATCGTCTCCGGTACGCGCGCATTCAGCAACTCGCCCGCCTCGGGCAGATTCGGCGTCAACACCGTCGCCTGCGGCATGAGTGCTTCACGCAATGCCGCCAGCCCGTTCTTGTCAAGCAGCGGCACGCCGCTCTTGGCGCTCAGCACGGGATCGAGCACGATATGGGCCACGTCGCGTCCTGGGGGCCGGTTCAACGCCTCGGCAACGGTCTCGATTGCCGCGCGCGTGCCGATCATTCCGATCTTGATCGCGGCAATGGCGACGTCCGCCAGCAGCGTGTCGATCTGTGCGCGGACGAAAGAGGGCGCGACGGTTTGGATCGCGCTCACTGTGACCGTGTTCTGCGCGGTGAGCGCCGCCACCACGGCGCAGGCATAAGCGCCGTTGGCGCTGATCGCCTTGACGTCCGCCAGCACGCCGGCGCCGCCGGAGGGGTCGAAGCCTGCGATCGACAACACGTTGAGCATCTGCGGCATGAGATTCGGCNNNCCGGATTTGGAGAAGGCACACAGCGCCGTCCACGGCGCACGATAGGACATTCTTTCACGGACCACGCAAACGCTGGCGCGCGGCGCGCAACGCGCCTTGACCGAAGTTGAGGCCGGCAATAAAATTACTGACCGACTAGTCAGTTATTTGCCTGCGGGTTGTGTGCAGAGGTGCCCGCAGCAATGCGTTGCAGCGGCGGCGCAGGACACGAGCGCAATGGAGCGGCCCTCTACCATGCATATTTGCGGACACTACGCGCCGGCGTGCGCGGCTGCACAGCGCAATCATCGTTCTTATCGAAGGGCGGACAGCTCCGGCAAGCAGACGCAATGAGTCGTGTGCTCAACGAAGCAATGACCAATCGGCCGCGCTGGGAACGGCGCAAGGACGCGCGGCCGAACGAGCTGATCGCGGCCGCGCTGGACCTGTTCGTGGAGAAGGGCTACGCCGGCACGCGCCTCGATGACGTGGCCACGCGCGCGGGCGTCGCCAAAGGCACGCTTTACCTCTATTTCGACACCAAGGAAGCGCTGTTCAAGGCGGTCGTACGCGAGAACATCGTGCGCAGCCTGCAGCAGGCGCGCGCGCTGGCGGAGCGCTATCAAGGCGCGACCGATGCGTTGCTGCAGGAACTGGTTCATTCCTGGTGGCGCAATGTGGGCGACACGCAGGCCTCCGGCATCGTCAAGCTGATGATGGCCGAGAGCGGCAACTTTCCCGAGATCGCGCGCTTTTATTTCGACGA
>WNFL01359980.1_pt1 | contig 21601 bp, 24 predicted proteins | sample 5400361 | NCBI WGS metagenome assembly WNFL01 (sample SAMN13153351, study PRJNA577476) | soil metagenome | isolation source: 40 cm soil on Douglas fir-dominated hillslope | place: USA:California | collected 2013-09-17
TCAGGGTTCAGCGACGTCAATTGTGAGGAATACCAAACCCGAGTGCCTATGGTCCGAGTCGGCAGAGGTGTGAGTCAAACGCTTAACTTTATGTGTACGGCTTGTAATTCCTTCACATCGCTGTCACAATGGATAGGGGCGCGCAATCAACAGGCAATGTGGCAAATAATATATATACTAAACTAGCTGGAATGACGGTGTGGCCATGACGCATGAACGTCCCGAAATGCCAATGACGTACCGATCGCGCTCATTGGTCTTAGGGAGCGTCGGACATGTCTCGGATAGTGTCCTCCATAAACTTGAATAGAGGGTCGGCATTTTCACAGAATTCTGCGAGCCAGTCTGAGTCTAGGTGAGACCGTCGACTACGAAGCAAGTCAAGTGCCCTTAATACAAGGTTTTCCGCATTCTCATACTGCTCATCCAAGGAAGGTGGCTGGGTGACTGTCAGAACAGAAATTAAACTGGGTGATGTACGTACCTCAGTAAACCCGTCAGGTTCACTCTCGCAGAGCAGACCGTCAATTTCACTACCATAACCCTCTTGAGGGGAGGAGACCTGCAAGCAGTTCAGCTTTTAAATAGGGAACCGTAAGTGCCACATACCAAACTCTGCGACGCAGTGGGAGGCGAGGAATGCTGTAACGGAGCAGACTCTTGTCCAGTCAGGCCCAGAGCAGCAGGGCTGGGAGAGTCTTCTTGCTCGTCCTCTAGAAGTAGTCCGCGGATGTCGTGGATGGGTGCCGTTTTGTGGTTATTCTTAATGGATGTACGCCATTTCTCCGGGTACGATTCGTGTGACTGGCAGTGGATAATATCCACAAGGGCAACGCCGTTGTGAACGGCGACATGCAATCGGCCGTGACAGTTGAAGCGTTCCATACGGCGACTAGTCCTTTGCTTCTCCTTGGCTACAAACGATCGCTTGGCCATGTCGTTCGCAGTTCCTCGGGCCTGACAACATTCATAGGTGAACCGTGTAGATGAACCACCAGCAGCTGTACGTGAACTGTTGAAGCTATGTAAAGTAATCTGAATGAGCTGCAAATCGCAAAGCAAATGTTGAGGATGCTGCCTACCTAAATCTGTACCCCGTGGCCTTCCAGGCAAGGGATGCGAGATGATTAGCAATGTCCTTGTCTGGTAGAGTCATATCATCCACGGAAACGCGCCAAGAGCCGTCGATTTCAGCGGCGGAAACATATTTGGCCAGAGCTTCCATAAATTGACTGGGTGACGCGGGGGGTTGTGTTGCGAGCCGCTTCGCTGGATGGCCAGGATTGTTTTCGGTACGCTTCCGCTTTCGAGTGGCCGACTTGAGGGCGCTACAGGACAGGCATGACCACAGGCGGTCTCCTTTCAGGCCGTGCATACTGCCTCTTTGACGCGTCCCATATTCGCCTGACAGCTTGTATTTATGGCATTGACCGCACTTGAATGTTGGATCGGTGCTCATAATGGCGGTAGAATCGTTTGACGCGAGGACAGGCTTGGACGGAGCGGGGTTTCAACTGTCCAAACAAATAAACCCATACGCTCAATAGTTGTATGACAAGAACTACATGCAGCACACATGAAAACTTTTCGTAACCCGTGACGAAACTTCGGCGCTGGACCGCGCGTATTTACAAGAAAAAAAAGCGTATACCCGACCAACGGAGAGGTCAGGGACGCGAGGCCCTATAATAACCAGAACGACTGTCATTTCAATCCAACGCCTAAAGTCAATTTGGGACGTCATCTACGCTAGGGAGGCTCGAGTGATCTCGGTATTGCACCCAGAATACCACGATCAGGCTTAGCAACCTGCCCAGAAACTATACCGACAGGCACAGGGCGGAATGCATACAAGAAGACTAAGCTATGCCATGAAATATGATGACATCCAGCGGTTATGGATCCCCCCATGTAGTATTGTAGAGCGTGATATAATAAAAGGAAAGGAATAGTGCTCAGAAGGGGTGATACAGCTTCATCATAAGTCATAAGATAGCATAAAGGAGTGGATAGGTTAGGATTAAATATGGGTGACCTATCGTTGAGTTTTAATCGTTGCCTTGGTAGTATCCAGCCATCTCTCGATGAGCTGTGCGACATACGGCCCGTGCACGGGGATGAGGTGAGTTCCTTGGAATCCCTCTGGATAAGCGACCTTTGGGTGGTCCAGCCAAGTGGTCGAGGTATCGTTCCAAACGGCAAAGTAATTGTGTCCGAGTGTTTGTGCGGTCCAGCTGTAGTCGAATGCGAAACCGCCGGGGTAGAAGATCTCAACGAGTGTGGAGAATGAGGTTGGGGGCTGAACCACCAGGTGTGTTAGGCCGTTCCCATGTACCCCAACGAGGACCTGCTTTCGGGTTTAGGCCGACTTGGACTCAATGAACGGTGGAGAGAGGACATACCGTAGTGCCCGCTATCAGTGCTAACTGTTGCTCTTTCTCCATCTCCTGAGCCTTGATGTGGTTGAACTTCCATCCCCGTCTCTTCGCGAGCCCATCAAGAGCACCTACAAGTTCCTTGTGATCGGCGGGAATCAAACTCCTTCGGCCTCCTTGTCGACTGATATAGGTTATGACATGCGGTACACCGTGTTCGGGACGCAGAGGGATATCGATGGTGTTCTTTGGCACGCCGGCGAACTGCAAAGCTGCCCTGCGAATGGGTTCCCACCACAATTTGCCCGCATTGTCCTTTACCACCTCCCAGGCCTCAGCGGCGATTCGTTGGTTTTGTGAACCGCATATTTGGCCACGGAAAGCCGCCGATCGATCAGCAAGAAGGACCGTTTCAAAACGCCAGACCTTGTCCCCATTGCGTGTCATGAAAACGCGGTCACTCCAGTCGTGTTTTGATTCAAATGTGGTCGATGGGAAAGCAGCCTTCGTGAAGAACGAATTGAAATTTGACGAATCACGGTGCTCCCAGGAGTCACAGCGAATGAACATAACTCTCGAAGGAGAAGTGACGGTCGTCATCCCTTTTGAAGTGACAGAGGCGCCCATCGTGTTCGCGTAGATTGCCCAAGTGCCCAGTAGGAGTTCAGCAACAAAGTCTGGAAACAGAGTCAGGCCTGGACGACGGAGACGGGGACGTACTCACGATAATAATGACTGAGGAATTGGGGTGGATCGTTATACAGCCACTATACGCTGCGATGAGTTCTGAAAAGGGAGAGGTGGTTGTGCTCACTGATGTCCCGCTCACGGTGTATACACTCTCTTCCCATCTCAACGCTGCCTCTGCTTGGGTGACGAACGACATGTCCTTGTCGGTTGGTTCGCGCTCTCTGATGCTCTCCTCGGTTGCATACCCGGGTAAACCGGTAGAAGTCATCATCCGAACCAATGGCCACTGGTCTACAGCAGCAAAGTCGCCCTCTTCATCGTTTAGTGGATCGTTGCGGACGATGTACAGCGTCCCGTTAGACATATAAAGGTTTCGGAAGATGGTCCATCCAGGGGCATGCGCGAGAATCGTCGTCTTGATCTTGGACTCGTGTTCCCATTCGTGACGAGTGGAGTTGACGGAGAGGAAGTACCTATCCGGTATGAACTCACTTGAATCCTTCCAAACGAATGGTATGTAGAATACGAGGACAGAGAGCGCGCCAACGACGACCAGAAGGCAGTCGCGTGGGGCCATACGGAAGATGGAGATGCGAGATAGGGTCATCTGGTCGAGCTTGGGCTGCCGGGGAGGGGCCGTGATGAGTTCGCGTGCAGCGGGGGGACCGTTTTGAGAGCTGATCGATCATGTTGAGCAAGGTCGAGAGCTGGACATATACTTAATATCAATATCGCTCGTCTCGTCTCGGTACAAATTCGAGCACCTCACCTCGACGGAGCCAATAAATTTCATCTCCGAGATCGTTGCCGCCGACACCCAACCGATTTAGCCAGCTCAACGCCGAATGGGTACGTATCACGCGTATATTTATCTTCTAATATCGTCTAGGCAGCCAAACTACATGATACATATACGCAGATATGCCCAATCGGCGCGATTCAGACGCTCAGTGACGCATTGAGCGCTTGAAGCGGAAAGCAGGGCCACGAGGCAATGGTGATCCAGATGCCAGGAAAGTGTAAGTATGCGCAGCGATACGAATCCCTGGTCGCCGCCATGAGTAGTGCAGCCGAGCCCCCCTTCCCCCAGCTCGCAAGATGTTGAGTGTGTAAAATGGAGTCGTTAGAGAGCTCAGACCTGCCCTTTGATGCCAACCTTGGTGTACTTGGCAGCCTGTGCCTGCAAAACCCCGGGAAGCGCTGATCTCAAGTCGACGATGAATTCTCTTTCGGGAGCATTCGGATTCGCGAAGATACTTGCAGAGTGCTCGGTAAGGAACTTGATTAGTCTCGGCAACTCATTGTCTTCGTAGCCGAGCTCCTTCAGAAGATAGTAAACGGGTAGAGTTTTGTACCTGAAAGAAGTTAGTACTAGGCTTTTGTGCACGGGGTTTGTATTGAGGACATACGCTCTACCCATGGTGATCAACCCCGCACATCGTTCTCGGTCCGCGTAGTGATCCATGATATAACCGCCCATATTCGGCGCTTTCGCATACAGTACGAAGAATTTGTGGTAGTTACCGGTTGCCATCGCCATCTGGACCGCGATTGCGTGTCTCACTTCTGGGGTTGCCTTTTCCTGTGGTGTTAGTTCGCTTACAAGTATATTCAGTTCTATCGCAGAAATCAGCACAGTATTGCGGGTATTGGGGTGGAAAAAAAGGCGAAAAGATACCAGCACGATTTCTTCCATGCAGCATGTAGAGGATGCAGTACGCGAGGAACTCATTATTCTTTCCTTGTAGGCCGTGTCCATATAACTGGCGGAGAGTAGCTTGGCACGCATTGAACTCAACAAGGTCGGACTAATGGGGATTAGCAATCCCCTATCCCACAATCAATCTCCCAGCAACGAACCGATTCAAGAGCTATTCGAGCATGGACCTCATAGACGGATACGGTGAAGTCATTTTTGATACGCTGTACCTGTTGGGTGTCAGATATCGGCCAGAATTGAAACGAGAACACCAACAGTCAAATCCTGTCTCAAGCTCTTGAACTGATCACATATCCAAGGGTAGTTTGATTCGCTTCGCCAACGACGCTTGAGTTCGGCGAAGGTTTCTTGCAAAACGGGAAGTGGCCTAATGTCTTTGGGGTCTGGTTCAGAAGTCAAACGGAGGTAGTTCTTGAAAAGCGCCGTCGAGCGCCCGACGATAGTGTATCGATCCCAATCAATAACATTCTATTGGGGCATTTGAGAAAAGTGAGGACGACTGAATTGGGGAAAGACGAATTCGGGCGCCAACCACTGGACCGACTCGAAGAGTTGTCCCCGGGCTTGTTATCACGGAAAGACCCATGACTTACCGGATCATGCACAGGCTCTGGTTCCGAGACCACCCACGGCTTTTTGTTATGGACGCCAGCACCCAAACGTCGTGCCAGGGAATTCGGTTGCCATTGTATCGCAGAGCTGTTGGTCGCCAATCCACTTTGCCGAGCGATTTCAATCTGGTGCTCCCGAGCAAAGCGTTCTTCGCGGCGGCGGATCGCATCACCTTGCTGCTGAAACACGTTGTAACTCGCATTCGGCTTAGCGGCAGTATTCGACTTAGTGTTGTTGAACTGGAATCTCTTATTAGAACCAAAGGTGGAGGGCGTATCGTCTTGCCTAATTGGTGTGAAAGGTGGTCAGCAACCGAGCATCGGACGGAGAGAGTACCCACGCTTTCCGTTTTCCCAGGGGAGATGGAAAAGTGGTTAGACTAGGTGTAGTGAGACTACGGATGACAAGAATCAGGCAAGGGAAGGGCCCAGAGATGGAGGGCCGGCTTGCCTTTGGAGCTTATGATTCGACCAATCGATCGTGTTGAGGGTTTGATCCTGATATGCCTTTGAAATAACAGCGCGCATTTCTGTTAGCACGGCGCTTTTGTTGGCCTCTGTTGAGCGCGCGAGATTATCTTTCACCCATTGGCTGAGTGTATGTGAGCGCAGAGCCGGGAGAGCCGGCGATGAGACTAACTGGACAGCTTGTGGTAATGAAGATGTGGCCATTGGAAACGAAATTCAGAGTTTCAACAGTGAGCGTGAGAGGCGACGGAGCCGGATGTGGACAGGTCCAAAAGCAAAAGCTTGGATTTATTTGGCCTACTGTTTTCCAAGGTTTCATTTACGCCCCGCCCCTGCCCCGGTGCCCCTCCCACTCCTTAATAATAATTCCTAATTCCTACACTAATGCCTCCAGCCCGTTCAACTCCCAAGACCTTCACAGACCGTCCTGCGTCCGCCGCCTCTTTTACCAGCCAGTCTGGTTCCTCCGCCGCAAGCACCGACTCGGAGGTCTCTCCCTCCAATCCAGAGGCGGCATTGCTTGCTCAAAAGCGTCGCAGGACTCGTATAAAGATCACAGACGCCCAGCTTGCCGCCCTTGAAGCTACATTTGCCAGCAACTGCCACCCGTCCGTCCAAGAACGAGAAACTTTGGGCGACAAGATAGTGATGTGAGTATTGCCACATTCCTCATTTGCTAGCTTCTCTGGCTGTCCACTGGCGGTGTCGTCTCGTCTTTAGTGGGCTCTGTTGGCTCCGTGCTGACTCCGTGCTTCGCGCTTTTCTCCAGGGATCCCCGGTCCGTCACGACCTGGTTCCAAAATCGGCGCCAGACGATCAGAAAAAGCGCCATCCATGAAGCCGTGAATAGTGAGAATAATATACTCACCAGCATTCACGACGCGCTCCGGATGGCCGAGTCACCCGACTCGTTAGACTCGCTGGGCTCACTTCCACCACAGAGCCCAGTGCAAAAAGTGCTGTCTGAAGTACCCAGTCATGGTACCTCCTCCTTCACGTCCGTTCTCGCTGTTCCTAGTAATCGAGCATCCTTCACACCTGCGGCGGCAAGTCCGCTTCGTACGTCGTCCAGTCCCGCAAATCTTTCCTCGCAAGTGTCCGCTGACCCCGATGATGATACCCTGGTTGCTGCCATGGCGTTGGCCCAGCTTGCGCACACTTCGTCCTTCTAGTCGGTATCCAGAGTCTTGTAAGCCGCGCTAATCTCGTATAGGGCTGGAATGTTGTTGTACGACTTCTGGTCCTTGTACCATACCTCCATTACAGTCTCCTTGTTTCCGGATCATACTTTTACTTGATAATTGTCGACCGCGGTCCTGACCTATAATACGGCTTGGAACATTTATTGAGACCCATTATATATTCTATTTATTCGCAGATAGTTGGTGGGGAGCTCACCTGGGTGTGCGAAATAATTTCAATCTGCGGGACTGGATGGAAGGGCGTCGGACGCTTGGTTGGGCATGAACGAACTTGCTAAATGGGCCGAAATCTTAGAGGAGAGACCCCTTCTGTTTTTGTGGCGCAAAAAAGAACGCCAGAGAGCCGCAGGGACATAAGACAGATCCGAGTGGATCGCCCGCGAGATGATGACCCAGGACGTCTAGTACACGTCCACCATTTTGGTTCGGGGCCGTAGAGGGTCCCGGGAGCGTTTAGACGGAGTTCAACGGCCAGCGTGGGGGGTTCAAGCCTGGAAGCTTCTTTGTCTGGTCATCGACGCTCTTCGGCCTCGCGGCCACCAACCCGCCAGATACAGAAGGAACTCCCAGCATTATCCCAAGACATTAGAGCTTGTTAAAACTCGGGAGAATGCTCTACATTATCTCAGACTTTCTCTCTAAGGCTGTTCCCTCCAAACATTACTTGCCCATCGCTTTTTCTATCTTCGCAATCGTCCTGATACATGGATGGTCCGCGGGAAGGAAGACTACGAGAGATAGAGACCTCCACGGACGCGTAATCCTTCTCACAGTAAATATTAGTCGCGCATGGCCAGATTTTAGAAGAGCAACTGATTTTTTATTATAATACAGGGAGCATATACGCCTATAGGGCTCACTCTACTTGCCTCACTGGCTCAACGAGGCGCCCAGGTCATTGCTGTCGTCCCCTCACTTGGGGACCCCGCACTCCTCTCCATCATGGACCTCATACGCTACACACACAAGAACGACCTCGTTTATGCAGACGCATGCGACTTTTCTTCGCCGGGATCCATTAAAGACTTCACCGCGAAGCTCATCAAGTCGACTGGCGGCGGAGTGGCCGGTGAATTCCGTCTGGATGCTATAATATTTGCGCACGAGTATGGGCACATTGGCGGATGGAGGTACAAGAACCGGGGAGAAGAGACCCGTCGGAGAGAAGAAGGCCTCCTTGCAACTTTCTTCCTCACCACTCTTCTGCTACCAGTCCTCCTCACTGCGCCTTCGGATCGAGATGTAAGAATCATCAATCTCGTCAACCCGTTTTATAGTGCTGCCATCCCCCAATTTGACCCATCCGAGCCGACCCAACAGCCGGACGCGAGCACCTCAATATGGAGGGAAGAAGGGCGGCGGTCCTTGCGTTCCATTCTGTTCACACGGCACCTCCAAAGAGTTCTAGATGCACTCCCGGCAGGGGCCAGAGCAATTCCAGTCGTCAGCGGAGATGCGGCTACGACTCATTCACCGAAGAAAATCTCGAATATCACAGCGGTGACAGCATCCCCTGGAATCAGTAGAGCGGATACCATCGCCCCCTTCTGGCGTGCAGATGCGAGTTTGCCCTCGTTTTCGGTTGTTGGATCAATAATGTACGCCAACCCCTGACGGGAGAGAGAATGAGTACTGAACTCCTCATAGATACATTTGCCTTTTCCCCCTCTTATGGCTATTCACCAAGTCGGCTTCGGCCGCCATGCAGACTACCTTACACACACTGTTCCTTCCGACCTCGTGGAAGGCTGCATCTCCCCCTGCTCCAATCGATAGGGCGCAGCCAAAACTAGCTTCTAAGAGGGAGGGTGATAGCATAGAAGAATGTATCCAAGGCGGCCAACTATACACAGAATGCAAGGTCGTCCAGCTGCCAGAGCAAGGGGAGCATGCGTTGGGAGGTGAGGAGGTTGGAAGGATGGTATGGGAAGGTTTGGAGAGTGGACTCGAGGCATGGAAGAAGGAGGAGGAGCGACGAAAGACTCGAGAGAAGATGGGTCCGAAAAGGTGACCGACTGAATTACGCGTCATGATTGTGTCTATTTCGGTCTGATACAGTAATGAAGTGTGATCGGCCACTGGTCCTTCTAGTAGAAATCTGGTATTCCAATTGTTCGCCATTCCAATATAATGCCTTGTCCCAGAGTGATCAAACAGTGCACCCTAGGTCAAATTGTTTGCTTGCATTGGTTCCGGAATAGCCCTGAGAGTTGCGAAACAATTTGGAAGATGACGATACAGTATTTTGCTTTCTTACTACTTTGGACCTTTCCCCAACAGGGTGCAGATCGCATTCTGTCCCCGCTTTAATACACACTGACATATACCAAGGAAACCTGCATCCTCCACCAAGGTAACCATGTCCGACCGTCGACGCGCCGAAATTGAAGCCAAACGCGCAAAACTCGCAGCAATCCGGGAGGCGCGTGAATTACGAAAGCAGCAAGAAGCGGAGCGCAAATCCAACAACACAACTCCCGGTCCTGGATCGCGGGGTCCTGAAGGAAATGACGAGGAACGGTACCGAGTGGAGAGCCTGGTGAACAACCTACTCGGGGAGACCAGCGGAACTTCCTCTAGACGAAGAGACAGTCAAATCAATACCCCATCGTCGCACCCTTCCACTCCTGCGCCCGGTATTACGAGACTAGGGGGCGGACTCGGACTGCTCAATGCGGATATCATGAATGGGTTGAATACGCGGAGTGGGAGTCGTACGAGTGACACTGGATCGGAGAGTCGGCAGACTATGAGTAATACTATGGTTCAAGTTGGTGGGGATTATGCGGCGGATAGGTAAAGTCTGGTGATTGTGTGCGGACGATGTGGGACTGACAGTTATTGATTAGCGTAACCTCTATGAAGCTGGAACCTGCACTGGTGGATATGGAGCAGGAGCTGTTCGAATTACCCCAGAAGGTACGGAATGAATATCTCGTCCACTTCCGTCCTGTCTGATTGTATATCACCTAGGAGCGAGTAATGTACAACAAGGAGGTGCAAACGGCTGACTACGAAGAAGAAGACGGCGAGCGCATGACTGTCGAACAAATGCGATTGCAGATTACCAAAGAGTATGAGGCGCACCACGCACAAAAGGAACGAGAGTTAGAGGAGGAGTCGGCCCAGCTCGATAGAGAAATCGAAGAAGAGATTCGAGGTCAGCACACCCACCCCTGCAACTGATGATCTACTCACGATCCTAGAACTCACTGAGGAGGAGCGAGCCAATATCTTTGTCGCTCCAGAATTCCTGAGCTTCGTAGAACAGTCTTCTAAGATTGTCCAGCGTGCACTTAACGATAATTATGACTACACCAGGGATTATACCATTGGCGCGCAGACCGGCGAGTAAGTACATATCCAAATCGATAACCCTTCGTTACTAAATATGCTCTCACCAGCGATGACTCTGAGGGCAAGCGGGTTAAGAGAATATGTGCCTTCTGGGATGAACGATTGTGCAAGAACCGGTCGATCACTGACGTCGACTGGTCTCCAAAAGTAATTATTATCATATACGCACGAATTTCTGTCTGACGACTCCCTTTAGTATCCTGAACTCAGCGTCGCCGCTTACAACAAGAACGCCACGGCACTGAATGAGCCAGATGGGATCGTCGCTGTCTGGAACCTTCATTTACTAGAGAGACCTGAGTTTGTATTCCACTCACAGGTGCGTCTTTGTACCATATGCGTGGTTGACCTTCATTGACCACAATGCAGTCGGACGTTCTATCAGTAAATTTTTCTCCCTTCCACTCCAATCTCGTTTTTGGTGGTACATATTCTGGTCAAATTCTTCTCTGGGACACACGGTCAAAACACCTCCCCGTTCTCAAAACACCGCTATCTGCCGCTGGACACACTTATCCAGTCTACGCGATGCAAATGGTCGGCACCCAGAACGCCCACAACCTTATCACAAGCAGTACGGACGGAATGGTCTGCAGCTGGCTGGTAGACATGCTTGCCCAGCCACAAGAGACGCTCGAGCTGATTCATGCTGGTCACAACAAGACTGACGAGGTAGCGATCACCTGCCTGGACTTCCCTGACAATGAAACGACGACGTTTTGGGTCGGCACTGAGGAGGGTAACGTCTACCAGGCCAATCGATACGACCGTGCTGGGTCCAAGGCGGGGCTCAACCACCACGATGTCTACAAGGGTCACGCCGGACCCGTTACCGGGATAGACTTCCACCCGCTCACCGGTCCAGTGGACTTTTCGGATCTGTTCCTCACCAGCTCGGTGGATTGGACGGTCAAGCTTTGGCGCGCGAAGAGCGGTGCGAAGCCATCAACTTCGCATAATGCGGTCCACCCTTTGTACTCCTTTGAGGAGGCGGACGACTATGTATACGACATCAAGTGGCACCCGCACCACCCTGCGGTGTTCGGGGCGGTGGATGGTTCAGGGAGGTTTGACCTTTGGAACCTGAACACGGACACGGAGGTAAACTCCCACCCTGTACTTTGGGCGTTGCTTACGCGGTTGTATTTAGGTTGCCGCTGTCTCAACCCCGGTAGGGTCTGAGCGAGCGATTAACAAGATGGAGTGGGATCGTAAAGACGGGAGAAAAGTAGCCCTTGGTTCAAGCGATGGCAGGCTCTACATCTATGATATCGGCGACGCTGCCATCCCGAGGGAGAGCGAATGGACAGAGCTGCAGAAGACGCTCGCAGGAATTGCTGGCGGGCACGCTGCAGGGATGAACCTGGATGTGGATCAGTCGAGTAGGACACTTGCTGGACGGTAGTAGGGCTTTCCATAACGCTTTTCATATATTGCGATTCATTTCCCTCCTCGCACGAGTCGCACGAGTCCCTCACGCGGCCATCGCAGGACAGGTGCAAGTCTATTTAGGCTGTTCCGCAGTCATCTGTGAGACGCAGGGCTCCTTACGAGAGTCGCGAACACCGAACACGATCGGCCACCCTAGGGGCCACCTTAGGGAACCAAACAAAAAAACTTCACTTGGCTCTTTCCGCCAACCTAAGAAAAATCGAAGAAAACTCGCGTAAATTCAGGACTACTTTCCTACCTCATCATAGATCATAGTATGACCACTGGATTGGCAAACGGTACTTCTAATGGCTCTCTTGAAGCCCAGTTTGGTGCGTCTCTGGCGTCTCCTCCGGTGATGAGAGGAGTGCTGACCGATAAGGAATCCAGGTAACATGTCTATGAACGGGAGCTCACCGGCTCCGACACGTACTGCCTATGTTCCTCCCCATCTCCGTAACGCGCAGCGCGCTAATCCCACTCCTCCCCCGCTGCAAAACCCGTGAGTACTCGCTAAAAATACCTTGCAATCGCTGCCATCGCATTGCATCACATCCACAGCATCATTAATCCCCTCAATAGCCCTCCTCCCGACTGGCACGGCTCCAACGGACCCTCCGGCCCGCGCTCTAGCAACAACAGCGACCGTGGCTACAACAGCGACCGCGGCCAAGCATTTGGTACCGGCGCCTTTGGAGGTAACAGAGGCGGCGGTGGTGGTGTTGGTGGCTCTTGGGGTGCTCGCACCTCCCACAGCGGCTACGGCTCCGACGCCGGCGTCGAATGGTCCAACCGCGGTGGCAACAGCTCAGGCCCAGGCTGGGACCGCCCCACTCGTACAGAGCGTTCTGGTGGCCGGGGTGACAGTGACCTCGGTCATTGGCGCGACGGCAAGCACATCGTCGGCTCCCGCAACGCGAGACTTGAAAAGGAGCTCTACGGGGATGCCAACGACCCCTCGAAGCAACATACCGGCATCAACTTTGAAAAGTACGAGGAAATTCCTGTTGAAGCCACCGGTGCTGGTGTTCCGGAACCTGTCACTGCCTTTACAAATCCTCCGCTCGACCCCGTGTTGCTCGAGAACATCGGGTCCGCACGCTACGCGACTCCCACTCCTGTGCAAAAGTATTCCATTCCTATCATCGCTGCTAAGCGTGATTTGCTCGCCTGCGCTCAGGTAAGCCCTCGCGTGTCCGCCGCATTGCGCCCTTACTAACATACGGTTCCACACAGACTGGTTCTGGAAAGACGGGTGGCTTCCTTTTTCCCATTCTCTCTGCCTCGTTCACCAATGGTCCTCGCGCCCCTCCATCAAATCCCACCCAATCGTACTCGCGCAGCAAGGCCTACCCCACGGCCCTCATTCTCGCTCCCACCCGCGAACTCGTCAGCCAGATTCATGACGAGGCTCGCAAATTCGCCTACCGTTCTTGGGTCCGCTGTGCTGTCGTCTATGGTGGCGCTGACATCAACCAACAATTGCGCCAGATCGAGCGTGGCTGTGACTTGTTGAGCGCTACACCCGGGCGCCTCGTTGACTTGATCGAGCGCAGCCGCATCTCGCTTGCGAACATCCAATATCTTGTTCTGGACGAGGCCGACCGCATGCTCGACATGGGTTTCGAACCCCAGATCCGCCGTATCGTCCAGGGAGAAGATATGCCTGGTGTCCAAGATCGTCAGACCCTCATGTTCAGCGCCACTTTCCCGCGGGACATTCAGGTCCTCGCCAAAGACTTCTTGAAGGAGTACATCTTCCTCTCAGTTGGGCGCGTCGGCTCCACCTCTGAGAATATCACCCAAAAGATTGAATACGTCGAAGACCAAGACAAACGCTCCGTCTTGCTCGACATTCTTGACGCCGAGGGCAAGAACGGTTTGACACTCATATTTGTCGAAACCAAGCGCATGGCCGATATGCTCTCCGAGTTCTTGATGAGTAACCAGTTCCCCGCCACCTCTATTCACGGTGATCGAACTCAGCGTGAACGCGAGCACGCGCTCTCCACCTTCCGCAGCGGACGCACGCCGATTATGGTCGCTACTGCCGTCGCCGCGCGAGGCCTTGACATCCCTAACGTCACCCACGTCATCAACTATGACCTGCCCTCGGATATTGATGACTACGTCCACCGCATTGGCCGTACTGGTCGTGCCGGCAACACTGGTATCTCGATTGCCTTCTTCAACCGTGGCAACAAAAACATCGTCCGCGAGCTTGTCGAGCTCCTCAGAGAAGCTAACCAGGAGGTTCCTGCTTGGCTAGAGCAAGTCCTTTCTGAGAGCACCGGAAGCGGTGGATACAGTGGTGGTCGCGGTGGCCGAGGTGGACGTGGACGTGGAGGCACTTCACGTGGAGGCAATCGCGACTATCGCTTTGCAAGCGGCAACTCTGGCGGTCCTCGCTCCAATGGTGGAGGCTACGGCTCCGGTGGATACGGTGGTGGTTATGGTGGTAGCTCTGGCGGCGGAGGAGGCTGGGGTGGGAACTGGTAAACGACCCAGTATCTTCATTTCAGAATCGAGCTACGAACAACTTCAGTCACGGCAAGCTATCTTATGTTTCAGAACTTCCCCCTACCATTAATCACTCCCTTTGGCGCACAATATCATGACCTTCATCGAGCGACATCCGGCACTCATGCAATCACCATCCATGACTATAGCCCTATGAAAATTATACACGACATCAATCAGCAATAACCTCGCATGCCGCCGCATCCATCGCTCACGATTTCTCTCTCGGGGTTAGAACCCATGACAAGGACCTTTCTCATCCATCAGAACGGCTCTGCTGCACATCAACGGTCCGCTTCCCAATGTACATTTGCGCTGCTCATCATTGTCTCGTCTCGGTGCATCAAGTTGCTTTTTGTTATATCTTCCCGATGGGTGGCTCACCCATTCTCACGACTTGCACATACAACAACAATCATGGTGGTTTACATTTATCAATATTGCATGCGCTATTCTTCGTTCCACTTTCGTCGTCTACTTTTGCTTTCTCCCTTTCTATACCCATCCGTGTCATACCCCGACTTGCCCTGCAAGTCACAACCCTCAATATCTCTCACCCCCCCAGAATTTGACCCGGACTAAAAAGTAGAAGGCTCCTCCCCCCCAACATCCGAAGACGGCATCTGCGCACGCAATGATCGAGTTGCATTAAAATTGGCTTGTCTACTGCACCTCCCCTCTGCATTACCTCCATGATTTCGGACTAGATGATACATAACTCTGCTGCTGCAGGTCTTGAGACTGACTACGTACCGCGAACGAAGAGCAAATTGAGATTAGAGTAGAGCATCGCATACACTACATCGCTAGTATAGCCAGCCTGTATGTTACCATATTCTATGATTTTGTTTTGCATTTTGGTTGTATGGTCTTAGATTGAGAGGGGAAAGTCAGCAATCAACCACATCATTGTAAAAGACGCTCGCCAATATTGTCCTAACCTAGCCTATGCTTCCCTCGCTTTACTTTCCCTAGTTTCATGGTTAGACTAGTGCCATGTCGTCGCATTGTGTACGCCGACTCGGGTCCACCAAAAGCTGGTACGATCTACAAGCAAAAAGGAACCTTGAAAGTGCTATTCAAGTATAAAAATCAGACCGCGGAGCTCAGGGCCCCGGCTGGGTAGTTCTAGGGTTGCAAGGATGCGACAGGGCGAAATCCGACACGAACAAAAACGAGGGGACCATACAGAATTGTATCGCCGTCTATAAATGGGTCCAGATAGCGTCTAGGAGGTTGATTCACTCGGGTTTGCCACCGGAGTAAAGAGCATGATATAGGACGTGGCGACGTGCTCGTTCAGTATATCTTCACCCTGCAGAAGTGCAGAAGGTCTGGGCAGACTTCTGCGGGTTCACAAGATCGTTGATGCGACTGCTCGACAAATCCACCGTATCTGGGGGCTGTATGGCAAGAGACAGCGCAATATGCATGTAAAGAGTCTACAATACATGGGTTCGGTGTCTCTCTTACCTTGTGGTCGCTCCCTGCCCTGAAGTAGGGTTGACCCCTATTCCGGCTCTTTCGACCATATGCTACACCACTACACCAAGCACTACTTTTCGACTCCTCCAGGACTAGGCTACAAGCTTCTGGTACAAATTGGACCGACTTATCCGCCATTGCTACTGCGTACAGTACCTATTTCGACGTCCCTCCCTTTGCAGGTGCACTTTTTGTGGCACTTTTCAGGCTCCTGGACAGGATCAATATCCTTTTGTCCCTAACATCAAGGCTCCTACGCCGCATCCACTGAAAAAGGGATCTCCTCATATTGCTTACGTTCCTGCGTCTTCTCTTGATCCCGACCACGTCAAGCCGCGCAATCCCTTCGCGGCGAGCGTGCATTGGACCTACAAATCTCAATAAATCAATAGATCGCCTGCGATGGACGGCGTACACAATGGGCTCTACGATCACCCTGAGCTCAGCAATCTGCGGAGGGTCAAGCCTCTGCCCAAGCGTCGACGGACGGCGATGATAAACCTCCCTTCCGATTACGACCCCTCAACTACAATGGCTGGGCTGCCTATCCACGACCCACAAGCATTAGCTGCGCTAGCCGAGTACCATACCCGGCAGTACTACAACCCCGTCGCTCACGGACTCCCGCCTGGCATGACCGTCAAAGACCTCTTTGCAGGCATCGAGGGTGCAGCTGCTGTTGCAGACTCGATTGCTCGCACTTCGTCGGAATTTTCTTCGCTTTATGCCTCGGCTGTCGCTGCCGCCGCTGCTCACACCGGTCCTATTCCAAACCTGCCTCTCCCGCCAGAGGATGACGATAATGGCGAGAGTGACTACGTAGACCACCTCCAGTCTCCACTCAATACGAAGAAACGTAAAGTGCCAGGGTTGCACAATCGCTTACTTGCGCTGTCTGACAGTGCGAACGGTGGTGGAGGTGATGGGCCTCAGGATACGAGTGAGGGAGGGCTGCTGCTCGCTGCTCACCGTCGGATGGCCGACGGGCCCGAAAATGTATTCTCGTCCACGACAGCCATGACACCCCATGCGCTTTCCAAGAGAAATACTAGAGGCTCACAGGTTACACTAGCGGCACTGCAGCGGAAGGAGGTCGTTTATACCCGCAAAAGGGAGTTTGCAACCGTTTTGGAGAGTATGGACGAGACGAATCAGCTCGCGCTTGAACTGGCACTGCTGGGACGATACCCGCAATTAGATGGGCTCGATCCCAAAGTGCCTCCACTACGAGGGGCCAGGCGGGCGACTCGACTGGCGCTCAAGGAGAACCAAACCCTTCCGAGTGACTCATCCGTGCCGACTCGCGATTTCACGTTCGAGTACCTAAGTACTTGTGAGTCGCACCGGGGTGTTGTGCTTTATTTTACCCAAATTAATCATATCTGCATTCAGCATCTGAGCGTGCGATCTCCACACGAGAAGAAGTAGCCCAGCTCCGCAAGCGATTCGAAGAGGAACTCTCATTGCAGGCTACAAGAGCGGCGGAGGCCGCTGCGAAACATGCTGCTATGATGGAGCCTCCGCCAAAGAACCGGAAACGGGCGGCCGGAGGAACGGCTCGGACGGCCTTCCCTCCGCGACTGGACAGTGATTCCGCACCTGGCGATCAAGGCGTAGGTAAAGGACGACAGAAGAAGAAGAAACGGTCTGCGCTTGCGAATGCGTCTAATCCACACCACCTGAGGAACTATGTTCCATCCCGACTCCCCCAGCAGCCACCTCCACTCACGCAAGCTTCTCTCAACGCCGCCAACTTCCTCACCCCACCACCACTCCGATTCCTTTCAGCAGAGATTCCACCCAAGCGTCGTAAGAAAGGCGGTCACACACCAACCCCGCTCCAGAGCACGCTCACCCAACCTCTCGACGAATGGATTTGTGCATCTTGCGAGTATAATTTATTCTATGGAGACGAATTAGCATTCGGTCGAGCGGTGAAGAACCGCAAGAAGATTCTGTCGCGCAGACGGAGGGCGAGGGAGAGAGCCGCTGCTGCTGCTGCTGGCGGAGCTGTGGCCCCGGCTCTCCCTCCATCTAAGGACGATTATCCAGATGTTGATGAAGCGGAGGTCCCGAGGAAACGGGCGAACGGGCAGACTCAGAGCAGTAAACGGGAACGGCAGTACGCTGGGGCGGATGCCACGGATACTCTCAGGTAGCATGATTGTCCTAGATGGACCTGTGTAATCTGGATTGGGCACTTGGTTTTCGGCCTTCTTTCCGTTTGATTATCACCATTCCCTCTCTCGCCCGTGCTCTACGCTCTTCAGATACGGTCCTGGTTCCCCTCCTTCTCCTACATGTCTCGTTCCTCTTCTTTACCGTTGTCACGAATCGCACCACACTGATACACTGATTGCACGTCTCCCTATCTTCCCTCTTCCACGGCAACCTCACGTCACAAGTTTGCATGCGACATCCACTCAACAGGACACCGTTCATGTTTACTGCATTTCCTGTGATTTTACGGCCTCTGCAATAGCACACACTATTTACCTCTCGCCGGCGTGGCTCCACGCCGCGCCTTGCATCATACTTCCGCAATAATTTGTAAGAGGAGTAGCAGCTGTGCATATGGACAGCCATAGGCCAATGCGCTCTCATTCCTGGTACATGGTTCAGATGGATTTGGACATGTTAGGTCGGGGGTCGGGTAGACTTTCTGTGACGCTCACGCCCGGAACTGACCTGTTTACGTGTTGGAGTAGAGATCGTGATGACCACGTCCCGGTGTGTTTGTCCCTTCATCACTCGCCCCCTTTCCCCTTCCTCCTTTGACCACAGCTCTCAGCTCTCGCCGCGCTGCTCGCCACTTACGCTTTCTAAATCTATTTTACATATACCAGATACCCTTTAATTTTCACAAACACGCACCTACGATGGCAGACACCACGCCTGCCCCCTTACCCCATGCGAACCATAAGAAATCGAGGCGCTCGAAACGCGACGGCGACTGCAAGATGGTCGGAAACTGGGGAATCGGAAAGACGATTGGCAGGGGCTCGTCTGGTGCGTCGTCCTCGTCTTCGTCTTCGTCGTCGCCGTTTGCTGTTACGCACAGAGGAGCTCGAGCGCTGACTGCTCAACAGGACGCGTCAAGATTGCCAAACATATTGAGACGAACCAACACGCTGCCATTAAGATCGTCTCCAAGCAGGCGCTTATCACCAGCCGTATGTCCATAACGCACGCTGGCGAACAGCAGGAGAAGATCATGCTCGGGATTGAGCGCGAGATTGTGCTTATGAAGCTGATTGACCACCCTAATGTCCTCAGCTTGTACGATGTTTATGAGACGTCGAACGATTTGTATGTGCCCTCCCACCGTTTGCTCCTGATTCGACATGATTGACATCCGACGTTAGGTATCTCATTATAGAATACGTCGAAGGCGGAGAGTTGTTCGAATACCTCGTCTCTCGTGGTCGTCTACCCGTCGACGAAGCTCTCCATTACTTCCAACAAATCATCTCCGCTATGGATTACTGCCATAGCTTCAATATCGCGCATCGTGACCTCAAGCCCGAGAACCTCCTCCTTGATCGTCACAAGAACATCAAGGTCGCCGACTTTGGTATGGCTGCTTGGGAAGGCGGTACCGGTATGCTCGAGACATCGTGCGGATCGCCGCACTACGCCAGTCCAGAGGTCGTGCAGGGGAAGGCCTACCGAGGATGTACTTCCGACATTTGGTCATGTGGCGTCATTCTTTTCGCTCTCCTCGCAGGTCGTCTACCCTTCGACGATGAAAATATTCGTGCTCTCCTCGAGAAGGTCAAGATCGGCAAGTACACTATACCGAATGACATTCCTCTTGCAGCCAAGCACCTTCTTCGTCGTATGCTTGAGAAGGACGTCGACAAGCGGATCACGATGAAGGAGATTTTGACGCATCCGTTCTTCACTAGTCGTGCGCCGAGACCCTTGCCTGGAGGCGGTATCCCACCTGCCCCTTTCGGTCGATGAGATCGACCCAGATATCTTTGGGAATCTGAAGACGCTATGGCATGGCGCCCCTGAAGAGGAAATCATTGCCGGTCTGATGAATAGCGAGTACATATTAATCCCTTGTGTCTCGTGTGGCTATAATCTGACGTATTTTTTGTAGGAAAACATGGGAGAAGGCGGTTTATCATCTTTTGCTCAAGTATCGTGCTCGACGACTGGAAGACTATGACGAAGAGCCGGATGCGACTACTGTTAAGGAGATGATTGCCGAGAAGCGCATGCTTCCCCCTCCACCAGTTGCTCCTGCCCCACCAATCGTATCCGGGTCACCAGTTTCTCCGCGCAAGCAGAAATTGCCTCCAGCCGACATCAGAGAGGCGCCAGGGCTTGAACCAGTCGTTATCAAGAAGGTCGCCGCTCCCCCGTCGACCAGTCCGCTCCGTCTCAGTCAGCCCACTGGTCCTCGACCACCGCCAAGTACTGTGCCTATACTTGCAACAAAGAATCGTGTCAGCCTCGGCCCCCCCATTATCCAAGTTCAGACTGCCACGCCAGAAAAGACAACCACGGTCCGCGATCAACCACCTCCTGTTCCCGCCAAACACACCCCCCCCCCTCTCAACCTTGCACCTAGGTCGCCTCTGCCTAGCCCTATCATCTCGTTCACGCCATGAGAGTCCAGGACTTCCGCCTATCGAGGTGCCCGACCTTGGGGATCCGAATATGCAGCGATTCTTCAGACAAATTGTCGAGCACCTCAGCGTTATGCAACCTCGCAGCTCGATTGCGGCCTCGGACGATGGAAGGAGCGGAGTGAGTTCAATGGGATCAGGTAGCGAAAGGATGTCCCCCCAACATAGCCGTGGAGGCACTAGCGGATATTCTTCTCAAGTGGAGGGTGACGGAGATGCGGGTCGATTTGCTGATGCTGACGAGGAGTACTATGCCACAGACGTAGATGGATACGCGAGTAGCACTGGGGGTGGAAGCATTAGGAGTGCAGGTACGAGCGGGGTTCCGAGGAACATGGCCCAAACTGGTGCAAGACCCAATCGTCATTCCTACCATCAGCCCCCTGTTCCACCACCCAAAAATGAAACGATTCGGGGCGGAACGGTCTTCGGCAGATTACAATCCTCACGTTCTCCTCCGCTTCGTGGGTCCTCATATGGTTCCCCATACCACCAGAACCTACATACTCACCCGCTTCAATCTCGAGCGTTATCTAATCAACAATCGAGCCATTCCCCTCCTCTGTCGGCACCTCCCATTCCTGATCGTCACCGTAGCTATCCTGTACGAGGTGTCTATTCCTCTGACAAGGAAAACTCGGTTCCACCAAGGGCGACCCTGAGTGCTGGTGTGGTCCCTCGGCCTTCATTGAAGAATGCACACGGCGGTGGTGCAGGAACTATTGGACGCCAAAAATCGAATGGTAAAAAGCATGTACAGATCGTCCTGCCTGGTGAGGAAGCGAGGCTAAAACAGAAGAAGAGTTTCTCGAGTGAGTAGCTGTGGCCGTTTCAGCGGGACACATCCAAGGCTGATGCCCGCTTATTCTTAGCCATCAGTTCCTCAGATGACCCGTCATTCTTCGTTGCACCTATGGAAAAACGCTCCTGGTTTGGCAACCTGTTCAAATTCAAGCCTGCGAGCTACCAGTTACTCTCTGTCTGTGACTTTATTGCTTCGAGGGACGAGTGCAGAAGGCTCTTGATGACTCTGGGCGTGCGGGTTACTGTAGAGAACACTGGGTATCTCAAGTGTCGATTTGATGAATTTCGAGGTATATCT
>WNFL01442789.1_pt2 | contig 21593 bp, 22 predicted proteins | sample 5400361 | NCBI WGS metagenome assembly WNFL01 (sample SAMN13153351, study PRJNA577476) | soil metagenome | isolation source: 40 cm soil on Douglas fir-dominated hillslope | place: USA:California | collected 2013-09-17
CATAGGAGCACAGCCCGACGCCCTCCCAGCCGATGAACATGAGCAGCATGCTGTCCGCGAGCACGAGCAGCAGCATGGAGAAGGTGAAAAGATTGAGGAACGCGAAATAGCGCCAGTACGAGCGGTCCTCGTGCATGTAGCCGGTCGAGTAGATATGAATGAGCCCGCCGATGCCCGTTACGACGAGGATCATCACCGCGGAGAGCGGATCGACCCAGAACGAGACGTCGACGTGGAGCGAGCCGACGCTGAGCCACGAGTAGACATGGTCGATCAGGAAGCGCTGTTCGGGCGCGAGCGCGCGGAGCTTGGAGAAGGCCGCGAGCGCCAGCGCGAACGCGCCGACCACGGGGGCGACCGCCACCAAGCTCACCCACCACTTGCCGAGGCGCTTCTGCAGCCGCGCGCCGAGGAGCCCGTTCAAGGCCGCGCCGAGGAGCGGCAAGAGAACGATCCAGCGCAGGTAGTCGGTTTGTATCGGGTGCTCCATTACTATTCCTTGAGCGTTTCGGTCGCGCTGACGTCGATCGTATGGAAGAGCTGGAAGATCGCCAGCACGATCGCGAGACCGACGGCGGCTTCGGCGGCCGCCAGCATGATGACGAAAATGGCGTAAATCTGCCCGTCCACGCTGCCGCTGCTGTAATGGGCGAAGGCGACGTAGTTGATGTTCGCCGAGTTCAGGATCAGCTCCACGCCCATGAGCACGCTGATCGCGTTCCGCCGCGTGAGCACCGTGTAGAGCCCGAGGCAGAAGAGGATCGCGCCGAGAATCAGATAGTGATTGAGACCTATAGCCATAAATAATTATCGCAATTCAGCAACGAGCTGTTTTGCAGCCGTGGATTTAGCAACTCGTTTGGCTTCTCCCCTGCCCTCTTCTCGCGGGAATGCGTCCGCCCGGTCGAAGAGCCCGCGCGTCCGATTACCGGCGGCGGGAATAACCGCGAACCCATCGTGCGGGCTCGGAGACCGGGTGGCGAATTCCCATCCCTCATTGCGCCGGCTCGCAAGCCGCGCGCCGACGGCCTCAATCCTCTTCCTCGCGCCGACGCGGAATCAGCACGACGGTTCGCTATCTCCCCTGCCCTCTTCTCCCGAGGCCATGCGTCGCCCGATCGTAGAGCCTGCGCGTCCGACACCGGCCGTTGGAATACTCCTGAACCCATCGCGCAGGCCGGAGAGCGGGCGGCGCATGGCCTCACTCCCTTATCTCCTTGCGCGCCAGCACCACCGCCCCGATCAGAGCCGCCAGCAGCACCAGCGACGCCAACTCGAACGGCAGCAGGTAGTCCTGCAGGAAGAGGTCGCCGATCTTGGCCGACGTCGGCGCGTAGACGATCTCTTTCGCCTTCGCCCAGGGGGTTTCGCGGATCGTCTGGACCAGCAGCGCGAGCAGGACGGCGACGATGACGAGCGCGGGGAGCCGCCCCGCGGCGCGGTTGGTGATCTCGACGTCGGTGATGCGGTGCGTCAGCATGACGGCGAAAAGGATCAGCACCAGGATGCCGCCGACGTAGATCAGAAGCTGCACCGCGGCGACGAAGTCCGCGCCGAGAAAAACGTAGATGCCCGCAGCGCCGGCGAAAGTGCCGAGCAGGGAAAAAGCCGAATAAATGATATTGCGCGAGAAGGCGACGACCGCGGCCGAGGCCAGGGTCACCAAGGCGATCAGATAAAAGACTGCGCTGGCAAGGTCCATAAAAGTCGTCCCGCTAAAAAAAATCCCAAAAAGCCGGCGGCTTTTTGGGTCAGGTAATGACAGTTGGCGATGGAAGACCGGGATCTGCCGGAACACCCGACGCGTCGGCCATCTAACCCTCTCCCGCTCCCGCCCCTCCTGCTCCTCCCGGTCCTTCCGGAGTGGCAAACTCGTCCAGATATTCCAGCCCGATCTCCACCTTCTTGGCCATCGTGGGATCGGTCTCGCCGCCCTTCTTGGGCTTGTACAGCGGCACCTGCTTGGTGACGAAGTGGCGCACCAGGCCGGCCGGATTGTAGCTCGCGCCCTCGAACTCCTGCGAATGGCGGATCGATCCCGTCGGGCAGGCCTCGGCGCACAGGCCGCAGTACATGCACTTGCAGATGTCGATGTCGAAGTGGCCGAAGGTGCGCTGCTTGGTCTCTTTGTTCATGTCGACGCCGATCGTGATGCAGGCGATCGGGCAGACGCGCTCGCAGGCGAGACAGCCGGTGCAGATGTCGAGATCGACCTCCAGGATGCCCCGGTATCTCTTCGGCAGCGTCTCCTGGACCGGCTTGGCGATCCGGTCCGGGTACTGGACCGTCATCGGCCGGCGCGCCAGATGCGAGAAGGTGATCGTCATGCCCTCGAAGACCGTCGTTACGGTCTCGAAGATATTTTTTACGTAGCTTAAAAGTCCGCTCATGTTTCCCTAGTGGATATTGCAGTCGGAATCGAAAGTCAAAGCCAATCTCTAAATGTACGGCTTCAGATAAAGAGCCGTCTTCGAATGGCGCACTTGATCGCCGACCCGTTTGGCGAAGTAGGCCAGGATGGCGACGCCGACGGCGAACATCGCGATGCTGGCCCAGCGGCTGCCGTGGGGGAATACCACCATCCAGGCGGCCGTCCCGACCACGCAGAGAAACGACAGCGGCACCATGTACTTCCAGCAGAGCGCCATCAGCTGGTCCACGCGCACGCGCGGCAGGGTGGCGCGCACCCACATCGAGACGAAGACGAAGAAGTAGGCCTTGAGAAAAAAGACTACGAATTGCAAAATCCCCTCGGCCAGGGCGTTCCCCACCGGCGGCACCTGCCAGCCGCCGAGAAAAAGCACCGTCGCCACCGCCCCGATCACGTACAAGTTGCCCCATTCGGCGAAGAAGAAAAACAAAAAGCGCATGCCGCTGTACTCGGTGACGTAGCCGGCGACCAGCTCGGACTCCGCCTCCGGGATATCGAACGGCGTCCGGTTGCCTTCGGCCAGCGCCGCGGTGAAAAACAGGAAGAACGCGATGAAGGTGAAGGGATTGTAGAACAGGAACCAGTCCCACGGCGCCCAGCCCTGCGCCTTGATGATCCCCTGCGTGCTCATCGTGCCGGCGACGAAGATGATCGACAGCACGGACAGGCCGGCGGGGATCTCGGAGCTCACGATCTGCGCCGCCGAGCGCATGCCGCCGAGCAGCGACCATTTGTTGTTCGACGACCAGCCCGCCATCAGGATGCCGACGACGACGATCGACGTCACCGCCAGGAGATAGAGGATGCCGATGTTCAGGTCGGCGACGATCATCTGGGCGCCGAACGGAATCACGACGAAAGTGCAGAGGAAGCCGACGAAGACGACGTACGGGGCCATGGGGAAAAGCACGTGGTCGGCCGCCGTCGGGATGATGTCTTCCTTGAGCAGGTTCTTAATGCCGTCGGCGAGCCACTGGAGGATGCCCTGCGGCCCGACCCGGTTGGGGCCGACGCGCGACTGCATCCGCGCCCAGACCCTTCTCTCCAGCCAGCTCGTGACTCCCGCCAGCGGCGCGACGAAGAAAGACAAAACCGCGAAGGCCGCGACGATCATCGCGAGCGCGTAGACGACCTGGCCGGGAACCCCGGCGAAGTAGCCTTGCTGGACGAGCTGGTCTACGAAGGATTGCATGGTCGGTTCAGCGGTCGATCTCCGGCGCGTCCACGTCGAGGCTGGCGATCAGCGCGATCAGGTCCGCCACCATGATGCCGCGGGAGAGCTTGTCGATGATCGCCATCGCGGTGAACGAGCCGGTGCGGATCCGGACGCGGTAGGGGTACTCGCTGCCGTCGCTCACGACGTAGAAGCCCATGTCGCCGCGCGGCGCCTCGACCCGGACATAGGCCTCGCCCGCCGGCGGCTTGAACTTGCGCGGCACTTTGGAGATCGCCGGCCCCTTGGGCATCATCTTGAGGCATTGGCGGAGGATCTTGCTGCTCTCCGCGAGCTCCTGGATGCGCACCCAGTAGCGGTCGTAGCAATCACCGAGCGTGCCCTTCTCGCCGTGGCCGACGGGGACCTCGAAATCCAGCTCCGGATAGACCGAGTAGGGTATGTCGCGCCGGATGTCCCATTTGACCCCGCAGGCGCGGAGGTTCGGCCCGACGAGGTTGTACTGGAAGGCCTCTTCCTTGGTGATCGCCGCAACGTTGATCAGCCGCTCGATATAAATCTTGTTGTAAGAGAGCAGCCGGTTGTACTCGTCGATCATCGGATCGAAATGGTCGAGAAAAGCGGTGATCTTGCCGCAGGTCTCCTCGGTGATGTCGTAGCCGACGCCGCCGATGCGGAGGTAGTTATAGGTGAGCCGCGCGCCGCAGATCTCCTCCATCAGGTCGTTGATCGTCTCGCGCTCGCGGAGCGCGTGGAGAAACGGCGTGATCGCGCCGATGTCCTGGCCGAAAGTGCCGACCGAGATGAGATGGCTCGCGATGCGGTTCAGCTCGCAGGCGATGACCCGGCAGACCTCCCCGCGCCGCGCCCCCTCGGTCGAGCCGAGCTTCTCCGCCGCCATGCAAAAGCCCTGGTTGGCGAACATCGCCGCCAGATAGTCGGCGCGGTCGGTGTAGGGAACGTAGCCGTGCCAGGTGCACTTCTCGCCGATCTTCTCGATCGAGCGGTGCAGGTAGCCGACGTCCGGGATCGCCTCGCCGATCACTTCGCCGTCGGTCCGGACGACGAAGCGCAGCACCCCGTGGGTGCTCGGGTGCTGCGGACCGACGCTGATCGTCATGTCCTCGGTGTGAAAGGCCTCGACCTGGGGCTCGGCCTGTGGATGGACCGCTTCGCTCATATAATCATTAAGTTTAACGCAGCAACTTTTCTACCAGCGGCGCCCGCTGCGTGCTGATGCCGTCGTACTCTTCCTGCTCGACGTAGTCCTTGCGCAGCGGATGGCCGACCCAATCCTCCGGCAGCATGATCCTTCTTTGATCGCTGTGGCCGATGAAATGGACGCCGAACAGATCGAAAACCTCGCGCTCGAGCCAGTTGGCGGCTTTCCAAACCCCTTCCATCGTGGCGACGCTCGGCGCCTCGCGCGGCAGGTCGACTTTCAAGACGATCTGGTGCCGCCGGGAGTAGGAGTAGAGGTGATAGACGACCTGGAGCTTCTCGTCTTCTTTTTTAGTCCAATCGACCGCGGTGAGGTCGGAGAGGACTTCGAAGGTGGTCTCGGGATCGTCGCGAAGGTACCGGCAGACGTCCACGATCGACCCGGCGTCGACGTTGAGACAGGGGTCGAACACGTCGCCGCGAAAGAGGCCGACCTTGCCGGCAAACTGCTTTTCGAGCTTATGGTAGATCGTCTGGGCTTCCACTTGGGTCTTAGGTCCCCGCCCGCTCCTCGGCGGGCGCCTTGACCAGCCAGCGCTCGCGCATCATCTTGTCTTGGATTCGGAGGAGCCCTTCGGTCAGCGCCTCGGGCCTGGGCGGGCAGCCCGGCACGTAGACGTCCACCGGGACGATCTTGTCCACGCCCTTGCAGACCGAATAGGCGACCTGGAACAGCCCGCCGCAATTGGAGCAGCTCCCCATCGAGATGACGTACTTCGGGTCGGGCATCTGGTCGTAGAGCAGCTTGGTGCGCTTGGCCATCTTGTAGGTCAGCGTCCCGGCCACGATCATGAGATCGGACTGGCGCGGCGTCGCCCGCGGCACGCAGCCGAAGCGGTCGACGTCGGCGCGCGGCCCGCCGGTCTGCATCAGCTCGATCGCGCAGCAGGCCAGGCCGAACAGCATGTACCACTGGGAGGAGGCGCGGCCCCAGTTGAGGAGCTCGTCCACCTTGGTGGTAAAAACGGTCTCGGGCAACGAATTGAGCAGCGGCTGCATTTTAAATCGTCCTTCTTACGCTTGAACTTTCTTGACCCATTCGAGATCGCCTTTGGCCCAGGCGTAAACCAGGCCGAGCAAAAGAATGGCGACGAATATCAGGATCTCCACGAAAGCGAAGGCCCCCTGCCCGCTCTCGACCCAGCGGCGAAACGCCGTCGCCACCGGGAACATGAAGGCGATCTCGACCTCGAAAACGATGAAAATCAGCGCGACGATGTAGAACCGGATGTTGAAGTTGACCCAGGCGCTGCCGGTCGCCGGCTCGCCGCATTCGTAGGTCGATAATTTACGCGCCTGGGGGTTGTTCGGGCGGAGGAATTTGCCGATGAGCAAATTGACCCCGACGAACCCGGCGCCTAGGACCGTAAAGACCAGAACGTTGGCGAAATCGAAAAGCATCGCAAATAATGGCTTAGATATATCCGGACTAAAAGTGGCTAAGCAACTGAAATTACTATAGGCACAAATCGCTTTGAGGGTCAAATTGTTTCCCGCCGGGCGGCATTGCCATCGGGCCGTTTTTTGACTAGAGTTTAGCGGCCTGAAACTCGACGCGGACAAAACATGACCGGAAAAAAGCTTTTTTTCGTCCTCACCTTCGCCCTCAGCCTGGCCGCCCTCCTGCTCTGGCTCCGCGCGCCGGCCGCGGCCGCCGAGAATCGCCCGGTCAAAGTCGCCTACAGCGCCATATCCGCCGGCATCGGCGGCCTCTGGCTGACGCACGAGCAGGGGATCTTCAAAAAGCACGGCCTCGATTCCTCGCTGATCTACTTCCGCAGCGGCACCACGGCGGCGCAGGCGCTGCTCGCCGGCGAGATCCATTTCGGCCACCTCGCTCCCGGCCCGATGATGACCGCCTGGGCACAGGGGGCGGACTTCGCCTGGATCGGCACCACGGTGCATAAAATGGTCTTTACGCTGGTCGTCGAGCCGTCGATCACCCGCGGCGAGGCGCTCAGAGGCAAAAAAATCGGCATCACCCGCCTCGGCTCGGCGGCCGATCTGGCCGCCCGGGCGGCCCTCGAGCACCTGGGGCTGACGACCAAAGACGTCACGCTGATCAGCATGGGCGGCATACCGGACGCGCTCACCGGCCTCAGGGCCGGCGCGGTGCAGGCGGCGATTCTCTCGCCGCCGTTCTCCACCGCCGCGCTCGACATGGGCTACCGGCGGCTGGTTTTCATCCCCGACCTCGGCAAGGAGTTCACTTTTTCCGGCATCGCCGTCAAGCGCGATTACTTGAATGCCAATCCGGCCACGGCCGAGGCCTTCATGGCGGCGCTCGCGGAGGGCGCGAGGATTTACACGGGGGACTCCCGGGCCGCGCTCAGGGTCTTGAAGAAATACGCCCAGGTGGACAAGGAATCGATCCTGGAGGCGGGCTACCGCGAGTACGCCACCGCGATATCGAGTCCGCCCTACCCGTCGCTCAAGGGACTCGAAGCCGTGCGCGAGAGCCTGGCGGAGACGACTCCGGTCTTGCGGAGCGTGGACTTGAGAAAATTTATCGACGACAGGTTTGTGAAAGCTCGTTAAAGATAAAAGGTTTCGGGTAAGTACTTTGCCGGGTCGAGAAACGAGCATAACGCCCGAGGCGACTGAGGCGTACGTTTCTTGTACGTCGCAAGGAGACGAGGGGCGATAAACGAAGTTAGGCGAAGTTTATTGGCCCGGCAAAAAAGGAGAATGCAATGAGAGCGGAGACCGAACGCAAAATGAAACGCTGGCGCGAGCAGCGCTGGATTCTCGACCAGGTGATCCAGACCCGCGGCATCGATTGGGACCAGGGCCGGAGCGGCAAGCTGCTGCGCAACTGCGGCGCCGGCGTGGAGTCGGACGTGAGAGAAATCGGCCGCCGGGTGCAGAAGTTCACCGACATCCAGCGCGAGTTCTCGCGCGCCGCCGAGCGCCGCGAAGAGCTCGCGCGCGAGGCCGAAGCGGCCGGCCACGAGGTCGAGGCGCGCGAGCATTATTACGTCGCGGCGGCGTTCTACGCCAACGCGATGTGGCCCATTTACGAGGATAACAACCCGCGGCGCATCGCCTGGGGCGAAAAAAAGCGCGCCTGCTACGACAAATTCATCCGCTTCGCCGGCCGGCCGATCGAGCGCGTCGAGCTCGCCTACGAGGGAAAGTCGATCGCCGCCCTGCTGCACCTGCCGCCGGGCCTGAAGGCGGGCGAGAAAGTCCCGTGCGTGCTCTACATCCCGGGAATGGACGGCGTGAAGGAGGACAACCCGCTCCACGGCGACCCGTTTATCGAGCGCGGCATCGCCGTGCTGGCGGTCGACGGACCCGGCCAGGGCGAGACGCGCGCGCGTGGCATCCAATGCACCGCGTCGAATTACGAAGACGCGGGCAAGCTCGCCGCCGACTATCTATCCAAGCGGCCCGAGATCGACGCCAACCGCCTGGCGATCATGGGCTCGAGCATGGGGTCGTACTGGGGGCCGCGCGTGGCCGCGGCCGACCCGCGCTTCAAGGCCTGCGCCGTGAACGGCGTCTGCGTCGAGCCCGGCCAGTACACGATCTTCAACACCGCCTCGCCGACTTTTAAATTGAACTACATGTACATGTCCGGCTACGACGACGAGGCGGCCTTCGACGAGTTCGCCAAGACGCTGACGCTCAAACGGGTCGCGTCGAAGATCGCCTGCCCCTATCTCGTCATCGCCGGCGAGGACGACGAGCTGTGCCCGATCGAGTTCGTCTACGATTTCATGGAAGAGGTGCGCGGCCCCAAAGTGCTGGTCGTCTACGAGGGCGAGAAGCACTCGATCAAGAACCCGCGCTCGCGCACGCTGATCGTCGATTGGCTCGCCGACCGGCTCCGCGGCCAGCCGCCCAAGCCGGAAAAAATCTACGTCCCGCTCGCCGGGAAAGAGATCCACACGGCCTGGTAAGAAAGCCGTCAGTATTTCGCGATCAGCTTTCAGCCCGGATTTTCTTTGAATTTTAGCTGATAGCTGACCGCTGAAAGCTATTTGACTGCTATGAAAATTGTGTACGGCGACCTGATCGGCGGCGCGAGCGGCGACATGTTCGCCGCCGCCCTGCTCGATCTGGGCCTGCCGCTCGCCGAGCTCCAATCGGAGCTTAAAAAGATCCCGGCGCTCAAATTCCGCCTGGAGGCGGGCGTTAAAAAAATCGGCGCGATCCGCGCGACCCGCTTTCGCGTTCTGGCCGGAAAGAACGAGCCGCCCCGCGCCTGGGCGGAGATCCGCCGCATGATCGGCCGAAGCGCGCTCGATGCGGCAGTGAAGGAGCGCGCCGCCGCGATCTTCGCCCGCCTGGCGGAGGCGGAGGGAAAGATCCACGGCGTCGCGCCGGCGAAGGTTCACTTTCACGAAGTCGGCGCGACCGACTCGATCGTGGACATCGTCGCCGCGGCCGTCGGCAGCCATTATTTGAAAGCGGACGCTTTTTACTTCTCGCGCGCTCCCCTCGGCCGCGGCGTCGGGCGCTCGCGCCACGGCGCGCTGCCGCTCCCCGGCCCGGCGACGCTGGAGCTCTTGAAGGGCCTGCCGGTCGAGTGGCTCGATCTCGCCGGCGAGACCGTGACGCCCACGGGGGCGGCGATCATCGCGGCGCTGGGGACCGGCTTCGGCGAAGCGCCACCGATGGTCGTGGAAAAAATCGGCTACGGCGCGGGGGAGAAGGAATTTCCCGGCCGCCCCAACCTGCTCCGCCTCGTCCTGGGCCGGGACGAGACGGCTTGGGGCGAGGACGAGATGATGGTGTTTGAAACCAACATCGACGATATGAACCCCCAGTTTTACGACTACGTCTTCGACCGGCTGTTCGCCGCCGGCGCGCGCGACGTCTCGCTCGCGCCGATCCAGATGAAGAAAAACCGGCCCGGCACGCTTCTCAGAGTCATCGCCGAGCCCGCCTTGAAACAAAAAATAGTCGAGATCGTTTTTCACGAGACATCGACCATCGGCATGCGCTACTATCCGGTCAGGCGGATTATTTTGCCGCGCTCCGCGGGCAGCGTGAAAACGAGATTCGGGACCGTAAAAGTCAAATTCATCGAAGAGCCCGGCGGCGCCCGCAGGGCCGCGCCGGAATACGACGACTTGAAGCGCGTCGCCGCGGCGAAGAAGATTCCGCTGAAAGTATTGTACGACGAGGTGGTCCGAAGCCTCGCCAAGTAGAATAGCGCGCTCGACGGCCGCTTCCGGCGCTCCATGAACGATCCACAGGAAACCACCGACAGCGCCGCCTGGCGGCGCCCATGGGCGTCGCTCTACTACCGCGACTTCAGCCTGTTGTTCATCGCCTCTTTTTTTCTCACCACGGCGCATCAGATGCGCCAGACGCAGAATCTCTATCAGGTCTACGAGTTGTCCGGCTCGGCCTTCCTGCTGGGCTTGACCGGCCTGGCGCAGGCGGTGCCCTTATTCGCGATCGGCCTGTTCGGCGGCTCGCTGGCCGACCTGATGGACCGCCGAACGCTCTCCTGCCTGACCATCGCGGGCAATTTTCTCGTCGCCGCGGCGCTCGGAGTCCTGACGCTCACGGGCGCGATCCAGGTCTGGCACATCCTGGTCGCCACGGCGCTGACCTCGGGGCTCAATATCATCCTCTACCCGGCGCGCATGGCGATGATCTCCGGTCTGGTGCCCCGCTCGCACCTGACCAACGCCGCCGCGCTCAATTCCAGCGTCGCGCAAGGGGCCCATTTCATCGGCCCGATGTTCGCCGGGATCGCGCTCGCCGCCACCAACCCGGGGAACGCCTACCTGTGGAACGCGCTGTCCTACGCGCCGGCGGCGCTCGCTTTTTTGCTGATCCGCAGCCCCGCCGAATCCGGGCGCATCAAGGCCGCCATCTCGATGCGAGGCATGCTCGACGGCATGCGCTTTCTTTTTTCCGAGCGGATCGTCTTCGCGCTGGTGATCATGGACTTCACGATCATGGGCGTGGGCTACTACCGGCCGCTGCTGCCGGTCTTCGCCAAGGATATTTTTCACGTCGGGCCCGCCGCTTTCGGCATGCTCGCCTCCGCGCCCGCGATCGGCGGCACGCTCGGCACGCTCGCCCTGCTCGTCGCCGGCGACGTCAAAGCGAAAGGGCTCCTGGCGCTCTGGTCTTTTCTTCTTTTCAGTCTTTGTCTCGGCCTGTTCGCCGTGGCGCCGGGCTTCCGGTTCGCCATCGCGCTGGTCGCGGGCCTGGGGCTCACCAACTCGCTGCAGGCGGTGATGCGCCAGACCTCTTTCCACCTGCTGACCCCCGACCACCTGCGCGGCCGGGCGTTTTCCGTCTTCAACATGTTTTCCCAGGGCGCCAATGCCGTGGGGGCGATGGTGGTGGGATTCCTGGCGTCCCTCGTCGGCGCGCCCGGCGCGCTGCTGGTGGGGAGCGCCATCGGCATCGTCCTGACGCTGGTCATGTGGACGGGCTGGCCGGCGCTGAAGGATTTCTCGGCCGAAGCAACTAACGCGGGCTAGACAGAATTCCGCCCCAGCGTAAATCCAGCCGATCCGCAAACAGATCCGCCAGCGCAGAGCGCCGCGCCTCCAGGTCGTCGATATAAGGAATTTCTCCGAGACACGGAACCGCGGTGAGACAGCGCAAAGCGTCCCGGTTGGTCTCCGCCGCGAGCGACGGCTCGGGCTCGGTGTGATTGAGAACGTAGCCGAGCACGCGGAGGCCGCGGCTCGAAGCGTTTTCCAGCGTGAGCAGCAGGTGGTTCAGCGCGCCGAGGCGGTTGGCGGCGACGACCACGACGGGAAGCTTCAAGAGCTTGGCCAAATCGGCGTAGGTGTAGTGCGCGAGCAGGGGGACGAGCAGGCCGCCGGCGCCTTCGACGATCGTCAAGTCGCGCCGCGCGCTGATTTCTCTGTAAAGCGCCTCGATGCGGCCGATGTCGATCGCGACGCCGCCCCGCTCGGCGGCGACGGCGGGCGCCAGGGGATCCTTCAGCCGGTAGGGGCAGATTTTTTCCAGCGGCTCGTCCGAGCCCGATGCCTCTTTTAAACGGGCGGCGTCTTCGGGAAAGAGGCCCCCGTCTTTTTCGCCGCAGCCGGTCTCCGCCGGCTTCATGACGCCGACCCGGCAACCGGATTCTCTCAGGAGCGCCGCCAGGCCGCAGGCGACGAGCGTCTTGCCGACGCCGGTGTCGGTGCCGGTGATGAAAAGACCGGCGCTCACGAAGCCTCAATCAAACCGGTCGTTCTTACTTCCGTCATTCAGTCCCTACCATTCCGAGTTCCCTCTCTGTCATTCTGAGCGAAGCGAAGAATCTCTCCGAATGTCTTCACAACCTGGAATCAACGCTTAAGTCGTTCCAACGCGGATTCATGGATTCGATCAACGCTATTTTCTTTTTCCGCAACCAGCCTTTGATCTGTTTTTCACGCGTGATCGCGGGCTGAATATCCTGCGTTGCTTCAAAATAGACAAGCTGAGCAATGTTGTACTTCGAAGTAAATCCAGGAACGAGTTTTTGTTTATGCTCGTAGACTCGTCGCTCTAAATCGTTTGTCACCCCTACATAAAGCGTGCGTGATTCATTGCTCATGATATAAACGTAGTACTGTTTCACGCGCAACTCTTCTCGGAGAGATTCTTCGTCGCCACGCTCCTCAGAATGACATTTTTTGGGACGCTTAACTTTGGGTCACAGCCTTGATCGAATCATAGACTACATCCAAAAGCGTCTTAAGCTCCCCGTCTTCGATCGTCAGCGGCGGCATCAGGACGATCACGTCGCCGAGCGGCCGGATCATGACGCCGCGCTTGCGCGCTTCGAGAATCACCCGGTGGCCGGTTCTTTTTTCCGCCGGATAGCTTTTGCGCCTCTCTTTGTCCTCGGCGAGCTCGATGCCGAGCATAAAGCCCCATTGGCGAATATCGGACACGTGCGCGAGCGGCTGGAATTCCTCCTCCAGCCGCCGCTCGAGATAGCCGATCTTCGGCTGCATGCGCGCGAGGATATCTTCGGTCTTAAAAAGCTCCAGGCTCGCCAGCGCGACCGCGCAGCCGAGCGGATTGCCGGTGTAGGTGTGGCCGTGAAAGAAAGCCTTGAACTCCTTGTATTCGCCGAGGAAGGCGGAGAAGATCTCCTCGGTCGCGAGCGTCGCCGCGAGCGGCAGATAGCCGCCGGTGATGCCCTTGGCGACGCACAGAATGTCGGGGCTCACGCCCGCGCGCTCGCAGGCGAACATCTTGCCCGTCCGGCCGAAGCCGGTGGCGACTTCGTCGGCGATGAAGAGAATGCGGTTTTTGCGGCAGATGTCGCGGATCGCCGCGACGTATTCCGCCGGCTGCGACCACATGCCGGCGGCGCCTTGCATCAAGGGCTCCACGATGAGCGCGGCGAGCGAATTTTTTTCTTGCGCGAGCTTCGCTTCGGCCTCTTGGATCGCGCTGTCGAGCGCCGCCGCCCCGCCCATGCCCCGGTAGTAGCGAAAGATATGCGGCGGGCTCAGGCGCAGAGCCGGAAAGAGCATCGCGCGGTGAAAGCGATGGAACGTCTCGGCGTAGCCGACGCTCATCGAGCCGGCCGTGTCGCCGTGGTACGCCTCGGCGAGCGAGGCGAAGCCGGTGCGCCCGCTCTCGCCCCTGAGCTGCCAATATTGCAAAGCCATCTTGAGCGCGACCTCGACCGCCGTCGCGCCGTCGTCGGAATAAAAAATGCGCCGGAGACCGGCCGGCGCGATCGCGGCGAGCTTTTCCGCCAGCTCGATGCCGGGGACGTGGCTGAGGCCCAAAAAAGTCGAATGCGCGAGGCGCTCGAGCTGGCGCTTGAGCGCTTCGTCGAGCTCGGCCTTGCGGTGCCCGTGCACGTTGCACCAGAGCGAGGAGACGCCGTCGAGATACTTTTTTCCCTCGGTATCGACGAGATAATGCCCCTCGCCGCGCTCGATGATGCACGGCTCCTCCGCCATCCATTCCTCCATCTGGGTGAACGGATGCCAGAGGTAGGTATGGTCCAGGCGCTTGAGTTTTTCGTATTGCGACGGCATCAAATTTCGCTTTTGATTTCTTCGAACGCCTTCAACGCCTGATGCAAGTGCTCGTGCGTGTGCGTCGCCATGAGCGTGATTCTCAGGCGCGAAGACCCCTCCGGCACCGTCGGCGGGCGGATGCCCTGGGCGAAGACGCCTTTTTCGAGCAGCCGCTCGGAGAACGCCATGCATTTTTCCGCGTCGCCCAAGACCAGCGGCAGGATCTGGCTCTCGCTTTTGCCGGTGGAAAACCCCAGGCCCTTGAGCCCTTCCTTGAGCGCGCGGATGTTGTGCCAGAGCGCGAGCCGCCGCTGCGGCTCCTGGTAAAGAAGATCGATCGCCGCGCTCGCCGCGGCCAGGACCGGCGGCGGCAGGGAGGTCGTGAAGATAAAGCTCCGGCTCTTGTTGATCAACAGCTCGCGCAGCTCTTTGCTCCCGGCGGCGTAGGCGCCGAAGCCGCCGAGCGCCTTGCCGAGCGTCCCCATCTGCACCGTGACGCGCCCGCCGAGACCCAGCTTGGCCGCCACGCCCGCGCCGTTCGGCCCGAAGACGCCGGTCGCGTGCGCCTCGTCGACCATCGTGAGAGCGCCGTGGCGCTCGGCCAGCTCGACGATCTCCGCGAGCGGCGCCTCGTCGCCGTCCATGCTGAAGAGCGTCTCGGTGACGATCAGCTTCCGCCCCGCGGCCGGGGCCTTTTGAAGCGCGTCTTCCAGCGCTGCCGTATCGCAGTGCGGATAGACCACGGTTTTTGCCCGCGACAGGCGGCAGCCGTCGATGATGCTCGCGTGATTCAAGGCATCGCTGAAAATCGCGTCGCCTTCGCCCGCCAGCGCCGGGATGATCCCCAGGTTCGCCTGATAGCCGGAGTTGAAAACCAGCGCCGCCTCGGCGCCCTTCAAGCGGGCGATTTTTTCCTCCAATTCTTCGTCGAGCGCCAGGTTGCCGGAGATCAGGCGCGAGGCCCCGGCGCCCAGGCCATAGCGGTCGATCGCCTCCTGGGCCGCTTTTTTCACGGCCGGGTGGCTCGCCAGCCCGAGATAGTTGTTGGAGGAAAAGTTGAGCGCTTCGCGGCCGTCGAGCCTGAGCGTCGGCCCCGGCTCGCCCTCGACGCGGCGGAGGCTCCGATAGAGCCCCCGGCGCCGGAGCGCCGCGAGCTCGTTCTTAAAGTCCGCGGACATAGAGCGATAGATTTATTATATGAAAGCGCCCAGAGCAACCGTTTCGCCCCGCCCTGCTTGACCGTCGAACGAGCGCGGTGGTACAGATGAGAAAATCGAATTGAAGGAGCTTATATCTATGGCCGAGCGCGTATGGGACCGTTTTCTGACCGAGCAGGACAAGGCGCACGTCGCGACGAAAACGCCGCGGCCGATCGGCTTCGGCAAGAAGCCCGCGCTGCTGCTCATCGATCTCTACCGCTGGGTCTTCGGCGACAAGCCCGAGCCGGTTTTGGAATCGATTAAAAACTGGCCGGGCAGCTGCGGCATGGCGGGCTGGAACGCGGTCCCGCACATCCAGGCGCTGCTCAAGACCGCGCGCGAGGCGCGCATCCCGATCGTCCACGTCACCGGGCTCGCCGGCTCGGGCGTCGACGAATGGTCCTTCCGCCGGCACACCGGCGACGGCAAGCCGAGCGCGGCGATGCTCGACCGCCGGCGCCGCAAGTTCGACATCATCGACGAGGTCGAGCCGCTTCCCGGCGAGGTGGTTTTAAGAAAATCGGCGCCGAGCGCCTTTTGGGGCACGCCGCTCATCGGCCATCTGAACCAGCTCGGCGTCGACACCATCATCACCGTCGGCGAGAGCACCAGCGGCTGCGTGCGCGCGAGCGTGGTCGACGGCACGACCTACCGCTTCCGCATGGTCGTCGTCGAGGAGGGCGTCTTCGACCGGCACGAGGCCTGCCACGCCGTCAACCTCTTCGACATGAACCAGAAATACGCCGACGTGCTGCCGCTCGCGGAAGTGACGAAGTACATCCGCTCGTGGCGCGCCGAACAGCCGGCGGGGCAATAACCTTAAAAAAAGCCAACCCACCTTAATTCATCATTAATCCCTCCCCGGCAACTGCGGCGTCTTCACAGCCAAAAAACGGCGCCGCGCCTAGCCGAGGGAGGGCCTGCCCGAAGCGAGGAGACGTCCGACACCGGACGGTCTCAAATTCAGCGAGCCTATCCGCCGGCAGATCAAAGCAGAAAAGCAGAAGCCCATCGGCTCCCGCGGAGAGCCGGCCTCCCGAAGGCTCAGGCTCGCCCGCCGCGGCGGCGCGGTTGACCTGGCGCGCCGTCTATCTTAGTGTTGCTCATGCGCATCGCCGTTCCCGACCTGATATCGAATTCCTACTTTCCCGCCATCGCCGCCGTCGAGCTCGGCTTCTTCAAGGCCGAGGGGCTCGACGTGGACAAAATGGAACTGCTCTTTCCGGTGCCGAAAACGATGGAGGCGCTCAGCGACGGCGCGCTCGACTTCGTCGCCGGCTCGGCGCACGCCGCCCTGATGGCCTTTCCCGATTGGAAGGGGGTCAAGCTGCTGGCCGCCCTGGGACAGAGAATGTACTGGCTGCTCGTGCTCCGCGCCGATATCGACGCGAAGCGCGGCCAGGTCGACGCGGTCAAGGGGCTCCGCATCGGCGCCGCGCCCGGCGTCGACTACGGCCTCAAGCGGTTGTTGATCGAGGCGGGCATCGATCCGGCGCGCGACCGTGTGCAAATCGCCCCGGTCCCGGGCGCGACCGGCGCGACGGTCTCGTTCGGCCTCACCGCCGCGAAGGCGCTGGAGGAAGGCAAGATCGACGGCTTCTGGGCCAACGCCATGGGGGCCGAGATCGCCGTCCGGCGCGGCGTGGGGCGCGGCATTACACTTTTCCGGCGCTGATCACGACCGACGCGCGCATCGAGCGCGAGCCCGAAAGCGCGGCCGCCGCGGTCCGCGCGCTCACGCGGGCGCACCGGGCGCTCAGGGAAAATCCCGCGCGCGCGACGGAGATCGGCCGGCGCATCTTTCCGCCCGCCGAGGCGGAGATCATCGCCGGGCTGGTCGAGCGCGACCTGCCCTATTACGATCCGGCCATCTCCGAAGATACCGTCGTCAAAATGAACCGCTTCGCCCAAGACGTGGGTCTGCTCTCCGGCCCGGTGGCGTACGATCAAATTGTCGCGACCGAGTTCCGCCATTTATGGAACGAAAGCTGAAGATGGCCAGGGCGCGCATCGTCTACTCCTGCCAGAACTGCGGCTACCAGTCGCCCAAGTGGCTCGGCAAATGCAACGACTGCAATCAGTGGAACACCTTCGTCGAGGAAAAATTCGAGCGCGCCGCCTACCCGCGCGCCGAAGCCGGCCCCGGCGGCCATGACGACCCGACGTCGATAGCGGAAATCTCGATCGCCGAGGAAGGCCGGGTGCTCTCGGGCATCGGCGAGTTCGACCGCGTCCTCGGCGGCGGCCTGGTCCCCGGCTCCCTCACGTTGATCGGCGGCGATCCCGGCATCGGCAAATCGACGCTGCTCATCCAGGCGTTCGCCGCGCTCAGCCAGAACGGCCTCACCTGCCTCTACGTCTCCGGCGAGGAATCGCCCCGGCAGATCAAGCTCCGCGCCGAGCGGCTCGGCATCGCCCAGCCGAGCCTGCTGATTCTGAGCGAGACCGCGCTGGAAAAAATCCTCGAGCAGATAAAAAAAACCAGGCCCGCGGTGCTGGTGATCGACTCGATCCAGACGGTCTTCTCTTCCGCCCTCCCCTCCGCGCCCGGCAGCATCAGCCAGGTGCGCGAGTGCTCGGGGTCGATCATCACGCTGGCGAAAAAAAGCGGCCTCAGCACGTTCCTGATCGGCCACGTGACCAAGGACGGCTCGCTCGCCGGGCCGCGCGTGCTCGAGCACATGGTCGACACGGTGCTCTATTTCGAGGGCGACCGGGGCCACAATTTTAGAATTTTGCGGGCGGTGAAAAACCGCTTCGGCTCGACCAACGAGATCGGCGTCTTCGAGATGAAGGAGGGCGGCCTCAAGGAGATCGGCAACCCGTCGGAGCTTTTTCTTCTGGAGCGCCCGCTCGAGGCGCCGGGGTCGGTGGTCGTCTGCAGCATGGAGGGAACGCGGCCGATCCTGGTCGAGCTCCAGGCGCTGGTGAGCCCGTCATTTTTAGCCGTGCCGCGGCGCACGACCATCGGCGTCGATCACAACCGCGTCGCGCTGCTCGTCGCCGTGCTGGAAAAAAAGCGCGGCGTTAAATTGTTCAACCAGGACATTTTCGTCAACGTCGCCGGGGGCGTGCAGGTGGACGAGCCCGCGGTCGACCTCGCGATCGTCGCCGCGGTCGCGTCGAGCTACCAGGAGCGGCCGATCGACGCCCGCACCGTCATCTTCGGCGAGGTCGGCCTGGCGGGAGAGGTTCGCGGCATCGCGCAGGCGGAGGCCCGCGTCAAAGAGGCGGGCAAGCTCGGCTTCGAGCGCGCCATCCTGCCGTCGAGCAACACCGCGCAGCTAAAGCACGTCAAGACGCCCAAGCTCCACGGCGTCAGCTCGGTCGACGACTGCTGGAAAATCCTTTTTTAGCTGCCGGGGATTTCGGGTTTCCGCGCAGGCTTGTCGACTTATTTCAACGTCCGGTTAAAAAAAACGACGATTTCCGGGTTGATCGTCTCGTGCATGGCGTTGCGATCGAAACCCGCGGGATCCTGCGCGGCTTCGCCGACGGAGTTCTTCAGCGCGTCGGGAAAGCTCGCGATGAAGGAAAAATGGCCGGCGCCCTTGACGAGGACGTACTCCGCTTTGCCCGCCAGCGCCTGCGCGAGCCGCTCGGCGTGATATTTCACCGGAGTAAGGTCGTCGCGCTCCGCGCCGTAGATGCGGACCGGGACGGCGAGGTTCGCCAGCGCCTCGTCGGTGAACAAGGCGCCGTGCGGCGCCAGCAGCACGAGCGCGCGAACGCGGCGGTCCTCGACGTCCGCAATATCGCCGCCTTTTTGGGCGGCTTCCCGGGCGGCCGCGCCGCCAAAGGAACAGAATCTCGCGTCTTCGGGAATCGTCTTGCAGCGCTGAATCAGGGCATTCATGCTGGGCTTGGCGCCCGCGATCGCGAGCGCGGTGTAGCCGCCGCTTGAGTGGCCCGCGACGCCGATGCGCTCGCGTTGGATATGGGGACCGAGCGCCTGGTCTTCCAGCACCCGGTCAATGACGCTAGAAACTTGCTTGGGCCGGCCGGTCCAGACGGCGAGCGAGCCGACGCCGGACATGTCCTGGAAGTTATCCCGCGGATGCGTCGGCGCGGCGACAACGTAGCCACCCGACGCCAAAGCCATCGCGAGGTCGCGGTGGTCGAAGGCGCCGCCGCCGGAGCCATGCGAAATGACGATCAGCCCGAACGGGCCGTCCGACGGCGCGGCGTCGCGGGCCACGCGCATGGCGTAAGGGCCAAACTCGACAACGCCCGGCTCGGCGCCGGTGGGATACCAGATGGCGACGGGAAATCTTGCGCCCGTGGCGGCATCTTGAATCTCGATGCGGCGATAGCCGACGTCCGCCGCCGCCGCGGTCTCGACGGCGAGACAAAAGCCCAGCAACACAAACGCCAAGCTCAGACGTTTTTTTAACATTCCGTTTCCCTAGCCGCGTGCGCCGGCAATCTCCGAACACGGCTCCAGCAATCAAACCCGAATCGTCGCTGTATCGCTCACTCGCCCACAACTGTCAAGGATTGAATCGAATGATCCGATTCCCTGGAGGCTCCCAGGTGATCGTTGGAGTTTCCCGGGGTTAGGTGTGAACGCCAGAAAAACGCCGGCTTGTCGAACCAGAACGGCGTGCCAAATTAGATGCTGCCCTGCGCGGCGTACGTTTTTAGTACGCCGCAGGGAGTTCGAGGAGCGATAACGAAGTTAGGCGACGCGTATTGGCCTCGGCAACCGAGAACGCAGGGATGCGACGCTTATCGGTCGGGCGTCACGCCGCGGGGCGGACCGCGGCCGTGCTGGCAAAGTAATGATTCACCGCGTCCCAGTTGACGTTGGCGCAGAACGCCTCGATGTACTTGCTTCTGTCGGACGGCTTGTAGTCGAGGAGAAAGGCGTGCTCCCACACGTCCATCACCAGGACGGGCTTGAAGCCCGAGGGCACGCCGACGTCGTGCAGCTCGATCCAGTGGTTCGAAAGCAGGTTGGTCACCGGGTCCTGATAGAGGATCGACCAGCCGACGCCGCGCATGCTGCCGACGGCGACGAAGTCCGCCTTCCAGGCCTCGAAGCTGCCGAAGCTTTCCTCCAGCGCGCGCTTGAGATCGACCGACGGGTTGCCTTTGCCTTTCGGCGCGAGATTGCCGAAGTAATATTCGTGCAGGACCATGCCGCCGTACTCGAAGCCGAGATGGCGCTTGATTTCCGAAAACGCCGGATTGGCCGCCGACGCCTTCTTGTTCCGGCTCATCTCCAATAACTTCTCGGTCAAGAGGTTGGTGTTTTTCACGTACCCCTCGTAGAGCGCGAAATGCATCTCCAGGGTCTTGTCGGAAATGCCGGTGAGCCCCGACAGGTTGAATTTTTTGGCTTTGTAGACGCGCTGTTCCATTGGTACCTCCCGCGCGATTTTTTTTGACGATTTTTTCGACGCTAAGTCGAACTTCGCCATCGACGGCTCGATTATTCGACGATCAGGTAAACCTCCCGCTTGGGAGATTGGATGAGCAGCCCGGAAATCTTCGTCTTCCAGGCTTTAAATTCCGGATTGTCCGTGAGCTTGTTGATCTGCGCCTCCAGGCTCGCCAGATCCTGGGCCTCCTGCTCGAATATGATGTCGGGCGCGCCAAGCGACGCGAAGTGGGTGTGGAGGATCCTCGGCCGGAAGCCGCCGACGCCCGCCACCAGGTCGCCGAGCTTTTTGAGCTCTTTCTCCAGCTCGCCGGATTTTCCGGGAGCCGCGCGAAAGGCAAAGCGTGAAAGACAGGCCATGGATACTCCAAGCTAGACGAGGAGAGGCAATGTAACCCGACGATGCTATCGGCTCCGGCGCCGGCGGGCGCATCTTTCCGCCCGCCCCCGTTAGCTCCTTGCGAGTTGCAGGTTGTTGACGACCTTCTTCACGCCTTTGGTGTCGCGCGCGAGCTGTTCCGCCTTGGCTTTGTCCTGCGGCGTCGGAACCGTGCCGTTCAGATAAACGATGCCGTTGTTCGTGTCCACGTCGATGCGCGTCATGTTGGCGGCCTTGTCCGCCACCAGCTTGGTCTTCACGGACGCCGTAATGCTCGCGTCGTCGACGTTCTCACCCGCCGTTTTCCCGGTCATCGCCTGGCAGCCCGCCAGCGAGAGCAGCAGCAACGCCGCGGCCAAACCATTCGTTATTCGTCTCATCCTGTACACCCCCTTTCCACAACTAGGTCTCCATTTTCCATTATAGAAAGCGCCGCCGGGCGGACAATGGGAAAAGTGCTGATTTAAGGGTGGGAAATTCCCGAGCGGGGTAAAGCCTGGAGGCAAAAAAATCGAGCTAAGTCCGCAATGTAGCAGGAGAAGGGTTGACGCCCGCGCGGCTCTAGGTTATCAACTTAGACACTGGCCGGAGTGGTGGAACGGTAGACGCGCTGGACTCAAAATCCAGTGGGGCTTGCCCCCGTGAGGGTTCAACTCCCTCCTCCGGCACCAATATTCCTCGGGCATTGTTAGTTGGCGAAATAAATGCGAAGGCGGGAGGCCGCGGGAGATCGCGGGAAAAGGCGGGAATGCTCAATGGATTCCAAGTCTTTTCTGTGGCGAAGGCGCGAAAAAATTTGCGGCCGGACGGGCCGAAGATTAGCGAATTATTTGCGCGGGCGCCGGCCTG
>WNFL01404320.1_pt1 | contig 21590 bp, 30 predicted proteins | sample 5400361 | NCBI WGS metagenome assembly WNFL01 (sample SAMN13153351, study PRJNA577476) | soil metagenome | isolation source: 40 cm soil on Douglas fir-dominated hillslope | place: USA:California | collected 2013-09-17
GGTAATGCCAGGTGATGGAGCTCTTCTTGAGCTCGATAAAGCTTCCAGTTGTCCGCTACGAAATCGTTAATTTCAGTTCCAAATAAGTCGCCGGAGATTCGCACCTCGGTATAGTATTCGAACAACTCCTCAACCTCTGGCATCCAGCTCATATCGAGCGTTTTGGTGAGGTTGCTCCAGGTCTTGCTCCCAGGCTCACGGACGAAGCACCCATGCTCAGCTGAGAAGCCGACGTTGTCCAAGTGGCCGAGGTGCTGCTCGAGGAATCCACCATCACGCCCTGAGATGATGAAAACGAGGTTCTTCGGATCCTGCGAAAGTTTCTCGAGCGCTTCGAGAGTTGCCTCTGAAGGAACCGCCGCGCTTGGTACGCGCACAATGGGGGTGAGTGTTCCCTATAAACACGCATACACGCGCCAAGTCAGAACATCTCGGCTTATGCTCAGGGACGAGACCCTGGGTGTGGCGGCGCTTCTTCGCGGATTGATAGGCGGAAGCCAATTTCTCTTGATCCATGAACGGCGTTTGATGCGCCGTGTTCTCCGTTCCCAGATGGCCGAGGAGCATCTTGACCAGAATCGCGGCCCAAGTGTGAGAGGTGTGAGTCGTAACCACTTTGTACAGTGCCGCTTGCCGCTGAACTTTCTCCTCCTCGGACATCAACAAGCCCCGGTTAATTGTTGCTGCCACGCCCTGTACACATTTCGTTGATCGAGCCAAATCAGTTATGGTCATGAGACCGACAATGAATAGTAGCGCTGGATTTGACTCACTCCGAGATCCCACGGGTTTATTTGTCTGCAGGCCACGCCATTGGATGTCAGTAAATCACAAGCAGCTAGGTGGTTATGAGGATGAGGATGAGAAAACAACTTACAGCGCATCTCGCATGGTAGTTGAAATACCCATAAACTCAGACAGGATGAGTGGAGCCTTATTGGTCTTCTCCTGACAGATGACATATTCCATACTTGTGGTATTCATGCCATCGCGCAGGGGAGTGATGAGAGCAAGGTCTGCAACAGAGAGAAGGGCATAGAAGTCGTCCTTCTTGATCGTTTGGTGGCTATCGTTGTCGTTGGAGTGAGTGTAGAGTTCCAACTCGGGGCAAAGAGGCACTGACTAGTGATGTACAGGGATGAAGTCGAGGCTTCCGTACTCCCCGTTGATTCTAGCGACCAGCTCACTGACTTGTCGCTCCAACTTCGGCGCATCCGTCAGGCTGGGACTTGTCACCTGAATGAGGACGACTTTGCCTCTCCACAGTGGGTAGTCGTGGAGGAACTTCTCGAAAGCCTTGAGCTTTTGAACGACACCCTTGACGACATCGAGTTTATCCCGACCGACGATGATCTTTTTGCCTTCGTATAGTGCACGAAGGGTTTCGAGTTTGGGCCGGATACCAGGCCGGCGGCTATAGGAGATCAAATGTGAGTCTGGGGGTGGTTACAGAAAACGATTTGGACGCACGTGTCGTAGCTAACCCGATCGGCATCGACACCGACAGCGCAGTGTGATACCCCTGTCACTTGTCCGGCAACATCAACACCACCCGGAATTGTCTCATAGCCACATACACGGACGCAGGAGGACGCAAAGTGCCGAGAATACGAGTACTTCTGGAAGACTACCAGATTCGCGCCGAGCATTCCATCCAGGATTTCCTTCCGCCCTGTCAGAGTGCGGTGCTTGCATCAATTCTGGCGTTTACTCGAATTAGGTAACACTCACTCGGCAAACACCTGAAGACCTCGCTACTGGGGAACGGTGTATGCACGAACAAACCAACAAATGCCTCCTGCGTCTGCTTGTTGGTATTCTTGAACAGTCTGGGAAGGGGCAGGAGATGGTAGTCGTGGACCCAAACGAGATCACCCGGTTGCCATATGGTTGCGAGCTTTTCAGCAAACGCCTCATTGGCCTTGAGGTAAGCCTCCCAGTGCGACTTTTCCGAAGGAACCTCAGTGGCAACGTCTTGCCAGAGGAGGTAGTGGAAAAGCGGCCATAGTGCTGGAAAGGGAAGAGAAGGTGGTCAAGGCGACATTCAGCCGGATTTTTCCTGACGACAAGCGGGTACTTACTGGTTTTGCAGTAGCCCTCATAGTGTCCGTGGGCGATCTTGTCATCCAGAAATACTGGCACGTAGGTCATCTTCTTCTTTGGTGCGCCATCGATGGTCACTTCTTCATGAGCGACGTAGTCGCCGATCGCGGCTTCGAGGCTAGCCTTGTCCTCTAGTGTAAGATTTGAAACCTTTACAGAGTCCCGGTGAACAGTGGCGACTCCGGGAGGGCTGTTTCCGACTTCGATATCGCCAGTCCATGCAAGGACTACTTGTTCATGGGTGTCACAGAGGGAGCGGATACCGGAAACCATTGCGGTGTGGCCTCGACGTGGACTCAACTGCCACCTTCCAGATTCGTCGACAGTCTCTGGCAGGGAAATATTCGATCGGTCCGGAGAGAGAAAGGCAGCTGAAGGCGGGGGTTGTGGATCGTCGTCCTGGGAGGAGAGCTGCTGCTCAGCGGGACCTGGACAGGCACAGTAGTGAGATAAGTGATATTAGGCCAACAGGGATCCGCGCGGTATATCATCGGAGCGCAATCGGCAAGGAACAGCGGACAACAGTCGCGTTCTGGAGCATAGCAGGGAGCCGAGGAAGCACTTACGAGCACTTGACCTTGTGGTTTCAAGAGTGGTAATATCTGCAGCCTCTGGAGTCTTGGGCGGGCTGATGAGCGGATCATCTGCTTTTGTGCGGAGGGTGGTAACGATGGGGAGGTAGTGGACGACGTGGATTACCCTCCCGCTCAAGTGGAGACCTCGGGCACGGTGCTCGGCCTCGAGCTTGGCTACGGCGGCGCGCGCGTCGGTGAGGGTGTCCGTCTCCTCGGGCACGATGTACTTTGTGGGGAAGCTCATCGCTGTTGTCGTCGTCGTCGTTGGCAGTTTCGGGGATAGCGAGAACAACGAGATCGAGGGAAAGGAGGGCGGAGGTTGAGTTCAAGTGTTTTTATGGGCGATGCGATGACGCGCGGGTCGTTTCACCGCCACCGGTTTCCATTTTCGGACGGCCTGCTCGACATTTGCGGGTCCGACTCGCTCGTAATCAGATCGTACTCCGGTCGAGGCTCGTGCATGCTCGCTAGGAGTTCTGATCTCGATACACGCATTACATTCGTATACACGCGTTAACCAGTCTTACGAGCCTCAAAAACCATTTGCACGTTGTTTAGCCTGATCCGTCAGCGGGACGTACTGTACAGGGCAAAGAGTCAGCACCTCAGAAAACCTGTCTGGCAACGATCAATCCCGGGGCGAGACGGTCCCCTCAAGGTATTCCGGCCCCGTTTGTATCTGAGCTCGGAAGGAAGCTACTCACCCTGACGCCGAATAGACGCTTTTTGGTCACCGTGCCCTTCTCATCCTTGTCCACGTTCCATACATCCTGCAGGCCGCCGTCTGGTCCGACTGGGATGAACATTCTGGGAGAAACTCGTATCAGTCCCCATTTCAGATAAAGAGATGTCGACATACCTTCCAGGGGCATTTAGCATATCCACCAGTTCCGAAGGAATGCATGGGGCAGCAGCACCAACGTGGATCACATCGTACCGCTAGGGCAGGTTAGTAACCAGACTAACCTCAACCAACCTAGCTCTAGCTAACCGCTTTATCCTTGTAGCCCTTCCGTCCGTCTCCCGCTACCATAATAATTTGACCATCCTCCAAAGCCTTGCTCAACCCATCCTTCTTTAAGTTCTGGATAGAAAAATCGACCAGTTCGGAAATATGGTCAATGCCAACAACTACGCCCGTGGTCAGTGGAGTATCCGAAGAAGGGGCGGTTGCAGTCGAGGCCACGGGCTGGAGCTGGGACGGAGAATTGAGGAGGTGATGGAAGACCGCTACGGTGTATCCCGAACCGGAGCCTACATCGAGAATATGTGCCCCTGGCTTGATCCATGGAAGAAGATACTGGCAGGCATGTGCGTGCTATTATATCACGGGATGGGTGATGCATTGCAAAGGAGCGGCATCGAACGGTATCACAAGAAAGGTCAGTATTGTGAGATGAGACCAACCGACACACGTGTGGCGGGACTGGGGTCAGATCGGGACCAAGGAGGCCGATCCACTCACCATATGCGGAGCTGATATCGTCGCCCCGAAACCGATTGGCCTGACGATACGAACTTCAGTCCCCCTTCCCAACTCACGCAGATGATCGACCTACTGAGGCGAGTCCTCATACGCATACCGACCATCCTTGACATAGTTTGCACGGTCCACACATTTCATCGCCTAGACTCGAGTGTATCAGTAGCCGAGTGAATTTCATCCTTGCCTGGAAGCCGTCTGTGGAGAAGCCATGGAAAGCATACCTCCGCGACCTTCTCGCTTTCGAAGAGGCCAGAGTCTTTCATGTTCTGAATCAATTCTTCGTTTGTATTTCCACTGCAAAGCCAAGCCATTTCGTGCACTCGTCGTGGTAGAGTGTGGGGCTTGTGGATGTTAATGATAGAAGTTGTTGACTTTGCGAGTAGCGAGGCCGATAGCAGGAGTCGACGTAGCATATAAAGGTTGAGACCCGCCTCTTACGCTTTTACGTCAGAAGTGAGACCAACTGCGACTTGTTCTGCGCGCTGCTTTTAACGAGGAGCACTCGAGTCCTTTCTGGGTCTGGTGCAAGATGCCAAGTTCAATTTCGATTCGCTATGATAGGCGTCGATTTGGTGTCGTCTTCCCACCAAAGAGCGTCGCTGAGGTGCAAGGGGCGGCATGAAGCATTGCAGAAAACGGGTGAATACGACCGGTAATTTCAATTATTTGGCCATGGGCTGATCCGACGTCCAAGGTGATCGTCATTACCCAAAGTTAGAACGGATAGGACGCGTTTATCCACCAAAGGCAATACGTGTGATATAGGTAAATCGTTTGTAGCGTGATGGCCGCACTTCCTTCTTCTGGCAGATCTCAGATCAGGTGAGTCCAAGGGTCGATAGCGGCCCCGACAGAACCCATTCGCAGAACCTAAATAATGCGTCATATGGATAGACATATGCTCCGAAGATACTGGGCGTTGCACACCAATGACAACAATTTTTATGCTGTGAACCCGAGTGAATTGGTGGCGGAGTTCTTGCTTATGTCAAAGGGAAAATTGCATCCATGTATCAGCCTCCTAGATATTCATATGATTTGCACTCTATCCTATTTCTACAGGTGCCATTGTACTCGGCTACCCAAAGAAGTTGTCACTAAGCCACTGTGGAAAGAACTACGGCGTCCCAGACCAGGGCTTTGCAGAGGCACATCAAGGGTTTACTCTGACCACCTCATTTTCCATGACCAATACTAATGGGGCGACTTTCTTCCAGTCCTCGTGATGCCACCAAATGTAACACTTTCCCAAGGAATACCCGGCCAATCGTCGAGAGTGCATCATCGCACTGCATGATTGGCTAACTTGTTCCCTACTTGCACCCCGAATGTCACCAAACTGAAGTCTCAACACCTTCATATTTGGACAGGGCACTTTCCTTGTAATATGATTTCCCCCAGACATCCTTGTCAAAATGGCCTGTGCTAATTCGGCAGGCGAGGCGAATACAGCCCTAATCATCAGGTCAAGTTGTTCCACCTCATCTTTGGATTCAAGTAACTCCAGCAATCCTTGGGGTGAACTGAAAATGTCAAACTTGAATCTTTTCGCGTGGATCATTTGTAATGCGCTGATTGCCCTCTCGTCATGATGGTCCCATACTGACAGCAACTCGCATGTGTCCAAGAATGGTAAATCGAAGTTGAATTGAAAGACAGGCAGACTCCCGTCGTACTGTTTGAACACTATGTGGGTACAGGCTGGCATCCCCACCTTTTGTTTGAATGTTCCAGGCGAGCCAGGTTCATCTACATCAAACTTATGTAACTGTGTAAAGACTAACCCATCCATCCAGGCAAGGCTTGACTGTCTAAGACACAGTTTTTGGAGGGTACGAACCAAAGGGAGGTCAACATCATGGGTAAGGGGTGGGATATCGACAAAGAATAGCTTGAGCTCTCTCAATTCATGACAAAAAGGGAGTGCATTTAGCACTTCCCTCCCACCGAGGGAAATGGAAATTTCGAGGACTTGTAGATGATAAAAAAAGGGGACAAAAAGGGCATTCTCATAGACAGCATTCTTCCAAATGCTTGTTCGTAGAGAAAGATCGGTGATATGGCCATGGTGTGGGATCTCAAGACATGAAATGGCCTGTAATACTTGTGGTAGTGTTGAATTCCATGATTCGAAGGAATTCATAGATGATTTGTAATGAACCTGCAACTGAAGTGGGGCTGCTGCTTTCTCGCGGGAATAACTCAAAGCATAGAGTGGGGGAAGGAAGTCATCGTTACACTTAGGCCGTAACCATCGTTGATATTTCAGTTCTAAAATCCTCAAGGATGGGCAAACAGTGGATCTCCATCCTGTGTTGTTTTCCCTGAACAACTCCCTCCAGTCAAACTTCAATTCACCTGATCCCTGGTTCCCGGGCTTGGCAAGGAGTCCAGTGAAGAAGCGCTTCCCCAATACAGATGGTCTTGGGAGGTCTAGTTTTAGTTCTACTAGCCCCGGAAGGAGCTGAAGTACCGCTAATAGTACCTTCTCCTTGCATATGACATCGAGAGAGAGGGATTTGGGATGAATTGTCATCCCAAATCCTGCCCTGACAAGTCGGAGCACCTGTCCATTGCCTTTGTATGGGCTCCATGCATTACTCTTGACTCTCAGATGGTCAACTGCGGGTGCTAGGAACTGCCCAATAGGCGATATATCCCAATTCTCAAAATGAAGTTTGGTGCATGTTATTAAATGGACATCGCGATGTAGAGAGGGGCCAGTCAGTGGAGCAATGATAGTGCAGTCCTCAAGTTGGGAGAACACTTGGCCTCCCATCCACTGAATCGAGACAGCTTTGAGGCGCAGATGGCGGAGAACGCGAGCAAGTGGGAGGGGAGAGCCATCACTGATGGTAGAAAGGTGCAGATTGGTGAGGTCAAGGACTTCAAGTTGCATGAAATGAGGGAGAAGGTCAATCGAGTGGTTCATCATTGGAACCTTAGCTATGAAAGTAGTAAGAGAACAATATATAGAGACATGAACGGGTTGAAGGAGATATTGAATAGCAGGAAGAGAGTGAATCTCCATTGACACAAGCATTCCTACTGCTTTCGTGGCAACATTCTGTAGAAGTAACCTGAGGAGAGGAGAGAGTACTGGACCATTAATAGCGAGGTGCCTGAGCTGCCTCATGGGCTGGAGTCGCATGGAATTAAGAGCATGATCGGATTGAGTATCTGGCTCATCTTGGGAAAAAGAGGTGATTGTGAGTGTTTGCCATTGAGAAGCCTTGTCACCAGCCACAGAAAGGAATGGGTGCAGTTCTCCTGCCGTGCTTATTGCCTTATTGGTGTCAATCTTCACAGCCAATGGGTGTGTACCTGCCCTGCTCAACAAATACTGCACTCTCTCCGATGTAGCACCTGCTCCCAAATCAAGGGAGGACCAGACACTGGCCATTCCTTCAATTATTTTGCACCAGCGCCGGCACACATGCATCAATCCGGTTCGCAGCTGCCCAATGCCGAGCGCAATGTGGAATATCTCCGTCATGATTTCAGCAGGAAGCCGATGGGTTGGTGTTACACGGCACAGCAGATTATAGTGCTGCTGCTCGAGGGTCTCGAGGGCAAATTTATCATTGGTGGTTTGGGAGCGGCAATGATTGTATGCGGCATGGAGCGCCGCTGCACGGACTCTATTTTGATCAGAGAGAAGCAAGCACAACCTCTCGAATTGTGCACCAAGATCAGAATGGGACGGGGGGTCATCAGCCATCCACCAGCTGCGAGCGATGATGGTTCCGAAGCAGCCCATGATATTCCAGTCGGGTCTTCTGTCGAAGAGATCGAGCGATGACATATTTTGTTTCGTATTGGAAAGCTCGCAAGGATCGCGGAACGCAGTAAGTTTTTGAGATGGAAGTGAGCAAGCCTAATCCTCGCTTAGCGCCGAGGGAATTTTCCTCCACAATATTGATAACGACCCCGCTTGATAATCGTTGATTCATCAACAGACACTCAAGTTGCTTCCTTGAGGGATTTGCTCTAGTGCAGCTGGATTTCTGGTTTCTGTACCTACGAACGAAGTAGTTTGATAAGCGACCCATCAACTTGTGGGTACACAGAGGGCTCAATACTCGTAGTTAAACCACACGCTGTGTTTTTGAAGTGTAACATAGGCACACGCCTCAGCACTGTGAACATGGATTTATAAAAAAAGCTTGTGGGTATCGGCATCCACCGTAACTGGACCGTGGATGTCATGCACCATCACATCCCGGTATCACAGATCTCCAAGGCCGAAGGCGTCGATTTGGCGACGGCTGCAAGTTAGACTAGTACAGCTAAAGTTGAAACAATATTGTCATATTGTCATATTGTTACTGTATTGCAATTGTTTATATTTATAACGGCGTTCCAGCGCTGTGCTTGTTATTCTTTCTTTCTATTGCGTCATGTTTCCCACCATCGGCTGAACCGGAGCCTGATGAGCGCTTAGAAAGACGATGCACGCAACTCGACCTTTGGCGGGGCCACTGTGCTGACCACGACTAGCTTATATATATCGCTTAGATCACCGTTGGGTAGATAAATGCGTCCAATCCATGCATTCCTTGCGTTATATCCTGGATTGCAGGCAACAATATCACCATCGAAGCACATGGGATCAGCCATGGACGAACCTGTTGGGTTAGTTCATCTCCGTGACTCACCGATATCTGCAATTAATGTGCCTCCTTTCATGGGACGGTCTTGTCAAATCAAGGCTCACCACATCGAACCTAAATCAAAGTTGGCTTCATGTACTAAACCCGGAAAGTCCTGGAGTGCTGTATGCTCCTCCAATAAGTGCCTTGGGAACGAACTCAGGTCGAACAAATCGACCCACTACAATCGGTTGTATATGTTGTCGGGGTTGGCTTTTTTGAGACGTCCTCGATTCTTTGAAGGTCCACATGCGCCTGCTGGAGAGCGGAATAGCTAGCCTACAAGACCGAGTTCACCGAGACAATCTTTGTGAATCGACTGATGCCGGAGGCGCCGCGAGCTCGTACTCTAACCCACTTCCGTCTTACAAGTTCCTTGGCTTTTGATCTTTGTTCCTTTATCTTCATGTTGGCTCATGGCCCAACCCTTAGACCCGCCCACTTCCGCCGATGGCCCTCGACGACGCAATCGCGCGTTTCTCTCGAGTGTCTCTAGCCTTTAAAGACTTCACAGCGCGAGAAACGCCTCCCGCGTCGCGTCTTGCACACTTGGTTCTCAACCTTCCCGTGCGCGACTTTCTCCGAGAAGCAGATGAAACAGAACGCGGCCTGTACACTATCGTCCGTGCTTCCAATCCCGGAGCGCAGGTGTCGATCGGTGGTATTACTGGCCCGAACACGCATGGCGCCCAACCCAAGACCGTTGATGTTGCAACACCGTTGAAACACCAGAACGGCACGAGAGCGGGTCGTGTACCTGGTAAGGTACAAAAGAAAGGAAAGGGGAGGGCTTTGGATGACGCGAAGGATCCTGAGGTGCCACTTCGAGCTGCGCTCAAGCTGGTTGATATCTAGTGAGTGCGCCTTGAGGATCATTTCTAAGGTATTACGCTCGATTCGCGGACTCTACTGAGCTCGTGTTGTATGACTTGTAGTCACGGGATGCCGCGGTATCGTGAACATATCTTGGAGCGGATCGAGACGGAACACAAACGGAAAGAGACCATCGCGGTTATCCAAAAGGAGTTGGACGAACTTGTGAGTAGCTACTCCATCGTTATCTAACTTTCTATCTCTCTGATCATTCGGTGCAATAGAATCTCTCAACCGATGAACCTTCTGACCCAGATAATCCTGTTCTTGCAGGCCTCGAGCGCGAAATTCGCGAGTTACAGCGGAGGAATGAAGAGTTTCGGCAAAAGGTACCGCTACAGCATTCCTTGTCATACCCCTCTCTGGGCTGATCCCAACTGCAGCGCGATAGTTTGGTTCAACAGAGGGCCGAGCGCAAACTCGCACGAGATGTAAGCCCGGTCGCTACACCTATAGCCAACCGACGTGCCACGGCCGTCCCCGGATCGACAAGAAAGAGTATCTTCGGTCATTCGTACCTCTCTACCCCAGGCTGGTCTCCCGCTCCACATGGGCGAAAACCTTATGAGGACGAAAGTAACCTCTTGGAGACTCCTGATATTTCCCAGCTAATGGCCCAAACCCCTCTACGAGGTATCAAGTCCCTCAAATCAGGAAGCGGATGGGATGATTCCATGGACGGGATAGTAGATGAAATGGAGCCGCACACCCCTCCCAAGAGATTATTCGGTCATGATGATGATGTTGACCAGGAAGAGGACACAGGCTCTTTCGTGGAGGAAGATACTGTTCTTGGTGTACCACTAAGAGATGGGTCAGGCGGTAAGGACGGGTACAGAGAGGAGGACGGATTCGGGGAGGATGAAGGTGTCATGCTTCCCAAGGTGTTAAACTTCACCACAATCAGGAAAGGAGCCAACTCGCCCGATGATAATGAGGATGATCAGCCCTTACCAAACTCTGCGACGAGTGCTACACAGCTGCATCCCGTCACCAAGTCTCCAAGAGCTTCCGCCCCTTCGCCAAAAGTAGACATTCCTCTTGAACGTTTTGTGGTGAACCTTGCTAAATTTGCTCTTTTTAACCAATCTGACTCTCCCCCTAGACCAAACTTTGGAGTAGTGCTGGAGATATATTGGTCCCCGGCCACAATTACAATGTCGGAAAGGGGGTTGGCACGAGAGTGCCCCCAAACGCTTCAGAGACCATGTGCGCAGACCTGTTGTGTTTCTACTTGACAGTACACTGACCTCCGCTTGCGTGTACGTCAGCGAATTGCTAATCGATATTGCCGGATCCTACTCAATCTCTTCCCCACCCTCGAACGACACGAAGATGCGCATCCTCACCGCGAGGATGTTTCATTATCTACTTGTAGAGAAGAAGTCAAACGACCCGCCCTACAGCGCGGGCCAGAGCGAGCTCCGGCAGGTTCTCGCAGAGAGGGCAATAGAGTGCAGTTGGCCCGATGAGGACGGTCTGGCAAAGAAGGTTTACTTTGCTTGGGTGGGGAAGAAGCTGGTCAGGCCAATGAAGGGACGAACAGTGGAGTGTTGTTTCGATTAGGAGTGTGCGTATTCTTTTTCCATCCTATTGCTTGAAAGCACACAGTTGAACCTTTTATAGAAAGTCCCCTCTTTTTTCTCCACTACCCACACGTCTCTATGCACTGGACTCAACCACGTCTTTGCCGACATTTAGTCGATGAAATCCTTACAATTGGACAGAGGACCACACTGGAGATCGTACTGAACTGAAATATGAGATTGTGGAAGGTCTATCTAAGATTAATCGAGCTCGAACTTATCCTTCGTACAACCGTTCTTTTTGAGGAGAGGTTTGAAGAGAAGGCTAATCTAGTACGGAAGACACACACACACACACACACACACAGGTGATGCGGGAAGTACTGTGCGAAAGCCCCCATGGATGTATGACCACTCACGCACCAGAAGTGTGGGGGAGCTGTCCTCGATTTTCGTGGGTTGAGGAATGTGAAGGAAGGATTTCTAAAATTGTGTAATAAAACCACTTAGATGTCATTTTATACGACATTTGACCAAAAACCTCACTGTGCACTCCAAGAAAGTGTTCCCAAAGTGCATGCAGAGTCGTTGTTATGATCAATAATGGAGGCATGCTTTATAAAACTCGTTGTACAAATGTCGGGACCAAATTACGATTTAGAAGACTCCAAGATCCATCCATCGAGTGAGATGCTGAAAACGAGGGTACACCTCGCAAATCAAGAAAAAATGGAAGAAGTAGCGACGCTTGTGGAACTAGGAACGGCTAGGAAAGCATGTTCGAATTGGCGGAACGTCGACTTCACCGCAAGCGGGCAATCCCGGAAAGAGACCGTAATAACATTTCGACCGATCACCTTCCCACGTTCAGCCCGATCAAGGTCCATCTCACCAAGCTTCGCGAGGTCCCTGCGCTTAGAGCAAAACTGCGCGAGCGGGTGGGTGGGTGCTAACTCGGTCCACTTCGCAATGATGATTGCTTCTAAATTCGGCAACAGCACTCCCGCCTCCGACCCGTTCCCTTCTTCGAAGGAATGCAATAATGCTTTAATGACCGCACTTGTGCTATCACCCACAAGAACCAGGTGCACTAGGCTGCTGAGTGCGCCTAAAATCTCGCGCAATCCAGACAGCCTCGTCGTATCGTCAATCTCTTTGTCTAGATTGGCAACCTTGTTGAATTGAACTCTGCGGATACTAGGATTGTGCCCGACGAACTGCTTGAAGCCATCGATGAGCGCGGCACTGGGGAGGAGTGGCGCGCTGAGGAGGGTGACTTGACGTAAGGAGGGTAAGGAGATGCTGTGCTGGATGGGGCGAAGAGCACTGGAGATATGCACGGCGTGGAAAGCGATGTTTGTGAGGGCTTGATGCGCGAAAGTGGGGGACTCAATACCCGGGGTAACGCCTCCTTTGCTGGCGATGAGTTCGAGTTGTTCCAACATCGGGCACGTTTCGAGGATGTGGGTGACATCCATGGTGCTGAGAGTCTGTACTGAGCCAAGCATAAGGTTGATGTACTTCGCACGAAAAGGAATGTGAGTTGGACCAGTGGGATCGATGTGGTGAAGAAGTATGTTGCGAGAAGTGATGCGAACAGCGGTTGAGACGACAGGGATAAGTTTGTTCGGGAGATGCATGTGTTGGCCGCGTCCGACTAAATGAATCTCTTCAACCTGCGGTAATGGGTGCGGCAGACCAGCACCGTCATCACCCTGAACTACCGAGTCGAAATCTATCAGGAGTCGACGCCACTTCTTCCCAAAATTAAGGATGTGGCCTGTCCAGAGGACTGAAAAGATGCCAATATTTTGAGGATTGGCATACTGCATATAAACGTCCAGTGGGACTGCACCACTCCGCCTAACAAGCGTATTAAGGCGATGTGATATTTGGTGAGTGGCCTTCCGCAGATCGAGGCGAAGATAACGCCACATGCGAGGGGTGTCAAGCGCCGCATTGCGCCAACGACGACATACTTGGGAGAGTTTCCACGCAAGGAGTGTCGGGTCTTGCCCTCCATGCCTCGGATACTCACATTTGGATGCTTTAATTTCCCACTCGATCACCGACTCCTGGACGGCGAGTGTGAAGATGAAACCCAGAAGCTCTATAGGCGTCCTCCTAAGTGGATGGAGGACACCTTGCATCTGACCGATTCGTGTTCTGTACTTTTCTTGGTCCCTAAGGATGTTATTCCGCGAGGCAGTTGCAAAGCTCAGCGCGGACTGCGCGGCAGCCAGCCGGCGTGTAAGCTCCTCCACGTCATTTTTTGCCGATTGGACACTAGTAGTAGCTCTGAAAATGTCACTGGCGAGTCGCTCGACGATCTGTTGTTCATTTTCTATGATGGCGCGAAGTGTTGCAATTTCTGTATCTTGTGGGACACGGTAGGAGTCCGCGTACGGGTTGTCCTGTTTTTCGTCACGGGGGAGTGACGGGACGGCACTCTCCTCCATGTCATCAGGCCAACCGGTCCAATCGCGATGGCGACGACTCATAGGGATCTTCCTTGGAACGTAGTTGGGGTATGAAGACGGAAAGAGGACGCTATTAAGAAAGTTATTTGCCATGACAGCGCGATACTAAAGCTAGGCAATTGAACCATCAGCATTCCGCAATGGGGACAATAAACGACTAACCCTTAGCAATTGGAATGAATAAATACGAATATATTGAGTATATGATCAGGTGATTCGAGGGCGGCAGGATATTCGGGTGTCAGGAGGGAGAAGTGGAGGGGGTTTGAGTTGCAATTGAGCGGAGGCTGGAAGGTTGGCTGTTATGGACAGTTAGGCGATGAGGCGAGCTAGCCAATTAATGCTGGTACCAACACCTTTGGTGGTATCCTTTTCATCTCTCGAGATTCTTTCACTTGACTCCATGGTCAAGACAACACCGCTCAAATTCGGAGATTTTGTTTCTAAGTTTCGGTTCCATCACGACTGAGCAATGTCGAGGCTCGTGGTAAAATATTTGGTATATCGAAGAGAGGTTGGATATTCATATCGAGACCCACGCACCGGGGGTGGCGTAAACTCTTGACTGACACGCCATCTCACTAATTACTCATGTTTCTTTTTGTCATATAAGTTCAATAAGAGATAGCATATGTACTGGCAAAGCTTGAAATCCCGGGCCCATATTGAAGGTGGTGACAAAGAGCTCCAATTTTCGACCCCGGCTCGTCTTTCCTCTATCAAAATGGCTGCAGTTCGTGCTCTTCAAGCCTCGCGTACTTTCACTCGCATTGCGCTCCCAGTACACTCGCGCACCTTCTCTCGCATTGCCGTCCGCGCACCACAGTCCCTTGCCCGCGTCGGTCCTTCGTCTGTACGCGGTTTTTCTGTGACTGCACGCGTGCAGGATGGTACGTATATCCCCCTTCTCTACCTAAGAGAGTCTTGTGCACCACAGTCGCGTTTTCAAGTGTCGGAGGCTTACCGGTCTTCCCTTTCGATACAGCGCCCGCAAATTTAGTGAAAGCTCTTCAAAACGAAATCACCTTTGAGAAGGAAGCTGGTACTGAGCAGCCTGCCACCCCGGAGTTCTTGGAAGAATTTAACAAGCAGGGTATTTGGAAGGTGATGTCTCGAACATATCCCGGCGGGCAGCGGTGCTGACATAAATTTCCAGATTCAAGATCCGTTAGGCCATGACGAAGTTGTCTTGACTCGCCAATTTGGCAATGAGACGTACGTTCACCTTTTTTTGGCATTCGACTTGTGATTTAAAAAATTATTTCTTGCAAAAGTATCCGCGTAATGTTCTCCATTGCCGATCTCGAGTCGGAGCAACCAGAGTTTGAGGAAGAAGCCGCTGAGGGCGAGGAGGAAGAGCCAGTTGGTGCTATCTTCCCTCTGCGCTGCTCAATTACTGTTACAAAGGTGAATCTCCTTCCATTTCCAGTCCGTCATTTATTCCGTACTGATGTCTCGCTTTCAGCCGTCCGGTGGGGCTCTCCACTTTGAAGGCCTCATCCAAGACGGTGCCGTTGTAGTACAAAATATCTCCTTCTACAAAGATGCCGCTCTCGCAACTGGTCTCTCTGCTGAAGCTGACTGGAACCGTCGTGGTCTCTACATTGGTCCTCAATTTGACCACTTGGATGTTAATGTCCAGGAAGAGTTCGACGAGTTCCTGGCTGAGCGGGGTATTGATCAATCCTTGGCTGTGTTCTTACCCGAATATGCCGAATACAAGGAGCAGAAGGTTCGTGAGGTTTTTTGACCATTCGGTGGAGCGGGGTGTTGAGGCTGACTGTCGCTTTGATTCAGGAATACGTCGACTGGCTACAGAGCGTCAAGAAGTTCGTCGAGGCGTAAAATCTGGGTCCTTCATTTCTCACCTTGTAGCATCACGCCTCCTTGGCGTTCTAGTCTTATCTCGATCGTTCGCTTTAGTTTGTGTCCATCTATTTTGTTCATCTCTCCCTACTCGAATCAAAGTATAGAACCCTTGTGGCGGATACCTCAGCTCGTGTTACACGATTTAACATGCCAGAATGTGAATTGAACATGCTCGATTCGTGTGTGCAAAAGAGCTGCATGTATATCATGACAATGTTAATCGATGGGCATAACAAGCGACCATTTCCTAATCCATTGGTCCGTATCAACACAGAATGCATGGTTGACAAAGTATCAAACTTTGATTTTGAACCGCACTACGCCTGCTTGGAGAGCGGTTGGCTTGCGTCAAAGTCCCCAGGTAGCGGCGATTCAACTCGTCGTACTTGAGTTGATAGAGGTGCATCAACGTCGTCAGGCGGGGGAATATACGTTTCCATAGTTTGAGGTTCTTCAGCGAACGGTACGGGGGTGCACCGTCCGCTACTAGAATGCGCAGCCGTTTCTTCGGTGGTCATTGTCTCCTGTCTTCTAGGATCGTGGCTTGTGAATTCAGGCTCTGGCTCAGGCTCGAATTTGATGCCGTATTCGAGGATTGGGTGTGGTTCGGGGGTGACCCAGAGACGCACGGTGCCGTCGTGCGAGGCGGAAGCGAGCATAAACCTGTCTGAAGCGTAATTCCAGGCTACTCCTGTAAGATCCCCGCCATCTTTGGCCGACAATGTGTGGAGAAGGGTCTATGAGATACAAGTGAGCGATTAGAATCGAAATGAGGGAGACTCGTACTCCGGTTTCCCTGTCCCATATGAGAATCTCGGCATTCCTGAATGGAGCAATGAGCCCAAATACTCTAAAGTTGAGAGACGTAAAGCGCTGACTTAGTTGGTACTAGTACTAGATCATCCTTCGCGGTTCCGCCGAAGTACGATGGACCTGCAAAATCGACTTTGCCCTTAGGACGATAGCTTCGCACATATGCTAGCCGTGCGTCCTTCGACCCTTCCCCGTCTTTGATCAGGTCTATTCTCCATAGTTGAGGTGGGGCCTGTAGTGGAGATGTTATTGGGACAGTACCTGTAAAATGAGCGGGGCTAACCTCGTTTTCATAGCTGATGAGGACCATGCGCCCGTTCCTCGATAGGGTAACATTCCGCACTTCGTGGAGAATTGGGACCCGACTAGGATGAGGGGGATCAATGATAGTCGCGGAGGGTGACCCAACGGCTTACTTTTCAACGACCATTTCCTTAAGGTTGTATACTGGGTTGTTGCTCAGATATATGCGGCAAGAAATAGGCGGAGGGGTTGCGCACCGACAATACGTTTCTCTCCCTTCGACATGCGAGGATTAAGGCCATTAGGAGAGCGTATCAAAGTACCGACACCAAGGAGTCGTTGTTCATCCGGTGTGACAGCCACATCATGGATGTCCAAGTTGTCGAACACGTAAGTTGCCACCTGATTGCCCGTCAGACCGAGATGAACGACTTCACTTCCTTCCACAGAGAGGAAACCTAAATGAATGCTAAGAAGACGCCTCAAAGCCCATAGGCAAGGTTTACCTTTACTGCTCGGCAACCAGGTGATATATCTCACGTCATGATGTCGGTTGATCTTGGTCTTGAGTACTCCATCCTGTTGGTTGAAGAACCTCAAAACTCATTCACCATAAAGTAGAATATAAGATCTTTACCTGTGTCCACACCCGAATGCCTCTCGTTAGTTTCGTCAGGAGCAGAGATCCATCCGGCGACCAGGCAACTTGTCCAACAAATCCAGTTGGATGTGCCAGCACTCTCGCTTCCTTGACAGCATCATTCATGTTAGCAGGGATCTGCCATAGTCGGGTCGTATGATCCCAGCTACAAGTTGCCAACAGCCGTCCATTGGGGCTGAACTGTAAGTGCCTGTTTTTTGTGATTAGGAATGATCTCAAATGTATTGATGTCACACATGGATATCTCACCTTACAAGAGCCGTATGAGCATCCATCATATGCATGATCTCCAATTTCTTCAGCTGGGGTCGTAAAGCATGAATCTTCGACTTGGCTGTGCCAGTATCGCCATTTTTCTTAGTGTTCTTGCGCCCTGAAACAAGAGTTGTGGCCTGCTTTGTTTTTTCCTTGAGTAGGTTGTCCACGTCGGCGGCAGGAGGCCGGGTATTCGTCTTGGCAATACGCCAGGCAACGCTCCTGAACCTACTCGTCGCTCCTGAGGAAAGTGCATCCGGGGAAGTTGGCGTTTGGGGTCCGGGTGAAATGGGTGAATCCAGAGGACTGAATGGAAGCTCGCTCAATGTGCTATCGCCTCGGGTATGCGCCGGGCGATTAGACACGGATCCGTTATCCGTGTTGTCATCAGAAATTCGGGCCTTCTGGTCCGCTAACTTAGCGGTCGCGAGATAGTTCGCGTGTATCTTCTCCGCAGCACTCTGGGCAACTCCACCGAACGTGTAGTTACGACGCATGAGGACCGGGGATGGGGTGCGAGTATCCATGTCGACCGTGGTCGGCAGCGACTCCACGTCTGTGCTTCCATCTGAGGAATGGACACAACACGCAAGTAAAGCGGAGCGAATCGATCGTAGGGCAACAACAAGCATCCGCCAAATAACGGTGACTGCGCGTCCGACATGTTCAAGGCCAGACACCCGACACAGCCACCACCAATTCTCCCCAAGTACGTCTGCCAGCCACCGTGCCCCTTGATGTTGACTATATGCCCAACGCTCAGCCATGAACCAAAGAGACACGGCTGCCAGCCCGAAGGTGCAGAAGGCGGTTAGGAGGAGAACAACCAGCGCGACTATCTGTTTTTGGCTTGCATAGCAGAAGCAAACCAGTCCTGCACTATGAATGAAATAAGCATCTTGCATGTACGTGATAGGGAATGTCTCACCTGAACAGAGCCACGGAAGCGACCATGAAAACCAACGGAGAACGTTTGATCCAGATCATAACCCACCACGGTACTCGATGACGTGGGGAGCGACTACAAAAGATCTGATAAGCAAAATTGAATATGCTCATAGGGTGCTTACTCACTATATCGCGTGTTTCCAGGTTAAACCCAACAGACTATTGATGGCAGCCGAGATGCTCAAGACTAGACTGCCGAAGAACAACAAGTTGGTCATCCAGTCGAGTGTCGACATGTTGCGGTCATATGAGTACTGAGCCGTGGTGGCGGTAACACCGCTGAAGAACGTCGAAATAGTCGACAGGTTCAGAAGGTTGTTCCCATTGGACTTCTGGGCGAAACGAATGGCGGGCACACCAACTTCCACAAAGTCATGGAGTGCATGGGTTATCGTATCAAGGTGGTGACCCATTTCGCTCGAAAGGTCGTGGACATATTTGCGGACAGCTGGAGTTGAGAATTGACCAGGATACTCCATAAGGCAGTCGGAACGATACTGAAAAATATTTAAGAATGGGGACCGTGGTAGGAGGTACTGTTGTTACCTTCAAATCGTGTTGAAAAGCAGTAATGGACGCGTTGACCGCTTCGTCAACGAATTCGGGAAATTCTTCCAAGTGATGCAGGAAGGTCATCACATCTTCAGCCAGGAAAGCGATCTCCTTTGGGAGGTCTTCTGCATCTTGCACCACGTTTGTCGTAGGACGACGCAGGATAGCGGCCTTCGGACCACCCGCTCTCGTTGACTTGCGCGGGGCAGGGGTATCAAGGGGATCTGGCTTGGGCCTGATGTATTTCGGAAACAGCGACTCTGCGTTCTCGCGAAAGAGGTGAAGCACCACAAAGAGTCTTTGACGCAGGCCGTAGGCAGATGAAAGGAGGCCGATGGAGGACCCGAGCTGGCGGGAAGCATTTTGAAACTCTTGAAGTCCCTTATCGAGAGCATTGATCTGCCTATTCACGAGGAACGCTCAGCGAGACCCCTCAACCACGAGCCGGACGCACTCTTCGAACCGCTTATAGGCCTCTGCGCCGTCTTTGTCTTGCAGGTCTTCGTCTTCGTTAAGTACTACCGTATCCCTAGCTTTTCAAGGGAGGGATTCCGCGAATCTCAGTGCCAAGACTGCCAAGAGGCCTGGTCGATGATGCTCACTTGGCTCGTGGCGCTCCTCGAGGGGCGCTACAAACGAATTTAAGTCTGGGGGACCCGCAAATGGCTTATACACGAACCATGAGGGATGAAATTTGAGTCCATGGTACTGTCGCGCAGTTCGGCGAGCTCGTCGATCAGTTGCAAAAGTGTGAGCTTTCGCTTCAGCGCGGCAGAGCTTACGCCAGACGTAGCAGGCCTCACTGGACTGGATGCGCCTTGAAACGGCGACTGGCTTGTGGTGTGGACATTGCCGACTGTTTGGTCGCTCATTGAGCTTCTCAAATTAACGACCTGAGAGCACGCACTGTGACTAGAGGGCATCGCGGAGCGATAGGACTACTCTCCTGACGTGAGGTGGGTCCAGCTTTGAGAAGATGAGCAGATTTGAGCTGCAGAATGGCTGAACTCAGGGTGGGCCGAGGTGACAGCGAGTTTTGCGATGAATACCAAACGCTTGCGGGCGCTGTGAGGATGTTGGAATACCCAAGACGGTGTTGCACGAGTCGTAAAGTCGTGTCTATGCGTAATGACCCGTAAAGCAGGTAGCGCTGGGGTCAACCAGCAGGCCGTTATCAAACCACCGGCCCAAATCAAGCGGACCAAACTCCGGGCACGCGTGCAGCCGTCAGGGCGGTCCCTGCAATTGAAATATCCTTGCAGAGCTTCTGGCTTTTCGAAGCACAGAAAGCTTCGAAAATCAGTTTCCTTCTGCCTTGAAGCACAACGAATAAAGCTTACATGCAGGCTAGTGAACTTCCAAGGATTGATGTTGAGATGAGGGCCCAGATGACACCCGAGGGCGATGAGAACATCAATATGATCAACAAATGAAAGGTACTGAATATATCGTTGGACCATCACGGGGGTGGTGGTCATCCCTTGGAGATTCGTATTAGAAGGAATCGGTTAGCTATAGTCTGGGCTAGCAGGCGATGCGTTCAAAGCTCATAAGTGTGTCGGTTGTTCATGCAAGGAGCATTGATTATAAGTGTTTATCAGGGCGGAGTTCAAGTTCTGGAACATTTGTTGATTTCGAGAAATAATTACCAGACCAGACGGAGAAACGCAATACGCTAAGGAGTGAGCATGTTGCTCGACGGTCAATGACATAGAGACTGAAAGGTGCAATTTGGAGTATTTACGATTTGCAAGAGCCAAAGGAGGGTAACAATGACTCAGCTTTGCTTCTTAAGTGACATTACAAACGTGATCGAACGTGATCTCGGAAATGGCGGAAATGGCTCGCCTTAGAGCCCAACTCCAACCTGGCCTCTCGGCCTTCGGGCCGCACTCCGATCCATACTTGTAAATAGAGCCATGGGGCTTGGGTGAGTAATTGTTATGTGAATATTGCTCATGTGGTAGCTATGATTATTATTATTATTATTAATGGATTTATTTCTTTGTGGGGGGGCTTGAGAGTTTTTCCACAGCGAAGCCCCACTTTGAGCAATCATCATGGTGTTACAGCTACCTGCTGTCCAAACGGCGGCTCCAGCTGTGGTAGAGGCAGGCCTTGGAGACGCTTGAGTGGGCTATACCTCCTCAGGATGTATGAACAGTTGGGTTGATTGGTTAGCCTGGACCCAATTGCATGTCGACCACTTTCAGAGTTACGTTCTTCGTGCTTCGAAGTTTCACAGGGCATCTCAAGACAGGGTGTTACCCAGGCTCGCTATAAATGTTGTATGTCAAGCTTTTGACTATGACAATGAGTGGTGGCTACATGTGTGCATGAACACAATCTATAAAAAGGAAATAAGGTAATGATGAGACTCCCGTAGTCCGCGAGTGCATGTCCATATCGCCATTTTGTTTTTGAATCAATTTCGCTCTCGTCGGCGTGAGCTATCAGCCACGTTCAGGCTCTTCATAGTCGTCCCACGCCCTCTTGCAGACGCGGTGCTCCCCTGTCTAGGTCGTTCTCTCGCACCTTCTCGCCGTCGGCCCTC
>WNFL01164013.1_pt3 | contig 21579 bp, 19 predicted proteins | sample 5400361 | NCBI WGS metagenome assembly WNFL01 (sample SAMN13153351, study PRJNA577476) | soil metagenome | isolation source: 40 cm soil on Douglas fir-dominated hillslope | place: USA:California | collected 2013-09-17
ACGAGGGTATTTCCCGTCTGGACGACGGCGTCATAGAGCGCGGTGGATCCAAAAGGACGCACCGTGGCGAGCCGGCGCAGGACGTCACCGGGCCTGGTCGTGAACGGCTGCACTTCGTGGAGCCTGGTGTCGAACGTCAGCAACGCGATTTGATCGACGCCGCCCTCCAGTTCGGCGGCGACCTTGCTGATCGCGTCGCGCGCGTTGACCCATTTCGGGTCGATCTGCATGCTGCCGCTCGTATCGAGCAGTACGGCGATGCTGATCGGCGCGGGCTCCGACCGGAAGTCCGAAATGGGTCGAACGCGTCCGGCGTCGAACAACTCGAAATCCTGCCGCGAGAGACCCGCCACCGGCTTGCCGTCGCGGTCCTTGACCAGCACGCTTACCGTCACGAGATCGACGCCCGCTTTGAACGTCGGCGGCTGCGTGGCCGCCGCGCCGTGGCCGGCAACGCCAATCAGCATCGCGAAGATCGCCGGTACGCCAAGCACGCGCGTCACGCCGTGCGGTGTCTTCAACTCTCTTGCCATCGCGGGTGGCCTGCTAATTCGAATACCGTGTAATTCTGACGAGCACGAGACACCTCGCTTTGCGTTTCGGACTTTCAGGCCGAGGCGCTCTGCGGCCGCGTGAGTCCAGCGGAACCCCACGGTTGGCATCACAGTGCTTTTCCTTGAGAGCAGCGCGAACCTTGCCCGACCGGTCAGTGCGGAGGCCGCGTTGTGTCTGACGTGACGGCGTCGGCGCCCGACTCGTGATCGTCGGCGCCGTGGTTGTCGGGGTTCGGTGTTGTCGACGGAGGATCGCTCGCGGGAAACGAGTCCTCCAGCGTATCGTCGAGCTTCTTCTCCCGGTTCCGTTGCTCCTCTTCGCTTTCGACTGGTCGTCGCTCAGTTGGTTGTGTCATGTGAACCCTCGTGACACGAATTGCATGAACCAGTCCGCGGCATCCGCCTTGCTCGTTACACAGGTTGGAAAGGAGACCACGGATGAATACCGATCAGCTCAAAGGCAAATGGCATCAGATCAAGGGTGAAGCGAAAGTGCGGTGGGGCAAACTGACCGACGACGATCTCGACCAGGCGGCCGGCCACACCGAGACACTCATCGGCTTGCTGCAGGAACGCTACGGCTACGCGCGCGAACGCGCCGAACGCGAAGTGCGCGAGTTCGAAGATCGACACACGACTGTAACGCGATGATGAGCCCTCGGGGTTGGTGGCCCGACCCGCAGGCTCCAACCTCGAACCTCAAGTCTCGAGCCCCTAACCTCTAACCCCTAACCCCTAACCTCTTGGTACGCATCTGTGAGGGTGTAACGGACGCCGAAATGACAACGCCGTCGCGAACTGCTCGCGACGGCGTTGTCGTTGTCGTATGGTGACCGCCTGCTACGGTGTAAGCGTGCGCCGACCCGTTGCAAGGTGGATGAGCAGGAGCACGGCGCCAATCAGAAACAGCACCCATGCGATTTGCGTCGCCACGGCGGCCACGCCAAACAGGCCCAGAGCTCCAGCGATCAACCCGACCAACAAGAACAAGAGCGCATAGTTCAGCATGTGTTCGTCCCTCCTTTCCTCGATGTGACATTTGCAGAGATCGATCCATGCGCACACCGCGAAAGACAGAGGAGCTGAGGCAGCACGCTCTTTGCACCGTCAGACACACTCATGAAGCTCATGAAGACTGCCACGCTCGCCGCAGGCGCGGCGACTTTGATTCCCGCAGCGGTGTTCGTGCTGAGAAAGATCGCGAGGCTCGGATGGTTGAAACGCGAGCTACCGATCCACCGCGATAGCCGGCTGATCGGCGCGACGCGATTCCCGCGCAAGGGTGATGATGGATTCGACCACGTCGAGTTGGGCTGACGACGCTCCCCCGCTGCCGGCGTCGTTCATTCCGATCATGATTCAAACGGTCGCTGTGCGTGCACGGTTTCGAATGGACCCGGATAAGTGCGGTCGAGCTGCATGAAGCTGCCGTCACGCGTACGCGTCAGAAATTTCGCATCAACCAACCGAGCCAGGAGCAGCATGCACATGTCGCGATCCAGCCCCCACAGCCGGCAGGCCTGCGGCTGTGTGAGACGCAGACCCGGCATCTCGAGGAACTCTCCCTGAATCCGCCTGAACAGTTCCTCCGGTATGTCGCAAGTCTCAGGTGTCATGCGCGTACGCCTCCCCGCGGATTCAGTTCGCACCTTAGCAGCTGATCGGAAACAGACAGCTGGACAGCAAGTGGCGTACCGGGCAAGAAATGTAGGAAAAAAGGGAGTTCGCGTCCGTTAGAGCGGGCGTAAGCAGCACGGCCATCGTCATCATGGGCAATCCAAGTCACATCAATGGAAGAGGACAGGTCCTATCGTCGGGTGCGGCACTAACCGAAGCTGCACACGAGTTCCGCCGGAGTGACTTGGCCTCAACCTTGCCACGGCCCGGCAGAGCATGACATTGCCAGAGGGCGTAACGCCCCAGACGTCTCTGCGGATCCTCCTGGTTGAAGACGATTCGGATCAGGCGGCATTCACCGAGACTATGCTGCAGACGGCGTCGGCAGCTGCTGTCCGGCTCGACCATACGACGTCAGTGCGCGGTGCCATCGATCGTCTCTCGGGCCACTCGTATGACGTCGCCCTGCTGGATCTGGGCTTGCCCGACGCCCAGGAGCTCGAGGCGCTGAACAGCCTCGTCGGCGCGGCTCCGGATCTCCCCCTCGTCATCCTGACCGGGACGGAAAACGAAGTCCTCGCCCTGCAGGCCGTCAAGAGCGGCGCGCAGGACTACCTCGTCAAAGGCCAGGCGACGCCCGAAGATGTCGTCCGGGCGATCCGGTATGCCATCGAACGAAAGCAGTCGGAGCTCCACATCCGCCACCTGGCGTACTACGACAGCCTGACGCTCCTGCCCAATCGTCGCCTGCTGATGGAGCACCTCGGGCAGACGCTCCGCCGCGCCTCGCGCGCCGGGTCCATCGTCGGCGTGTTTTTCATCGACATCGACCACTTCAAACAGATCAACGACGAATTCGGCCATGCCGTCGGCGACAGCGTGCTGACGCAGCTGGCCAGCCGATTGTCGGCATCGCTGCGCGGGAGCGACACGCTTGGACGCCTCAGCGGCGACGAGTTCGTGGCGACCGTCGAAGCGAACCTGCCGCGCGAACTGGCGCTGGTCTCCGAGAGCCTGCAGCGGTGTCTCAAAGCGCCGTTCGCCACGGCGCACGGCGAGCTGTTCGCGACGGTCAGCATCGGCGTGAGCGCGTTTCCCGCCGACGGATCGGATGTGGGCGAGTTGCTTCGCAATGCGGATCACGCGATGTATCGCGCGAAGGCGCAGGGACGCGACACGGTACGGTTCTACGACTCACCGCCAGACACCGCGCGATCGTTTTCGCTCGCCTTCACCAGTGCCTTACGCCGCGCGCCCGAACGCGGCGAGCTGCTCGTGCACTTTCAACCGCTCGTCAACCTGCAGCGCAATGAAGTGGACGGCTTCGAAGCGCTCGTTCGCTGGCAGCACCCGAGTCAGGGCGTGGTGCCGCCGAACGACTTCATCCGCCTGGCGGAACAGAGCGATCTGATCCTGGCGATCGAACGGTGGGTGCTGCACACCGCCATGGCTGAAGCCATGCGCCATCCCCGTGCGAAACAGCTGAAACTCGCCGTCAATCTTTCCCGCCGTCATTTCGACAATCCGGCGCTGGTTCGTCAGCTCCGGCGGATCGTCCGCAGCGTCGGCTACGACGCGCGCCTGCTCGAGCTGGAGTTGAGCGAGAGCGGGATGATGCATCACCCGGAGCGCGTGCTGCATCACCTGAAGGCGTGCCGCGATCTCGGGATGACGATCACCGTCGACGATTTCGGAACGGGCTACTCCTGCCTCGGTCTGATGAAGGAGCTGCCGCTGAGCTCGCTGAAGATCGATCAGTCGTTCGTCCGCAACTGTGCGGCCGATCCGATCAACGGCGCGCTCGTCGCCGCGATCGTGAGCATGGGCCACGCGCTTGGCGTCGAGGTTACTGCTGAGGGCGTCGAGACGGAGTCCGAGCTGATCTACTTGCGGCAGCAGCACTGCGATCGGGCTCAAGGCTGGTACTTCGGACGGCCCGTTCCCAGCACAGAGTTGTCCGCCGTCCTCGACGCGGACGCCCGCCGGCGTCTCGCCTCGCTGTAAATCTTTTCTCTCGCGATCAGAACAGCCGCGACATCTGGTGAGTACGGCGCGCCACAGCGGTGAGCAGCGCCGCGGCATCGCCGCGAGCGAAGCTCAGCCGATCTTCTAGCTGCCGCGAGACCCGCGCCGGACTATTTTCCGCGCGGAAGACGCGACGACAACCAGCACGGCGCCCGTTCCAAACAACTCTGCCGACTCCGGTACTTCTCTCGACGCCGGACGGTTCGCCAACTCAACGGTGCTTGCAAACGATCGCGCTCCGAGAGAGATCGTGAGTCCGACGGCAAGCAGCAACGCCGCCAGTTGAACGATCCGCCTCAGCTTTTGCGCTCGATTCCGAACATTTAACATCGTGATTCACCCGGCCGGGTCGCGAACGTTCAAGTCGCGTGCCGATGACAAAGCAACGGCGTGGCCCTCACAGCGTCGCTCCTCTTCACATTTTGCGAAGACTCTTTCCGTATCAGCGCGGCTGTAGTGACACCGTCGCAGACTCACGAGGAATTCATTGCTCACGAAGTTCCGCTTGACGGCATCGAGATTGCTTTTGCCGAGCGCGTGCATGACTCGAGCATCGGGCGGCGGTCGTCACAGGCGAGCTCATTGATGAACAGCAAACCGCAGATCATGGTCGTCGACGACGACGTCGCCATCTGCGAATTCCTGCGGATGTTTCTCGACGGCCTCGGCTATCACGGCGTCACCGCGAACAACGCCGAGCAGGCCGTGCAGCAGTACAGCGCCGAGCGTCCAGAGGCCGTGATCATGGATGTCGTCATGCCCGGTAGCATGGATGGCCTGGGCGCGCTCGCGGCATTCAAGAAGATCGATCGCGAGGTTCCCGTCATCGTCATCTCCGGCCACGGCCGCACGAACACCGTCGTGCAGGCGATGAAGCTGGGCGCCTTCGACTTCATCAGCAAGCCGTTCGACGAAGCGGATCTCGAATCGCTGCTCGCCGACGCGCTCAGGCAGCGCCGGCCAAGCCGCGACACGATCTCGCGCGACGGGCTGATCCAGAGCACGCATCACATGCTGTACGGCGACAGTCCCCGCATGCGCGAGGTGAAGGATCTGATCGAGCGCGCCGCCAGCACGGATGTCACCGTGCTGATTCGCGGCGAGAGCGGCACCGGCAAGGAGCTCGTCGCGAGGGCGCTCTATCGCGCGTCCGCTCGACGCGATCGGCCGTTCGTCAAGGTGAACTGCGCGGCGCTGCCGAGCGAGCTGCTCGAGTCGGAGCTCTTCGGGTTCGAACGGGGCGCATTCACGGGAGCCATCCAGCAGAAGCCGGGCAAATTCGAGTTCGCCAACAAGGGGACGATGTTCCTCGACGAAATCGGCGACATGAGTTTCCCGCTGCAGGCCAAGCTGCTGCAGGTGCTCCAGGACGGCGAGTTCACGCGCCTCGGCGGCAAGCAGGATGTCCGGGTCGACGTCCGGATCGTCGCGGCCACGAATCGCGATCTCACGCGAGCGGTGGCGGACGGCCAGTTCCGCGATGACCTGTTCTTCCGGCTGAACGTCGTCTCGATCGATCTGCCGCCGCTGCGCGAACGCCGCGACGAGATTCCGATCCTGACCGAGTACTTCCTGCGGCGCTATTCGGACGAATACGGCAAGCCCTACTCGGACGTGTCGCTCGACACGAAGCGGATGTTCATGGAGTACGCGTGGCCCGGCAATGTCCGCGAACTGCAGAACCTCGTCCGCCGCGCCGTCGTGCTGGGCACCGAGTCGGCCGTCCGGAAGGAAATCGGCCTCGGCTTCCCCGTCGCGTCGCGGCGCACCTCGCTCACGTCGGCGACGCCGAGCGAGATCGCCGCGGCGACGCCGCCCCCTCACGCGATCGAGTCACCGGCCGCACCCGCGCAGCCTGATCACACACCGATCAACGTCAGTACGTCGCTCAAGGACATCTCGCGCATTGCGGCCCGGGAGGCCGAGCGCGTGCTGATCCTCCGCATGCTCCAGCAGACGCGCTGGAACCGGAAGGAAGCGGCGCAGATTCTCGGGATCAGCTACAAGGCGCTCCTTTACAAGATTAAGGACGCCGGCCTCGACAAAGCGCCACAGCCATGAACGCCAACGAGTCCACGCCTTCCCTGTCCCGCGGGAGTTCGTCGAGACTGCTCGCGCCGACGGCCTTCAAATTCGTCCTGAACCGGGAGCTTCGGCGGGCCATGCGCTCCAGCAGCCGGCTCAGCATCGTGGTGATCGAGGCCAGGCGCAGCCTGGACGGCGCCATCGTCACGGCCGACGAGCGGACCATTCACGAAGTCGCGCAGCTCATCAACGACGAGATGCGCGATCACGATCTGTTCGGCTATGCCGACGAAGGCACGCTGTCGCTGGTCCTTCGAGGCACGGACTACTCGCGTTCGGTCCGCGTCGTCGATCGGCTGCTCTCGCGCCTGGAAACTCACCAGTTCGCGATGCCGATTCAGATCGCCCTCGGCGCGGCGTGTTACCCGATGCACGCGATGGGCGCCGAGTCGCTCAAGCGGTGGGCGCTGGCCCATCCGATTGCCTGCTGCAGGGGATGCATCGACCCGCCTTCGGACATGAACGCGAAGAACTGAGGTCACAGCCATGAGAACGACAGTCCGCCGATTGACGCTCGCCCTCGTTGCCGCACTGGCGGCTGCCGCGCCCGCGCTCGCAGCCGGTCCCGAAAACGGAGCCACCGTACCCGTCGCCGCCGATTATCACCTCGGCCTCGGCGACAAGCTCCGAATAGAGGTGTACCGGGACACGCAGCTGTCCCAGTCGGTGCAGATCCGGCCCGACGGGAAGATCACGCTTCCGCTGATCGGCGATCTCGAAGCGAACGGACGGACGCCGATCGAGCTGCGCGACGTCATCACGCGCCAGCTCAAGGACTACATGACGAACCCGGTGGTCACGGTCATCGTGGTCGAAACCAAGGCGCCGGTCGCCTACGTCATGGGCGAAGTGAATCATCCCGGTGCGGTGCCCTTGCAGGACGAGCAGCTGACGGTCCTGCAGGCGCTCGCGCTCGCGGGTGGACTGAAGGACTTCGCCGACGCGAAGAACATCCACATTCTGCGGCGTTCGATTACCGGCACGGCGAAGTCCGGCAAGAAGACGGAGCAGACGATCAGCTTCAACTACAGGGACGCCATCCGCGGAAGCGCACCCGTCTATCTGTATCCCGGCGACACCGTCGTCGTGCCCGACTAGAGGCGCGCGATGTCAGTTTTCTTCCGTGCGTTATCGGTGTCGCTGGCACTGGCGATCAGCGCCAGCCGGGCCGCGGGCCAGCAGTCGAGCGCCTCGCCGGACATCATGGTGACGCCGCCGCCGGGCTGGAGCCTGACGCCGGCGATGGGCGTCTCGCAAACGTGGGACGACAACGTCACGCTCAAGGGCCCCGGCGACAACCCCGTGAGCGACATGATCAACGTGGTCAATCCGCGGGCCGAGTTGAACTTCACCGGGAAGCGCGGCCAGCTGGCGGCGCGCTACGACGGCTCGTTCCTCCTCTACCGATCGTCGAGGACGCTGAACAGCTACGAGCAGCACGGTTCGCTGGCCGCCAGGCGCAAGCTATCGACCCGCAATGCGTTCTTTATCAGCGGGACCGCTGCCGCGGCCCCAACCACTGAGCTCCTCCAGCTCACCGCTGTTCCGTACGTCCGCGCGGGCTCGAGGACGGAAGACGCGCGGGCCGGCATCGAATCGCAGCTCAGCAAACGTGTGTCGCTCGTCGCCGACGCCCATGTGCAGCATGTCGAGTTCGACGCGTCGGCACCGTTTGCGAACCTGCTGCTTGGAGGCACGAGCGTTGGCGGCGGAATGCTGCTGCGGGACCGGCTCTCCGAGCGCACGACGTTCACCGCCGACTACGACATGCAGCGCGCCAATATCGGCGCGAATCACGACATCTTCGTCGTGCAGAACGCGACCGTCGGCCTCGAGCGTTCGCTGACCAGGAACACGCGCGTCTCCGGCGCCGTGGGCGTCGCGCGGCTCGATGCGGGCACGTTCGGGCCTCCGAAAACTGGCCCGAGCTGGCGTGTCGGCTTTTCACACGATATCGGCCGGTCGCTCGTCGAGGTCCTCGTGTATCGCTCATACGTCCCGTCGTGGAGCTTCGGCGGCACGACGCAGAACGAAGAGGCGACGGCCAAACTTCGCGTACCGCTGTCGCGACAGCTGTACGTATCGACCCTCGTCTCGTGGCGGCATGATGATCCGCTCATCGCCATCACGCCGCCGCTGCGATCGGTGTGGATCCAGGGCACGGTGGGCTACACGGCCCGGTCGTGGGTACGCATTGAAGGCTATTACCTGGGCACGAGGCAGACCGTCGTGGCACCCGACGAGCTGCTGGCCCACAACCAGATCGGGTTCCAAGTCATCGCCAGCAAACCTGTGAGGCTCCGCTAATGGACAGCACGCACATCTCTCCGCTCGATTACCTCTCGATGATCAGGCGCCGCCGCTGGGCCTGGCTCACGCCGCTCCTGGCGTCGGCCGTCGCCGGCTGGCTCCTCGTGAAGTTCCTCCCGCGCGAGTACAAGTCGTCGACGACGATTGGCGTCACGGCCGCGCTCGTGTCGCCGAGCCTGATCAGCCAGACGAACCCGTTCGACAATCAGGAGCGGATGCGCGCCATCCAGCAGCAGTTGCTGAGCGTGCCGATCCTGGCGCGTGTGGCTCGCGAGGAAGGCGCATCCGAGTCGCAAGTCGACCGCCGGATGGCGCAGCTCCGAAGCAGCATCTCGATCACGGTGCCGGAGCCCGTTGCGGCAACGAACGAACCGCGGCGCCTTGACACGTTCGTGATCAACTACCTCGACTCGCAGCCGGACCGCGCGCAGCGGATCGCCAACCGGCTCGCGTCCGCCTTCGTCGAGGAGAGCTCGAAGGTCCGGACAGAGCGCGCGAACGACACGACCGCGTTCATCGACGCGCAGCTGGCGGCGAGCCAGCTGCGAATGGCGGAGCTCGAGGCGCGCATCCGCCGATCGAAGGAGGCGCATATCGGTCAGCTGCCTGAGCAGACGCAGGCGAACCTGCAGACGCTGGCCGGGCTGCGGCAGCAAATCGTCGCGAACGCGACCTCGGCGCGCGGCGAGCGTGATCGCCTGACGGTCATCGAGCGGCAGATCGACGCCATCGACAAGAACACCGTCGACGAGCCGGGCAGCCGCCCGACCGACGGCGTGGCTTCGGCCGAAACGCGCGTGTCGACACTGGAGCGCGACCTGGCGGCGGCTCAGGCGACGTACACAGACAGGCACCCCGACGTCCAGCGCCTCAAGGAAGAACTCGCATCGGCCCGCCGCGACGCGCAGTTCGTTCGTCAGCAGCCGCCCGCTGATCGTCTCGCGAGGCTCGGACGCAACCCCGCTTACCAGCAGCTCGTGGGCGAGCGCGAGCTGTCGCGGACGCGAATCAAGGACTTCGATCGCGACAGCCAGGAAACCCAGCAGCTGGTCAGAGCGTACCAGGCTCGCGTCGAAGCGGCCCCGATGGTCGAGCAGCAGCTCTCGGGCATCGAGCGCGATTACGCGCTCGAGCGCCAGCAATACGCCGACCTCTCCGCGAAGCAGCGCGCCGCTACTATCGCGGCGAGCGTCGAGCGCGACCGGAGCGGCGAGCGATTTGCCGTCCTCGAGCGCGCGACCTTCCCGCTCGACCCCCTGAAGCCCGTTCCCATCCGCGTCATGCTCGGCTCGCTCCTCGCCGGTTTGTGCCTCGGCGCGGCCCTGACGCTCGGACGCGAGTACCTCGACACGTCGGTGCGCGACGAGCGTGATATTCGCGACAACCTCGAGCTGCCGGTGCTCGGCAGCATCAAGCGCATCCCGGCGTGACCCGAAAGGGCGGAGCCAACGACAGTAATCAAGGAGAGCCGTATGAGTCGTATGCAGTCAATTCTCGAAAAGGCCGAACGGGAAGGCGCCGTGATGCGCCTCCGGTCGCAGCCGGATCCGACCGCAGTCGTCCCAGCGCCTGCGACCAGGGGGGTTGCGGTTGCCGCCATTCCCGCGTCCGCCGGAGCCGCTCCAGTCGTCCGCACGTCCGGAGCGTTCCGTCTGAATCGCGCACTCGTCGCCGCGGTCTCGGGCGACAACACCGTCGCCGAGCAGTATCGAACGCTCTGCACACGGATCGCTCGCGCCGATCAGGGTGGCGCGATCCACGCAATCCTCGTCACCAGTCCAGGCGCCGGCGAAGGCAAGAGCGTCACGGCCGCGAACCTTGCGTTAACGATGGCGCGGGAATATCAGCGGCCGGTGTGCATCGTTGACGCGAACCTGCGGGCGCCGCGGCTGCACCAGCTGTTCGGCCTGCCCGACGGCCCCGGGCTGTCGGACGTGCTTGCGGGCCGAGCGCCTCTCGAAGAAGCGCTGACGATGATCGAAAACCTCGGCGTGACGGTCCTGCCGGCCGGTACGGGCACCGACCATCCGGCCGAACTGCTGGGGACGACGATGATGCGGCAGACACTCGACAGCCTGAGGATGCAGTTCGACCGCATCGTCGTCGACACGCCGGCGGCGCTGGCTCGAGCGGACATGGGGCTGTTGACGCCGCTCGTCGATCGGATCGTGCTGGTCGTGCGGGCCGGTGTCACGCCGAAAGCGTCTATCCACGATGTCGTCACGACGCTCGACACGTCGAGGTTGCTCGGCGTCGTCCTGAACGAAGCGGCGTGAGCTGCCCCTGGTTGAAGCTGAAGAAACGGGAGCCATGCAGGTTTTCAATCGTCATGTGTCGGGCAAGGGGCTCACCTTCTTCAGCTTCGAAACCCTTTTGATCTCGGCGCTGATGCTCGTCGCGGCCCGCGCACACGGGTTGCTCGACTCGGCGCTCGGCGCGCTGTGGAAAATCGGTCTGGCGACAGCCGTCTTCGAGCTCTGTTTCTACTACAACGATCTCTACGACCTGACCGTCGTCCACTCGCGCGCCGAGTTGCTGATGCGCGTGATGCGCGCGGCGGGGACTGGGGCGATCGCGCTGGCCATCCTCTCCGTGTTCGTGCCGACGGTCAGCGTCGGGCACGGGATCTTCGTCACGTCGCTGTGGCTGCTGCTCATTGCCATCCCGCTGTGGCGGATGACATTCGACGGGCTCACGCGCGATCGGCAGCTCGACCAGCGCGTGCTCTTCGTAGGCACCGGGCCGACCGCGCGCCTGGTCGCCCGGCAGATCAGATCTCAGCACGATTTCGACTACCACATCGTCGGCTGCGTGACCGAGTCGAGTGACGCCGAGACCGCGGGCCTGGATATGCCGCTGCTCGGCACGGCAGCCGACGTATCGCTGCTCGTCGCGCAGCATCACATCGATCGCGTCATCGTGGGCCTGTCCGACCGCCGCGGTCACCTGCCGATTCAGGAGCTGCTGCGTGCGAAGCTCTCGGGCGTCCGCATCGAGGACGCGGCCACGACGTACGAGCGGATTTCCGGAAAGATTCTCACCGACGGACTGGCGCCCAGCTGGCTCATTTTCTCGGACGGCTTTCAAGCCACGCGGGGGACCAGGATCGCGAAGCGGCTGATCGACATCGTCTTTGCCGCGGCCGGTCTCGTGCTGGCGGCGCCGCTGATGCTGCTGACGGCGATTGCCGTCTGGCTCGACTCATCGGGTCCGATTCTCTACCGCCAGGTCCGCGTCGGCGAAAACGACCGGCTCTTCACGCTGTGCAAGTTTCGATCGATGCGCAGCGATGCCGAACAGGGCAAGCCGATCTGGGCGACGAACAACGACGACCGCGTGACCCGGGTTGGCCGCTTCATCCGGCTGACGCGCCTCGACGAGCTTCCGCAACTGCTGAACGTCCTTCGAGGCGACATGAGCTTCGTCGGTCCACGACCCGAACGGCCGTATTTCGTCCAGCAGCTCGCGAATGAAATCCCCTACTACGCCGAACGTCACGCTGTGAAGCCCGGGGTCACGGGGTGGGCGCAGGTGAAATACCGCTACGGATCGTCGGTTGAAGACGCCATCGAGAAGCTTCGGTACGACCTTCGTAATCGACACGGTCAAGGTCATTCTGTGCGCGAGGGGCGCCCAGTGACACAGGTCGGCGGCATGGGCGATGTCTCTCCCTCGGAGGCAATGACCGTCGGCAGGAACCTGTCGACGCGCTATCTGGCGATTGCCGTAGAGATGGCCGTCGGCCTTCTCGTCCTGCCGTTCAACCTGTCGCATCTGGGCAAGTCGGCGTACGGCCTCTGGGCACTGACGACGTCGATCACGATGTATTTTTCGGTGCTCGACCTCGGGTACTCCGGGGCCGTGGTCAAGTTCGTCGCGCAATACCGGGCGAAGAACGACGTGCGGGCGCTGAACGAAACGCTCAGCACGACGTTCTATCTGTTCGCCGCGTTTGGTGTCGTCACGTATCTGGTGGCGATCGTTCTTGCCGTCTTCATCGATCGGGTCCTGCACCTCGCGCCCGATCAGGTGCGCACGGCGCGTCTCGTTCTGCTGATTGCCAGCGTCAGCGTGGCGCTCGGCACCGCGTGCACGGTGTTTGGCGCCGTCATCAACGGATTTCAGCGCTACGACCTGAACAACATCGCTGGAACAGCCAGCACCCTCGTCATCGCCGTCGTGAACGTGCTCGCGCTACGGGCCGGATATGGACTGGTGGAGCTCGTCTTCGCCACCACTCTCGTTCGCGTGCTGACCTACTGGGTCTACCGCGCCAACGCGTACCGAGTCTTTCCGGCGATGCGGGTACGGCTGGACCTGTTCCGCCGCGACCGGCTACGCGAGCTGACGTCGTTCAGCGTTTTCATGGCGCTCATCGACTGGGCCAACAAGGTCAATTACTCGATCGACTCCATCGTGATCGGGATCATGCTGGGCACCGGTGCCGTCGCAGTCTGGTCCGTCGGCCAGCGTCTTGCCGAAGCGACGCAGCGGCTCACCAACCAGCTCAATGAGATCCTCTTTCCCAACATCGTCGACCACAACGCCTCCGATCGCATGGATCGGCTGCAACGGCTCTTTCTCGTGGGCACACGTCTCTCCCTCGCGACGGTCGTACCGATTGCGGCCGTTCTGGGGCTCATGGCCGGTCCCCTGATTCGCGCGTGGGTCGGGCCCGACTTCGAAGACAGCATCATCGTCGTGCAGCTGCTCGCGGGGATCGTCGTCGTGCGGGTCGGCACCGCAACCGCCAGCACGCTGCTGAAGGGCGCGGACCGCCATCGACTCGTCGCGCTCGTCAACGTGATGACCGCGATCGTCAACGTGTCGCTCAGCATCGCGTTGGCGAAACCGCTCGGCCTTGCGGGTGTGGCGATTGGCACGCTCGTGCCGGTCAGCCTGACAGCGATCTTCATCATCTTTCCCGCCAGCTGCAGCCGAGTCGGGCTGTCGATCCGGCGCGCGGTCATGGAGGCGGTCTGGCCGGCGGTGTGGCCCGTGGGCACGATGGCTGCATACGTCCTCATCAGCCGCACCATGATTCCGCAGTCGCTTGCCGCGGTGCTCGTCAATATGGGCGTGGCCGCCTGCGTGTACGCCGCCACCTTCCTGGCGTTCGGCATCGACGCGGCCGAGCGCCGCTTTTACTTATCGAAACTTTTCGAAGTCACGACGCGCGCCCGCGTATTGCTGCCGAGGGCGTCGGAAGGTACATGAGAGGCGTCATTCTCACGGCAGGACGCGGCTGGCGGCTTCAGCCTGTCACGGGCGAACGGCCGAAGTGCCTCGCAACCGTCGGGGGCTGCACCATCCTCGAGCGCCAGCTCCACGCGCTTCGAATGTGCGGCGTCTCGCGGATCACCGTCGTCACCGGCTATCGCAGCGACGATGTCCGGAGCGTGTGCGGACCGATGGTCGACTTCGTGCTGCTCGGCGACGGCTTCGTGGTGCTCAACTGCGACGTCGTCTTCCACCGCCAGCTGCTGACCGATCTGCTGACGGCGCGCTACGAGGACGCGCTGCTGGTGGCATTCCGCGGGCGCGAGGAGAGGTACTCGGAAGAGGAAATGAAGCTGCGCATCCGGAACGGTCGCGTGACCGACATCACGAAGGCGATGCACGAGGCCGAGGCGGACGCGGAAAACATCGGCATCGCGAAGTTCGGCCCGGCCGGCGCGGCGGTGCTCGTCGAGGAGATGGATCGTCTCGTCCCCTCGGGCGCGATCAGGGAATGGGTACCGGCCGCATACGCGGGATTCTGCTGGCGGAGGCCGCTGTACGTCGTCGATCACCGCGGGTTCCCCTGGATCGAAATCGACTCTCCACACGACTACTGGCGTGCATGCACTCACGTCGCTCCGGCGCTCGACGAGGCCGTGCCGACCGGCGGCGGCGTGGTCGCGGCGGATCCCGGAGCCAGAACGCCAACAGTCCGAAGGGCGGCTGATCATGTATGAACGTTTCTACGGCTTCCGCGAACGGCCATTTTCGCTGACGCCGGATCCCAGCTATCTCTACCCGAGCCGCGTCCATCGAGAGGCGCTCAGCCATCTCCGCTACGGCATCGAGGGCCACGCGGGCTTCACTGTCATCACCGGCGAAATCGGCTGCGGAAAAACCACGCTCCTGCAGACGGTGCTCCGATCGATCGATCGCAAGACGTCGATCTCCCGCCTGATGAACACGATGCTCGACTCACGCGACCTGCTTGAGGCGATCATGCTCGACTTCGGCATCGATCCCGGCCCGGGTCGCAGCAAACCGTACCTGATTCGCGACCTCGCGCGTTTTCTGGTCGACGAGCGGAAGGCCGGACGTCTGGCGCTGCTGATCATCGACGAAGCACAGAACCTGAGCGTCTCGGCGCTCGAAGAAGTGCGGATGCTCTCGAATCTCGAGACGGAGAAGTCGAAGCTCGTCCAGATCGTGCTCGTCGGCCAGCCGAATCTGCGCGACCTGCTCGGCCGGCCAGAGCTCGAACAGCTTCGGCAGCGCGTCACCGTCATCTATCACCTCGAGCCGCTGACCGCTGACGAGACGCACGCGTATGTGAACCATCGTCTGCGTCACGCGTCGATTGGCGCGCCGCTGACCTTCTCACGCGACGTCACCGACGTCATTCACGCGCACAGCCGCGGCGTGGCGCGGACAATCAACGTCATCGCCGATGCCGTGCTCCTGTACGGCTACGGAAGCGACAAGCGAACCGTCGATCTCGACCTGACGGCCGAAGTCGTCACGGACCTTGGCCTGTCCGACCGGTCGGGCGAGGAGATGCATCGGTCCGTCGCGGCAGCGCCGCCCGTGGCGGAAACAGCGCCACAGGCGCAACTTCACGTGGCGCCCGCCCTGATCCAGCCGCTCGACGCGGACCTCAGGCTGCAGAAGGCGCCAGGCGACCTGCCGCTTCAGGCCGCCACACTTCCGCCGGGGCAGCTTTTCCCGGCGAACCCCAGTCATCGCATTCTCTGTGAAGTCCCACCCCAACCCGAGGGCTGGTGGACCAGATTCCGCCGCGGGATGTCCGGCAACCCGCGGCCTGTCATTGAAGCGTGAACGCTAACGAGGCCATCCGCCATGTCACTGGCCGCTCCACGGTTGCTCGATCAGATTCGCTCACGCCGTGCTCGCGTCGGCATCGTCGGTCTCGGCTACGTCGGTCTGCCGCTTGCCGTCGAGTTCGCGCGTGCCGGGTTTGAAACCACAGGGATCGACGTTGACCCGCGAAAAGTCGACGCGATCATGCGGGGTGTCTCGTACATCCCCGACGTGCCGACGGCCGCCCTCACGGCGTTCGTGGCGCAAGGACGGCTTCGCGCCACCACCGGCTTCTCCGCGGTTGCCGATCTCGACACGATCAACATCTGCGTCCCGACACCGCTCAGGAAGACGAAGGACCCCGACATGTCATTCGTCGCGGCGGCCGTCGAAGGCGTTGCCGCCCACCTGCGTCCAGGCATGCTCGTCATCCTCGAATCGACGACCTATCCAGGCACGACCGAGGAGTTCGTCAAACCACTGCTCGAAGCAAGCGGGCTCAGGGCCGGACGCGACTTCTTTCTCGCTTTCTCGCCCGAGCGTGTCGACCCCGGGAACGCGACGTTCAACACGCACAACGTCCCGAAAGTCGTAGGCGGCATCGACGCGGACAGCACGGAGCTCGCCGGTTCGCTCTACGCCGCGGCCATCGAGCGCATTGTCACCGTCAGCTCGCCTCGTGTCGCGGAAATGGTGAAGCTCCTCGAAAACACGTTCCGCGCCGTGAACATCGGCCTCGCCAACGAGGTCGCGTTGATGTGCGACCGGCTTGGCGTCGACGTCTGGGAAGTCGTGGACGCGGCGGCCACGAAGCCATTCGGTTTCATGCCGTTCTATCCGGGCCCCGGCCTGGGCGGCCACTGCATCCCGATCGATCCGTTCTATCTGTCGTGGAAGGCGAAGCAGATTGGCTTCGACTCGCGATTCATCGAGCTGGCCGGCCAGGTCAACGGCGCGATGCCCCATTTCGTCGTCCAGAAGATCGCCGATGCCTTGAACGATCGACGCAAGGCGGTGAATGGTTCGACCGTGCTGGTGCTCGGCGTCGCGTACAAGCGCGACATCAACGACATTCGCGAGTCGCCGTCGCTCGACGTGATGACGGCGCTGACGCAGAGAGGCGCGCACGTGCGCTATTCCGATCCGCACGTCCCGTTGCTCCGCGCCGACCAGTGGCACGGCGGCGTGGAGCTTCACTCGGAGCCGCTGACCGCCGCGGTCGTGGCGCAGGCCGACTGCGTCGTCATCCTCACCGACCATCGCGTGATCGACTACGACATGGTGCGGCGCGCCGCATCCATCGTTGTCGACACGCGTAACGCGATCGAGGGCCGCTACCCACACGTCTTCAGGCTCGGCGCGCCGGGCCCTTCCGGTCCCGGCGCCGACGATGATGCCGAGGAGGGGGCCGACGCGCAGGCGGTGGCCTGACGCGCCGGGATGTTGACCGATGGTCGGTTTCTTCTGGCTGCTCGTCGCGTTTGTCGCCTACGTGTACGTGGGTTATCCGCTGTGCGTCCACCTCTGGAGCCGGCTGTGGCCGCGTCCTCTCGCGGCCCCTGGCCCCGACGGGGTCACACGCGGCGTTTCGATCGTGATCGCCGCGCGCAACGAGGCACCGCGCCTCGCCGGCCGCATCGATAACCTGCTGAACCTCGACTACCCTGCCGCTCAGCGCCAGATCATCGTCGTCTCGGACGGGTCAACCGATGATTCGCTCGAGGTGCTTGCGGGCTACGAGCCGGCCGTCGAAACCGTCGCGCTGGCGGAGGCCGGCAAGGCTCGCGCGCTGAACGCCGGCGTCGAGCGCGCACGGTTCGGCATCCTGGTCTTTGCCGATGCACGGCAGGCATTCGCGCCCGACGCTCTCCGTGCGCTCGTGGCGCCCTTCCGCGATCCACACGTCGGCGCCGTCTCGGGAGAGCTCGTGCTCGACGGCGAATCTCGCGACCGCCGCAGGCAGGCGTCAGACCGCCGCGGCCGGATCGTTCAGCCGATTGCCGCAGATGCGGAACGCCGAGGGCCGCACAACCGCCGCCTCTCCATACAGTCGACCATCGCCGAAAGCGCCGGGCTGTACTGGCGCTACGAAAAACAGATACGCCGCGACGAATCCGCCGTCAGCTCGACGATGGGTGCGACGGGTGCCGTGTACGCAATGAGGCGATCGTTGTGGCGGCCGCTGCCGGCCGACACGATCCTCGATGACGTGCTCGCTCCGATGAGGGTTGTGCTGGCGGGCTCGCGTGTGGTGTTTGAGGATCGCGCCCGCGCGTTCGATCGCACCGCGCCCAACGCACAAGCCGAAAGTCGCAGGAAGCGGCGAACGCTGGCGGGTAACTACCAGCTGTGCTGGCTCGAACCCGCGTTGCTGCTGCCGTGGCGCAATCCCGCGTGGATTCAGTTCGTCTCGCACAAAGTGGCGCGGCTCGCGGTGCCGTATGCGCTGCCGCCCCTGTGGATCCTCAGCCTGCTGCTGAGCCCGCAGTCGATTGTGTACGCAGCCGCATTTGCCTTTCAGTGTCTGTTCTACGGGCTCGCCGCGTACGGCGCGTGGCTCGAAAAGCACGAGACGAACGAAGCGCGCGACCCGTGGGTCGGGCCCGCGACGGTGCCCATTCCACGCCGTCTGGCCCGCGTTGCGCTGATGGTTCTGGTTATGAACGCCTCGGCCGTGGCCGGCCTGGCGGCGATTCTCACGCGGCACAAAGTCTGGCGGTAACCGATGAATACACCATCACATTCCATCTCTCTGCCACACCCCGGCGCGCCCTCGCCCGAACGGCTGACGTTCAACCTGACGCCAGCCGCCGACCGAAGCGTCCGGGAAGACGAGCGCTCGTTTGCAACAGCGCCCGAAGGGAAACAGCGGAACTGGGGCTACACGGGCCTGCTCGCGTTCACCGCCGTGCTGCTGCTGCGCCCTCAGGATCATCTCGCTGCACTCGAGCCGCTTCATCTCGCCGAAGTCTTCGCGGTCATCGGCATCGGCCCGATGATCCTGCACCGTCTCAGCCACCCGCTTCCCGGCTTCCGCGTCAACGTCGAGACCGTGGCGCTGCTGGTGTTCGGCGGCGTCATGCTCGCGACCGCGCCGTTTTCGATCTGGCCTGGCGGCTCCATCGATGAGGTCATCAACTCGTACCTCAAGATCGTCATCGTGTTCGTGCTGATGATGAACGTGCTCACGACGCCTGAACGGCTCGGGCGCCTGATGTGGCTCATCGTCCTGTGCACGGGCGTCATCGCGGGGTTGAGCGTGGCGAACTACGCGCGCGGCATCAACCTCGTCGAAGGCGGACGGCTTGCGGGCCCGGTCGGCGGCATCTTTGGAAACCCGAACGACCTGGCGATGAACATGGTCTCGTTCCTTCCGGCCGCCATCGTCATCGCGTTGTCACGGCGTCAGCCGGCCGGCCGGCGCGCGGTGGCGGTTGTGATCGCCGCGCTGATGGTGGCGACCATCGTGTTCACGAAGTCGCGAGGCGGAGCGCTTGGCATCGTGGCGGCCCTCGCGGCAGTCGCCCTGTTCGGCCGCTGGATGCGTCGAGGAATCGGCGCGATCACCATTGTCGCGGTGCTGGTCTCGATGCCGTTCCTTCCGGACTCCTTCTGGGCCCGCATGGTCTCGATCGTCGACGAGGAGCAGGACAAGCAGTTCACCGGATCACGCGAAGCGCGGCAGACGGTCATGCAGGAGGGCATCGACGCTTTCCTCGAACATCCGCTGACCGGCGTCGGCGTCGGGCAGTTCAAGAACTACAACCCGCCGGAACGCAAGGAACGCTGGCTTGAAACACACAACGTGCTGATTCAAGTCGCCGCCGAAACAGGTTTCTTCGGCCTGATCGCGTTCTCGTTCCTGATCATCGCAGCGGCGGCCGCGGCCATCGCCACGCAGCGGCGCGTGCGCTATGCCATGAACCGCGGAGACGACACCGCGGGAATGCTGGGCGAGCACGTGCTGGGCATAAGTGCGGGGCTCATCGGCTGGTTCGTCTGCGCGATGTTCGCGTCGGTTGCCTACAATTGGACCTTTTACTACCTTCTTGCGCTCGTCGTCGCGGCACGCGAGCTCGCGCGTGATCGGTTTCCGCCCCCACCACAGAAAAGGATCTCCGTACCGAGGCCAGCTCTTTTCCCAGTAAGAGCATCGTAGCGTGCCGCCTGCGGCGGCATCGCGATTGCTCATCGCTGCAGACGGTTGAGATTGTGTGTTGAACAATCTGCTGCACGACACCGTCTGCCGGCGCGCGCGCGCCGCCATCGTCAACGCGGCCCACTCTGCCGATGAGTTTGTCTCCGGGCTCGGCCGTTCCCGGCGCCGAATCCTGTTTGAAGCCGCGTCACCGCTGAGCCTGGCCGTCTTCCGGCCGGTGCTGCAACGGCTGCAGCGCGATCCACGCCTCGAGTTCTGGTTTACGACGTCCGACCGTTCGTGGGACGCCGAGCGGATTTTCGGCGCGGCCGGGATTAGCGAGCGCGTGATCAGCGCGAGCCGCGCGCGCTGGATGAAGTTCGACGGCTACGTGAACACGGATTTCTGGAATATGACGTGGCTGCGCCGGCGCGTGCGTCGCGTTCATCTGTTTCACGGCGTCGCCGGCAAGTACGGCCTCGACGCGCCCGTCCGCATCGCGCCTGTCGTCGGTAGCTTCGATCGTCTGTTGTTTCCCAACGCCGATCGCCTGCGCCGGTACCGGCAGGCCGGGCTCGTCGACGAGAACGGCGCGCGCGGACAGCTCATCGGCTATCCCAAGGTCGACTGTCTGGTCGACGGATCGCTCAATCGCGCCGCCATTCAGGAATCACTCGGCCTGGACCCCGGCGTCCCGACCGTCCTCTATGCGCCGACGTGGTCGCCGCAGTCCTCGCTCAATACGATTGGGTCGCGGCTGATTCCGTCGCTCGCGCGCCTCAACGTCAACGTCATCGTCAAGCTTCACGATCGATCGTACGACCGGCGGTCTCAGAGCGCCAGCCCGGTCGACTGGGGGCATCATCTGGATGCGATCTGCCGGTCGTGGCACGTCCACGCGGCGCACGGCAGCGACGTCTCGCCGTACTTGTTCGTGTCCGATGCGCTCATCACCGATCACAGTTCGGTTGGATTCGAATTCGCCCTGCTCGACCGCCCGATCATCGTGATCGACACGCCCGCGCTGATTCAAAAGGCCCGGGTGGGAGCCGACAAAGTCCACGCGCTGCGCAGCGCCTCGACGGTGGTGCACGACATCGACAGCGCCACCCGGGCCGTCGTCCAGGAGCTCACTAAACCGGCGCGGCTCAGCGAAAAGCGCCGCGCGCTCGCGGAACAGTCCTTCTACCGCCCTGGTAGCGCAACGGCTCGAGCCGCCGACTGCATCTACAGGCTGCTCGAACTGCCGGCGCTCGACGGCGTTCACGATCCGCCCACTGAATTCGTCCACGCGACTCGCTCGGTCCCCCGCGCGCTCCCTGTTTCGAGGACAACTCATCATGTCTGACCGACGACTCGTCCGGTTCGCCGCTGCCTGGCTGTCCCGTCCTTTCAGAGCACGGGGCATCGCCAGGCTCCTCGCGCTTGCTGCATGCGCGTTCTTTGCCGGGCGCCCGGCCGCGGCGGCCGACCAGATCTTTTTCTCCTCGCAAACCAACGTCACCAACATCCTGGTGAACTACATCAACAACGAGAACACCCGCATCGACGTTTCGACCTGGTATCTGAGCGAGCATTCGATCTCGATCGCGCTTGCGAACCGCTTCCACGCTGGCGTGAACGTGCGCATCATCGGCGACCGCGGATCGATCTTCGAGGCCGACCCGAACACCAAGCGGGAGTACTACTGGCTCGCGAGCCAGGGCGTCCCGATCCGCCTGCGGGTCAACCCCAACAACTTCCCGGAAATCATTCACTGGAAGGGCGCGATTTTTGTCGGTCAGGGCGTCGTCGAATTCGGATCGGGAAACT
>WNFL01288420.1_pt1 | contig 21569 bp, 21 predicted proteins | sample 5400361 | NCBI WGS metagenome assembly WNFL01 (sample SAMN13153351, study PRJNA577476) | soil metagenome | isolation source: 40 cm soil on Douglas fir-dominated hillslope | place: USA:California | collected 2013-09-17
TCGGAGCACATCGGTGACTGCTCTGGAATGAAACAGACCCAATCCCCGCGCTCGTTGAGCTGGAATTTCTCCCACGCATCGAGCTCGACCACATTCCGCACTCCGATTCGTCGCAACCTGTTGCGGAGATTTGGCGACGGGTAGCGATGGACGAGGAGCGTGGTGCGGGAGGGCAACCTCGTGAGCACGTCGGCATCCATGTGGTCCAGGTGTTCGTGCGACAGGGTCGCGAAGTCGACGTCTAGTACCCGCGCCTGGTCGAGGTGCGAGTTGCTTGGGAACTGATACCAGGAGCCCTGGAACGCGCCTCTATCGGAAAGCCAGCAGTCCATGACCATGCTGAGGTCCTCGCCATCGACGCGCATACCGGCGTGCCCGAGGAAGGTCAGCTGGATCGAGGTTGCCGTCATATGGCGAGTTTGAATACCGGCCGCCTCAGACCCAATAGGGAAATGCGGCATAGGCCCGGGACGCTCCTTTCATGGCCGGCGTGGGCGCCAGTCCCAGGGCCTGCTGTGGCCCGCGATCATGACCGTTCGGCCGAGCCCGGTGCCTTCCGAATACGATCCACTGCTGGATCACTCATGCGTGCGATCGCTGCGCTCGCAGCCGACACCCTTCGCCGCTCGCTGACAGCATCCGCAGTGCTCGTGCTCGCGTACTCGCTGTCTCCGACGGCTGTCACGCAGCTGCACGAGAATCCCGTCGCGTCGGGCTCCGTGCGTGGGATATACCGCTTCTCATCGACAGCGTGGAGCACGATCGCAGGGCTTGGCTACAACTGGGTCACGGACGGCGGCACCAACACCAACTACTACCAGGGCCAGAGGTCGGCCGGCCTCACAGGAATGGTGTGGCTCGCCGCCTACGACAACTCGAGCTGCAAGCAAACCATGTCGGACGCCCAGATCACCCAGGTCGTGCAGACCAATGTCTCCGGAGGCAATGCCGGGGCCGTGTACCAGGTCGGCGACGAACCGACAGCGAACGGATGCGCTGCCGGCGCGACGTACGTGCATATGACCTCAGTGATTCACGCTGCCGACCACGCAGCCAGGACATGGGTCGCCGACGATCAGTTCAACGACCCTTCCACCTCGAGCTGGCCGGCCGGCCTCCCGATGAAGCCGGCCGGCCTCCCGATGAAAGGCTCGGTCGACATCCTGGCCCTCGACATTTATCCGTGTCAGGCCGGACCGTGCCAGCTGAACATGATCGATCTCGCGATCCAGCGCATCCACTCGGTCGGGCTCACAAACTGGGAGTTCATCCTTCAGGACTTCGGTCCCTGCCAGTCATGGAGAGCGCCAAACGCGACGGAGATGCTGCAGCAGTTCCAGCACTGGCAGGGGGCCGGCGCGATCGGTTACTGGGTGTACACATATGACTCCGACGGTTCCTGCCCCGGCAACGTGGCCGGAAGCAGCGTGTTGAAGCAGATCAATGGGCTGGCGGTCAATCCGGGCTCAGCACCGCCACCGCCTTCGCCGGCTTCACCACCCCCGGCCGGCACGCCTTCCACGGCGCCTTCAGGGACGCCCGCCGCCCAAACCCCGGCTCCGAAGTCATCGCCTCGCGCGACCTCGTCCTCGAAGCCGTCAGGCAAGGCATCCCCTGGGTCGTCCCACCCTGCTGCGGGCGCTAGCTCGGGAGACCCGCCGGCGAACCCGTTGAAACCGACCTTGGCCGCCATCGAGTCATCGAGCTTGCCGCTCGCCGTGGTCGGGATCGGCGCCCTGCTGGCGGTGATCGGCATCGCCCTCGGCTACATGAGGCGCCGCACCAAGTAGGCGGTCAGGCCGGGATCGTCGACTCCGTAGACGCGGGCGCAACCGCGAACGCAGATGGCATTTCGAGCGCCGGCTTCTCAGGGAGCCGGCCCGAGCGACCGGAGAGTCGCGCAAACAGCTGGAAGTGAAGGCGCGCAAATGCATCATGGTCGGCGGTGGCGGCGACTTCGGCGATTCCCGCCAGAGCTGCATCGCGCCATCGCGCAGGATCCGCACCAAGCCTCGACAGGCCGCCCGCGATGAACTCGCGGAAGAGGTCCGAGAACCACCCGCTTCCGTCGAGCGCGAACTCGATCCCCGAGCCCCAGACCCCGCTTCGCAGCCCGCGATGCCCCGCCACCCGCCCGCCGGCCGGCGAATGCCGATCCAGGTAGAGCGCATACGTGATGGCGAATCGAACGACGTCGCGCATCGGCTCACCCGATATGGCACCGGACTCCCAATCGATCACCCCGGAGATGTGGTCACCGATCGCCAGCAGGTTGCCGAACCAGAAGTCGCCGTGGACCGCTGTGAGGGGTGTAGTCGACGTTCGCAACCGCGCACGTAAGGCGCGGAGCCGAGGCAGCGCGTCTTCGATCACAGGGTCGTCCGTGAAGCGGCTGCTCAGGATGTCGGTCACGCCACCATCCATGTCAATCGGTCGCGGCTCCCCGGCGGTGGCGGCCTGGAACCGCGCGAGCCATGAGCCGGCAATCTTGAAGTCGTCCTCGACCGCGCTTCTTGTGGCGACATGTCGCCACCCGTGGTAGCGCGTGCTCATCGGCGAGCCAGGCAGCGCGGAAACGACCAGGATCGGACTGCCTTCCGCTCCGACGACCTCAGTCGGCCTGGGTATCGTCACCAGCAGCTGTGGAGACAAGCGCATCTGCAGCTCCGCCAGGAGCCTGCGCTCAGCGACGACGCTGCCCTCGGCCACCTCTGTAGTGGGAACCTTGACCGCAAGTGCCGGCTTCGACTGCCCGTGGGGGACGAGCAGCACGGTCAGCTTGGCGTTCGGGTCTTTGGACATCGCGAGGACGATCGCCTCCATGCCATGGACATCCAGGAGCTGCGACGCCTCGAGAGCGCCGTTTCTGGCAGGCGACACCGAAAGGGCGGTCGCGGGTGAGGAGACACGCCCCACCATGAGCCGAGTTGGCGCCAGGGCGCCGATCAGCGCGGCCGGGAACACGAATCGCGCAGCCTGCTTGGCGGCGGCAAGCAGCGCCGAGATGGTCGGGCCGCCTCCAGGCAGCACGGATACCTCAGTGAAGAAGTGACGCAGCGTCAGCGGCGTGTTCTCGACGTAGCAGGTCGGCGGGGCCAGCCTGGGTATCGCCACGTATTCCCTCACCATGTCGATGCCCGCTTCGCGCGCGAATCGACGGGTTCGCCAGTGGGACGTTAGCGCTGTACAGCAGACAACCACTTCGGTACCGGGAGAAAGCTCGCGCACCTGCCTCTGCAGCTCGTGGCGAGAAGCAGATGACCCGGGCAGATCGATCTGGATTGCACCGGGAGACGTCAGCAGCTGCCAGGGACTTCTGTGCGCGTAGCTCGAACGTGGCCCTGAGGGAGTGTGGAGATGCCCACCCTTCTTGACACTGCGCTTGCCGAGCAGGCTGCCGGCGACGTAGGCCGCCGTTCCCGCGATCCATGCCACGGTGCGAGCCGGCGTCGGCCTCGACAGGTAGTCCATGTCCTCGGCCACTCGCCACGGAACCTGCAGCTCGAGATACTCGCTTTCGACGTCGTCGCTTGCCGCCATCCCTCCACCCTGCCGCATACCAAGCTGCGCGGGCCCCGTCAGACCGGGACGGTGCCTGAACACCGTCTGCAGCTCTTTCGGGTAGCGCTGCGCCAGCCCGACCGTCTCCGGGCGCGCGCCGACGAGCGTCATTTCGCCCCGCAGCACGTTGACGAGCTGAGGCAGCTCGTCGATGCTCGTAGCCCTGAGGACGTGCCCGAGCCTGGTCACTCGTCGGTCGCCTGACGCCGTGACCTCCGGGCCCTCACTCGGCCGCATGCTCCGGAACTTCAGCATCGTGAAAGCCGTGCCACCTTCGCCAACCCTGACCTGGCGGTAGACACCCGGCGCGCCGGTGGAGAGTCGGGCTCCGATCCAGGCGGCGAGCATCAGCGGGCTCAGCAGGATCAGTGACGAGCCCGAGACGACGATGTCAAGCGAGCGTCTGAACCTCCCAGGCGGGACGGGGTCGCCAACGTCCATGACTTTGTCGGCCGACCTGGGTTGCATCAGCAGGAAACAAAGGCCGAGCAGAGAGGTCGTCGTCAGGTAGGCGGCCGTGGACGCGAGCGCCGCGCCAACGAGCTGGTAGCGAGGGATGAGCAAGAAGTCCAGGAGCACAGTCACGATCACGCCGCCGAGAGTGGCGAGCGAGTTAAGCCCGGGCCGGCCGCGGCCGAACAGGTAGGCGGTCACGACGCCTGACGCGCCCTCGACCGAAAGTCCGATCAACAGCAGTCTTGTCGGCTCGACTGCGCCCACGAAGGCGGCGCCGTAGAAGAGCGGGATCACGGGGCCGGCCAGGACCGCGAGCGGCAGAGCTGCCAGCGCGGTGGCCGCGGCGGCGCGGGGCGCCAGCCACGCGGCCCACGACCAGGCGTCAGTGGCCGTCTTGCCCGCGAAGCGCGGATAGAGCACCCACTCAAACGAGATTGGAAGCAGCCGAACCAGCTCGGCGAACTTGGAAGCGACTGCATAGATTCCGAGGATGGCGGGCCCAGCGAGCAGGTCCACGATCATGAAGTCCAGGCGCAGGTTGACGAGGTACATGATGCTGCCGACCTGGCCGCGCAACCCGAAGATGTAGATTCGCTTTGCGAGCTCGAATGACGGCCGGCTTGCGCCCGCAAAGTAGTGACGTCCGAGCAGCCGCCTCCATGCGATGGCACCCGTGACGACATCGGCAGCGATCAGCGCCGCCACCACGGAAGCTCCCCCGTTCGCGCCGAGGAGCAAAGCCACCGCATAGCCAGGAATGAACAGCAGCTCTTCGAGGGCGATCGCGTAGTTGGTGCCGCGAAGGTCTCCCGTCCCTTGTGAAGCGGCCTTCGCCGTGATGACAAACAGCCGGCTGATGGTTTTCAGGCCGGCCCACGCCACGATCACCGTGGTGAGATCGCGGAGGAAGAGGTCCTTCAACAGCGGCGCAGCCGCCAGCCAGATGACCAGAGAAGCGACAGACGATACGGCGCCGATTGCGAGCAGCGTCATCTTCACGCGTGCGTCGTCCTTCGTCGGCCCCGCGAGGAACCACGGCGTCGCGGCGGCGAGGCCGCCCGATACCATCACTGCCAACAGCCACGGCATGACGCGCAGGAGCGCGTAGTCCCCTACCGCGGAAGGCCCGCCAATCCTGGCCACCATGAGTGTGGCCAGCGAAAGCGAGATCAGAGCCACGATCAGAGCGGCCACGTTGCCGGTCAGTGCAGTGCGGCGGAGGCTCAGGAGACGGCGCGCTTCGTGGACCAATCCCGCCCCCATATCTGAACCGCCGCGATTACTGCGAGCAGCGCCCATGCGTGCCGGAAGTGCAGCACCTGGTAGTAGGCCGCGGCCACTGCGAGGCCGAGGAGCGCACCGATCAGCCCGTCGCGTCTGGGTACAACCGCGGCGAAGTCCGCCTTGAGCTGTCCTCCAACCGCGTTGCGGGCGCGCCACATGATTGCGCAGATCAAGACGATCAGGGCGATTCCGCCCTCAACCCCGCGTTCGACGACGGCGGCCACATAGTCGTCGTGCGCCTGGTGCGGAAACGGAGCGAGGCTGTCAGTGAGGATCGGCTGCGTCGCGCCGGGCCCGGCGCCGAGCGGTCCAGCCTTCTGAAAGAGCACCCAGGCTTCTTTCACGATCGTGAGGCGCTGGCTTGCGCTCGCGTCGCTCCGTCCGATCCAGTCGCGAAGTACCGGCACTCCGCTGTCGCGAGCCCACACCTGTATGTCAACTGGGTGGATCACTTTGGTTGCCCCCGCCCCGACCACGAGGGCGAGGCACACCGCAGCAATGGCGACCATGAAACCGAAACGACGCCGGATCGCCGCCAGGATCACGAAAGCTGCGCCCACGCCGAGGCTCAGGACGCCGCCGTTGGATCCTGTGAAGACCATTGCCGTGAGCAGCACCGCGGCAAGAGCGGCGCGCACCCACCATCGGCGCGGGACGGCGGTCGACCACAGGACCATGAGCGAGATCGCGAAGTAGCCCGATGCCATGTTGGGATCACCAAACTGGCCGTCAGCCCTGACCCCGTTGTTGACCTCGATTCCAGAAAGGGCTCGAACGCCGGTGAAGACTCCGACCACGAGGAGGCCCGCCCAGAAAACGGACGCATACACCCAGGCGGCGAGCAGAACCCGAAGTGAATCTGCGGTGCGGGCCAGGTTCACGATCGCCAGGCACCACACGAACAGGTAGATGTCCTGGACGATCGCGATCAGGGGCGCTTCGGGATAGCCCACCGTCACAAGCGCGCCTCTGAGATATGGCCCGATGACGCCGGAGATGCAACCGGCGAGTACGACCAGGCCTATGGATATGCCGTAGGGCGTCCGAATTCGCTCGGCTGAAAGGTAGATCCACAGGGCGACCGCAGCAATTGCGGGCACCATCGCAAGGTCGGTCGGTGAGCTGTTGCCGGGACCGGATGGATGCAGCCACGCCAGGGAGCCGATGGCAACCGCTGTGAGCACCAGAGCGACTCGCTGTGCGCGGGCGATGTCACGAACGTGTGCGATCACCCGTGGCCGCATAGGCAGCAATCCGCTGCCAAGGGCGATCGAAGTCGTTCCCAAGCTACGCCCTGCCGACGGCGGCCAGGAGCTCGGTGGCCACGACCGCCCCGAGTGTGAGGAGGAGACCGATCCAGAGCGCGTTGTCAGTCAGGCGCTGGACCGTCAGCCTCCGGCGGGACCTCCGCAGCATCCGCATGCGCGCGTCAAATGGCAGCTCGTGGAGAGTTCCCTGTACCCGATTCATCCTTGCTGCCTCCCTGTTCCGAATCCGCGCGTACGGCGTGAAGGGCATCAGCCTTTCCTCGCGAGGGCCATCAGTTGAGTACCGCCATCGGCCGCATGCGCGCCACGGGCCTGACGATGTCGTGGTGTTCCAGGATCGCGATCCCCTCGTCAACGCCGCGGTTGTCGAGGTGATTGACGACTGTTGGCTCGGTTCGCTTGTAGCTGAACCGCAGCGTCGTGTGGCCTTCCGGGTCGGCCTCCGATAGTCCCCGATGCGCAAAGTCATCGATGATGCTGCCCGTGCCGTGGCACGCGGAGGAAAGCGCCTGATCCGATCCGTCGGAGCCGACGCACAGGTAGGAGCAAGTCCGGTTCGTCCCCGGTACAAGCACTGGTTGCCCCGTCTGACTGAAGATCGGGTGGCCTGCCATTCGCGATGCTGGATACGCGCGAACGCTGTTGTGGCGGTGCACGATCGCTTTCTGCCCGCCGACCATCTCCTCGTAGATCGAGTTGTGAGGGGAGTCGACGATCAACCGGCTCGAGGTGCCGAAGGCATCGGCCGCCATCTTGCGCAGCGCCGAGTATGCGCACAGGCGGAAGGCGAAGCCGTAGTTCATGGCCGCCGCGTTCGCAATCATCAAGCGCTCGCCCTCGGCGCTATCCCGCGGGATGGGCGGGCAGTCGTTGGAGAAATAGAGCGCGTAGCGATTGCGCAGCTCCGCCAGCGACCGCGCTCCAGCGAGGTGGTGCAGCGGTTTCTGGAGGCTCATGATCCGCTTGAGCATCCCGTTCCCGCCCTTGCGTGATCCGTACAACGCTCCGACTGCACCGGTGAGCACACCGCCCCCCGCGTGGAACTGCAGTGTGATCTGGCCCTTCTGGATGCCGAGGCGCGCGGCACGATCGGAGTCGAGAACCTCCTCGACCTCCTGCAGTTCCACGAAGTGGTTGCTCGGCCCGATCGTCCCGAACCGCATCCGACTCAAGTGGAACAGCAGCCACGGAATCTCTTCGCGGACCCTCTGGCGGCCGCCGAACGCGTCGAGGTCGAGCTTGCCTCCCTCTTCGATGCCCAGCAGCTCATCCGGATCGAGATCCCACCGATCGACCGCAAACTCGGCGCCGTCGACGGCGCAATTCACTGCCTCGTCAAAGGTGAGGTCGCGTCTCTTGGTGGGCGGATACGGGTGTGCGCTCTTCACCGATGCGTAGAAGCGCGCAATCTGGTCCTCGTTCGGCCGGCCGGCATCGAATGCGATCAGCGCCATGCCGCAGTTGACCGAAGCGCTCGTCAGGGTCGGCCGGATGCTGTTGAGCGTCGCCACAGCGATGCTGGACGGCATCTCCATGTTGTGCTTGTGGTAGAAGTCCGGAAGCACCACGGGCGGCGCCGCCAGGTCGGCATCCTTCAGCTCCGCGTCGAGCACGTCCAGCGTCCGGTCGCTCGCCCGGTGGTCAGCGCTGGCGAAGATGCGAGGGTGGTGATCCACATGCACGTGGTGATCGCCACCATCGTGGTCATGGTGTTCATGGCCGTTGTGGTTAGGGCTTGTGATCAACCCACGACGTGGATCATCGAAGTGCGCAGGGCTGCTCGGGTCCGCGGCGATGAACTTCAGGTTCACGCGATCGCCTCCGCCCGCCTGACCATCTCGCTCAGTCGGGCACCGGGTGTTCTGGCCAGGCGCAGCTCGAAACAGTCCAGCCTCGACGCGAACGCTCGCGCGACCTCCGCGACCTGTGGGTGTACTGGGCCAGCGCCCGTGCCCGCCGCCAGCGTTGCCGCGTAGGCCCAGAACCGGCTGAGCTCGCCGGCCGCGTAGGTGCCGGTGACGAGCGAGCGGATCGCTTCCTCCGGATCGCACGGACGCATCACCGCGGCATCGCCGCCGCCCCGGCGGACGACCACCACCTGGTCCGGTGTCAGACAGGGGACGCGTCCGGGCAGCGTGACCTCGATGCGCCCGTGCGTCGTGCGAGCGCCACGGTCGCCCTCGACTCGCATCGGCTCGACCAGGCCCCACACGGACCTGCCATCCGCGACAGACATGTTGTCACTGGTCGCCCTGCCCCCATCTGCAAGCTCATGCAGGAGCAGCGTCGACTTGCCGACACCCCCCGGCCCCGCGAGCAGCGCCACCGAGCCACCGACCGTGCAGGCGATCGCGTGTAGGGGCGCCTTGCCGTGGACCGAGGCCCACCAAAGCGCCGGATAGTGCACCAGGGCTTCGCGGGTCAGGAGTCGAAACCTGTTCGGCAGCGCGAACCGCGCAGCGCTTCTCGACGCGCTTGGGCGCCATCGCACGGTGAAGTCGGCTCGCGAGCCGGATTGCTTGAATCGGATGTCGAACCCGCTGCCGCAGACGTCGGCGATCACGACCTCGCCGGACCCACTCCACGCAGTCCGCGTCAGGGGAGTGAGGCCACGCAGCGGAAACGAGCTGCCGGCCGCCTCGACGTGGATCGACACGGTCGAGCCGCTGTGTCCGGCAACAGCTGCTCCGTCATTGCCTTCTTGCAGGAGCGCATCAACCCAGTCGATATCGCTGTGCATCGCCAGGGTCTCGCCGCAGCTCTCGATGACAGCCTGCTTCGTCATGCGGTCCACGCCATGGGGGCCACGCTGGTAACGCGAGCAGCACTGCGCAGAGCGGACAGGTACGTCTCCGTCAGGTCACTGCCGAGCACTCGCACATCGAACCGATCGCCCAGGTTCTCGCGCGCGGCGGTAGACAAGCGCTGTCGAAGGTCGGGGTGGTCGAGAAGGTGCTGGATGGCAGATCCCAGCTGGCCTGGACTGGCAGGCGGGACCAGCAGTCCTGTGCGCCCAGGCACCACGACCTCGGGCACGGCGTTGACTGCCGTCGCGACCACCGGTATGCCGCACTCCATCGCCTCGACCACGGAGCAGGGGATGCCCTCGTAGAGGCTGGCCATGGCAAAAACATCCAGCGCGGGCAACAGGTCGGCGACGTCGCGCCGCTCGCCGAGCAGATGAAACCGATCGCCGGCGCCCAGCGCGGCGATCTTGCGGCTCATCGCCGCCTGCATCGGTCCGCCCCCGATCCACACGAAATGGACGTCACGCGAGAGCTTTCCGAACGCGGCGAGCATGTCGGCCGGCGCTTTCTGGAAGTCGAGGCGGCCAACAGTGCCGACGACCCGCGCCGACGTGGGCAGGTCGAGCTTTCTACGAGCCTCGAAGCGGGTGTCTGTAGTTGCGTGGGGCACGTGATCGATCGCGCTGCCAATGGCGCGGATGCGCTCCGCCGGCGCGATGCCCAACCGAATTGCCTCGGCCGCGACTGCAGAACCGACGGCCAGAAACCGGTCGGTGAGGCGCCCCATGGCTCTCTCGATCGCGATGTAGGCCGCTCTTCGTGCGCGCGATTGATAGGGGTGAAACGGGAAGCCGTGGAAGGTGTGGACGATCGCCGGCACACGCTGCCACCGCGCCGCAACACGCCCGATGAGCCCGGCCTTGGCGCTATGCGTATGGATCACGTCATAGCCCGCCTCCTCTATGTGCTCGGCCAGTTCGCGAATGGCCGCCAGGTCAGACCTCGGCGCTATGTCCGGCCTCATGTGCCGCAGGCGCACAACACCAAAGCCGGCCTGGGCTGCGTCATCCAGCAGGTTTCCTTCGTGACCCGCCAGGATCGTCACCTCGAATCGATCGGGATCGAGCGCGAGTGCACCGCGCAGCGCCACGCCTCCCGCACCTGCGATGAACCGGGTCACCACGACCCCGACTCGGATACGACCCGCGGTCCCGGGCATGACTAGAAGTCGTCCGGGTACGGGTACGCGAAAGAGCCGTTGGCGATGGCGGGCTCGACTGCGGCGTGGTAGTCGGGGAGCACGAACGAGACAAAGCGCTTGATCTCGTGTGGCGGCCGGTTGGCGCCCGCGGCGAACAGCAGGGCGTCGATGCGGTCAGCGAAATCGGCGGGAAGCGGCCTGGGAACGGTGGCCATGATCTTCGGGTGCCCCGTCGCGACGCGCTCCTCGGTCTTGCTGAAGAGATCCTCGTCCAGCTTCTCGCCGGGTCGCAGGCCCGTGAAGCGGATCTCCACACGCTCTGGCCGTACGGGTTGGCCCATGTCGAGCACGAATGTCTCGCCTGCCTCGGCCATGCTTGCCGCCTCGATGACCAGGCCGACGGCCTCCTCCACGGTCATGAAGAAGCGAGTCACCTCCGGATGGGTCACCGTCACTGCCTCACCGTTCTCGATCTGCTCCGACAGGACATGTAGAAACGACCCCCGGCTGCCAAGCACGTTGCCGAATCGCACCGACGCAAATCGTGTCGACGCCCCGGCCCGCGACTGGACGATCATCTCTGCGATCCGCTTGGTCGCTCCGAGGATCGACACGGGGTCGGCCGCCTTGTCGGTGGAGATGAGGATGAAGCGCTCAACGCCTGTCTCCAGCGCCGCCCCCACGAGGGTCTTCGTCCCGAGCACGTTCGACTTGACACCCTCCGCCGGGTGCCGCTCGAGGAGCGGCAAGTGCTTGTGCGCTGCGGCGTGGAACACAACCTCAGGTTTCACCGATCGGAAAATCTGGTGAATCCTGCCGGCGTCGCGGATGTCGGCGATGATCAGCTCATCGTTGTCGAGCAGCGCCTGCCCTTCGAGCTGCATCTGCAGGCGGTGCAGGTTCGACTCGTCGTGATCCAGTGCTTTATCTGCCGGCACAGCTCGCTACCGATCGAGCCCCCAGCGCCTGTGACGAGGACCCTCTTGCCCGCCACCACGGCCTGCGACGCCGAGCGGACGACACGCAGCTCGTCCCGTCCCAGCAAGCTGGAGATGTGCAGGTTGCGAAGCTCGCTGATCAACGTGTCCCGCTCCAGCGCTGCCGTAAAGGAGGGCAGGTAGCGGACATGGACGCCCACCTCGGCGGCGGCTTCGGCCAGCTTGCGAATGCGCCCCGCTGGGAGCGAAGGGATCGCGATGATCACGGCGTCGATCGCGTGCTTCCGGCACGCTTCGGGCAGCTGCTCGAGCGTGCCGAACACAGGCAGCCCATAGACGACTGGTTTGGTCGGAGTGTCGTCGATGAATCCGACCGGTAACAGGCCAAACCCAGGCTCGCTCCGCAGGTCGCGGGCGATGATGCGTCCGGCCTGTCCCGCGCCCACGATGAGGCAGCGCATCGGGATATGAGTGGTCTGGCTGGTGTGGCCGTTCTGCCCGTTCTGGTGCCCGTTACGCGCGTTGGCCTCCACCTGGCTGACCGCGCTCATGCGACCACCTCCGCCTTGCGGATCGCACTCCGGTGCTGCTCGCGCGCGGGTGATACCGCTCGAATCGCGTCGCAAACGCGTTCGACCTCGGCAGTCGTCAGCGAGTGGTAGAACGGCAGGGAGAGGATTTCCTCGAACGCCCGATCAGCGACCGGGAACCGCGCATGGACGTCGAGGAAACGGCCGAAATACGGCTGGGTGTGGTTGGGGATGAAGTGAACCGAGCAGTGGACGCCCAGCTCGGCCAGCCGCGCCATCAGCGCATCGCGGCTCATTCCGTACTCGCGCTGCACCCTGATGACGTACAGGTGCCACGCGTGACGGCTGTCGCCTTTCGGCCGCGCCGGCATGCGAATGCCGGGAATGCCGGCCAGACCGGCGTCGTATGCGGCCGCCAGCATTTCGCGGCGTCGCTGCCATCCTTCGAGCTCCTTCAAGTGCACGCGCCCGATGGCAGCCTGGACATCGGTCATGTTCGCCTTGATGCCGTCCTCCGCCACGGTGTAGCGCCAGTTGCCTCCAGGCAGGTAGCGCTTCCACGCGTCCGCGGTCATGCCATGGATGCGGAGCTTGCGCGCGCGCTCGGCGATGCTTTCGTCGTTGGTCGTGATCATTCCGCCCTCGCCGATGGGCAGGTTCTTGGTGGCGTAGAAGCTGAAGCAAGTGGCGGCTGAAAACGAGCCGACGCGCCTGCCGCCGATCTCGGTGCCGATCGCGTGCGCAGCGTCCTCGACCACGCGTGACATCGGGAGGCCCGCTGCATCAGCGACCTCATGCAGGGGAGTGCCGTGACCGGCGTAGTGCACTGCCACGAACGCATCCGCGCCGCTGCGGGCGGCCCTGGCGATGGTCTCGGGGTTGGGCATCAGAGTCGAGTCGTCGACATCGACCAGCACGGGGCGATGGCCTGCGTGGACGATGGCGTGGATCGCGCCGCAGAAGGTGATGGTTGACGTCAGCACGCGCGAGTTGGGGGGCAGCCGCAGAGCCCGCACCGCTATCTCGATCGCTGCCGTGCATGAAGACACGCCCACGGCATAAGTCGCGCCAACCCATGCCGCCAGCTCGGTCTCGAAAGCGGTCACCTCCGGTCCGGTCGTGACCCAGCCCGACTCCATGACTCGGGCCGCCGCATTGCGAGCCGATTCTGTGATCACCGTTCTCGCGAACGGAATCGCCGCCAGCTCGTCCTGAACAGCGGCACTCACTTCAAACCCGCCCGGAACGTGACCCGTTCGACGATGTCTCGATCAGGGCGCAGCGAGATCAGGTCGGCGCGACGGAATCGACCCAGGCCGCCATGCTGCAGCGCCCGCTTGCTGTACGTGACGATGCCGGCCACCGGCCACCCCGTCAGCGAGGTCAGGTAGGCCGCCGTCTCCAGGTCGCGCTTGTGGAGAACGTCCGGCGCGACCAGGATGAGCGCAGTCTCGGGCGCAACGCCGTTCTTCGAGAGATCGGCGACGTTGAACAGGCTCACACCGAGCGGCGGCTGATGAGCCTTGCGACGCGCCCGCACAATCGCTTGGCCGTTGCCGTTCAAGGGAACCGGCGCGCCTGGCGTCCCTTCCGCAGTGCCAAGCCTCTCGGCAAGGATGCTGACCAGAGCCGTCGCCTCGCGCGAACCATCCACAGCCACCAGCTGGAAGTTCTTCACGCCGGCTCGGTTGGCGGCTATACGAACCCGCGCGCCCAAGGTCGCGTCGACATCCTCGTCGAGGGGATCGAAGTCGCCCAGCACCGGTGCGTCGAGCGCCTGCTCGATCTGATGCACGCCCTTGATTCGCGGGCGTAGAACTGCCAGCAGAGACGCAAGCATCAGCGCGACCACGAGCCCGCCAAGGAGGCCTAGAGCAATGTCGATCGGGGCACGTGACGGGTCGGCCCGGTCGGCCAGAACCGCTGGCTCGATGATGCCGGCCTGGGGCCGCATGGCCAGCGACTCGGTGATCGAGTTCTGCTCGGCCTCCAGGGTCAGGCGCTCTTGCGCCAGGCTCGCGCGCTCTGAGTACAGACCGCTCAGGGTGGCGGCCGAGACGCTGGGGTCACTCGAGGGCCTGAAGCCTGCGATCGCGGCGTCCACCTTGGCGATCTCGTCATTGGTCGAGTGGATTTCGTCACTGAGGGTTGCCAGCAGCGCGTTGGAGCGATCCCTGGCGACCTTCGCACGCGTGTCGATGATGTCCTTGGCCAGCGCGTTGGCGATGACGGCCGCGGCCTTTCGGTCGGTGTCCTTGACCTGGAGATCGAGCACGCCGGAGGTCCCCAGGGGCTGCAGCTCGATGTTCTGTGTGACGTAGCGAGCGATGTCGCGCCTCACACCTGCGAGCGCGAGCGCAGCCGAAACGTGCGAGGGGCTGGTCGCGATCGACTTGGCGGCATCGGCGATGGACGTGGATTCCGCGGCAGCCTGCGGATCCGGCGCGTCCAGCACGAAGCGAACGTCTGACGTGTAGACCGGCGAGTCGTTGACATGCAGGGCACCGCCTGCCATCGCGCCCAGCACCGCGAGGCCGATGATCAGCGGCCAGTAGGCGAGCGCGACCCTGTGGACGACATCGCTTACGTCCATCCCGAGCGACAAAGCGCGATTGTTCAGCTTTCGACCTCCGGTTGCAGTGACATGGGCAATGACCTGATTGCGAGCCTAGTGGCGACCGACTCCGATTCCCATAGGAACATTGAGTCCGTTTTGGGACAGGGCCCTAGGCATGGATGGCGTGTATGAGTCATTTGTCACAGGCCCTGTCCTGAGCGAGAGTCGCGACCCGCGCCCGGTCTGCCTCCGGGCGGGCGAGGGCGCGCGCGAACCGCGGCCACGCCGAGGACCCCCAGCAGTGCGGCGAGGGTCAGAAGGATCGCCAGCAACGCCGAGTCCGGCATCGTGCGGTCCGCCACCGCCTGCTTGCCGGCGGCCGCGCCGTCGCTGAAGGCTCGCCCGTTCTGGGCCTTGAGAGCGCCGATGTTGTCCGCCCGGCCGTCCAGGGCCGCGCCGGCGCAGGTGGCGTTGGCAGGTTGATAGTTCCAGGAGAAGACGAAGTAGCCGGCCATGTCCGACGTTGCCCACCGATCGAACTGGGCTGCGATCTCCGACGGCGTCGGCAGGCGGTAGTAGCAATCCTGGAAGTCCTGGACGATCGCCCAGTAGCGCCGGATGCCCGCCGCCTTGATGGCTGTGATGGCGGCGTCGATGGCGCTGAAGTTGCACATCGACGACGACCGGACACACGGATAGACGTCGAAGCCGATGATGTCAACCGCGCCGGCCCACGGCGCGTAGTCGTGCGACACCCCGTTCTCGGAAGCCTGGATCACCGTGAAGGTCTGGCTCCCAGGATCCAACGCATGGACCAGTGCTGTGCGCTGCCTGAACAGCGCCGGCGCCTGCGGACATTCCGTCACGTGCGGCTCGTCGCCGAGGTAGTAGGCGGCGATCATCGGGCTACCCGCGATGACCTTCACCAGCCGGGTGATTGTGCTGTCGTCCTTTTCGAAGGCGCACCTGGGTGCGTTGATGAAGTTGCCGAGCCACACAACCCCCTTCATCCCCATGCCAGCAACCTTGCCAAGCTGCTCCGGGTAGGGGCCGGTCATCACGGTGTTGAAGCCGGTGGCGGCCATGTCGCGGTACCCCGAGGTGCTTGTGTCTTTGCCGTAGGCGCCGCGTGTGAAGGGTGCCGGTGATGTGGAAGCCGCCTGCGCCGGCGCACGTTGACCGGAGCTGGCGTCCACGGCAAGCGGCAGCGCAAGGCATACGGTGATGGCGATACACGAACCCCACAACCGCCGACGCCAGCGCCGAGTCATCGATCCACGACGGGTCGATGTTATGAACGCGGCGCAATTCGCCACAAGAGACGACCGTCCCGGCCCCGGCCGGGACAATCAAGCAACCGATGTGTAGGCTCGCACTCGGCCCGAGCCGCGGGACTGCAGCCCAACGTTCGTCGGGACATTGACGGCTCAAGGCCGTCGCAGCCGATTTCCGAGAACCCCAGGCCGCAGGTTCAATGGGAACGGTGACACTCGACCAGGCGCTCGAGCGTTTGATGGCGGTCGGCGGATCAGACTTGCTGTTCAGCTGCGGCAGCAAGCCGCGCGTTCGCAAAGACGGCAAGCTGGAGCTTCTCGAACCCCACGCTGCGGTGCTGACGCCGGCCGACACCAAGACGCTGATCCGAGAGCTGCTCGGACCCGCCCAGTGGGAGGAGCTCACAGCGCGTCGGAACGTCGACTTCTCGTTCACGTGGCGGGACAAAGCTCGGATCCGCGGCAACGCCTATTACCAGCGGAATTCGCTCGCTGCCTCCTTCAGGCTCCTCCCGCTCGCGATTCCGAGCTTCGACATGCTCGGCATCCCCGAATCGGTCCACCGACTCCTGGAGCGGCAGCATGGCTTGATTCTGGTGACTGGCCCGACCGGATCAGGCAAGTCCACCACCCAAGCCGCGATCATCGACCACCTCAACGCGACCCGGCCCTTCCACATCATCACCATCGAGGATCCGATCGAGTACGTTCACCGGCACAAACAGTCGATCGTCGATCAGCGGCAGGTTGGACAGGACACTCCCACATTCGCGGATGGCCTGAAGGCCGCGTTCCGGGAAGACCCCGACGTCCTCTTGATCGGCGAGATGCGCGACCTCGAGACGATCACGGCGGCCGTCACCATCGCGGAGTCAGGGCACCTCGTGCTTGCGACGCTGCACACCAACGACGCGCCCCAGGCCCTGGATCGAGTCATCGACAGCTACCTGGGCGCGCAGCAGCAGCAAGTGCGAATCCAGCTTGCCGGCTGCGTGGCCGGCGTGATCTACCAGCAGCTGGTGCCCGCCGTCGGGGGCGGGAGGGTGGCTGCCTTCGAGGTTCTCATCGCCAACACCGCGGTCAGGGCCATGATCAAGGAAGCCCGGACCGATCAGATCAGATCAGTCCTACAGACCAGCCTGCGCGAGGGGTCGCAGACCCTGGAACGGTCACTGAACCAGCTCCTGCGCGCCGGGCTCATCTCCGAGCAGTCGGCCCGAACACACTCGATCAGCCCGAGCGAGATCCGCGCCTGATCGGCGAGCGGGCCACACTCGTACCGACCCAGACGAAGCCGATGAGGGCGACCGCCCCGAAGCCCGCGGCCGCCCCGCGCGCCAGGCCGAGCAGGCTGATTGCCATGAACATGGACAGCGCGCAGAGGCCCTCGATCAACGGCGAGGACACTCCGATATGCACACCGCAGGTTGCGCAGCGCCCGCCCCTGATCAGGTAGCCCGCGACTGGGATCAGATCGACCAGATTCAACACACGTCCGCAGGCGCGGCAGTGAGATCGCGGACGCACCACGGACTCGCCCCTGGGCAACCGGTCGGCTACGAGGTTGATGAAGCTGCCTATCAGCGCCGCCACTAGCACGGCGTAAGCCTCGCCGAGCACCTCAATCGGGCCCTCTATCGGAATCAAACCCATATATAAAGGAGAAGGCGCCGCGGAACGGCGGCGCCTTCCTGCCTCCCTTGCTTCTCGGACCTGCTAGCCGCCTGACACGACACAGCCCGAAGGCACGGCCGGACCCCCTGCCGCCTGCTTCACTGCGGTGATCCTGCCAGTAGCGTCCCAGACGTATGCCCACTGCGTGGGCGAGTTGCGCAGGTACGTCGGACTGGTTGCGCTCGGCGCCGAGTTGTACAGCAGTACCGGGCTGGTCATGTCGCTCGACCCGTTGAGGGGGGTCGCGGCCACCGTGTCGATGTTGTTGTTGGCTATGTACGCGTCCAGGCCCGCCTGCACTGTCTTGTACTCCTGCTCGCAAGCCTTGGCCTGAGCGTTAGTGGTCAGACCGACAAGGCTCAGCGTGACGATTGCTGCCAGGACTCCGAGGATCGTGACGACGACCAGCAGCTCGATGAGCGTGAATCCCGCCTGGCCCTTCTTGCTCCGAAGACATCGGCCGAAATAACGAATCATCTTTTCCATGCGCTCCAACTCCTCACCTCGCGCCTGTACGGCTGCAAGGGCTTACCTGCCTTAATCCGTGGCGCCCAATGTATGGATCACAGCCCGACATCTAAATGGATGGACTGGCCTATGCCATGGGCACTTGTCCGGGCGCTACGTAGGCGGAACCGTCGACCTAGCGCATGAAGAAGGTCGCCAGGACAACGAGGGCGCCAATGAGGCCGCCTCCTATGAAGGGCAGCGAGCAACCCCGTCGCGCTCTCACGAATACGCCCGTGCCTTCGTCCTCGGCCAGGAGGTTCATCTCGAGTGCGGGCCGGCGGCGGTCGTCCTTGGGCCCTCGCTTGCGCTTGCTCATCCGCTTCTGCGCAGAATCAGGCCTAGACATGTGAGATAGGGCACGTATCTCACCACCGGATCGACGCGCGGCGGCGGCTCCACGGCCAGCACGCTGCGCGAGGTCAGCTCTTCAAGTCTGGTGGCCACTCCAGATGCCAGTGGCGGATCAGCACGCACCACGATCGGTGAGCTCGGTCCGAAGCCGGCGCGGCCGGGGCGCCGGCTGAGCCCCAGCACTGGCCTGAGCGCCTCGAATGTTGATCGGGCCAGGTCCCCGTCCATCTGGGCGTTGAAGGCGTGCCACACCCGCGGCACGTGCTGGTCGATAAGCACGACCTCGGCAGGGGCGCTCGTCAGGTCGACGAACATGCAGGAGTCCCTGGTCAGAGCCCGTGCCACGCACAGCGACTTGAGGTCGACTGCCGCCGGCTCGAGGCCCGCCAGCCTGACAGCTTCTGCGATCGCCGCGACCTGTGCGCGATCCCACACCGCCGCGAAAACGGCACGCTCGTCGGGCCCCGCGCCGGGCACCTCGAGGTGGCGATGGGCCATCTTGTTGGTCCCCAGGTCGAGCTGGTTCTTCACGGCTGAATCGATATCGGCATCGGTCGCGCTCCGGGGAAAGCTCATCACCCGAAAGCTGGCAACGGCGTCGCCGGCTGCGATCAGGGCCCTCGAGGTCGTTATCTCAGAGCGAGCGACCAGCTGCCGGAGCGCCTGGCCCACCGCAGCTGGGTCCAGCACTCGGCTGCCCTGCATCGAGCCCACCGGGGCCCCCGCCTCGCCGCATCGCATCGGACCACCCGGCAGCCCCTCCACGACGCGGAACGTCTCAGACGACATGTCGACTGCGAGTCGGAGGGCAGACACGATTAAGGAGAGTAGTACGACCAGCCCTGCACGGAGACTCCGGTACCTCCAACGACCGAGGCAGGCCCCACCTCCACACGCGCCCACAAGCGTGGGTTCGCGTAGCAGGTCGTCGAGTTTGCGCCCGTGCTGATGCAGGCGCGAAGGTCGATCACTCGCGTGCTGCCTAGGGCGACGAAGAAGAGACCGGCGCTGGACGATCCGAAGTACATGCAGGGCCCGGGCCCGCAACCGTCTGATGCACCGCCGACAACAGGCGAGCTACGAATCTGACCACCGGGGCCGAAACGGGCCGCCTTGAACATCTGCAGCCCGCTCAGCGGTATCTCGACGTCATACACGTAGCCGTCGGCCGCGCCAAAGTACCAATCGCCGTTCACGTCCGGGGCCGGCCTCGACACGATTGCAGGGCTACCGTCGGCCGTCCCGTCGTAGGAGTGCAGGATCGTCAGGCCGGTGTCGAGCAGGTACAGGACGCCGTTGGTGCTGCCGACGGCGATCAGGTCTTGACCCGGGCAGTGACACCAGGAGGGCGACGCCGTGACGCCACCAGGGAGCCCGGTCGCGCCGAGCAGCGACACCCCGTATGCCGGACCCTTGCCTTCCGAGATTCGTACCAGGGCCATCCTGCCTGAGGTGCCGGCGATCGCCATGGTGATGCTTCCGCCCTGGGCCAGAGACGCCGCGCTCGTGGCGTAGCCGGCCAGGCTGCCGCCTCCAGGCTGATGGTCAGGCCACCGTCCTTGTCAACGGCCTCGGTGTAGCGCCAGTGAGCCAGGGCGCTGGCAGTTCCATCGCTTTGCAAGACGAAGATCTCGTCACTCACGCTGCTCGTATTGCCCTTGACGTTGACCACGCCCGGGAAAACCAGCGGAGCTCCGATCACGTCTCCAGAGAGTGGGGCCGACGCCCTCGGCCCGCAGGTGTGATCCGACGCGCCGTCGAAGACGTACAGGGTGGCACCGGCGCCCGATCCGCCGAAGAAAACGTAATCCGGAAAGTTGCGAACGCCCGTGGGGCTGACTTCGAGGGCCGGCGGAGTCGTGACTGCTGATGAGGCAGGCATGCTGCAGTGAAACGAAGGGTTGCCTGCGCTGTAGTGCATGGAGACCACGCAGTGCCCGCCGCAACCAGATCCGGCCATCGTCTCAGGCACCATGAGCTCTGGCAGGCCGTCGTCGTCCACCATCGGCAGCAGCGAGGCGGTCATCGTGCCGCCCAGCGCAACCGACCAGCGCGCTGACGTCTGGCCAAACGCGTAGGCATTCAACCGTCCGCTGGAGGTCGCGGCGATGTATTCGTCGCGTCCGGCGGTCGTGTTGTGGATCCCGTCGATGGTGACCGAGGAGGTCGCCAGCGAAGCTGCCTGGTCAGGAACGATAGCCGTGCACGTTTCGGACACCGCCGCAGAGCTCCCGTTGAGCGTCAGGAACCAGGGACCGCGTGCATCCTGAGCGCAGACGTGAGGCACGCTGCCGGTCTGGAGCTGGTGGATCCCGAGCTCCACGGCCGAAGTCACCGTGGCCTCACGTTCCACGCGGGTCGAATGCGTACGTGACACCAGGAACGAGTTCGTGAGCTCGGTCATCAAGCCGCCGACAAGAATCGACATGAAGGCGACGATGATGAGCACCGAGCTCAGAACGCTGCCACGCTGTCCACGGTGTCGGTTCGCGGCACGGTTCTTTCTTGCTGTCATGGCGATGTGATCCGCGGATAGAACAGCAGCGTTTGGGATTGGCTGTACGAGGTGTTGTAGAACGCGATCGTCACCGTCATCGCGATCACGACGACTGGGCGTGCACCGGTCGTGTCCACGTACCAGGAAAACGACGTGACGTTGCCCGCTGCGATTTGACTGGAAGGCCCGATCGCCCGCGTGACGGACTGGGTGGCCGGCATCCAGGAGTAGGTGACCGTGAAGCTTGCTGCCTGGCCGCTCGTCTGGTTGGTCATGCGAAACCCGCTCAGGACCATCGGCTGCGTCGTGCAAGGATTGGCCGCGGTGCCGCAGCCCGATGGCGCCGGCGGATGGCTCAGAGCAAAGTCGTCGTACGCAAACAGCTCGAAGTTCCGGATCTGCCCGCTGGTCTCGACGCGGCCTGTTGCCGCGTTGGTGCCGATCATGGTGGTGAGGACAACCGATGTGAGGGCGCCCATGACGAGCAGCCCGATCGCTGACGCGACCATCAGCTCGATCAGGGTGTAGCCGGCCTGATGCCGCAAGCGATCCTCGCGGCTGCGGCCGCTCATCGGTTCACCTTGTAAACCGAAACGGGCGTGCCGATGGCGTCGAGGGCCGGATACGTGATCACTTGAACCGTCCATACCTGCACGCCGGGCTGGGAGTCGTTCTCAGTGACGTCGGCCCTCAGGCTCGAGGCGGGTGGGCAGGTGCCGCC
>WNFL01006757.1_pt1 | contig 21558 bp, 21 predicted proteins | sample 5400361 | NCBI WGS metagenome assembly WNFL01 (sample SAMN13153351, study PRJNA577476) | soil metagenome | isolation source: 40 cm soil on Douglas fir-dominated hillslope | place: USA:California | collected 2013-09-17
ACTTCAACGAGGCGCGCGGCCACATTCAGCAGCTGGTCAGAAAGAATCCCACGATCCGCAATCAGGTCGATCAGAAGGATGTCGACCTGCAGGGGATTTTCGATGGCATCGACACGAGCAGCCTCGCAATGGTGAAGGACGCCATCGAGAAGAAGGACAACACGGTGTTCGAACGTAACTACCGGACGATGATCGAAAGCTGCTACGCCTGTCACAAGAGCATCGGCCGCCCGTACATCCGACCGCAGATTCCGACGGCGCAGGTGCAGCAGATGGTCAACATGGATCCGGCCGCGACCTGGCCCCAGTAGGAGCCTGGCGGGCAGGGCTTCGTCGCGTACGGTCTATACATAGCTATATTCATATATACTGCTCGCATGGCCCTGGCCGAACCGCTCGTCCCACGGCTCGTCGCCTGCCTGCGGACGTACGACCGCCGCACCTTCTTTTCTGATCTCACGGCCGGCATCACGGTCGGCCTCGTCGCGCTGCCGCTGGCCATGGCGTTCGCCATCGCCTCCGGGCTCTCGCCCCAGGCGGGCATCTACTGCGCCGTCGTGACCGGGTTCATCGTGTCGGCGCTGGGCGGCTCGCGCGTGCAGATTGCCGGGCCCACCGGGGCGTTCGTCGTCGTCGTCGCCGGCATCGTCGCGAAGTACGGCGTGGACGGGCTCTTCATGTGCACCCTGATGGCCGGCGTCATGCTCGTCGTCATGGGCTTCACCGGGATGGGATCGGCAGTTCGCTTCATTCCACGCCCGGTCGTCGTCGGATTCACCAACGGGATCGCCGTGCTCATCGCCAGCACGCAGCTGCGTGATTTCTTCGGCATTGATCTGAAAGACGTGCCCGGCGAGTTCGGGCCGCGCATCGTGGCGCTGGCGTCGCACGCGGGCACGTTCTCACTGCAGGCGACGCTGGTGGCTGTCGTGACGCTTGCGATCATCGTCGGTGTCATGCGCTGGCTGCCTCGGGTCCCGGGATCGATTCTGGCGCTGGGCGCCGTGACCATAGGCGCCCGCGTGCTCGGCCTTCATGTCGAGACAATCGCGTCGCGGTTCGGCGGCATTCCGAGCGGCCTGCCGCACGTGGCCATTCCGGCGTTTCACATCTCGCTCGTTCCCACGCTGCTGTCGCCGGCCATTACAGTCGCCCTGCTCGGTGCGATCGAGTCGCTGATGTCGGCCATGGTGGCCGACAAGATGAGCGGCGACCGGCACGACTCGAACATGGAGCTCGTTGCGCAGGGTATCGCCAATCTGATCTCTCCGTTCGTCGGCGGCCTGCCGGCCACGGGGGCGATCGCACGGACGGCCACGAACATCCGTTCGGGCGCGCGAACACCAGTGGCGGGGATCGTCCACTCCTTGACGCTTCTGGTGATTCTGCTGGTCGCCGCACCGCTTGCCGGCGCTATTCCGATGGCCGTCCTCGCCGCGATTCTGATGATCGTGTCCTACAACATGGGCGAGTGGGACGAGATTCCGGAGCTGCTGCGCCTCACGAAAGCCGACATCGCCGTCTGACTCGCGACGTTCGCGCTGACGGTGTTCGCGGATCTCACTGTCGCGGTCGAAGTCGGCATGATCCTGGCGGCGCTGCTTTTCATCCGCCGGGTCGCGGACACGACCACGATCGCCGCCGTCACGCCCGAGTACATCAACGAGAGCCTGCACCACAGCCTGCACCGGCTGTCGATTCCGCCGTATGTCCGGATCTTCCGCATCCACGGGCCGTTTCTGTTCGGCGCCACCGACAAGCTGAAGATCGTCAGCGACAGCGTGGAGACGCTGCCGGAGATCGTGGTGCTGCGCCTGCGCAACATGAACGCGCTCGACGGCACCGGGCTCCGCGCGTTCGAGGATCTCGCCGATGTGCTGCACGAGTCCGGCCGCGAGCTGGTGTTGTGCGGCGCGCGCCGCCAGCCGGCGCATCTGATGGAGCGAGCCGTCTGCGAGAACGTCGGGGAAGCGATGACCCGCGCAGAGCAGATACATCGCGAGCGGCCGAGCACCGCGAGCGCGGATCGGCAGGAGGTCAACGCATGAGCGCACCATCAGACGAACTCCAGACGTTGAAAGCCGAGTTCTTCCGGGCGCTCGCACATCCCGCCCGCATACGGCTCCTGGAGGTGTTGTCCGATCGGGGCGAGCAGAGCGTGCAGGAGCTGCAGGGGCGACTCGATCTCGATCAGCCGATCGTCTCCCAGCAGCTCGCGAAGCTTCGCGCGAGCGGCATCGTCGTCGCCCGGAAGGAGGGCACGACCGTGCAGTACGCGCTCGCCAATCCGCGAATTGCCGACCTTCTGGCAGTGGCGAAGACGATTCTCAGCCACCGGCTGACGAATCACCGAACGCTGCTGCACGAACTTCGACGCGAAAGTTAGTCCGGGGAACGAAATACGGCTGCAGCCGGCCCTGCGGTTCAGGCAGCGCCCTTCTTCTCCGCCGGAGGCTCGACGCGCTCGACCTCGATCGTGCATTCCTTCACAGCGGCCGCAATGGCCGCGACGGCGGCGAGCACCGGTGCCAGCACCGCGCCGATGACACCGACGGTCAGCGGGAACTCCACCACCGTGTTGCCCTCATGCTTGATGATCACGCGGCGAACGTTGCCCTCGTGGACGAGCCGCTTCACCGCGTCTACGAGTTGCTCGCCGGCAACCTTGAATGACTCTGTAAATGTCTTCTCCGCCATAAACAGCCTCCGCTCATTTTGAAGGTCGGCCCTACGTGCCGGGGACCATTTCCGGCGAGCCGAACGCCGTCATCATGATAATCGTGTTCTCGCGTTACGACAGTGATGGCGTCAGGAAGAGTCCTATCGCCACCACCAGCAGGGCGGAGAGAATCCAGCCGATGGCGCACACCATGACCGCGCGCGACGTGCTTTCGTAGTCGAGCGCCTGCCTGACGGCGACGACCATGGCGACCAGCATCCATCCGATGGCCAGCGCAAACACGGGGCGCGCAAGTTCGGGGACGACTCCGAGCACGCAGAGGCACCCTGGCGCCGTCGAAAAACCGATCGTTCGCAGCAGTTCAGAGACGTCGACGCGCGTGTCCTTCGTCGGCATAAGGCGTCCGCCGATCTCGAACACCAGAAGCGCCCAGGCCGCCCAGGTCACGAGCGCGATGGCAGACCAGAGCAAAGCGCTCGCAAGGACCGGTGCGCCTTCCCGCGCCGTCAATCCATGAGCGCCGATGCCAATCGCCAGACTCGACGCGATCACCACCAGCGCGGCTTGTGCGGTTGCGCCGCGATCCGCTTCAACCTCTTCGTAGATCGCGACGTCGAGCGCGGCCGCTCCAAACAGACGATAGGGGAAGCTTGTCATCGCGGACCCTCCGTGCCTGTCACAGGTCGACTCCTACTCGTGCGTACGCGTCCTCGGACGTCCTTCGAAGAAACTTCTCGTCCTCGAGCGTGGCAAGCACGACGTCACAGGTCGCTTCGTCGAGACCCCATAGCCGTTGCACCTGAGGTTTGGTGAGGTGCAAGCCCGGCATTTCGCTGTACTCAGCGTGAATCAACTCACACCAGAAATCAACGGACGGAGCCTGTGTTGGGGACATACCTGCCGAAAAGCAATACGCGTTCCTGCGCGAGGCGAAGCTCAACGGCAGCGCGGACCCACGCGACACCGCCTCATCGCTGCGCGCCGGCGACGTGTGTGTTGTGGATCACCACCCAGGCCATCCCACTGTTGATCGCGACCATCGTCCACATCGCCGCCTTCGGATGGTCGCGGCGGAGGCGCTCGACAGCAAAGAGGGTCGCAGCGCCAGTCGCCACCTTGAATGCGGTCATGCCGATCGGGTTTACCGCCATCGGCGCCGCGAGGGGATTCTCTTCGACGGCGCCGCGGTGAACCGCGAACCACGTGAGGTATCCATCGGTGGCGGTCAGGCTGGCGAAGCTCGAGTAGAGCGGCATCATCATGGCAGGCGATGTCAGAGGCTTAACCGTGACCGACATCGTGAAGATCGGCGCCGTCTGATAGTCCCTTTCAAGCGACTGCGCCGCCGCCGGAGCTGCGGCGAGCAGCAACGCGAGCACGATGCTGACACGAGTCATCGACTGTCCTCCCTTTCCGCGCTTTCGCGGTAAGTAGTGCGCAACAGTCGATCCATCAGCTCGTTGCGGGGATGTAAGTCGCTCGTGACAGGACCGTAAGACACATCCGTGCGCTGACGCCTCCGCGCGAAGGACACATCGCGGCGCCCGGAAAATTTTCGTCGAATCTACTTATGGGCGGCGATTTCTGTCACGACGTTCCACACGTACTGTACGAAAGGATCGAGCGACGATTCGGCGAGCCGTTCGACGTCGCCGTGGGCCGGATAGTTGATCGCATCCGGTTCTGTCGACGCCGGCCCGATTCCGTAAGACTGGATACCTTTCGCGCGGAGCTGCGCCTGGTCGCTTGCGCCCGTGGACATCGACGGCAGTACCGCGGCTCCCGGATAGATCGTCCGTGCCACTCGTTCCATGACGCGGTACATCTCGGTATCAATCCGCGATGCAGGTGATGGCGGGCGAGCCTGTGGGATCGGCACGATCTTCACAGCCGGATCGGCAATCACTTTCCCCATCTCCGCGTAAAACCTGTCGATGTCTTCGCCCGGCAGCGCGCGAATGTCCAGCGTGGCTTCCGCCTCAGACGGAATGACGTTGGCGCCGACGCCCGCTTTGAGCAGCGTCGGCACCACCGACGTCCGGAGCATGGAGTATTCGCCGGGCGAATGTTCGCGCAGGTATTTCTGCGCGCCGGCGGCGGATTTTGGATCAAGCAGTGCCCTGTAGGTGGCCGCGCGCTCGGGTGAACTGATGCCCGCGAGCTTCTCGAAATAGGCGCGCGTCGTATCGTTCAGCCGCATGGGCGTTTCCCACCGGCCGACTTTATCGACGGCGGCGCCCAGATGGACGAGCGCGTTGTCGAGGCGTGGCACCGACCCGTGACCGGCGGTGCCTGTCGCCACGAGCCGGACTCGCGCGGGCAGCTTTTCGGCGGTGCCGATGTTGACGCGCGTCACGCGGCCGCCGTCGATGGAGGCGCCGCCCCCTTCCGTCATGGCGAATTCCGCGTCGATCTCCGCGAAGTGCTCGCGGACCACGAAGTTGATGCCGACGCCGGTGAGATCGGCCTCCTCTCCTGATTCGGCGAGGAAGATGACGTCGCGATCGAGCTGAACACCGAGCCGCTTCAGCATCAGCATCGTGATGAGGTTCGCGGCCAGCACGGGCTTGTCGTCCTTGCTGCCTCGTCCCCAGATGTAGCCATCCTTGCTGACGGCGCCGAACGGATCGACGGGCCACTTCTCGCGCTGCACGCCGACGACGTCGGTGTGAGCCAGGATCAGCAGCGGTCGCTTCGATCCGTTTCCCTTGATCCGTGCGACGAGGTTCGCGCGCTTCGGATCGAGCGCGACCGTCTTCGTCGCGATGCCTTCCGCCTCCAGGACTTTCTTCAGGTACTCGACGGCCAGCGTCTCGCGGCCGGCTGTCGTGTCGATTTGAACGAGGGCGCGGTACCGCTCGAGGATTTCCGGTCGAAGCTTGTCCCAATCGACGGCAGTTCGCGACGCGGGCGTCTGGGCCCGCAACGAGCAGGCCGCGGCAAGGACGATGGCGAGAGAGAGAAAGCGTTTCATGCGCGACTCCACTAATCAGACTCGGGACGCTCGATGTGATCGACAACCACGACTTCCACCGTCACCTTCCGGCGTTCGAGCTTCAATCCGAGTTGTTCCTGAACGGCGGTGAAGATCGTAGGAAGATTGTCAGCCGGCGCAAGTTCATTCGACCATCGCAGCTCGAGGTCGAATGTTCCGGTCATCTGCGTGTTGTCGTCGACGGGACCGCCGACCTCGGCGATGAGCATTTGGAGAAGATTCCAGATCGGCGCGCCGGTTGCCTTGAGCGAGCCCGTCGTGATTCCACCTTCCCTGCACTTCGGCGTCGAAGCAAAGTTCGCTTCGCAGTTGAACGCCGACGGATGCAAGTTGGGCCCAAGCGTGTCCGTCTTCAGCCGCACGAGCGAGAATCCGTCAACCTGCCGCGTCTCGCGATGAAACGCAAACTTGAAGCGATCCTTCAGCAGCGCCTGGAGCATCGTGAACGTCTGTTCGCGCGCCGACGCCGCGGCAGGCTTCGCGACGACGTCCCAATAGATGGTGCGGGTCCAGTCGGGCGCGCCGACGAGCTGGTAGGGCTGGAGCTTGTAGCCGATGGTGATGAACTGCCGCGCCGGCAGGTGCGCGGTGATGCCGCCGCCGGGCATCAGGCGCATCGTGCCGCCAGTCGACGCCGTCTTGCTTTCCTTAATCGATGCGGCGTCGAACTCGACCTGCGCGGGCAGTGTCGACGGGAGCAGGATGAGGATCGCGACGAGCCATGGCGCCCGGACCAATCGCATCACGCGTCATGCTAGCACTCGCGGTCGCAGGTAGACTGACCCTACCAGTAATCAGTTCACCGTAATCGTCCGGATATTCATGCCGCCGGTGTCGAACAGAATCGTGATCTGCTGGACGCCGGCGCCAATCGTGACCGGCACCGACACGGTTGTCCAGTTCTGCCATCCGCCAGTATTTGGAATCGAGACAGTTTTCCAGACGTTGCTCGCAGTGTTGAAGCCGACATGCATCGTCGCGCCGCTAATCGACGCGACTCGGAGTTGGACCGTGTGGTTCCCCCCTGACGTGACGTTCACGGTGTAGTTCAACCACTCGCCCGCGTCCGTCCAGCCGACATCGTAGCCACCTTCGGACGACGCCTCGAGGTCGACGTCGGTGTTGCGATACTGGCCGCCTGAATTTCCGCCACTCGAGTCGTGATATGCGATGCCCTCGCCGCCGTTGTCGAAGTTCGCGGCCTGGACCGTTCCCGGGATCGGAACGGCCGAACCCGAGAACGGCGACAGCCCGCCGCCACCGCTACCACCGCTACCACCGCTACCACCGCCAGACGACGACACTCCGACGCTGCGGAGGTTCATGCCGCCCGTGTCGAACAGGATCGTCAACTGCTGAGTGCCGGCGCCGAGCGTCGCGCTGAACGAGACGGTCGTCCAGTTCTGCCAGCCGCCAGTGTTCGGAATCGACACGACGTTCCACACGTTGCTCGCATTGTTGAACCCGACATGCATTGAGGCGCCGCCTGGCGATGCGACGCGCAGGTTCACCGTGTAGGTGCCCGCGCTGGCGACGTTCACGGTGTAGTTCAACCACTCGCCTGGCGCCGTCCAGCCGACGTCGTAGCCGCCTTCCGACGCGGCTTCGATGTCGACGTCGGCGTTGCGGAACTGACCGCCGGAATTCCCCGCTGTCGTGTCGTGATAGGAAACGCCTTCGCCACCGTTGTCGAAGTTGGCAGCGCCGATCTGTCGGGGAACCGCCGCGGGCGTTCCGGCAAACGATGGCAGGCCTCCGCTTCTCACCAGACCCGCGACCGTCACGACGACGTTTCCGGTGGTTGCGCCGGCGGGCACGGGCACGACGATGCTCGTGGCCGACCAGGCCGTCGGCGTCGCTGGCACGCCGTTGAAGCTCACCGTGCTGAGACCCAGCAGGCTCAAGAGATTTGCGCCTGTCATGGTGACAGCGGTGCCGATCGATCCACTGGCCGGCGACAGGCTGGAAAGGCTTGGCCCCAACGGGAGCGGGACCAGCACCGCCACCTCCGCGGAATACGGACTGACGGACCCCGTCGTGTCGTACGCCTGCAGCGCGAAGTAGTACGTCAGTCCACCGGTGACGGAAAAACTGTAGCCCGTGACATTACCCACATCGATCGTCGTTGTGTACACGTGGCTCATGATGCCGTACGAGATTTGATACCCGGCAATATCCGGCTCGGGGTTCGCGTTCCATGAGGCCGTCACCCGATGAAAATACACGGTCTGGTGTAAACAGTACAGGCTCGACCGTAGCGTCGAGGCAGTTTCCGGAACGCGCACGCAGAGTCCGTCATCTGAAATCACTCGATTTGTTGGTCAGTTAAGTGTGTAGTGGATAGAGCGCTCGGGCTCCGGCCGTGCCCGAGCAAACTGCGGGCCGTTCTGTGCGGCTTACTCGCTGCCTGTCGAAGGATGTCGGAGTCGCGTCTGAATACGGCTCAGCACGCCGACAGCGAGGCTGGCGAGCAGCACGGTCTTCGCTCGCTCATAGGGGTTTTTCCTATTGCTCGTTGCAGCCGACCGCCTGTCACAACCCGGACGGCTCGCCCGTCTGGTGATGGTAGAGAATGAGAGTGTGAGCCAGGCCGAAGCCCCCGTCAGCACGTTCGAGACGTTCCGCGGCCGGCTGTTCGGCCTCGCCTACCGCATGCTCGGCTCGCGCGCCGACGCCGAAGATATCGTCCAGGAAGCCTACGTCCGCTGGCACGAGGTCGCGCATGACAGGATCGAGAAGCCCGAGGCGTGGCTCGTCACGACGGCGACGCGGCTGGCAATCGACAGGCTGCGGCGGCTCAGGACGGAACGCGAAGCCTACGTCGGCCCGTGGCTGCCGGAACCCATCGTGACCGACGCGCAGCCCGATCGCCACCTCGAGCTGGCCGATGATCTGTCCATCGCGTTCATGACGATTCTGGAACGGCTCGCGCCCGAGGAGCGCGCCGCTTTTCTGCTCCACGACGTCTTCGACGTCGGCTACGGCGAGATCGCGACCGTCATCGACAAAAGCGAGGCGGCATGCCGTCAGGTTGTACACCGCGCGCGTGAGCGTGTGCGCGGCGACCGGAAACGGTTCGACGTGACAGAATCGGCGAAAGCAAGCCTGCTTCTGAAATTCACCGCGGCGATCGAGGCGCGCGACGAGCAGGCGCTGCTGGCGCTCTTCGCGCCGGATGCGACGTGGACCGCCGACGGCGGCGGCAAGGCCGCGGCGGCCCGCGCGCCCATCGAAGGCGCCGCTCGGATCGCTCGGCTGGTGATCGGCCTGCGCGAGAAGCTCTGGGCCGTGGACCGGACGGTCGAGGTCGCGACGATCAACGGCGAGACCGGCCTGGCCATCCGCGACGGCAATCGCCTGACGGCCACGCTGTCGATCGCGACCGACGGCGAGCAGATCGTGGCCGTCTACGCCGTGGTGAATCCAGACAAGCTCCAGCAGCACCGCCTGCCCCTGTCACACCGGCGTTCCACGTTCGTCTTCGCTGTAGACAACAGAGGAGACGAAACATGACGCCACGAATCGACATCACGAAATATCTGAACTCAGGCCTGGGACGCGCGATGTTCGGCCTCTCGACCGAGGCCTCGGCCAGAATCGAGCCGCGCCTGTTCGAGCTGGTCAAGATCCGCGCATCGCAGATCAACGGCTGCGCGTACTGCCTCGATATGCATACGAAGGATGCGCGGCAGGCCGGCGAGACCGAGCAGCGGATCTACGCGCTTAATACCTGGCGCGAAACACCGTTCTATACCGACCGCGAACGTGCAGCGCTCGAATGGACCGAGAGCCTCACGCGGATCAGCGAATCTCACGTACCTGACGATCTCTTCGAACGTGTCTCCGCGCAGTTCGACGAAGCCGAGCTCGTCGCGCTCACGTTCGGCGTGATCGTGATCAACAGCTGGAACAGGTTGTCGATCTCGTTCCGCCCGCCAGTCGGCAGCTATCAGCCGGCGACTGCTGCGGCCGCGTCCGTCTGACGATCGGCTCCGCTCTGGTCGTGCAGGCTACCTGCGAAAGACGATGACATCGCCGAGCCAGAAGTTGAGGAGGCCGGACGAGACGATGGCCACGATATTGGCGGCGACGGGATCCACGCGTGCGCCCGAGACGAGAACCACCATGACGCTGAGGTTGGCGGCGAGCGACAGGATGCCGTTCGTCAAGGCGAAGCGCGCAAACGTCTCGATCGCGCGGCCATCGCGATCTTTCCAGGTCCAGCGCCGATGACACATGAAGTTGTGGACGACCGCGAGCGCCACAGCCACTGGCGTCGCCACCAGGTAGTGCACTGCCGCGACGGCGGTGAGAAACCAGAACGACGTCAGCTGCACCGCGACGCCGAGCGCGCCCACGGCGTTGAAGATGGCGAATCGCGCCCAGCGGTTCATCACGCCGCTCTCCGGCGCGGCAGCGGCTCGGCGAGATAGAGCGTCCGGGTATGAGTGGCCACGGCGACGAGCAGGGTGACCAACAGGCCGCAACTGGCGATCACGCCGCCGACGTCGAAGAGGAGATACTGCCGTCCGAAGAGCTCCGCCGTCGGATGCACGAGCAGCACGAAGTTGCCGATTGCCAGCAGGATGCGCAGTTCGGTCGGGCCCACCCCGAAGTAGCTCATCGTGAAAGTGCCAATCGTGTACGTCGCCAGAAACGTCTCGACGAGCAGCAGCAGGTACGCGACGAGCAGCGCCAGGGCAACGATCGAACTCATGTAGCCAGACAGCCCGACGCCTCCGAGCAGAAAGACGGCGCCCGCGGCGTCGACGACGTGATCGACGTAGAAACCGTAGCGGGGCCGCTGGTGCTGGCGTAGCCGCGCGAGCGTGCCGTCGAGGCTGTCGCCGAACCAGTTGATCGCCAGGCAGACAACCGCCAGCAGCAGACCGGACCTGGTGGTGCGCGCCAGCCAGTATGAAAGCCCGGCCATCAGCATGGCGACCAGCGCGACCACGGTCAGATGATCGGAGTTCACACAGCCCGGCAGGCGCGCCGCCAACCACAACAACGTGCGCTTCTCGAGTGGACCGAGAACGCTCGTCAGCGACCTGGTGGCCTCACGGAACTCAGCCATCACGCCCCCTCCTGTCGATGAATGCGAATCCCGGCGGCGAATCAGCTCAACGGACCGTTGAGCCGCCCTTGAGCTGTCCGTCGGGCCGAATTCGCATTGCTGATTGAGCTGCTGAAGGAGGCACAATGCGATTCGCGCCCGTTATGGCTGTGATGCTTCTGGGATCGGCGGAAGGTCTTGCCGCCGCTCATCTATATCCGGCGACCGTCGTTGCCTGGGACACCTACGTGTCCGCGACGGAAAGACGAATCGCGCACGAACTGAAGTCGACGCGCGGCTTTCTGGCGCTGGATTTCGCGCCGGAGGCAGCCGCGGCTCGACGCGCCGTTCTCGCCGGCGACGTCGTCGTCGAGCCCATGGAAGCGACCGGCCTGCGCGGCGAAGAGATCGGGGTGCCGTCGGCGATGGTGCATCACTGGCGCGGCGCCATCCTCATTCCCGGCATCACAGTGGCCCGGCTGGTCGCGCAGCTCCAGAACGGCGCGCCGCCGACGAAGCAGGAGGACGTGCTGGCCTCGTCTGTCCTCGAGCGCCGGCCCGACTGGATGCGCGTGTCGTTGAAGCTGCAACGCCGGAAGATCGTCACCCTCGTCTACAACACCGAACATGTGGTGGTCTTTGCGCGGACGGGCGACAGGCGCGCGACGAGCGCGAGCACGGCCACCAGGATCGCCGAAGTCTCCGACGCGAATACGCCGCAGGAACACGAGCTGCCTGTGGGCGACGACCGTGGGTTTCTCTGGCGCCTCAATGCGTACTGGCGCTACGAGCAGGTGGCGGGCGGCGTCATCGCCGAGTGTGAATCGATCACTCTGAGCCGCGACATACCGGCTGTCGTGAAATTCGTCGTCAGCCCGCTCATCGAACGCGCGGCGCGAGAGTCGATGACGAGGACGCTGGTGGCGCTGCGGACGCGCTTTCTGTAGACACGCCGCCCTTTCAGAACATCGGCAATCGCGGGAGCGGCGCCAGCGCGATTCGCTCTTCGCGGTCCGGATCGTTCACAAGCGCCCACTCGTTGTTGATGTGCATCGCCGATCGCGCGGCGGTCGTGTACGCCGGCCACTTCGGGATGCCGGCATGGCCCGGATTACCCGTCCGTGCAAACGCGATCCAGGCGCCGCTGACCCTGTCGGCGAGCGGCTGCAGTTCGGGACCCGTGCCCACCATCTCCGGCAGCTGCCAATGGTTCCGCATTGCGAACGGGATCTCGATGCAGTGCGGCGACAGCCGGCGGCCGCCTTCGACCGGAGTTCGCCATCGAATCTGGTACAGAAACGCCGGCGCGCGTCCTTTCGCCGCCTTGCGGTCGGCCTGAATGTGCGCATTGCTCGGAAACGCGGAGATGGTGAAGTAAATTTCGCTCGGCGTCGCGTTCGGCCGGCTTCTTCTGAACAGATCGAAGATTCGACTGCCGTCGCTGCCGAGCCGCTCTTGCAGCCGCGACCGCACCGCGGCTTCATCAAGCGACAGCAGTTCTGGCGGCGCAAAGTACGAGCCTTCGGTCTCGGTCGTCCCGATGATCATCGGGACTTCCGCCGAGACGTCCGGCGCGTCCGGATCGAACGGGTCCCGCGGCAGCGCGCGGCCATCCACGACCGGTCCAAGCCGGACGCCGCTCGCCGCGCCGATCGCCGCCAGCAGCTTCGCCACCGGCACCTGCTGCAGCTCCCGGACCTGCGTGGGTTTGAGCCCCAGCTGCGCGGCGATCTTTTCGGTTGTTCGCTGCGCCTCGTCGCGGGACATCTGCTTCAAGGTCGATCCGCTTTGGACGATCGCTTTGTGAAAGAGACCCCTGGCCGAGGGCATCGCGAGCAGCGTGCTGACCTTTCCGCCTCCGCCCGATTGCCCGAAGATCGTGACGTTGCCAGGATCGCCGCCGAAGCGCGCGATGTTGTCGCGCACCCACTCGAGCGCGGCGACGATGTCGAGCATGCCGGCGTTGCCGGAGTCTGCGAACTCTGCGCCGGCGCCGCCCAGGTACAAGTGGCCGACGACGTTCAGGCGATGATTGATGCAGACCACGACGACCTCGCCGCTGCGGGCGAGATTGGCGCCGTCGTAGCCAAGCGAGCCGCCGGAGCCGTACGTATAGCCACCGCCGTGGATCCACATCATCACGGGACGCCGGCGGCGGGCACTGTCGGCGCCGTCGGCATTGTTTCGAGCCACTTCTGCTGAAAACACGTTCAACGCGAGGCAGTCTTCGCCTTGTGGCGCATTGCCTCGCAGCCCCCAGCCGATCGCGCCGGGAGCCGGCGAGTTCTGCGGCGAGGCATGCCCGTTTTGAAAGGCATCACGGATGCCGGTCCACGGCTCCGTCTTGCGCGGCGGCAGGAACCGGTTCGGCCCGGCGGTCGAAGCGGCGTACGGAATCCCGCGATAAATCTGGACGCCGTCGTGCACGACGCCGCGGATTTTTCCGGCTGTCGTCTCAACGACCGGCGCCGGTGGTGACGACCCGGCTGCTGCCACACCAACACGAGTGGTGACGGCAGGCAGCGCGGCAAGAGCAGTCCCCCATAGACCCGTCTTGAGGATCGCGCGCCGGCTCATGGTGTCCATAAGAAGTCCTTCGTTGAATCCGTTCCGCGACGATTCTATGACTCTCCTGGCCGCGCGGCGCCGGCGATCGGGCTTTGACCCCTTTTTGATGGCAGCATGCCGGCCAAGGCCGCATGATCAGTCGCCATTCTCGAGGAGGCCTCATGTCACGCGTGTCTCGGGCCATCAGACCGCTTGCTGTTGCCGCGGTCGTCATCGCCGCCAGCTCCGCCGCTCGTGTCGACGCGGCGCCTGGACGGACACTCGCCGGCGTCGCATGCGAGACGCCCCCGCCCCTGCATTGCAGCGGCGACGGATGTGCCGCCGAGCTCTTACGAAACCAGGGCAACGCAACGGAACCGAGAACGGGACGCAAGTTCTTTCTCGACTACCCGTGCGATTTGAAGGCGAATGAGCCGGTCGTCTTCATCCTCAGCCTTCACGGCGCTGGATCGATCGGGAACTGGCAGCGGCACTATTTCCCCGCGATGGACTACAAGGAGAAGTATCGCCTGGTCGTCGCGACACCAACCGCGGCGGCGTCGAGTTCAATCGCCGCTGGCGCTCCTCCCGTCCGCATGTGGACATCCGCCGCGGACGACGAGTTCCTCCGCGACGTCGTCGAGTACGTATTCGACCAGCTTGGACAACGAAACATCAAGTCGTTCTGGCTCGCCGGACACTCGCAGGGCGGCATGACGTCGAACCGGATCGTGTGCACCGATTTCTTCAAAGGCAGAGTCGACGGCTGGCTCAGCCTGTCGGGGGGACGCATCGGACCGGCTCGGATCGCGCCCGACTTTTTCGGTCCCGGCGGTCCTCCACCAGCCCTGTCGAGCGGCGTTGGACCGCGGCCCGGCGTGGCGGCCGGCGAAAATGAAATTGTCGCGCTGCCGGACGCGTCTCCCTGGGCGCAGAAGTACGAATGCGGTGCGCGCGCGCGTCGCGCCGACATCGTCGACACTGCGAAGGGCTACGTGACCGGCGCGGCGCCGGGACGCGGTGCCAGCTGGGGCCTGGCCGCCCGGCCCGGCACGGCACAGGTGTACGAATACCCGAAATGCAAAGACGGGAAAGTTGTCGCCGACGTCCTGCGAATGGACAAGGGACACACCGAGGGCCTGGAACCGAGAGTCACTGAATCCTTACTCAAGATGATCGTCTCCGCGAAAGGCGGCAAAGCTCGCGCGAGCGGCAACGTGGCCCGCGCCAGCGCCGAGGGATGCGATCGCGAATGCCTTCGCGGGTTCATCACGCAGTATCTGAACGCACTGGTGTCGCATACGCCCGGAACGCTTCCAGTCGCTGCCAGTGCTCGATTCACCGAAGACACGGTCGACATGAAGCTCGGCGACGGTTTATGGAAACAGGCCTCCGGGATTAGACCCTATCGGTTGGACATTCTCGACAATGCGCAAGGCGTCGCGGCGTCTCAGGTCGTCGTCGAAGAGGCCGGCGCGCCGGTCATGCTCATGCTGCGGTTGAAAGTGGCCGACCGGAAGATCACCGAGGTCGAAACACAGGTGACGAGAAGCCAAAAGGAGGGCGCGATCTTCGCCGTCGACGCGCTGCTGTCGCCAAACGCCGCGATGATCGCGCCGGTCGATCCAGCGAAGCGCGGTTCCCGAGCGGACGCGATCAAAACGGCCGAGTTCTATCCGGCGGGCCTCGAAGTGGGCAGCTTCGTCGCCGTTGACGCGCCGTTCGCGCCTGACGCATATCGCTTCGAAAACGGACGGCTGATGGCAGGCAAGGGTTGCGCCTTCCGCCCACCGAGCTGTGAAGATATCAAAGGACAGCAGATCTCAAAGCATCCAGGCATCACCTATCGCGTGGTCGCCGTGGACGAAACGCTCGGCATCACGCTGCTGCGAATGAATTTCGGGCCGGCGGGCAACTACGGACCCGGCAACGGCCTGATGGTCTGGGAGGCGTTCAAGGTATTCGGCGGGCAGATTCACGGCGTCGAAGCGTTCATGAAGATCATGCCGGCCGACGCGCCCTCGGGCTGGGATACCGAGGTCCGGCACCCAGCCCACTGAGGGCTCGCGGTCCGCTAGTTCGCGTTTTCAGGAACAATCCTCGGTTCGAATACGAACAGGTTCGTGTTGTCCGGATCGACTCGCGCGCTCACCCAGTGCGTATTCCGTGCGCCGAACGTTTCGACGCGTGTGAAGTTCCCAAGCACGCCGCCGCCGCTCGTGTGATTGAGCGGCTTGTCCACTTTGAAGTAGTGCGAGTCACCGTGTACGAGCACGACCTGGCCGCTGAACGCCTCCGTCAGCGCGCGAAGCTTGTCGACGTAGGCCGGATAGGCATCCCAGTCATGCGGGTTCGTCAGATGCTGCTCGTTGTTGAAGTTCGGATCCGCCTGCCAGACGATCATGACGCCCTTTGCGTGTAGCTCGGAAATTCGCCGCCTTCCGGGCCATTTCCTCGTTGCGCTGTCGTTGGATCTCGGCGTCGCTGCGCACCGGAACACCGGCACCTGTTTCCGTGTCGTGATACGGGTAGTTGTCATTCGAGCCCTGGACGTTGAGCGCGAGGTAGACGACCGGACCACGCGTCCACCGCTGGTTTTCAGGGTATCCCTCGATTGTCTGGCGCGTGATCTTCAGCGTGTGCTGGCCAAGACTGCGATCCGTCGAGAAGAAGAGCACGCGTTCGAGATTGAGACGCTCTTCAGGATCGGAGAATGGCAGCGTCGGAGTGCCGTACCGTCCCCAGCAGGTGATAGAGCGAGTCGGCGCACGGACCGTCGCCGCCCGCCTTCAGGTCGCCGTCGTGCACGGAAAACTCGACATGCGCTTGGTTGATATCGGCGAGCAGCGCCGGGTACTGCGATTTGCCGAGGGCGTTGTACGGCATGTCGCCGAACAGGCCGATGGTGTAGGACTCCTGCTCGTGCGCCTTTCCGTGAGGGTCCTCGTTCTCCTTCGCCGATCCCGCAAACGCGGCCACCGCGATGATCGCCAGCGTCGCACACACTTTCATCCCTCGCTTCATGGTGAATCCTCCTTCGTGCGCTCGACACTACGCGCGCGCGATTACGACGCTGTGGCGTTCGCATGAAGGCGGAGCAACAGTTTTCGGCGGGAGGTCGTGCTAGGCGGATTCGCTGACGGACGCCGAGGCGGCCGACCGCTCAGCCTTCACCTTCGATGCCACGCCGCGCAGTGCGACGGGCATCCGCACGACGAACGTTGCGCCCATTCGCTCTCCGGCGCTGTGCGCAGTGATGGTGCCGCCGTGCAGTTCGACGAGATGCTTGGCAATCGACAGGCCGAGCCCGAGGCCGAACGCGGATCGCGTGGGCGACCCGTCCTGCTGCCGGAAGCGCTCGAACACGTGTGGAAGGAACTCGAGCGAGATGCCGCGACCGTTGTCCCTGACGGTCAATTCCATCGCGTCGCCGTCGCGCTGAACGCGGATCTCGACGCGCCCGTCCTCGAGACTGAACTTGATCGCGTTGTGCACGAGGTTCCAGAGCACCTGCTGGAGCCGCGTGAAGTCGGCGCGGATCTCGCCGGCGTTCGGATCCACCGATGCGATGAGCGTCACGCCCCTCGCGTCGGCCGCCGGCTGCAGGCTCTGCATCGTCGCCTGCAGCAGGCTGCCCATCTGGACCGGTCCGAGATCGAGGCGCAGATCGCCGGTCATCAGCCGGTTCATGTTCAGGAGGTCCTCGATGAGCTTCGCCTGCACCTGCGCATTGCGGGTGATGACGGCGAGCGCCGAGTGGATCTCGCGGATGGGCTTGCCGCTCTCGAGAATCGACAGCCATCCGAGGATCGCGTTCATCGGCGTCCGCAGTTCGTGACTGAGCGTGGCGAGGAATTCGTCCTTCAGACGGCTCTGGCGCTCGGCCTCGTCCTTCGCGTGCTGCTCCCTCTTCAGCAGTTCCTCACGCTCGAACGCCGCGTTCTTCTCAGCCGTCACATCCCTGCTGATGCCAACCATCCGATCGCCGTCAGGATCCGAAAACGTCTGCCCCCGCTCGGTGATCCACGCCGCGGTGCCATCCGGCCGCACCGCTCTGTACTGCGCCTCGTACACGCCGGTCTCCAGCGCCCGGGCGATCGCATCCTCGACGTGCGCTCGATCGTCGGGATGGACGGTCCTCGCGATGCGCATCTCCCGTCCGAACGAGCCTGACGGGAACGAGAACAGCGTCTCGGGGTTCGTCGACCACTGCACGTGTCCGGACGGCAGATGCCAGTCCCACGCCGAGAGCCGCGCCACCTCGAGCGACATCCTCAGCCGTTCTTCGTTCTCCCGCACGCCCTGGTGAGCACGGTTGAGGGCGGCGGTGCGCTCCTGCACACGCCGCTCGAGATCGCGGTTGGCGGCGCGCAGCGCCTCCTGAGCCGATTCCCTGGCCATGACTTCGCGCTGCAACGCGTCGTTCAATTCCAGGATCACGCGCGTCGCGCGATACAGCTCGACGAACACGCCGATCTTCGATCGGAGGATGTCGGGGTTGATCGGTTTGCTGAGATAGTCGACCGCGCCGACGCCGTACCCCCGCATCAGGTCTTCGTCGTTGACCGAGTGCGCCGTCAGAAACAGGATCGGCACGTGCCGCGAGCGCTTGCGCTGCTTGATCAGCTGCGCGAGGTCGATGCCGCTCATGCCCGGCATCCTGATGTCCAGGACGAGCGCGGCGAAGTCATGACGCACGAGCGCGAGCAGCGCCTCGTCGGCGGAGCTCGCGCGCACGAACGAGCAGTCCAAGCCGTCCAGCATCGCCTCGAGGACGTCGAGATTTCTCGGCTGGTCGTCGACGATGAGGATCTTCGGCTTCTCGCTCGTCATTTCACCTCTCTTCGTAGCGTCCGGCTGTAGCCGGACGTCCGCCTAAAGGCGGACACTACGTATTCGTCATCGGTACAGCCAGACGCGGAGCAGCGAGAGCAGCTGATCCGTGTTCACCGGCTTCGCGATGTAGTCCGAGGCGCCGGCCTGCAGGCACTTCTCCCGGTCGCCCTTCATCGCCTTCGCCGTCAGCGCCAGGATCGGCAGCAGCCTGAATTCAGGATTCCTGCGAATCTCGCGCATGGTCTCGTAGCCGTCCATTTCCGGCATCATGATGTCCATCAGCAGGACGCTCAGATCGGGTGTCGACTGAATCATCTCGATGGCCTGGCGCCCGTTCGTGGCGCTCATGATTTCCATGTCCTGGTTTTCGAGCACCGTTGTGAGCGCGAAGNNCGCGTCGTCGTCCACGACGAGCACCTTGCGGCCCTTCAGGACGTCGTTCGACCCGTGCAGCCGCTCGAGCATGCCGCGCTTGCTCTCGGGCAGGTCCGCGACGACGCGGTGCAGAAAGAGCGCCGTTTCGTCGAACAGGCGCTCGGGCGACTGCACGTCCTTCAGCACAACGCTCTTCGCGACCAGCTTCAGCCGCGCCTCCTCCTCGTTCGAGAGCTCTTTGCCCGTAAAGACGACGACTGGAATATCGCGCAGCGCGGCGTCCAACTGAAGGCGCTCGAGCATCTCGAGGCCGCTCATGTCGGGCAACCGGAGATCGACAACGCAGCAGTCGACGTGACCATCGGACAGCCACTCGAGCGCTTCGGCGCCCGTGCCGACGGCCACGACTTCGATGTCGTCATGGTTCAGCAGCTCGACGATGCTCTCGCGCTCGATGTCGTTGTCTTCGACCACCAGCAGCCGCTTCCTGTGCGGCTGCACGAACGACTTGATCCTCTCGAACGCCAGCTCGAGGTCCTCCGTCGTGGCCGGCTTCACCAGGTAGGAGAACGCCCCGTGTGACAGGCCGTGCTGCCGTTCTTCCTCGACCGACAGCATCTGCACCGGGATGTGCCGTGTCGCGGGATCGAGCTTGAGGTTGTTGAGCACGGTCCACCCGAGCATGTCTGGCAGGAACACGTCCAGTGTGATCGCAGTGGGGACGAACTGCTTCGCCAGCGAGATTCCCGCGGCGCCCCGGTTCGCGACGATCCCTTTGAAGCCTTTGTCGCGCGCCAGCCGAAGCAGCACCCGCGAATAGTGCGGGTCGTCGTCGATGATGAGCAGGGCATTGTCGCCTTCAGCGACGTTCTCGCGATCGTCGGCGATCACCTCTTCCACCTTCGCCACGGCAAGCACCGGCAGCGCCGCTGTCGACGGCCGAGCCTCGGCGTATGACGAACCCATGGCAGGCGCCGTCACCGCTCGCGCGGGTCCGGTGTAGGCGATCGGCAGATACAGCGTGAACGTGCTGCCCTGTAAGGGCACGCTGACCAGCCTGATCTCGCCGCCGAGCAGGGTCGCCAACTCGCGGCTGATCGCGAGGCCGAGACCCGTGCCGCCGTACTTGCGGCTCGTTCCCGCGTCGGCCTGCTGGAAGGCTTCGAAGATCAACCGCTGCTTCTCCGGAGCGATGCCGATTCCGGTGTCCGTCACTTCGATGGCCACCGCGTTCTGCACGAATCGCAGAATCGGATGATCCGGAGACCATCCGCGGGTGACCGACTGCACGCGCATCGTTACATGGCCCTGTGAGGTGAACTTGAAGGCATTCGACAGCAGGTTCTTCAGAATCTGCTGCAGGCGCTTTGGATCGCTCGTGAACGACCGCGGCAGGGTGTTGTCGATGTCGATGTGGAAGCCCAGGCTCTTGGATTCCGCGAGGTGGTGGAACGAGCGCTCGACGGTGTCGCGGAGCGCCTGGAACGTGATGTCTTCGGCTTCGACCGTCACCGTGCCCGACTCGATCTTCGAGAGGTCGAGAATGTCGTTGATCAGCGTCAACAGGTCCGTTCCCGCCGAGTGGATGTTCTTCGCGAAATCGACCTGCTTCAGCGACAGGTTGCCGCCGCTGTTTTCGGCGAGCTGCTGGCCGAGGATCAGAATCGAATTGAGCGGCGTCCGCAGCTCGTGCGACATGTTCGCGAGGAATTCGGACTTGTACTTGGAGGTGAGCGCGAGCTCGGCCGCCTTTTCTTCGAGGGCACGGCGCGCCTGCTCGACTTCCTTGTTCTTCCGCTCGACTTCGACGTTCTGCTCGGCGAGCTGTTTGGCTTTCGATGCCAGCTCCTCGTTCGTCTGCTGCAGCTCGGTCTGCCGCGTCTGCAGCTCGATGGTGAGCTGCTGCGACTGCTGCAGCAGGTTTTCCGTCCGCATCGTCGCCTCAATCGTGTTGAGCACGACGCCGATCGACTGGGTGAGCTGTTCGAGGAAGGTGAGATGGGTGGAGGTGAACGGATGGAGCGCCGACAGCTCGATGACGGCTTTCGTCTCACCTTCGAACAGCACGGGGAGAACGACGATGTTCTTCGGGAGCGCCGAGCCAAGGCTCGACTCGATGCGGGTGTAACCGCGCGGGACTTTGGTGATGAGGATGCGCTGCTGCTCGAGCGCGCACTGGCCGACCAGGCCCTTGCCGACCTCGATCCGGCGGGCCTGGTCGTCGCCGATGGCGTAGCCGGCGAGCAGCGAGAGCGCCGGAGAGGGGTCGGCGACCTCGCTGAGCATCTGATAGACCGAGCCCTGCTGCGCATCGACGAGCGGGGCCAGTTCCGAGAGCAGCAGCTTGCCGACGGTCACGAGATCGCGCTGGCCCTGCAGCATGCGCGTGAACTTCGCGAGGTTCGTCTTCAGCCAGTCCTGCTCCTGGTTGCGGTCCGTCGTGCCGCGCAGGTTGTCGATCATCGTGTTGATGTTGTCTTTGAGCTCGGCGACTTCTCCGCGCGCCTCGACCTGAATCGATCGCGTGAGGTCGCCTTTCGTCACCGCCGTGGCGACTTCCGCGATCGCGCGCACCTGGTTGGTGAGGTTCGCGGCCAGAAGGTTGACGTTGCCGGTGAGATCCTTCCACGTGCCGGCGGCGCCAGGCACGTTCGCCTGACCGCCCAGACGGCCTTCGACGCCGACTTCGCGCGCGACGTTCGTCACCTGCTCGGCGAACGTCGCCAGCGTGTCGGTCATGTTGTTGATGGTTTCTGCCAGCGCCGCGACTTCGCCCTTCGCTTCGACCGTCAGCTTCTGACGCAGGTTGCCGTTCGCCACCGCCGTGACGACCTTGACGATGCCGCGCACCTGGTCGGTGAGGTTGGCGGCCATGACGTTGACCGAGTCGGTGAGGTCTTTCCAGGTGCCGGCCACACCCGGCACTCCTCCCTGTCCACCGAGCTTCCCTTCCGTGCCGACCTCTCGAGCGACGCGTGTGACCTCGGCCGCGAAGGCGCGCAGCTGATCGACCATCGTGTTGATGGTGTTCTTCAGCTCGAGGATCTCGCCCTTCACGTCGACGGTGAT
>WNFL01177558.1_pt1 | contig 21556 bp, 24 predicted proteins | sample 5400361 | NCBI WGS metagenome assembly WNFL01 (sample SAMN13153351, study PRJNA577476) | soil metagenome | isolation source: 40 cm soil on Douglas fir-dominated hillslope | place: USA:California | collected 2013-09-17
AGTTTGTACGAATTCACTAAATTGATGTATGCCCCTCATGCGCAATATATTTTCCATAGCAGTCTATCAGTGTACATGTAGCCCAGTATCAGTAACTGTCGCTCATCTTGTGTGTTTCAACCAATAAACCCAATCCTTGAAAGGACTTTGTGTATAAATTTTGGAATTCATGTCATTTATAGGCCCGTCATTGATTTACAGAGTGAACAAGGGGAAAGAATAGGCACGGAAATGTATTTATTGCTCATTGTTAAGTGGCCGTTCACTCGTATATGGTTCACCAGTTTCCATACTTGAGTCTCGATTGCTTCTATGTGATTACCTAACTCCGCACCGGCTATAATATGGTGTCAATGACCTCGTCAGTCATCCTTTGAGGACATCGCCCATTGGTCCTCCCTCTCGTGTCAGTGCATGGGGCCCAGATCAGCTTCAGGCAGAGTCCTGGGACTGGCACTTCCCAAATGAGTAGCTCGACTGCTCTCACACGACCCAGTGTAGAGAAACAGCCTTCAGCAATTGCGTCCACCGCGAAGGAGTGCAGAGTCATCAACAATCACAGACGGAGCGACGATTTTGGAGGAGCACACGCTCGAGAGGCAGTACAGGGCGGCTATTACGGCGTGCAAAGCTGCGCAGAGTTGCGGTACTTTGGTGTTTCTATATAGGCCGGGACAAGGGAGGAAGCTCCTCGGGTTGAAGTTTCGGCCGTACGGTTCAAGTTCGATAGAACCCAATTGACTGCTTCACTCGACTGGTCTCCTGTGGGGCGAGTAAGGATCGTCTATCAAATAAGGTGGAGAGCCACGAGGAGGAACGCGCTTACCCATTGCCGTGAACGCCACGACGACTAGTGTCTACACGGATTCCAGACAACTTCGTCCGTGGGATTTGGTCTCTCACCAACGTTCGTCCTCAGTATTTGGATTTGAGCCGCGTCCACCCTGTCCACCTGCATGCATATATGGCGTAAAGTAGAACGACCGCTATCTCTGCCATATGGAGCCTCTATATCCGATACCGCAACGTGGGTAGTAGGCAAAGGTAGCCACGCACTGCGACAGGGGCTAAGGTACAACTACATGTGACAGCGATGTTATCAACTACATGTGACTGCCCGATTGAGTCCGAGGCGAGGTTATTAGCACTCGTCGAAAACCATGAAATTCAATATTTGCCCGTCGATACTCTTCAAAGGAGACTGCATCGCCATTCTTTGTATCGCACAATGAGAGCATTAACACGCAGTCGACGCGACTCTTTATATTGATACTATCTTGATATATTGGATCCTCTGCGTTGACGTCGCATCTCCTGTTATTTCTTAATTGGCTCAATACAAAAGCGCAACCGAGTTTGACGCGTCAAGGACCCCGGAGACCCCGAACCCCACCTGCCCCCCAAAGTGATTCTCTAACGGAGGCACGAGACGTCCTAACGTCCACCCCAGTCGGTCTTGTTCCCGATTGCAGAGCGGAACCGGTGCTTGCGTCAACGACCCAAGCCAGCAGTGGCCTGTTAGGAGAGCACTGCGCGCAGACGCTTGCAAGAGTCATGGCCACATGGAAAATGCGACCTCCATCCGATGATTGCGACAAGGGTCATAACGTGCAAGTGCACCTTGCAGGTATTGGACGCAATTATGAGGATCGATCCTTGATGTTTTCGCAAATTCATTCTCGCCTCGGCCCCACATCTCTCTTTAAAATTAATAAGCACGAGCGATCGACTCCTCATATTGATTGGTTCCAGCGTGTAATAGTAGGTCACGTCCCACATCAGGTAATCTCAATGTGGATGCATATGTATAACTATTGCTGAACGGTCTTCAACTAAAGTGCTCCGCAATAAGGTCGTGCTCCATTCTCGTAATATTTTTATCAGTCTGATATACTCAAACAGTTGGCTGACCGGCCTTTTGAGTATTTGATGAACAAGGGACATGGGTAATACGGTGTATGAACTGTGCGCTTTATGCACAGCGGTTCGTGGTCTCCGCTCTAGGCAGGACTTTAAAGAGGACCAAGAAACATTAATTGGGAGCCATTGTTTACAACGTGCGGAGCCTGCACTCGTGGTCGGAACCGGACCAAGTTCTGGTCCTTGACGGTATACAGTAGACATCGTGGACACCCTCCCGCTTTCGCCGAGCTCCCTGTGGCTTGGAGAACACTGGATAGCCTTGCTTGTATGTTGTCCCGTCCCCACTTTGACACATTCCAATCTTCTGGTGTAGTCGAGAATGATGGGCGGGCTAGTTGGAATCATCGTGAGCGAGAGCGGGCTGCTGGATGAATCCGGGCGATCTGGAAAGCATGATCAATTGAGCCCCGTATCGGGCTGCAGCTTCTTCACAGTGAAAGAATGACTTCTGACAAATTGCGATGTAAAAGAGGGAAGCACATGTACGCAACATGGAGGAACCAAGCATAACCAACGTAAGATATTCATCCGACAACAATCGGAAATGTCCCGAAATGAGGCCAGCTAGTAACGTGAATGTGTTTGTTCAACCAAGGGTGTGTGGGGCGAGTGGGGCGAGTGTTGTGAGTGTTGTGAGTGAGGCGATTGAGAGTGAAGCGAGGTCGGTGGCAGTGGTAATGGCCTTGTGCTCACGTTCAGATCTACACGATTCCCTGTAGGCATATGCACCCGCGTTTCGAGAATAGGTTTCTGCCACTCGCGACTAGCGCCGGCGCTCTTTGGCCTCCTTTCGCGACTGCGCTCTTGTTCTCGATCATCGGCGGAATTGAACACACCCGAAACTTGACTATTATGACTATGCTGACTATTTGGACTGAAGGGGCCGATTGGACTAGTCGGTGTAGCTGGACTATGAACACTGCTGGCATCAAAACTCGTTTCGTGTTTAATGTCTGGTTCGGTGGCAGCAATCGACGAGTCTCCATCTTTTTCCGAAATGGCGTGAGCTTTGCCAAGTCGGTGTTGCTCAGGGGGGTGGACCTCCTCAAAGTCCTTCCCAATCTCATCACTGATGAGTTGGGGATTGAGCCGTAAAGCACCACGTGGAGTCATGGAAGCAATGAGGATCATCCCGCTCAGAATGGTGAAATGAATCGCGCCGACGCCGAAGAGCGCATGGTGTACGGTATTTTGTCTGCATTATGTATCAGTCGGATAAGTAGAGGACCTTTTTCGTCTAGATACATACCGTACTTGCGAGTCCACATAGCTCCCAAGGACAGGGGAAAGGATTGCATAGGTAACAATCTGAAACAGAAGACCATCGACATGAGAGCAAGGCAGGAGAACAAGAGGACGCACGTAAGTCACATATAGGAAGCTCATAACTGCACCCAATGTCGAGATACCAGCCGTGCTGGCCTCTCCCCCACGGGCTAGTGATGCTTGAATGTACGCCGCCAGTGATACATCACCAGCCGCCCAGCCGAAGGAAATGGGGATGAAGGTGGCTGCCATCTTCCACGCTACGATCGGCTGATTCGGAGGTGGATTGTAGAATGGTAGGTACCAGACGATCAGAAGCATGAGTGCGTCCAGGCGAAGGAACGGTATCGGTCTGGTAGTAATTGTGAGAAAGAGAAACAAAGAAGAGTAGAGGGACTCACGTTGGGATATAGTTCACAGTGAAGAAGACTGTCATCGCACCACACAGCTCACCAAAGTTCGACCCGCCAACCATGATTTGCTGGAAGGACGAATCATTGAGAATGGCTGTGGCGAAAATGTTCGCAAGGTTATTCTCCAGATAGCTGGACTGGTGCATCAGGATAGGGGTGAGATACTCATGGGGGTATGGGCTCACCGATGGCCAAATAGAGCAAATGAATATGCGGGGACGAGCCAAATGAACTTGCGGGTGGAAAAGACAATCCAGGCTCCGTACCACACAGCCCTCCCAAAGCTCTTAAAGCCGTGTACGGTACTGTCGATGGATTGATTAGCAGCGTGGATAAAGTTTCCCAACGAAAAGGTGACTCACCCGGAAATATATCCGCCACAGCTCATACCATGCTCCCCTTCAAGGTCTGGTGGATCAGACTCTGCTGTATGTTGAGTCGCGTCCATCTCCGAGAAATCAGAGTCCACAAACAACCAGACCACACCGGCGATGAAATAGCATGCTGGAGTAGCAATGAAGGCGTAGTTGTTGCCAAGTTGTTTAATGAGGACTGAGCAAGAAAAGGCACCGGCTGTACCAGTGATCTCATAGAACACTATTTAGAGCAGCAATTGAGATGAGGGAGTATGGTAGATAGGCGAGCACGTACCGTGTACCACTGCATCCATTTGCTTCAGCTTCCGTACGTGACCGCCGACAATATCTCGGGGTATGACCCGCCGGACTAGGGATAGGGTTGAGCCTGTCGCTCGAAGTGAGGTAGGAATGCTGCATACTAAGTTCCACCATGCCATACGAAATCCCACTAATCAGAGTCAGCAAGCGCTCAATGTAGGATAAACCATACTCACGCGGCCGTATAGACCCTGCGGGTTCGTCAACGCCGGAGCACCGCGGACATTTTTCGAGAACTCACGGGAAAATCGCATCCGAAGGATAGGAGCCATAGTGATCCTGGTCATCAGATCTGAACCGTCCACCAGTGATGGCTACAGGCTGATCTCAATACCAGAGAAAGATGAGGCGCATTGCTGCACTCACCATCGCAAATAAGGAGAATAGCAGTGAGAACACCAAAGCCTATGATGGCACACGAGAGAACGGTCCGAGTATGATAGCGTTTGATTAAAGGAGCTATGAGGATAGAACCAATACCTAAAAAGTATTGAAGTAGCTGAGTTGTCGCTTTCAACAATGCGTAAACGCTTACACTGAAATGTTTGGTTCAGTCCGGAAAGCGCGCCGACTTTAAGGTAGGCATGCTGCGGGTCGTCTACCGTGAACCGGTTGGTGGCCAGAGTAAGTCTATATCACCCTCAGGGTAAACGTGCATCCATCCATCATCCCATTTGAAATACTTACATTGCGCCAACGAACTATAGAAAGTGAATGAACGATGTAGATGTTAATGGCGAGCGCATATGCGATGCTCTGCGACAAGTCCAAGACTCACGAGTTCTAAGCCGAATTTATACAAACATAGGCCAGTAATATAGATTGCAATGTTTCTCCGCTCCTTGGGGGTGTACTGGTTCCACGTGGTTCTCAAGACGCTCATAGTGGTGAGGAGAACGGGAGGGGGTGGTCAAGACAGCCAAAGCGGCTCTTTGGACGACTTTTGCATGACCCTGGCACCCTTCTTCTACTTTTGAACGCACAGGCAGAGTGAATGGTATGGAATCAGTGCCTAAGAGGTTCTACGAACGTGCGTGACGGGAAAAAGCTACCACGAGCCGAAATAAATCCCACTCGACGAATCAAATAAATATCCATGACATGTTGTGCATGGGCAATCCATCGTGCATCCTACTAAACCCACCGCCCTCGCCATAAGCGACCATCCGCGACAGAGTTGGTTCTGTACTCACACTTCGACGAACGGTCGATAGATAAGACTCTCGGCGGACCCCTTAGGCCCTGGCTAGGCATCCAGGATGCCGACTTATGCTCCAGCAGTTAGACACGGTTGAGCTCCTAAATGGAGTGTGGGAATTCCGCTCGACATCGTCCCATTGCCAGATTGCTTGGTCAGCATCCTTCGACAGATGTGACGACACGATAAGGTTGGAGGCTGGCAAAGTACAGTACTCCGTCGAGAAAGGAGGCAGTCACATCGCACCAACGGAGGTAATAAGTCCTGGAAGGAGAGTAGAGCACGAGGACTCCGTTTGAGATGCGTTGTGATGGTCGATCGGTCACCATGCCAGAGATCTTGCCGCACACCGGTCCACGATGAATAGTTAGGCACAACGGAGCCTATTCTGCGGCAACTTCCATTGGTGGTCTCGTGTGCCTCTTCATGTGTCTTCGGCTCTAAATTGAGGTGCTTCGGCTCCGTGGCGGCCCATCGTACGTAAAGATTTAATCAGCCAAGGACGGAAATCAAAACTGCACGGAAAGATGAAGGAGAACCAACTTGCTCGTGTCACCGCAAGTACCTAACTGATATGTGTATGCGGGCCCCGAACCACACGACATAATAGGACCTGTCGGGTAAGCATCTCCAGGGAAATGAATAAGATTTGAAATCGATCGAATTTGGACACAGAGGTTCCTTCCAACTCGGAATGAGACTCCAGCAACTTTGGTCTTCCACGCTTGCCTCTATCTCTCCTCAGTACCAAGGCTCATGATACATAGTAATCATGTGATTCCAATATCAGGAGTATCGTCAAAGAAGGCCTCGTTCTCCGCGGAATACCGGACGTCGACGGGCCATGGGAAAATGCTAGCTATTCTTAGTACTTCTCCGGGAAAATGCCGCGACATCGAAAAGATCCTATTTAGAGTATGCTCCAACTATGCGCTACGACTTATTGGTTAACCTGTGGCCGAATCTTCGACCATAATATATAGGGTACCATGCCTCAAGACATTCAATACGTGCACGGTGCGTACGATGTGCTTGGCTATTAGACAGCTGTCGCAGGTTCCCTTGACACGACAACACTACTGTATCTTGTAGCATGTGCAAAGGCAGGGGGAAATAAACCTCCCTATCTCTGAATTGGTGGACCCTGCCTCGATGGCAACGAGAATACACGAGAATGAGGTAATAGCATTTTTCTCTACTGAGATGGAGTGAAACTCTCAAAAAATGGTGAAGCGACAAGAAGGGATCCAAAAGCTAAATACAGACGTTACGTGAATAAAACGACTTCTATTCGGTATTGAGAGTATGGAGTAAGAGTAGACGTGAGCGGGAAATCCAACCGACGACGCGGCTATGCATATGATGCCGACCCTAGCCTGCGCAGTCAACCCTGAGCCCATGAAAACGGGTAGTGCGAGAGCTTTGACCCAAGTTCCACCCTGGTGCGAGACGGTACACCATGGTCGAGAGGTGGACAACGGGAGGCTTGTGCATGAGCGGCCGATGGCTTTGTCCTACAACACAATTAATTCTTGAGTGGCAGAGGCGTTCCCAGGCCGCGGACACCCGACTTGAGGACATTCGTTCCTTATTGGCATAGTATTGCAACGGATTATGCATTTACATGAATTCATCACAGAACCACTTGTACATAGATGGTTTTAGGGGGTGTCTGGGGTCCGCATTCAAACACTACTGTGAGGGTCAAGCGATCTAACGAAGTGTAACGTAATAGCCCACGGTTCCTTCTTGGGACAGACTTGGCAAAAGAGAATTAACGGTGGGACGGACACACGTTGCTCACATTGTACATTGTAGTAACAACTTTAGCTTTGCACTAGTTCTAGTCGTGTGGTATGAATCGGTTCGCCCACTGCACAACTTGACTTGAAGCGAATAACGTGCTGGCGAGGCCATGTGACAAATTAAGCGCATACTAGCGAGAACGGAAACGCGACGGCTATGTATTTATTGGGGCGATTGCATAACTAGTATGTAGTGGTATGTATGAGATATAGATAGTATAAGTGTATGTTCAAATGATCAGATTCCGTTGTCAGTGCGAAATGATGGAGGGTTCTACTAAGTAAGGTGGCCCTGGATCAGCGAGACGTGTACACAGCGTGTACACGAGAGCATCTTGATTCATCGAGAGACAAACGCGTCTCATGACGCGCTCAAGGGTTGCAAATCTTACATTAGTCAGGACCGGGAGGAAGGACGCGCGTTTGACTACATAGATTAATGAATATAGTAAACATACTCACCCCTATTACAAGAATGACGTGGGTCGGGTGGAGATGCAGTGTTTTTAAACCTTGTTGCGCGTATAATGCCGCGTTGATAAAAAAGATACTGTTTTTTTATGTAGTAGACGACCAGTGGCACGACAGATGAAGGTGTCTCGAGCCCAAAAGACGTCAAGTTCGTAGGTATCAGGGGTCGGCACATGCAATGTTGCTCAAGGCGCGTCAGCCAGAAACGTCCTAAGTGCGCGTAAAGCATAATATATAGGCTCATAGACGACAATCACTGCAGTAATTGAGCAGGCGATTGCGTGGGCTCATCCGTTCGTTCCTGGAGAAGGTCAAGTTGGGGAAAAGAGAAGCCAAACACAACCTAGCGATTGAATTACGACTCCATCACGTGATTCCCACCGAAACATGGGATCATTAGGCTTCCGTCGCTGCACGCCCTTTGCCCTCACCTCACTGACCTCGTTCAGGCTCACATTCGTCGCTGCTCAACAAACAATGTCACCTGCGTATTGGTATTGCTTATCATAGTGGTGAAATGTAATGACCTTTGGTTTGTTGCGATAATTTACCCTAACAGTATTTTCAAAGTACAGTAGTTGCCAGATCGCGACGCGATGCGCCAAGCTAGGAGACGGCATCTACTAATCATGGACTTTTTAAGTTTTTCCCTGAATACACGTGACGCTTTCCGCCTCAAGAACTAGGCTCGCGAAATTTCCAGAACAGTTGGCCGAAAGGATAGGTAAGCGTTCGGGCTCGGCGCAGCAACTGTTCTAGAACATGACATTCCAGAACTCTCGGTCTCAACGGCTATATAAGTCTCTCTCGTGAGCTGGTTGTCTCTTGCTTCTTCCCAACTGCTCAAGCTACCACCAGCACAAACCAAAATGTCTCTGACAAGATCGCTTTTCAATGAATTCCGCCCATTCTTCCGCATGTTGGAGGAACCTATCACCCGACCTTTCCCTGCCGTCGTCCCTCGCTTTAACCGCCATTTGATTGACAACCCTTTCTGGTCGGAGAGTGCTTGGCCACGCCCGGCTGTCGACCTCTCGGAGGAGGGGAATAACTATATTGTCGAAGCCGAATTACCAGGGGTGAAGAAGGAGAATGTCGAAGTACGCATTGGCGATGGCGGACGGAGCATCACCATCGAGGGCAAGATCGTCCGCGGAACGGCTCAGCCAGTAGCTCAGGGGGCTACTACAGATGCCTCTGTTACTCAAAACAACGAGTCTGCGGCTGCTCCTAGTGGTGAGTCACTCGCAGACTCGCTATCAAATAAATTGTGTGGTGCTAACACGGGTCCTCCAGAGCAATCACAAATTTCGACCGAAAGAACCTTCACAGGCACCTCGACCTTTACTCGCACTGTCTGGCTCCCGCGTCCCATCGACAGCTCTGGTGTTAAGGCCAAGCTAGAGGATGGAGTGCTGAGACTTACTGTCCCGAAGGCGGTTGAACAGGGCAGCGCTCGCATCAATGTCGAGTAATCTTCTAGCCAACGTAACTACTTGATTCGCAGTGTATTATAGCTATTTAAACCTCTGGTCACGTGAAATCATTCACCACTTTCCGGACATCCGGCAGGCCTCAAACTAAATAAATAAATTTTTGATCAACGCGTTCTAACCTTATGAATCCAGGTTCCGGACAACGAACGAACGCCGATGATGAATGATCTAATAATTCGGGCGTCCTAATTTTCTTTCACAAGCCCCCATTTCGGCCCACCACCACCTCCGACGTTCCGAATTCCATCCTACCTTAGACCCAACGGTGACCATGGTCGGTGCTATCTCCCTTCGTGTTACCCTGGACGGTGGTGCTCTGCTGACGCGTGCTGCCCGGCAAACCAGAACGACGAATCCGCGCTCAATGTCACCACCGAGACAGCTAAAGCAGCCGCCACGACTGCAATGGACAACGTCAAGTCATTCATCGCTGGTGGCGCTGGTGGAGCCAGCGCTGTCCTCGTAGGTGTGCATTGGCCCTCACGGCTCACGATGAGCAGGACTATAAAATGCTGATTTAGCCCCCTTTGTGTCATTTTCAGGATACCCGTTTGACTTGGCCAAGACTCGGCTTCAGACCGCTGCTCCTGGTACCTATAAGAGCGCTGTGGACGTCGTACGAAAAACTATTGCACGCGATGGTCCAATTGGGTAAGCTTGTTTATCATCTTGTTTAGAGGCCATAATGCTGATTACTTCGCTTTAGGCTGTACCGAGGGATGCTACCTCCATTACTAGGAGTTACTCCCATGTTCGCCATTTCGTTTTGGGTGCGTACATAACCTTTCTCGATCTGGGATATAATTTATGCTCAGAATGATTCTGCAGGCATATGATGCTTCAAAGGGGCTCATAACGACTTTAACACCAAACCGAACAGACCCCAAACTCACACACTGCAGGTTTCCTTTCCGCTCTTCCCACCACTCTGGTCGCGGCTCCCGTTGAACGCGCTAAAGTGATCTTGCAAGTTCAGGGACAAGGTGCCCCTGGTGAACAGAAGTACAAGGGTGTCCTCGACGTCATGAAGGGCTTGTATAAGGAAGGTGGTGTGAGGAGCATTTTCCGAGGATCAGCTGCAACCCTGATAAGAGATGGTCCCGGAAGCGCTTTGTATGTTCACAGGCCGTCTTGTTCATGCCACTGCGATGCTGACGGTTGATCTGGAGGTACTTCGCCGTCTACGAGGTCACGAAGAAAGCCTTAACGCCTGCCGGGCAGGACCCTTCCCAGCTAAATCTGGGTGCGATCGTATTCGCTGGTGGTATGGCGGGGGTTGGAATGTGGGCGTATGCCATCCCTGCTGATGTGCGTTCTTTGGCTACTTCACCAGGCGTATACTAAGACAATTCGTTGAAACCACAGGTAATCAAATCAAGGATACAGACCGCCCCAGAGGGGATGTACCACGGCTTCATCGACTGTGCGCGAAAAACCATCGCAGCTGACGGTGCGCGTGCATTGTTGAAAGGGTTCTGGCCCGCTATGGGTAGGGTACGTGAATTAATCCCTTTCATCCACCTTCATGCCCAGCACGGGCTGAGAAATCCCCAACCGGACAGGCTTTCCCTGCAAATGCAGCAACGTTCATCGGTGTCGAGTATTCGCGCAAGTTGCTTGACATGTTTATTTGATTCGTATCTTCGTGCACGTCCAGTACATACTCTTTACTGATATATATAGGTCGCGCCGGGAGCCGAGGGAAACGAACTCACAGATTAGCAGGTATAATTGTTCGTTCAAAAGCTACTCAAATACATGAATCATATAATATAAGTCCAATACGATATGTCGATATAATAGTCACACGTATAGCAATGCCATGGTATGTCGCGGATATTTTTGGCTGCCACCCAGCCTCCTCTTGGTACACAGCCGGGAAGAGCATAGCACCAAGGGTGATGATAGCGTCAACATTTCGACATACCAAACCATCGTCCAATGACATCCGGTCCAGATCCAGAACACCTCGAACCTCCCTCGTTTCGGGTATCCCCGCTGTCATCCCATGCACAACTGCACGTGTGCCTCGAAGTATTAGCGCAGGTCAACCCCTTCTCCCTTCCTCCTGCCCTCCTGCTGCTTTGTCGTTATCTTTGTCCAATCTTCTGAACGCCCATCCGATCTTGGATGCGCTTGGATAGCGCCACAGATTCACCACAGATTCACCACACCCTTCTTGGGGATCAAGGGATGCAACTCGCCCGTGGTTCACAACCATCGTTCCCCCTTCCATTGCACTGCGAAATGGGGCGAACAGCGTCTGTGGGTACCCCAACATTGGAACCTCGAACGCACTATTCATTATGGACCCTGAGGGTACTGTCCGATAAACCCTTAGGAGCGACCCGGGCTCGAAATGGTGTATGTGCCCACCGCGTCGGTGGATGTTTGCCTCGCTGCTGGATCAGCCTTCGAAGATGTCACTGTAGTAGTTCTCTCCCTGGTTTTCCCGAGCCAACCACCCCGTCTTTGGGTATATAAGGAGGGAGGAACGGATCGAGGGGGAGGACAGCCAACAACCAGCTTTCAGTAACCTACTCGCTAGCGCCACAACTCTTCGAACCACCCAAAAACCAAACCTATTCGATATGCCTCAAGAAAAGCGCACTAGCACTCGTCTCACGGCGAATACCACTAACTCTGGTACCAGCGTCGTGCGTTCCCTTGCCCCCCGGCCCCACACATACTGATTCGTTCTTCTTTCCATAGCCCAAGCCGGAAGTGGCCAAAGCACCAACGGGGTCAAAGGCGGCCAACGACGGACCTGCACCGGCCAAGGGCGGCAGCGGCAGCCCGAACAAAGCTCCGGCAACTGGCGGCGCTGCAAAGGGCAAGAACGCCTCGAGGAGGTAAAATGCAGTACCAATTGGTAGCAGCAGGGGACCGGGAGCGCGAATCTGTCCGCCTCTTAGGGTTATCAACATTGTAACTGTCATTTGCATCTAAATGGATTCCACGCCGTCTTTGGGATAAACGGTACTGCTAGAGTACTATCGAGAGTGTATACGTGGGCGGAAACTGGAAACTGGAAATCGGAATATGTGAATATGGACGTATATAACGGCTACAGGAAGACGGCAGCAAGGGCATAGCGAGAAGAACAAGAGAGTATAGATGGCGCGAAATCACACGATACAGCTATGCTGGTCTTTGCAGGGCCAAAATGTCAGTCCGATACCGCTGTTGTGACAAGCCTCGAGTAAGCCGGTTGCATCGTCGGCGTGCAGAGGGGAAGAAGTCCACAAAACCAAAGAGGACGTGATACTTCGGGTCTGTATCACGTCCAACACACACCAGTATAACTGCCCGTGGGGTTCGGGTGGCCAGAGCCCCTTGAGTACAAAGAGCTCGAGGGGGGAGTGAACCATCGTGCTGAGGAAGTTGGGGGTGGTGTAGAAGCCCTGAAGAGCTCCTATATGCGAGGTGCATAGGCATAGTTGGCGCAATAGAGGGAACTGGGTGAACCATACGGTCGATCCAATGGTAGGTGTCAGCGCGGCCAACGGTTTGCGATTAAGACAGTAAAAAGATAGCGCCGATAGGGTTAACTTGTGCTGTTGTAATAGTGTGTCCGCCGACGAGATGAGTTGTAGTATTACATTTGACGCTGCGAAAACAGTCAGGCCTTCTAGAGAGCGTGGGGTGATTAATAAGTGACAGAATCCGTCCGTTAGCACGTTGCCTTGGAGCCCGATCCTCATCTTGACTATTGACGAGGTGGCCCGATATTCCTTCATCCATTCCACAATACTGTTGTCTTCCTCCACCTTGACCTCGGTTACAACCAGGCTCTGTAGTTGGTGGAGCTGCATGCACCATGCGACCTGTCTCATCGAGCACACCATGTACACACACAGGTGCTTGAGCTCCGCAAAGGCCCTTGGAATGGTCTCCAGCTCCTCCAGATCGAACAACCACGACGTGGCCAAGCTCTTGAGCCGCGTCGTCAAGTCTAGAAGTTCTATGACTTCCTCAGACCTGATGCCGATCGCCTTCGAGTCAGAAGGAAAGGCGAGTCGTCTGATGCGGGGAGGACGCGGCCACTGGCACACTTGCAAGAGTGCCCTGAATTTGTTCTGCGTGCGTGGACAAAAGTCGGCAAACGCGTGACGCAGAACGAGGTCGTTAAACAACCGTGAGACAAGGCGGTATGGAAGGAGGGCGAGCCCGTCGGCAGTGAACTGAATGATGAATTCGATGAGTTCGTCAGGGAGGTCGAGGAGGTTCATTTCGCGCAACGGACGCGACATATGACGCGAGCGTACGCGTGACACTTCGCACTGGTTCTTGGCGTGAATTGCGAGTGCGAGTGCGTCCCTTGTGGCAAACTGGCAAGCGCGAGAAATCGAGGTGAGTAGTGAATATGGGTCGGAGGCGCTCTCTGGGACGCACCGGCTCGCCTTGCAAACGCAAACTAGAACACTGAGGAGGTGTGGTGGAGTCCAAGGACTGTCTCGACTGGCTCTCCGTCCGTCCGGCCCACCAGGCGGCGGAAAGCAAGCCAGTCTCCACACAAGATGTCACGGCCGATTTTTCCGGACAGCAGCGAGGACGACCACATAAACTCTGACACGAACATAAATGTCATATCGGAATTCCGCTTTTATTTATGCGTCATCAAAATGGCTTCGCAGCCACAATCAATGGAATATATTAGGCGCCTGCCGTGTCTCGTGTCCTCGTTCCATATCTGCCTTCCATCACCACGTGGTATGGCCGGAACTAAGCGTCGTCGACCAATTTAGGCCCAGTATCGACTACATCCTTCGTAGTCTCCTTCTCCTTCACGGTTCGCTTCGATGGTTGTCTGGCATAGAACTCAGTAATAATCTTCGGATTGATACGGTTCAGGAGCTCCTTGGGGAAGATGCGAAGCAACGACCACGCCAAGTCGAGTGAATCGAAGATACTTCTTGATTCGTAAGCGCCTCGAGGAGGAGGAACGTTAGTATAGCCGCTCTTGAATGACGCAGTTGGGACGTGGAAGCTTACCCTGACCAACGAATTGCGTTTCGAACTTCTCCAGGAATTCCAAGGCGAGCTTATCTTCCGATGACAGTGCTTCTTCACCGACGACCGCCTTCATTGCAGCAGCATCCCGTCCAATAGCGTATTTAGCGTACTTAAAGAGCAAGTTAGAGGGGTAAATCTAACTTGTCGAACGTTTGACACACCAGCTGATTAGAAACGTCACCATGATCCTTCCTGGTCAGCTTCTCGCCAATCGCACTCTTCATCAGCCGAGAAAGAGAGGGGAGTACGTTGATGGGAGGGTAAATTTGCCGGTTGTGGAGCTGACGATCCACAAAGATTTGTCCTTCGGTAATGTATCCAGTCAGATCCGGAATTGGATGTGTAATATCTGATAGAATGGTAGTCAGAGCTCCACTCGTTCTTTGGTTTCGACACTCCTACCATCATTCGGCATAGTCAGGATAGGAATCTGGGTAATGGAACCATTTCGACCTTCGACACGCCCAGCCCGCTCGTAGATAGTCGACAAGTCAGTATACATGTAACCTACGAGGTAATTAGAGGAATCCAGGCACCATTAGTAGTAGTCTTACCAGGATATCCACGGCGACCAGGCACTTCTTCTCTCGCAGCAGACACCTCACGCAGAGCATCGGCATACGAAGACATGTCAGTAAGGATAACCAGTACGTGTTTCTCGAGTTGGTACGCATAATATTCGGCAGTCGTAAGCGCCAGGCGGGGAGTGATAATCCGTTCGATGGTGGGGTCGTTCGCCAGGTTGAGGAAGAGCGTTACACGGTCGAGCGAGCCGTTCTCCTCAAAGTCGGACTTGAAGAAGCGTGCGGTCTCCATGTTCACACCCATCGCCGCAAACACGATCGAGAAGTTTTCTTCGTGGCCATCGTGCACATCTTTTGTGGGACCCTTGACGAGACCGGCTTGTCTGCAGATCTGCGCGGCAATCTGGAGGGGATGTAGGCAAGTACCGGAATGTATTAAACATGATCGAACATACTTCGTTATGAGGTAGACCTGCGGCGGAGAATATTGGAATTTTCTGGCCACGGGCGATAGAGTTCATAACGTCGATCGTCGAAATACCAGTTTGAATCATCTCCTCGGGGTAGATACGCGAATAGGGATTAATAGGGGAGCCTATGACATCATCAACACTTCGTTCATTGGGTATGAAGGCTCAACGAACCATTAATGTCAAGGTAGTCCTCTGCAAAGACCTTTGGACCCTTATCGATAGGGTTGCCAGAGCCATTGAATATCCTGCCTAGCATATCCTCTGCCACCGGGAGCTTCATGCTTGACCCAGAAAACTCGACATGCGTCGCCTTGACATCAACACCGGCTGTGCCCTCGAACACTTGGACGATGGCCTTCTTTCCTTGTACTTCGAGCACTTGGCCGCCGCGTTTGGAACCATCTGGTAGGGTCAGTTGGACGATCTCGTTGTAGGACGGAAACTGGCGACGTGGTCATCGTCATCAGTAGAGAGCTACTAAACAATGGCGCTCGTAGCATGCCTTGACGTTATCGAGGACAACGAGTGGGCTGGTCGATGCCTCATGAGGAATATTCAGGCGACGGGGTCAGATCGCTTACCCGTTGACGGCAGAAACCGTCCTATAATCTACACTTTCGTAAGCTTATATCCTCCAGATACCAAGAGGGCAATTACTGACCGAGTCGTGGATGAACGTTGTACTCTCTCGTGACCGCTGCTGCATTCAGCGCGGCCACCTCACTCTTGCTCAGCCTAGCGTCGGCCATAATATCTCCTGACTCTTTCTTATGATCTATTGTACGGACTTGAGTGAGTTGGCGGCTTCTTGCTCGTCCTTTAAGGTGGTAGTTTGGTCTAAGCTGCGTATTCTCTCGTCCATCCCAATTCCGCCACGCCCGCTCTCGATCCACTCGCGACGCTCAATGGTATCAAACCAAGATCCCTCCTCCGTGCGGACCAGTGTGCCCCAGTCGATTCTATTAGGGTACGTCCTTGAGTGGCAGGGTTGCCTCTGAAGACTAGTACACGCGAAACAGCAACCAGAAGTATGCAGTCACGGTAAGGGTAACTATATACACGTTGACGAATCGCTTGACGCGCCTCCTACACCCTCCAGAGGTTCACTTGACTGTACGTGTTCAGTATATCCCGTCACTGCATCGCGTCATCTATCTAAATGTTTAACAATTATTGCTGGGCTCTGTCATTCCATGACTAGGCGAATGGCGCGCCATAACTGGTCTCGTACATGCAATCACCTCAATTCGTGCTCGGCGAGTAAGTAGCCATATTTGGACGAACCAGAGACATTTGGGGGATACGAGAAGATTCAACTAACTTGGACGACGTCTCTTCCCACACAAACTGGGATCGAAATGGAGTAAAGAAAGGGTAAACATCGAAAGCCAAGAAACAGAAGTATGTTGGAAACGAAGCGAATGTCGGAATTGAGGAGAACGTGGAGAACGCTGGTCCCTTCCAGGTCAAGAAGCGCAATGACAAGCCGCTCACCTTAGCCAACGCTGGAACTAGCCCAACGCTAGCAGTGATGATTCACACTCCTCCACCTTACATCATAACAGGGCCCTATTCACTATCCGATGCTTGCGCAGCTTCAGCGCGTCTGTAAAGCGGAAGCGCTGTTAATCGAATGCAAGCCTGGGACAGGGAAACGCGACGGAATGGTGGGATCTCTTAAGTGGGTGATGGGGTGCGGAAAGGTAAGCACTGGTTGTCGAACCTTCTTGCACTGTTGGACTCACTTTGTCGTCAGACCTTCAGCCTTACAGATGAGGTACGAAAGGACCCACCTCTAGTCGGTAGAATAATTAAGTGTGAATCCTGGGCATTTACTATCCACGGAAAACAAGGGTGTGTGTACGGCCCTTCGAAGGATTCTCCTCTCGAACTTGTTACCTCCGTAGGAGCCCTTCATATAAGGGAATAGCCGAAGGTTCCACGGAGCCCAGGGATGATATTGACCGTTCTGCTTCGAACGTCCGAGTTAAGCAGATGAAGATATCGATATCGATATCTTCATCGACCTTGATTGACGTCAAATGGATCACACTGCTGGTTTTAGTATGTCTTCGCTGCCCTTACGATTCTAAGCTGTTTTGGTAGATCACTGTGTCAATATCCCGTCTGCTACTGTTGGTTCCTCGACGGCACATCCACGCAATTAATAGAAGAATGTCTGATAAAGTCCTCCTTTGAATGAGAATGACCTTGAGTGGCGTTTTGTCTTGCCCTCCACCTCTTCCTTCCAAATGTTACGGACGGCCCTAGGAATAGTTCCCAGACGCGTAACGCCACTCTCGTGTCTCCCTGGTTCAAGGCCCATCTCTACATCCATTCAAGAGGACGACCCAACGCACTATTGCCGTGCCATGGTCCAGAAACACGACTATGAAGGCTTCCTCACATCCTTCGCGTACGAAAAACGCACGAGAGATGGATACTTTGCACTAAGAGCACTGAACGTGAGTTCCATTTCTGTGTTGGAGGCGGTCAAGGTGCAAATTTCGAATGACGGGTTTGGACAGACAGAGCTAGCAATGATTCCGGACAATATTTCACAACCTATCATTGCCCAGATGAGGTTCCAATGGTGGAAGGATGCTGTCAAGGCAGTTTATCAAGTGCGTTTTCGTTGTGCCTTGGGTTTGTGATTGTTAGGGAGGCAGACTAATTCATCCAAGGGCAGTCCACCAAAGCAGCCCATTGCACTGGCCCTGTATGAATGTCAGGTCGCAGAGCGAATACCGCAATACCATTTGCAGAGGATTATCGATGCGAGGGTAGGGTTCTTTTCATATACTTTGGAAGCCTTCATTTCTCATTCCACCGTAGATATCAGAGCTCCATTCTCCGACACATATGACAGTCGACTCGCTCGTCGCTCATGCCGAGTCCACTTCCGCAACGTTCCTCTACGCTCTCCTCTCCCTTCTGGGCCTCTCTTCCAGCACCGTCTACGCACACGCAGCGTCGCACCTCGGTGCATCACTTACAATTACTACCTTCCTCTGCGCCTTGCCTTTCCACGCCTCCAAGAGACGGATGGTGATACCTGCAGAGATCACCGCGAAGCATGGAGTCCAGCAGGAGGATGTATTCCGCCATGGTGGCGATGCTAAAGGTATTAATGAGGCCACCTTCGAGTTTGCCACTGTTGCGAATGATCATTTGATCATTGCACGAGAGATGTTCAAGGAAGCGGTGGAGGGGAAGGTGCCAAGACCGGCTATGCCTGTTTTTTTGGCTGCTGTGAGTCCTTGTAGGTGGTGTGGTTCAACTCAAATTGACTCCAGCCTACCTTAGGTCTCAGCCCAAAACCTCTTGACAAGATTAGAGAGCGTCAACTTTAACGCATTTCACCCTTCTCTTCAGAAAACACATTGGAAGTTACCATATTTACTTTGGAAGGCTGGTAGATCACGTACATTTTGAAAATACGATCCTTTCCCAAACTTGCGAAACGCGATTGGTCGTGAATGTGTGTGGATAATGACAACCATGGACAATAAGAACACGGCACAGCAAGCGATCGATGTACAAGACAGATTCAGAAGACAATTTTCTTCCCTTGGAAGGGAACTGCTGTCGTTTGCTCTTTTCGTTTCTTGGCGGCTTCCCAAGAAGGGTGCATTGGGGCATCTTCATTCCTTTTTAAAGGCATTGGTGCTGGCTTCACCTGACCCCCAGAGGTTACTCTATTAGCAGGACCACTAGCGCCTCGTCCTCTCCTCCGCCCGGTATCATTCGACGCGCCTCGTCCTCGACCTGGTCCAGCCCCACGGCCTCTGCCCCTTGATCCATAAGCTGCAGCGACGTTCTCCTTGACTGCTTCTTCTTTCCATTTCTTAATGTGGTTGGCGTGCTTTCCGTACTTCTTCTCCCATATTCTGATCGCGCCATAAGCACGTTAGGCGCCAAAGAGAGAGAGAAAGCCGGATTTTTAGACTTACTGTTGGCGGGCTCTCTGACCTCGTCTGTTCTTTCTTGCCAGTCCAACCGACCCCGCGTCCGAGTCGACCTCGTCCCCGGAAATGTCTGAGTCGCCTTTGGTAAATCCGACAGAAAGCGAAGGGAGGTATACAGAGTCGTCTTGCAATGATGGGTGCGACGCTCTGGGGTCGGATTTCTTCTGTACTCTTGAAGGCGTGGACGTCTTCTGTCGTTTTGCAGGCGGAGGTTCAACTTCACTGTTCAATTCAGTCGAGTCGTCCGAGTCGCCATCGCTGTCTTGTGATATCGACCCTGACTCCCATCCAGCATCATTTGCTTTGGCAGAGCCATCATCTGACACTCCACTCGCGTCCTCGTTCTCTTCATCCTCAGGTTGACCGACTCTGAGTCCCGCATCGGAATCAGCCTTTTTCAATCCCCCCTCGTCTGCGCCGCCGTTTGGACCCAGAACTAGAGTCCTCAATCCCACAACGATGCCGTTGAGTTCCTTCGCAAGTTGTTTGGAACTTGCCAACCGGCTCTCGACAATGGCTTCGGTCGTCCTAGGTTTAGGTTCTTTAGAACTTGCAATTGATGCAGTCGGCAGCTCAGCGGCTATGGCTGTCGAAGCATCCGGATGTGACATGATGTGTTTGTCTTTGCGGAGCTTGCGGTATAAAGCGAGAGCCGCAAAGGACTCGCAATCGATGGCCTGTTCCATGAATGAACCGAAATGAGTGCCCAATAAAGTCCGAGTGTCGCATGCTCACTTTCAGCGCGCCTAGTTGGGCTACAACATCGCGTACTTCGTCTCCGGGAGCAGATTTTTCTCTGTTGGTATTGTGAAGCATATGCGGAAAGACTACAGCGAAAAATATTACCTCAATCCTTTCAGTCTTTTTACCAATCTTTGAACCTCGAAAGCCTTAGTGAGCTTGGCAGCCTTTTTGGCTTCCTTGACACCATGATGCTGGAACCTCGATTAAACCTTCATACTGGAGAGCAAGGCGGAGTCACGGGTCTCACAAGTTTCGTTTGAAACTTGGAAAAATATGGCTATGGGGACGTCTCAGACGGAGAATAGGTGCAGAGAGTAGGCTAGGGTTATACCTCTTTGTTATGCCTCTTTCGTTTTCTCCCATGTGAAGTCAGTTGGGCCGCCATCCTCCAAATTGTAGGTACACCGTAGGATTAAGTCAATCGAAGGTATCTGAGAATCCTTTCCTAATGCGCGGTATACTTTGTTATATATACGAGAAGTTTCGTGACCTTGAAAGATGGAAACGCCAAGGTCGGGGTGAAGTTGCTCTTCTTTGTCCACAATCTGACCCCTGACCATGGTGAAGACTAAGTCAAAACAACCCAAAACCCTCCCGAAAACTGTCTCGAAAGCGCAAAAGAGCGAACCCAAAAGCAAGGAGATTGAACCTGCCGTAAAACCCAGGGTGAAAAAAGTCGACGAAGGATCGGGAAGCGATTCCGACGAGGAGGACGGCGACGAAGATGACATCGATGAAGCTGGTATGAAGAGAATAATAGACCTTCTGGGCGACGACGGTCTCGATGAATTTGCCCAATACCAACTTGGAGTACTAGGAGGACAGGGTAGCGAGGAAGAGGACGACGAAATTGGGTCCAATGAAGAGAGTACGGACACGCAAGAGGGTGGTGATAGTGAAGATGAGGCCTCAGACAAGCCAATAGGTCCCTCGAGGGAAGACGAAGATGACTGGGACGATGAAGATGAGGACGTAACCGTTGCTCAGGATGCTGTGGACTCTGAAGTCGACTTGGAAGGTCTATCTGAGGTAGATGAGGATGCAGTCCCGCGGCAACGGCTGAAGTACGCGAACGATGTCAGCCATTTCGCTCCCGTGGGTAGGAAGTGAGCTTACATTCTTATAACCAGGACGCCTTGGAGCGAATACGAGAAAACATAAAATTGGACTCTAGTTTCCCTTGGACCGAGACCCTCGTCGTTACCTATCCAGAGGCAATCGAGGTAGATGTGGATGATGATCTCAAACGGGAGCTGGCTTTGTGAGTCGGATTATCCTTGTCTCATGGTATTAGTCTTAGTTGTTTCACAGCTACAAGCAAGCCCTACATTCTGCTAATGAAGCTCGATCCCTTGCCGCCAAACACAAGCTACCATTCACTCGACCTGCCGACTACTTTGCAGAGATGGTCAAATCTGATTCGCATATGGAAAGGATACGACAGCGGTTACTCGACGAGACTGCCAACATCAAGAAGAGTGAAGAGGCAAAGAGACAACGCGAGGGCAAGAAGTTTGGCAAGCAGGTTCAACAAGAGAAGCTCAAGGAGCGGGTGCAGACCAAGAAGGATATGGAGGAGAGG
>WNFL01278441.1_pt1 | contig 21552 bp, 16 predicted proteins | sample 5400361 | NCBI WGS metagenome assembly WNFL01 (sample SAMN13153351, study PRJNA577476) | soil metagenome | isolation source: 40 cm soil on Douglas fir-dominated hillslope | place: USA:California | collected 2013-09-17
GCGTTCGCGGATTCCGGGACCGAGAGCGGGCTTATTCGACTTGATCCAGTTGCCATAGATCGACCAGATTTCTCGCGCCTGAATGACGCGAAAAGTTTGCCGCCAATCGTCGAAGTCGTTTTTCGCGAGGACGAATTCTTCGGGCGCAGGAAGCGCGGTCGCAGCCTGCTTCAAAAACGCCCGGCAAGCCGCTGCGACGGAGTCATCGGCTTGCTGAAATGAATCCGATGCGATCAGCAAACGAGAGATGGCCGCGCGCCGCGCCTCGCCATCGAGCAAGACCGCGCCGGCTTTGCGAAGATTTTGCGGATTGCCTGCGAACCAGGCAGCGACGTCGAAGGTCGGCGCCATCGCCATCGCGCCGGTCAAGTCCGTGCGCCCATGCGTCGGACGAAGGCCGTAGATGCCGCAAAACGATGCCGGCACACGGATCGAGCCGCCGGTGTCGCTGCCGAGCGCGAGATCGCACGCGCCCGCCGAGACCGCGGACGCCGATCCGCTGGATGAGCCGCCGGGAAGGCGTCCGGGCGCCCGCGGATTGGTGGGCGTGCCGTAATGCGCATTCGCGCCCGTCAGGCTGAAGAAGAATTCGTCGCAAACCGTCTTGCCGACGATCTCGGCGCCGGCGTCGAGCAGCCGCTGCACGCAGGCGGCGTTCGTCTTTGCGGGAAGTTGGGCAGCGAGCCATTCCGGGCTGCCGCCGCCGGTGCGCTCGCCCTTAATGTCGTACATGTCCTTAACGACTGCCTTGAGACCGGCAAGCGGACCGGCAGCGGCGCCGTGGATGGGCCGAGCCAAATTGTGCGGGACGAAGGCGCTGTTCATGGCACCAATTTCGCCGCTTCGGCGACGACCGCTTTCGGCGCGCTGTAGGCGGTGGCCAGAAGCTTCTCGATCTCAGGCCCGGTCAGTGGATCGATTTCCATCTGCAGGCGCTTGGCGTCGCTCAAGAATGCCGGATCCTTCAGCGTCGCCTCGAAGGCCTGGCGCAAGATCGCGATGCGCTCGGCGGGAACGCCCGGGGGCGCGGCAAACGGCCGACCCATTTCCTGACGGATGAGGATCAGCTCGAGAATCCGTTTCTTGCCCGGATCGGAGATCAGATCGAGCGCGCTCGGCACGTTCGGCAGATCGGGAAATTTGTTCAGGCCGATCTGCAAGAGGATGTTGAGCTTCTTCTCCTGAAACCATTGCGGATGAGTGGCCTTGAGCGTGGTGTAGGCGAGCCCGCAGACGCCCTCGACCTCGCCCCGCTCCATCGCCAGCGTGACATCGGGATCGGCATAGCCGGTGATCACTTTGAACTTGGTCCCAAGCAGCGTGTTGGCGATTTTCGGCATCATCACCGAATTGCTGGTCGCGCCCGAGGCGCTGACGATGACCTCGCGTTGCCGGGCCTGCTCGATGGTTTTGACCGGGCTTGTGTACCAGGTGACGCAAGCATTCATCAGCTTGCCGATGCTGCCGATCCAGGAAAATTTCTGCGCATCGAAGCGGCCGATGAATTTGTTGAACAACGGATCCATGGCAATGCCGTTGGTCAGCGCGGCGAAGGTCGATCCGTCCTTGGGCGCATTGTTGTAAAGCGTGCTCGCGGCGATCGCACCGTCGGCGCCCGGCGTGTTCTTGGGCACGATCGTGGGATTGCCCGGAATATATTTGACCATGTGACGGGCGAGCGTTCGCGCATAGGTGTCGTAGCCGCCGCCCGCCGCGGTCGAGACCAGCATGGTGATCTGCTTGCCCTTGTAGAATTCGCTCGCCGGCTGCGCGCGGGCGGGCGAAATCGCAACGAGCGCGGCGAGCAAAAGAGCGGGTGTGAGTTTGATCATCGTGCAAACGTATCGCGGACGGACATCAGAGGCTAGTTCAACGAGATTGAGTCTCACGCCCGCCTGGGTGGTCCGCGTGCGCGGACCATGACAGTTAGCGAGATTCATCCCTCACCTGGCATCATGGCGGCGCAGCCGCCGTCGACGAACAATTCGGTGCCGGCGACGAAATCGGAATCGTCCGAGACCAAGAACAGCATGGCGCGCGCGAGATCGATCGGCTCGCCCGGCCGGTTGCGTAAGTTTACCACTTTGCGGTTGGGGTTGAATTCGTCCTTGCCGACCGGCGAGCCGATCTTGTTCGGGACCACGCAATTGACGCGGATATTGTACTCGGCGAGCTGAATGGCGAGCGAGCGCGTGAGATTGATCACGCCGGCCTTGGCGGCGGTATAGGCGATCGCGCGCGAGCGGCCGTAATGGCCGGAGGTCGAGCTGACATTGACGATCTTGCCGCCGCATCCGCCTTTGATCATCTCTTTGGCGGCATATTTGCTGAACAGCATGGGCGCCGTGAGACAGACCGCGAAAACGCGATCCCACTCGGCCTTCGTGATGTCGAAGAGGTGCTTGTTGTCGGAAATCGCGACGTTATTGATCAGAATGTCGAGCCGGCCCCAATCCGCGGCCACCTGCTTCACCGTATCGACGATCTGGTCTTCCTGCGACACGTCGCAGATGTAAGTTTTGGCTTTGCCGCCCGGGGCGTTGATTGCGTTCGTTACTTTGTCGGCGCGGCCGCGGTCCATGTCGACGACGGCGACGGTAGCGCCCTCCTGCGCAAACAGCTTTGCGGTTTCTTCGCCGATATTGCGGCCCGCGCCGGTGACGATGGCGACTTGATTTGCAAGCTTCATTGCGACTCTCTTCTGCCTATTGGTGAATATTGAGTGTGCGCACCAGCGCTTCGGCTGAGGTTGTCTCGCGGGACAGCATCGCCTCCAACTCTTGCGGCGTTGCGGTCGCGACCAGCGCGCCGTTTTCGCGCGCGGCTTTGATCACCGCAGGATCGCGCGAGGCTTTCACGAACGCGTCGTGCAATTTCGCAATCACGGGCGCCGGCGTGGCCGCGGGCGCGGCGAGAGCAAACCAGCTAGCGACCTTTTCCTGATTGAGCCCCGCCTGCTTGAGCGTCGGCAGGTCGGGAAGATCGGGCCAGCGCTCGACCGCATCGACCGCGAGCAGCTTCAGCCGCCCGCTCTGCACATAGGGCTTGGTGACGGTGTAGGAGACAAAGGCGAAATCGAGCTTGGCCGAAACCAGATCGGCGATCATCGGCGCGGCGCCGGCGTAATGCGTCGGCTTGATCTGCGTGTTGGTGGAAGCGGCCATACGCGCGGCCGTCAAGTGAGACGTCGAGCCGAGGCCGGACGAGCCGAATGAGAGGCCACCGGGCTTGGTCCAGCCCAGCGCGACCAATTGGTCGATCGAATTGGCCGGGCTGCTGCTCGGGACGGCGAGAAAATTCACCATTGTGAACAGCGTCGTGACGGGGGCAAAGCCTTTCACAGGTTCGTAGCCCGCGGCGCGAATCGCGGGCAGCGCCGCGTGTTGCGCGCCCGAGAATACGAGCAGCGTGTGGCCGTCGGGCGCGGCGTTCTGAACGTACAGAGCGGCCTGGCCGCCGGATTCACTGGGCCGGTTGTCGACGACAACCGGCTGGCCGAGATCCTTTGCCACCGCGCTCGCATAAACCCGCGTGATCACATCGGTGATGCCACCGCGCGACGTGCCCGCAACCAGTGTGATGGAGCGGGCCGGAAAATTCTCCGCGGCGTTTGCCGGCAAGATCGCGATGCAAGCGGTGAACAGGACCAAGGCTAATCGCGGCCACATGGTTTCCTCCCACCGAACCGGTGAAGAAAGGTACAAAGAAGCTCAAGGTCGCGCAAACATGGCCGATTGGTCGAGTTTGGCCGCCCGAGGATTTTGGGGCATGGGGGTCGATGTAGGAGGGACCCACACCGATCTGGTGCTGCTCGACGTCGGCAGCGGTCAGCTCATGGTGGAAAAGGTCCCGAGCACGCCGAAAAATCCGGCGCTCGGCGTTCTGGACGGAGTGGCAAAATTCATTGCCAAGGGAATCGATCCCAAGAGAATCGAATTCTTCAGCCACGGCACGACGATCACCACGAACGCGCTTTTGGAGATGCGTGGCGCCAAGGTCGGCCTCTTGATCACCAAGAATTTCCGCGCGGTGCAGGAGGTCCAGAACCAGGCGCGCGACACCATGCTGTTCGATTATTTCTACGCCAAGCCGCAGCCGATCGCGCCGCAGAGCCTGACCAAGGAAATCCCCGAGCGCAGCGATTATGCCGGTAATGTCCTCCTGGCGCTGGATGGCGAGGCGGTGCGGCGCGCCGCGCGCGAGCTTAAACACGCGAAAGTCCAATCGATCGCGGTGTGTTACCTCTTCTCCTACGCCAATCCAGCGCATGAGCTGGAAACGCGGAACATCATCGCCGAAGAATTCCCCGGCGTCTCGGTTTCGCTCTCGAGCGAGGTGCTGCCGCGCATTCGCGAATGGCCGCGGCTCTCGAGCACGCTGCTGAACGCCTATCTCGAGCCGGTGCTGGTCAATTACATCTCGCATCTCAACGAGGGCCTCGACGACGCGGGGATCGTCACTGAGCAGCGTTATCTGATGCAGTCGAACGGAGGCGTGATGCCGTTTTCCGCGACCATTGCCGGCGGAAGAACCGTGCACACGATGATGTCGGGTCCCGCGGCCGGCGCGCAGGCAAGCGCCTATCTCAATAAGGAGGACGCGAGACGCGGCCTCGTCAGCCTCGACATGGGCGGCACCAGCGCGGACATCGCCTTCATCGAGGGCGGCGCGCCGCTCGAGGTCACGGAAGGAACGATCGCGCGGCGCCAACTCGATGTTCCGGCGCTCGACATGACGTCGATCTCGGCCGGCGGCGGCTCGATCGCGGGAATCGATTCCGGCGGCTTTCTGACCGTGGGACCGGAAAGCGCGGGCGCCGATCCGGGCCCTGCCTGCTACGGCCGCGGCGGGACGAAGCCGACGGTGACGGATGCCGATTTGATCTGCGGCTTTCTCAACCCGGATTATTTTCTCGGCGGCGCGCAAAAGCTCGATGTCGCGGCAGCGCGCGCTGCGATTACATCCGACATCGCCGATCCCTTGAAGTTGAGCTTAATCGAAGCCGCGGCCGGGATTCGTCGCATTGTCGATCAGCGCATGGCCGATGAAATTCGCGTCTTTGCCGCCAAGCGCGGCGTCGATATCTCCTCTTATACACTGCTGCCGTTCGGCGGCGCCGGCGGCGTGCACGCGGCCGCGGTCGCCGACGAGCTCGGCATGCGGCGCATCAGGGTGCCGGCGCGGCCGGGCGCGTTTTCGGCCCTGGGTCTCCTCTGCACCGACGTGGTGCATGATTATATCCGCTCCGAGCTTGCGCCCTTGGGCGCGCTCGCGTCCGAGCATGCCGAAGCAATCTTCAGCCAGCTCGAATCCAAAGCACGCGCGGAACTGGCGGCGGAACATCTGAATCCGAAGGAGGCTTCGTTCACGCGCGAGCTCGATCTGCGCTATGCGGGTCAGGGATACGAGCTCAGGATTTCGCTGGAAGGGCTTTACGCCAAGCGGCTGACGAGAGAATCGCTGATCGATGTCCGCCCGCGCTTCGACGAGAGACACGCGCAAATCCATGGCCATGCCGCGACCGAGCGCGCGGTCGAAGTGGTAAGCTACCGCGTGCGCGTTCGGGTCGCGGTGCCGAAATACGAATCGCGCGAGGAGCAGTCCCCGGTGTCTTCGTCTAAAACGGCGGTCAAAGGAGCGCGCAAGGTTTATTTCGAGAATACGAGTATCGAGACGCCGCTTTACGAACGCGACAAGCTGGACGTTGGAGCAACAATCGCCGGCCCTGCCATCGTCGAACAATTCGATGCGACGACCGTCGTTCCGCCCGGATGGTCCGCCCGAGTCGATGGATTCCGCAATCTCGTGCTTGAGAAAGGCTAAGCATGGACGCGATCGCGATCCAGATTCTGCGCAACAAGATCGCGAGCCTGACCGACGAGATGCATTATCATTTCTATCGCTCGGGTTATTCCACGATCATTCGCGAGTCGCGCGACTTTTCCTGCGTGATCCTGGACCGCGACGGCCGCTTGATCGTGGCGCCGCCGATGTTCTTTCACGCGCCGGTGTACCGCCATCTTGTCGGATATATTCTGAAAGCTTACGGCCCCACGGGTACAAACACGATCAAAAACGGCGACATCTTCGTCTCCAACCATCCTTATGACGGCGGACTTCCCCATGTCTCCGACATGGCGTTTGTGGCGCCGATCTTCGCAAACGGCGAGATCATCGGCTTCTCGGGCTCGATCGCGCACAAGGCCGATGTCGGGGGGGCGGTCGCGGGCTCGACCTCGGCGAATGCGACCGAGATGTATCACGAGGGCCTGCTCATCCCGCCGATCAAGATCTCGAACGGCGGAGATTTCCTCGCCGAAATCGAGCGCATCATCCTGACCAACAGCCGCCAACCCGAACTCGTGCGCGGCGACATGCGCGCGCAGATCGCGGTGACTGAGATCGGCGTCGAGCGCGTGAAGGAATTGTGCGCGCGTTTCGGCGCGGACACGGTCACGGGCGCGTTCGCCGCGATTCTGACCGGCGCGGCCGACGCGTTGCGCGCGGCGATTCTGCGCCTGCCCGAAGGAGAGTCATCCGCCGAAGGTCTGCTCGACAGCGACGGTGTCGAAGTCGACAAGCCGGTGAAGCTGGCCGTCACCATCGCCGTCAAGGACGGGCTCGCGACGTTCGATTTCTCGAAGTCGGCGCCGCAGGCGAAGGGCCCGATCAATTTGCGTCCCTCGATGATCGAGGCCTGCGTGTTCTATTGCCTGCTCGGCTCGCTCGATCCCAAGCTCGCCTTCAATGACGGCATGCGCGACGCGATCAAACTGGTGCTGGCGCCGCGCACGGTCACCAATGCGGAGCCGCCTGCACCGGTTTCGAATTATCAGATGGTCAATTTGAAGCTGGTCGATGTGATCTTAGAAGCGCTCGCGCATTTCAATCCCGCGCGCGCCATCGCCAATGCCGGCTCGTCGAGCGCGCTCAGCATCGCCTGGAGCAAGGGGCGGCCGAGTCAATCGACGATGCAGTACGAGATCATCGGCTCGGCCTATGGCGGCGGGCATTTGAGCAACCTGCACATCACACCGATCGAGATTCTCGAATCCGAGTATCCCTGCCGCATCAACCGCTTCGAGCTGGTGCCCGATTCCGGCGGAGCCGGCTGCTGGCGCGGCGGATTGAGTCTGACGCGCGAATACGAGCTGCTCGAAGATGCGACCGTGATCCGGCGCTTCGACAAGACGAAATTTCCGCCGCGCGGGCTTCGAGGCGGCAAGGACGGCGCGCGCGCGAGCTTCCGCATCCGCCTCGGTACGCCCGAGGAACGCGAAACGCCGGCATCGGGGCGTTACGAAATGAAGGCCGGCGAGAGATTTCAACTGCAGACCGCGGGCGGCGGCGGTTACGGCGATCCGCGCGAGCGGGATCGATCGGTGCTCGCCCGCGACATCGCGGAAGGCGCCGTGTCGCCTGACGGCGCGAAGGAGTATGGGTAGGCATTGCGTGTGACTGCTAGACAGCAAAGTGCAAAAACACTCCCCCCACCCAAAGCGCCTGCGGCGCTTTGACCTCCCCACAAGGGGGAGGTGGAATTCTTTTAGGACGACTGATGGTTCATGGTGGAGAGGACGAACGAAATTGATGTCGGCGAGCTGTTGCAGAATCGTCCGCTCGGGCGGTTCCAGCTCGCGACGTTTGCGCTGTGCGTGGCGATCCTTTTCGTCGACGGTCTCGATTATTCCTCGGTCAATGTCGCGGCGCCGGCGATCATGCGCGCATTCGGAATCGAAACCAGCGCCTTCAGCTGGGTGTTTACGTGGGGCTTCTTCGGTTTCTTCCTGGGCAGCCTGCTGTTCGGTTTCCTGGGCGACAAGTGGGGACGCAAAGCGGGCGCGATTGCCGCGGTCCTGACCTACACGATCCCATCGCTATTGACCGCATTCGCTTCGTCGCTCGATGAGCTCAGCCTCTATCGTTGCCTCGCCGGATTAGGGATCGGCGGCGTCATTCCGAACACAGTTGCGCTCCTGAACGAAACCGCGCCGAAGAAATATCGCGTCATGTTCGTTATGGCGGCGTTTGTCGGCTATTCCGGCGGCAATGCCGCGATGGGACCGATTGCCGCTTCGCTCATTCCCATCTTCAGTTGGCCCGTCGTATTCGTGATCGCCGGCGGTGCAGGGACATTGCTCGCGCTCGTGCTGCTGCTGTTCCTGCCGGAGTCGATTCCTTTTCTCGCAGCGACAAGGCCGGACGCGCCGCAATTGCAGCGCCTTGTCTCGCGCGCCGCTCCGGACCTCGCGCTCACTGCCGATACGCGGTTCGTGCTGAAGCGTCCCGTGCACGAAACGAGATTCTCGCTCAAGCTGTTGTTCGACGAAGAACGGCTGATCGTGACTCCGCTTCTGTGGCTTGCCTTCTTCGCCGAAACTTTGACCTACATCACATTGTCGTCGTGGCTCGCGGTGCTGCTGGAGCGAGCCGGACTCGCCCCGCAAACCGCGTCGGCCGTCTATGGCTATGCCGCGCTCGGCGCGGTTGCGGCGATATTGCTCGTGGGCCGTTTGCTGGACCGTTTCGGGCCGCGCGCGAGCGTGTTCTCGGCGCTGATCGCCGTCGCGGCAACGATCTCGCTCGGCACACCGGGACTGCCGTCGGTCGCCATCGTGGCGTTCGCGATTTTCGCGATGGGCTTCGGCTCGGCGACTCACAACTCGCTGCTCGGCATCGTCGGCGGATTTTATCCGACGATTGTGCGCGGCAACGGCGTCGGTTTTGCCACCAGCATGGGCCGGATCGCAGCCGTCTTCGGTCCTTTGATTGCCGGCTATCTCTTGGCGCGGCTGCCGCTGCAATATGTGCTGATCTGCATCGCCGCGCCCGATCTCATCGTCGCCGCCATATGCGCCGTGCTGGCGCAGTACCGCGATCGACCGTCACAGGTGAGGGACGAGACGCCAATCGCGACAACAGCAGACTGATCCGCACACGGACGAACCACGCTGAATGAGCGCGTCCGTCCGTGCAGCAAATCGGCAACCCGCTATGTTCGGTGCCTTAACGAGAGAAGAGTCGATCAGACCGACTTCTTGAGTTCCTTGGCGGCGCGGAACGCCACTTTTTTGCTCGCCTTGATCTTGATCGCTTCGCCGGTCGCGGGATTGCGGCCCATGCGCGCGGCGCGCTTTCGCACTTGCAGGATGCCGAGACCGTTCAAGCGGATGCGCACGCCCTTTTTGAGCTGCTTGGTGATCATGGTGACGAGATCCTCCATGATCGCATTGCCCGCCTTCTTGGTAAGGCCGTGCTTTGCCGCCAATTGCATCGCGATTTGACGGTTGCTGACTGTCTCGACCTTCGCCTTGGGAGCTGCGGGCTTGGGCGCCATTGTTGCCATTTCTGCCATTGGTTTTCCCCTTTTGCACCTTCACGGGTTGAACGAAAAAACGCGAAAACACGTAGCGATTCGCACCTCAACGATAGCGTTGTACGAGAAAAACCGCCAACGGCAATAGTTTTTAGCCACAGGCAATGCGCGATGCATCTTCCGGGCGAAGCCCGAGAAGGTTATTCTGCCACCCGCACGCCGGATCAGCCGGCGGTCCCTTTTTTGAGGGGCAGATCGGGAGAACGAAAACGATGACAACCGGGTCAGGATTGAGCCGCGTCCGTTCGGCGACGATTACGTCTGCGTTAGGGTCGACGGCGCTCGCGCTTGTGCTGTCGGCGGCCGGCATCGGCCAGGCCGAGGCCCGGATCACCCGGATCGAGATCAAGCGGGTCGAATCGCCGACCTTCGAGAGCAAGGCGTTCGGCACGGTCGGGCAGTACGAGAAGCTCGTCGGGCGCGCCTATGGCGAGGTTGACCCCAAGGACAAGCGCAACGCCGTCATCGTCGACATCGCCAATGCGCCCCGGAACGCCCGCGGTATGGTCGAATACGACACCGACATCTACATCTTGAAGCCGGTCAACCTCGCCAACGCCAATCACCGCCTGTGGTTCGAGGTCAACAACCGCGGCAACATGCCGGCCTACGCGCTGATGACGGAAGGCCGGGTCACGCGCAACGATCCGACCAAGGCAACCGACGCCGGCAACGGCTTCCTGATGCGCCAGGGGTACACCATCGTCGAAGTCGGCTGGGACGCCACCGCGCCCACGGGAGGCGGCCGTTTCACTATCCATGTTCCGACGGCCAAGAACGCGGACGGCTCGCCCATCGTCGGACCGTCTCTGGAGGAATTCGTTGTCGACGACGACAAGACGATGGAGGGCGACCTTACCTATTCCGCCGCGACGCTGGACAAGTCGAAGGCAACCCTCACCGTCCGCACGCGCTACGAGGACACCCCCGTCACAGTGCCGGCGGATAAATGGCAGTACGACGAAAAGGGCGAATCCATCAGCCTGCTGCCCGAAGGCACCGCCTTCCAGCGCGGCGCGCTTTACGAGTTTACCTACCTGGCCAAGGACCCGCTGGTGGGAGGTCTTGGCTTTGCCGCGCTGCGCGACGTCGGCTCTTTCTTGCGCAACGCGCAGAAGGACGACGCCGGCACCGCGAACCCGCTCGCGGGCGCCATCCAATATGTCTACACGGCCTGCCAATCCCAGCCCTGCCGGACGATGCACGATTATCTCTGGCTCGGCTTCAACGAAGACGAGTCCGGGAAGAAGGTCGTCGACGGCATGCAGAACTGGATCGGCGGCGCGACGGGCATCTTCGTCAATTACCGCTTCAGCCAGGGCGACCGCACGCATCGCCAGCACATTGCGCGCTGGTTCCCGGAATTCCAGGCGCCGTTCACCAACCAGGTGATGGCCGATCCCATCACCAAAAAGACGGACGGGCGGCTGGCGCGCTGCACGGCCAGCAACACCTGTCCCAAGATTTTCGAGACCAATTCGGCGAACGAATATTGGTCCAAGGACATGGCGGTCGGGCTCGTCGACGCCAAGGGCAAGGACCTGACCAACGTACCGGCGAACGTCCGCAACTATTTCATCTCAAGTATGCATCACGGCGGCGCGTTCGCGGCTCCCGGAAAGGGAATTTGCCAGCAGGCGCGCAACCCCATGACGCCGAATGCGATCCTTCGCGCGATGCTCATCGACATGGACGAGTGGGTCAGCAAAGGGACCGAGCCGCCTGCGAGCCTGGTGCCGAGCGTGGCAAAGGGCACGCTGGTGCCGCCGCTGCCGCAGGAGAAGCAGGGTTTCCCGAAGCTCCAGGGCGTGACGTATAACGGGCGCATGCATACGGGCGATCTCTTCGACTACGGCCCGGAGTTCGACAAGGGAATCATGACGGTGCTGCCGCCGAAGCTGGTCGGCACGCCCTATCCGGCGCTTGTGCCCAAGACCGATGTTGACGGCAACGACGCCGCCGGTATCCGCATGCCTGATGTCGCGGTTCCCGTCGCGACGTATACGGGCTGGGCGCTGCGCGCAAACCCGGCCGGCGGCAATGACGGCTGCGACGGCGCGGGGCAGGTCATCCCGTTCGCCAAGACCAAGGCGGAGCGCATGGCCAACGGCGATCCGAGGGCCTCGCTCGAGGAGCGCTATCCGACGCATGAAGCCTATGTGCAGGCGGTGACGGCGGCGGCGAACGCACTCAAGGCGCAGCGGCTGCTCCTGGACGAGGACGTGCAGCGCTATATCCAGCGCGCGGAAGCGAGCAACGTAGGGAAGTAACGGCGCAGATTTTTCTTACTGGGCACTGAACAAAACCAAAGATGTCATGGCCCGCAACAGCGGGTCACCCAGGTGATCGTAAGACTCGAATCGCCGCGCGGACGCGCGGCGACTATGGGTGGCCCGGTCGAGCCGGGCCATGACAATTTTGGGGTGTTAGCGCTGTGCGTCTTCCTCGAGCGCGTGGAGGATGAGGGCGTTGTAGTGCTCAGCGTAGACGCGGGCGTCTTTGATCAGACGCAGGTGCCATTCCGAGACCGCGACGTCGCCGGTGCACGCGACGAGTCTCAGCGTGTAGCGATCGAGTGATGCTCCGGCCGGCAGGCCTCTGACTTCGCGTCCGAAACCATCGACCGCGAGCAAGCGGAAATCTTTTGCTTCAAGCGCCGCGTTGGCATCGTATTCGGCGCTGTCGATGTGGATGTTCTCGAGCTCAGTGCAATCGCCCGGCGGCATGGCGAACTCGCGGTGCAGGATGCCGAGAGCGAACCAGCCCATCCCGAGAATGACGACGCCCAAAATCAGCAGATTGCGCATACGTGAATTCAGGGCCCTTCGCTGCCGCCGCTTTCGAGCCATGGTGTAGCATTGCCGCCCGAGAGAGTCGGGAGGGCGATTGATGCGCGTCGAAACTATCCTCGGTCCCATCTTAAGACATCGCGGTTTGGCCGCTGGCTGCGTGGCCGCGTTCGTGGCCGCGTGGCTGCTGCCCGCCGTGTTGCCCGACATCGTGCGCATCGTGCTGACCTGGGACGTGGCGGTCGCGGTGTTTCTCGCCATTGCCTGGACCATCATCTTCACGTCGGGCCACGCCGACATTCGCGCCCGCGCCGCGCGCTTCGACGCGAACGACTTCGTCATCCTGCTGGTTTGTCTTGCCGCGGTCTTTGCGAGCCTCGTTGCGATCTTCGGACTCGTCGCCGGCATCGCCGGACTGCCGGCCGAGATGAAGGAAAGCCGCCTCGCGCTTGCGGTCGTCACGGTGGCCTTCTCGTGGTTCTTCCTGCACACCGTTCTCGCGGTGCATTACGCGCACGCCTATTATTGGCCCAAGAACGACGCCACGGGCGAGCATTTCGGCGGCCTGGACTTTCCCGGCGGCGAGGCGCCGGACTATTTCGACTTTCTCTATTTCGCCTTCGTGATGGGCGCGACGGGGCAGACCTCCGACGTCGCGATCACGGCAAAGCCGATTCGGCGGCTCGCGACGCTGCACGGCGTGCTGGCGTTTGCCTTCAACACCGTGCTGCTGGCGCTGACCGTCAACGTGGCGGCGACGTTGCTGTGAATTGCACCACCATATAACATATTGATATATAAGGTATTTTTCTATTTCTTCAGTTCGTTTGCGCAAATTTGCTGAGCGGCTCGCGGCGGGTCAATTCGAAACCGGCCGTTTGATTTTTCTTTGATTTCTTTCCGAGAGAAGCCCAGGCGAAAGGCCGAGTCTCTGATTTTCTGATTTAAAAAAAACATTGATATAAATCAGAGAACCCTGCCGTCGCGCGCACCGACGCCGTCCGATTTTTCCGAAATCATTTCGCACCAACTGCATTTCCCCGAAATCGCGATTATGCGTTATGCATTATGAGTATCTCGGGGCATTTGTCAAGTCGTGCTTCGCTCGATTGAGAAGGCGGCGTAAGATCGGCAAATGAGTCACATGCCTCACAAAGATCCCCCCACCCGACGCGGTGCGCTTCGCTTACCGCGTCGGCCTCCCCACAGGGGGGAGGCAGAATTGGGGATTTGTTCGTCGCGAACCGTGGTTGGGGTTGTGTTTGCTGCGCTAGCGGGGGCGGTGCTTTCGGCGGCGGGGACGCAGAGTTTGCAAGCGGTGCCGCAATTTTCGGGACGGGATTTCGGCTGGCTGGCGGATACGGAGTTTCTGCCGCCGGCGAGCGGCCCGGGGCCCGTCACGTTCGACAAGGCGCATCCCTATGTGCGCAACAATACGGTGGGACAGCCGACCTTCCGCATCGGCGATGTTTCCAATCCGATCCTGCAGCCCTGGGTCGTCGAGCGCATGCGCAAGGACAATGACGAGGTGCTGGCCGGCAAATTCGCCTTCACCGCGCGGTCGAGCTGCTGGCCGGCCGGCGTGCCGGGCTTCCTCGTCTTCGGCTGCGGCGCGCGCACGGTCTATTTCATCCAGACGCCAAAGGAAGTCGTCATGATCAATGACGGGGACGCACAGGTGCGCCACGTCTATCTCGACGTTTCCCATTCGGGACGCGCGCGCCCCAGCTGGTACGGACAATCGATCGGCCATTACGAGGGCGGCGATACGCTCGTCGTCGACACCATTGGCATGAACGATAAGAGCTTCATCGACAATTACCGCACGCCGCACACGGATCGGCTGCACGTCGTCGAGCGCTGGAAATTGGCGGCGGACGGCAAGTCGATCGAGGTTGCGATCCGAGTCGAGGATCCGGGCGCCTTCACCATGGCGTGGGCTGCGCGGCAGGTTTATCAGCGCGTGAACCAGGGGCCGCTGACCGAGCAGGTGTGCGCCGAGAACAACTTCATCTTAGGCCAGGACACGGCCCCGATCCCGATGGCGCAACGGGCCGATTTCTAGGTGCAAAGAGAGCTGAGACCGCTGTCGTTACAGCGTTTTTGCGGACTTGATCCGGGCCCGAAAGATGGGACGAATTTGACTTAAACGGGAGCTTTGGCGGGAGCTGAAAATCCGGCCGGCCGAGGGTCGGCTTCGGGCGTCTTAGACCCCTCCTCAGGCCACGAAGGACCTTCCCCTCAAGCCCGCCAAGGATTACAGTTCGGCAAAATACGCATCGAGGAGGAGTCCCCTGATGAAGCACCAAGCAGCGTTGCTCGTAATTCTTCTGGCCGCATGGCCGCTTGCCGCGTCGGCTCAGCAAGCAAACCTCACGCCGAAGCAGATCCATGGCCGTCAGATCGTGACCCAAAATTGCAACGTCTGCCATCTTCCTCAGGAATACGGCAGCACCAAGACTTACGGCCCGCCGCTCAACAAGGCCGCGGCCAATGGCGACGACAAGCTGATGAAAGAGGTCATCCAGAGCGGCCTCGTGAAGATGCCGGGCTGGAAGTATACTTTGAAAGATTCGGACATCGACGACGTGATTGCGTATGTGAGGACAATCCCTGCACCATGATGCTCCAGCAGCTCGCTGAGCCCATAATCCAACAGGAGAGAAAGACGATGACCAGAATGCGCAGCATGCTATTGGCGACTGCCGCCGCGATCCTCGCGACGACATCCGCTCAAGCCGCGGATCAGCAGTTGAGCGGCATGATCACCTCCGCAACGGGCCAGAAGCTCGACGGCGTGGTGGTCTCCGCCAAGCAGATCGGCTCGACCATCACCACCAGCGTCTACACCGACGCGCAGGGCAACTACTATTTCCCGCCGATGGCGGCCGGCAAATATCAGGTCTGGGCGCAAACGCTCGGCTTCGAACAGAGCAAGGCCCAAGTCGACCTTTCGGCCAATAAGCGCCAGAACCTGTCGCTGAAGACGATCACGGATCCCGAAGTGAAGTGGCGTCAGCTCCCCGGCGAATTGGTGTGGGCCTCGCTTCCTGCGGAAACCGCCGAAGACGTCCACATGAAGCAAATCATCCACAACAATTGCAACGGCTGCCACACCCCGAGCTACCCGTTCCAATTCCGCTTCGATGCACAGGGCTGGAGCAGGGTCATCGATTTGATGAAGCAGATCGGCGGCGGCCTTCCGGATCGTCCGGTCAACCAGATCCTCGACATGAACCAGAAGCAGCTTGCGGCCTATCTCGCCAAGGTGCGCGGACCGAACAGCGTGATGAAGATCGCTGAACGGCCTCGTCCCTCCGGTGAAGCCGCCCGCGTGGTCTGGACGCTCTACGATGTGCCGCGCATTCAAGGCGTCGGCACCAATTCGCTGCCGGCGGCCGCAAACAACGCGGACAATGACGGCTCCAATTGGGCAATGGGAACGCCGTCAAAGGCCGGCCTCATCGTTCATGACGACGCCATGGACTTCAACGGCAACGTCTGGTTCACGTCGAACTCCGCCAACAATCTGGTGACGGTCGGCATGGTCAACACCAAGACCGGCGAAGTGACCTACAAGAAAGTCCCACGTGCCGACGGCAGCGGCCGCGCTGCTCCGACGCACGGCATCGCCCGCGACGGCGAAGGCAATCTCTGGTTCGACGTGAACCCGGGACGCCGCAGCTTGGGCAAGATCGAGCCGGCGACCGGCAAGATCACCGTCTTCCCGACACCGGAAACGATGCAGCCTCTGGGCGGCGCCGTGACGGTCGACGTCGACGGCAAGGGCATGATCTGGGCTTCCGCGCCGACGGGCGTGCTGCGGTTCAATCCCAAGACCGCGGAGTTCACGGAGTACAAGTCCACGCAGCCCAAGCGCTCTTACGGCACGGGCGGCACCTATGGCGCCGCGGGCGACCGCGACGGCAATGGCTGGTGGGCGCAGATGGGCTTCGACACCATCGGCAAGGCCGACGGCGTAACCGGCAAAGTCACTGAAATCGTACTGCCGGAAAACAAGAAGATCCGTGACTTCCTGACGCCCCAACAGGTCGAGGCGTACGGCAAGGTCACCGACATCTCCACCGGCAACCCGTATCCGTGGGCACAAGGCCCGCGCCGTATGGGCACCGACAAGAGTGGCGACGTGCTTTGGGTCGGCGATTCTTGGGGCTCGAGCCTCGCTCGCATCGACACCAAGACCAACGCCGTCACGATGATCCCGTTCCCGGATCCGTCGATGCAGCCGTATCACATCCACGTCGACAGCAAGCATAACGTATGGGGCAATCTCTGGACGAACGACCAGATCTTCAAATACGACCCCAGCGCGCAGAAGTGGACCATGTTCGAACTGCCGGTACGCGGCACCGAAATGCGCCACCTCTCGGTCGACGAGCGTAGCGGCACGGTCAAGATCAGCATGCCGGTCTACCGGACCAATCAGATGGGCGTGATGACCATTCGCAGCGAAGCGGACATCACCAAGCTGAAGTCGTCGGCGTCCAACTAACGCCGTTTCGGCAAGAAACGTTGAGAGCGGGCGGGCCGGTTGGCCCGCCCGTTTCTTTTTTGTTGCAGGGCACCGAAGCGCTGCACGGTTTCCCCCACCCGATCCGCCTACGCTGCTTCGCAGCTTCGGCGGGATCGACCTCCCCACAAGGGGGAGGCAGGTAAAATTGAGGGGCGGCTGACATATGCAATAGCCCCGCCCTTTCAGGGGGAGGGAAAGTTTAGTCTGCTGTTAGCCTAGGACTGACGGAGGGACGGCGTGCCGAGCATCATCATACCAGCGCGCAACGGGCAGACCTACACGGACAATTGCCTGACGACGACGCTGCACTCGGTGTCGCGCCTGAACCTGCGTTGCGAATTCATTCTGATCGACGACGCGTCGGAGCCGGACGAGAACATCGTCGAGGTCTTCACGCGCCACCGCGCGCGTTCGCCTCAGCATGCGTTCAAGATCGTGCGCTGCCGCGAGCGCCGGCATTATTCCGGGGTGTTCTCGATCGGGCTGAATTTGGCGACCGAGAACGAGATCTTCTTCATCAGCAACGACATGATGGTGACGCCGTCGTTCATTGAAATGCTGCGCCTCATTTCGACCTTTTCAAGAACGTACAGCATCGTGCGCGGAACCTCCAATCACACCGACAGCCTGCCCGAGCACGAGGTGAAGCCTCCCGCGCATCCGAAGGATTACACGGAGGTCGAGAATTTCTCGCGCACGCGCGCGAGCCTGGTCGGCCGCCAAGTCGTCGAGGACGATGTGCTTTCGGGCGACGCGATTTTGGTGAAGCGCGCGCTGGTGGACCGCATCGGCTTTATGGATTTGCGATTTTTCGGCTATTTCGGCGACGTCGATTACGGCATGCGGGCGCAGCTCGCGGGCTTCAAGCTCGTTTGCGCCAAGGGGGCGTGGCTTTATCATCATGGCGCCGGCCATGTGCAGCGGCAGGTGGAAAAAAGCGCCGGCGCCAAGTTCGAAGAGCTGCATCGTCAGCGCATGACGCTGGTCGAGGCGGGCTATCAGCAGTTTCGCGACAAATGGAACATCGCGACGCCGGAACATTACGATGCGAACGCGAGACTCGATTATCGCGAAATTGCGCGAAACCATGCCGATCGTGTGGCGCTGAAATACGAGCTTCCGCCTTCCGCGATGGAGGGCCTGGATTATTGCTGAACCGTGAAATCGGCCGGCGGCAGGCCGTCCCGCGCACGCTGATGCATCGCGGCGTAAGCGGCTTCGAGATGGCGGGTAAAGCGCGCCGTATCGAACAAATCCGCACTCTCGCTCGCGCGCGCGAGCTTGTCCCTGATGCTCGCGAGCAGCGCAGGCTCGCGGGCAAGCTTCAGCGCCAGAGCCTCGTAAGCGCTGAGCGATTCGACGATCGTCTCCGGAGCCCCGGCCGCCTTGAGCAGGCTTGCCGCGACGCGGGACGCAAATCCGTTGCCTGTGCAGGTGAGAAGCGGCACGCCTGCGAAGAGCGCGTCGCTTGCCGTCGTGTGGGCGTTGCAGGGCAGCGTATCGAGAAAGAGCTCGGCCAGGCGAATGCGCGCGAGATGGTCCTCGGCCGCGGGCAGCAGCGGCGCGAAGACGAGCCGTTCCGGAGACACGCCGCGGACTTCAGCTTCGCGCTTCAGATTGCGCATCGCGGTCTCGTTGGACTCGGGCAGCCACAGCACGCTGCCCTCGACGGCTTGCAGCAAGCGCATCCAGACATCGAACATGCGCGGCGCAAATTTGTAGGAATTGTTGAAGGACGCGAAGACGAAGCCGCGCTCGGGCAAGCCGGCTTCGGCGCGCGACGGCGTGCGTTCCGCGATGCGGCGCTTTGAATCGTGCGGCATGTAGCTGGCGGGGAGATAGGCGATCTTCTCGTCGTAGAATTCGCGCTGGCCGTCGGGGATCACCGTATGATCGGCGACGATGTAGTCGACATAGTCCGCGCCCATCGTGCCGGCGAAGCCAAGAAAATTCACCTGCACCGGTGCGGGCCGCAGAGCGAGGATTCCCAGCCGCCAGCGTGTGGTGAGACCGGTGAGGTCGACGGCGATGTCGATCTCGAGCTGTCTCATGAGCGTTGCGATGTCGCGGTCGCTCTTATCCGCCACATCGAGGAAGTGCTCGAAGCCCTCGAACAATCGCGCGCGCATTTCGCTTTTGTCGTCGGGGCCGTGCGCGAGCGCGATGGTTTCAAATCGCGCCTTGTCGTGATGCTCGAAGATTCCGGCGCTCAACACCGCGACCGGATGGAGATGCAGATCGCCCGAGAGATAGGCGACCTTGATGCGCTCGTGGCGATAGCGTTCGCCGCGCCACAGCGGCTCGGCGGCCGGCGGAAATTTGTCCTTGACGATGATGCGGGCACACGCCTGCAGATCGGCGGCGCTATCCGACACGGCGAGCAGGAACGAGGTGGCGGCGCGCTTTTCGGCCCGGAGCTCGCGGGTCAACGCGGCGATGTCGGCGTCCGCGTTCCGCCAATCGCAGCAATTTTGCTTAGCCTGAATCATCATGCCGCGCGCGTAGGGGTAATCGGGATCGCTCGCCAGCAGGCGTTCGAAGGCGGCGGCCGCCTCTTCGTAGCGCTTCAGCGCCATCAAGGCGGAGCCGCGGCCGTCCAGCGCGGCGCAGTGGGCAGGCTGAATCGCGAGCGCGCTCTCGTAACTCGAAAGGGCCCGCTCATGCTGGCCCTGGCGCATGAAGATATCAGCGCTATTGCAGTGCGCGTCGGGGTCGGGTTGCAGTGAGATGACTCTGCGGTAGCACGCCAAGGCGTCGTCATAGCGCTGAAGCTCGCTCAAGATATTGCCGCGATTGAGCAGGACATCGCCGTTGTTCGGCCGCAAGCGCAAGGCGCTGTCGACGTCGGCCAAGGCTTCGTCGTAACGCTTGAGCAGGGCGAGAGCGACGCCGCGATATTGCAACGCCTCGAGATAATCGCGGTTCAGTGAGAGTGCGCGCGTGAAATCGGCGATAGCGCGGTCATAATTTTGCAGGCCCGCCTCGGCGGCGCCGCGATTGTACCAGGCGTCGGCCTTGTTCGGATCGAGCGCGAGCGCGCGTTCGGCGGCCGCCAGCGCGTCGGGATAATTTCGCAGTCCCAGCAGCGCGGCGGCGCGGTTGTTGTGCGCGAGCGCAAGATCGGGCTGCCGCTCCAGCACCTTGTCGAATGAGGCCAGCGCCTCGCCCCAGCGGTTGAGCGCAAGCAGCACGGCGCCGCGATCGTTGCGCGCTTCGCTGTGATCGGGTTTGAGCGCAAGCGCGTGCGCGAAAGAGGCAAGCGCTTCTTCGTGCCGCGCCAGATTCGCCAAAGCCCGGCCGCGATGGAAAAAGAGCTCCGGCGACCGGCCGTCGATTTTGGCGGCTTCCGCGAAGAGATGCTGCGCCTCCTGGTAGCGCCGGTTCTCAAATTGGATCGCGCCGAGCTGTGCCAGCGCCTCGAAATGTTTCGGATCGGCACGCAGGATCTCGCCATAGAGACGGGCGGCTTCGGCCAGGTTGCCGGCCTGGTGCGCGCGCCGCGCGTTCTGAATGAGATGCTCGCTCATGCGGGGCGCGGACCGTAGCATCCTTCGCCAACGCGGCCAAAGCCGTTATAAGGGCAAGATTTCTGGAGACCAACCGATGCGCCACGGATTTCGCGGCACAATAATCTTGGCGGCCGCACTGATGCTGGCCGGCTGCGACCGGCAAGCGCAAACATCGGTTCCTCAGGCTCCCAATGCGGCGAGTACGGCCAAAAGCACGGATGCGAAGACGGTCGTGTCGTCCGATCGCATGGTCATCAAGCCGCAATTCGACCAAGGCGAACGCTTTGCCGAAGGCATGGCGGCGGTCCGCATCGGCGCGAAGTTCGGCTACATCGACAAAGAGGGCAAGGTCGTGATCATGCCGCAGTTCGATTTCGCCGGCACGTTCTCCGAAGGCGTCGCCTCGGTCGGCATCGGCAACAAGATCGGCTACATCGACAAGGAAGGCCGCTTCGTCGTCACTCCGTCGTTCGAGATCGCGAACCTGCTCGCGTTCTCGGAAGGGCTGGCCGCTGTGCGCGTCGGCGAATTCCTGACCGGCAAATGGGGCTACATCGACAAGCAAGGCAAGATCGTCATCAGGGCGCAGTACGAAGGCGCGGGCCCATTCTCCGATGGACTGGCGGCGGTGAGCTTCGACGGCAAATGGGGCTATATCGACAAGCAGGGTACGACGATCATCAAGCCGCAATATTCTTCCGTGCGCTCGTTCTCCGAGGGGCTGGCGGCAGTGCGCGTCGGCGATTATTTCAAGGGCAAGGACGGCTACATCGACAGAACGGGCAAGATCGTGATCGAGCCGCGCTTCGATGCCGCGTTCCTGTTCTCCGGCGGGCTGGCGGATGTGCGCGTCGGCGATAAATACGGCTACATCGACAAAGCGGGCAAGCTCGTGATTCCGCCGATGTTCGATTTCGCCGACACCTTCGCCGCCGGGCTGGCCGCCATCCGCGCCGGCGACGACAAGACCGGCAAATACGGCTACATCGACCAAGCGGGCAAGATCGTGATCGCGCCGCAGTTCGATTTCGCCGATTTGTTCTCGGCCTCCGACGGGCTGGCCGCGGTGCGCGTCGGCGACGATCAGACCGGGAAGTACGGCTACATCGGCAAGTAGCACTGCTGGACCTGAAACCAATCTCTCAACCCAAAGCACGCGCCCTTCGCTACGGCCCGGCAAGCGCGACGTGTCTCGACAAAAAAACTCCCCCCACCCAATCCGCCTACGCGCTGACGCGCTTCGGCGCGATCAACCTCCCACCCCCGGGTCCGCGCAAAGCGCGGCCCGAGGGTAAACTCTGGGGGAGGTGCACGCTTGCATCGGAAGAACGGCAAGGATTCGCG
>WNFL01381002.1_pt1 | contig 21552 bp, 17 predicted proteins | sample 5400361 | NCBI WGS metagenome assembly WNFL01 (sample SAMN13153351, study PRJNA577476) | soil metagenome | isolation source: 40 cm soil on Douglas fir-dominated hillslope | place: USA:California | collected 2013-09-17
GGAGTCCAGCCGGTGAACACCTACTCTCGATCCCACCTGACCAACGACGCCCTGCTGCGTGAGCTTCGGGACACCGTCACCCGCGATCATGCGGTGACCGCCGAACTCCTTGCGTGTCTCGCCGAGGTCGATCGCCGGCAACTCTACCGGCCTGCCGGCTACCCGACGATGAGCGCGTACTGTATCCGCGAGTTGCGATTCTCTGAGGACATGGCTTGGAAGCGGATCCAGGCGGCGCGCGTGGCTCGCAGATTCCCAGCGATCTTCACGATGCTTGCCGAAGGCCGACTGCATTTGAGCGGGGTGTGCCTTCTGGCGCCCCATCTCACGCGGTTCGATGGGATGGACCTGATTCACGATGCCTGGGGGAAGACCAAGGCCGAAATCGAGTTGATGCTCGCCCAGCGTTTCCCTACGACCGAGAGACTGGAAATGGTGGTTAAGGGCGAGCGCACAGAACCGCCACCCGCCTTGGGCCAGGTCGTTTCGAACATCGGCACCGGATTCCCATCGACGTTCGAAAGTGAACAGTCACCTGCCCCGGGGCAGGTGACTGTTTCCAACATGAACACCGGGGTCCCATCGACAGCCGAGGAGGAAGGTTCACCTGGCCCGGGGCAGGCGATCTTCTCGGCACCCTCGGCTGGGGATGCGTCTGTCTCGTGGCCAGCGACCGAATCGATTCGCACCGAGGCCCCGCGCATGACGCCTCCTTCGCTGCGGCCGACCATGACTCCCGTTGCGTACGAGCGGTTCGCGGTGGAGTTCATGATGGATCGCCAGATGCACGAGGACCTGCGCCGCGCCCAGGCATTGCTCGGTCATCAGGTGCCGACGGGGGAGCTGGGCAGGATCTTCGGCCGTGCGCTCCAGTCGCTGATCCGGGAGCTGGAGAAGAACAAGTTCGGAGTGCGTCGGCCCGGTGCGGACGGAGAGCGCGCCGCGATGCCGGTCACGAGTGCGAACCCTCGCTACATTCCGAAGCACGTGCGGAGGCTGGTGTGGGAGCGCGATCAGGGGCGCTGCACGTTCGTCGGCGAGTCCGGACAGCGTTGTCCGGCGACGAATGCGCTCGAGTTCGACCACGTGCAGCCGGTCGCCCAGGGCGGAACGTCGGCGCCGGGGAACCTGCGGCTGCGCTGCCGGGCGCACAACCAGCTCGACGCCGAACGGGAGTTCGGCCCGGAGTACATGGCGGAGATGCGCCAGCGGGCGCCGTCGAGCTGAGTCGCTGGCCTCGCCGCAGGACGCGGGGACTGCGTCTCGTGTCCGCGCCAGCTCCGAGGCCCCGGGCGCCCGGCCTCTCTACTTCTTCTTCGATTCGCCCTTCCGTCTGCCCCGGGCGCCCTTCTTTGCCCTCGCCTTCACCGGGCCGCGGATCGCGGCCTCGACCTCGCGCCACTCTGAAGCGCTGAGCTTCACCTCCAGCGCCTTCAGGTTCTGCTCGAGCTGCTCGACGCGGGTGGCTCCGGTGATCGCGCTCGACACCTCCCGGAAACGCAGCACCCAGGCCAGGGCGACCGGAGCGGGATCGACGCCCTTGCCGGCGCACCAGGCCCCGAAGCGCTCGGCCGCTGCGACGTTCTCCGGGGTCAGCGCCTTCTCGGCGGTCAGAAAGTGGGCGAACGCGGTCCGGGCGCGGGTCCCTTCGGGGGCCACTCCTCCCGCATACTTGTTGGTGAGCACGCCCTGGGCGAGCGGCGAGTAGACGATCAGGCCGATGCCGTTGCGCCGGCAGAACGCCAGGTGGCCGTCCTCGACGTGGCGATCCACCAGGTTCAGGCGCGGCTGGCTCGAGATGAACCCGTGCCAGTTCTCGCGCTTCTGGATCGCCACCGCCTGGGCGAGGAGCTTCGGCTCGCGGTCGAAGTTCGAGAACCCGACGTACCGCACGCGGCCGCTGCGCACCAGGTCCTCGAACGCCTCCACTGATTCCTCGATCGGCGCGTCGACGTCGGGAGCGTGGAATTGGTAGAGGTCCACGTAGTCCAGGCCGAGCCGCTTCAGGCTCTGGTCGAGCGCGTCGAAGATGTGCTTGCGCGACAGCCCGCGCCCCATCGGTCCGTCCCACACCCGGCCCATGCACTTGGTGGCGACGATCAGCTGCTCGCGCGGCAGGCCGCGGATCGCGTGGCCGAGCACGGTCTCGGCGGCGCCCTTCACGTAGACGTCGGCGGTGTCGAACAGGTTGACCCCGAGATCGAAGGCGCGCCGCACGATGAAGGTCGCGTCCTCCTGCGACACCGAGCCGCCGTAGGTGGTCCACGAGCCGAGCGAGATCTCCGAGACCTTGAGACCCGAGCGTCCGAGCGAGCGATAGTTCACGAGGCTCTCCTGGGAGTGTGTGGACCGAGCTGCGCCTGTCGAATACGCCGCGGCCCGTGTCGGGGGGAATTGGCGCGCTGAACCAGGTCCAGGGTCCAGTGATCGCCGGCTCGCCCGATGCCGACCTCGGTGTAGCGGCAGTTCTCCATGTTCTCCCGGTGGCCGCGGCTGTTCATCCAGTCGCGGAACACCTGCGCTCCGGTGGTCTGCCCCATCGCGATGTTCTCGGCCGCCGCGCGGTAGTCGATGCCGGCGCTCTCCATGCGATCGAACGGGCTCTGCTCTTCGGGGTTGTCGTGCGAGAAGAAGCCGCGGCGGGCCATGTCGCGCGAATGCCGCTCGGCGACCCGCGCCAGCGCCGCGTCCCAGCGCAGGGCGGAGCAGCCGATCCGCTGGCGGTGCTGGTTGACCAGTCGCAGCACCTCGCGCACTCCGGGGGCGGCGAGGGTCGAGGTCGCCGCCACCGCCGAAGCCGGGGCCGGGGCGAGCAGAACGATCGCGATCAGGGTCATCCAACGCATGGTGCACCTCCATGAGACCAGCGGGAGCGCGTGGCATTGTGCCACATCGCGTGCTTTACTGGCCTCGCATGTCGCCCACACCGATGTCGTCGAGCGGGGGTCGGTTCCGCCTTCGCGATCTGCTCCCGTTCGGCCCGCAGCGGCACCCGCGCCATCGGCCGTTCACCGAGATGGCGCAGGTGCTGTGGGAGAACCGCGACAACCTTCCCTACGCGTGGCGCATCCTGACCCGCGGGGTCTGCGACGGCTGCTCGCTCGGGCCGCGCGGTCTGCGCGACGACGTGATCTCGGGCGTCCACCTGTGCATGACGCGCCTGAAGCTGCTCCGCCTGAACACCATGGGCCCGATTCCCGACGAGCGCCTGAGCGATCTCGCCGGACTGCGCGCGCTGCCCAACGACCAGCTCCACCGGCTCGGCCGCCTGCCCTACCCGATGATCCACCGGGCGGGGAGCGACACCCTGCACCGACTGTCGTGGGACGAGGCCGAGGCGATCCTGGCCGACGAGCTGCGTGAGGTGCCGGGCGAGCGCATGGGCTTCTTCGCCACCTCGCGCGGGCTGGTGAACGAGACCTACTACGCGTTCACGCGCGCTGCCCGGCTGATGGGCTCCAATCACGTGGACCTGTGCTCCCGGCTCTGCCACGCGGCCAGCGTCTCGGGGCTCAAGGACACGCTCGGCATCCCGGCCCCGACCTGCTCGCTCAAGGACCTGATCGGCGCCGACCTGGTGGTGATCCTCGGCTCGCACCTGGCGAACAATCAGCCGGTCACCACCAAGTACCTGACCTACGCGAAGCGCCAGGGCACCCGCATCGTGGTGGTGAACCCGATGCGCGAGCCGGGGCTCGAGCGCTACTGGGTGCCGAGCGATCTGCGCAGCGCCCTGTTCGGCACACGGCTGATGGACGACTTCTTCCAGGTCGCGGTCGGCGGCGACATCGCGTTCATCAACGGCGTGCTGCGCCACCTGATCGAGCGCGACTGGACGGACCGCGCGTTCGTCGCCGAGTGCACCACGGGCTTCGAGGAGATGAAGGCGCACCTGCTCGGGCTGCCCTGGGAGGCGCTGGAGTCGGCGGCCGGGCAGACGCGTGCCGACATGCTGCGCTTCGCCGAGACCTACGCCCGGGCGAAGACCTGCGTGTTCGTCTACAGCATGGGGCTCACCCAGCACCGTTTCGGCGTGGACAACGTGAAGTCGGTGGTGAACCTGGCGCTCGCGCGCGGCATGCTGGGGCGCGAGAAGTGCGGGGTCATGCCGATCCGCGGCCACTCGGGGGTGCAGGGCGGCGGCGAGTGCGGCGTGGACCCGGACAAGTACCCGGGCGGCTTCGAGGTCGCGAACGACGACGACCGCAGGCGCTTCGAGCAGCTCTGGGGCCGGCCGCTGCCGGCGTGGCGCGGGCATCGCACGCTCCAGATGATGGAGGCGGCACACCGCGGCGAGATCGACTTCCTCTACTCGATCGGCGGCAACCTGCTCGAGACCATGCCGGACCGCGACTACATGCTCGACGCGCTCTCGCGCGTTCGGGTACGCGTCCACCAGGACATCGTGCTCAACACCTCCTCCCTGCTGGCGGGGCCGGCGGTGCTGCTGCTCCCGGCGCAGACCCGCTACGAGACCCCGGGCGGCGGCACCGCGACCAGCACCGAGCGGCGCGTCCGCTACTCGCCCGAGATCCCGGGCCCGCGCATCGCCGAGGCGCGCCCCGAATGGCAGATCCCGATCCAGGTGGCGCTCGCCGCGCGCCCCGACCTGAAGGGCACCTTCCCGTGGCGGGGCCCCGAGGACATCCGCCGTGAGATGGCGCGCGCGATGCCGCTCTACGCCGGGGTCGAGACGCTGGAGCGCGCGGGCCAGTGGCTGCAATGGGGCGGCGAGCGGCTGTTCGCGGACGGCTTCGCCAAGATGCCGGGCGGCCGCGCGCGCTTCACCGCGGTGCGCGTCCCCGAGATCGTGATCCCTCCCGGCCAGTTCTACCTGACCACGCGGCGCGGGAAGCAATTCAACAGCATGACCTTCTCCGGCCGCGACGCCCTGATGGGTTCGGCGACCCGGCGGGACGTGCTGATCCACGAGGACGACGCGGCGCGGATCGGGGTCGGAGACGGCGACGCGATCCAGCTGCGCTCGGAGGTCGGGGAATGGGTCGGGACCGCGCGGATCGCGCCGATGAAGCCGCGGCACCTGCAGGCCTACTGGCCGGAGGTGAACGTGCTGATCCCGCGGCGCTTCGATCCGGACTCGGGCGAGCCCGACTACAACGCGATGGTCGCCGCCTCGCCGGGATCGGGCGGCGCCGGCGTGATGCGCCCGGCGCTGGCCGAGGAGCGCGCGGCGCCGGTCACCGCGACGGCGCCGGCGGTCTCAGGCGTGACCGCTTAGCTTCAGGATCCGCCAGGTGAGGTAGGCGATCAGCGCCGCCATCGGCATGGTGAGCACCCACGCCCACACGATGCGTCCCGCGACCCCCCACTTCACCGCCGACAGCCGGCGGGTGGAGCCCACCCCGACGATCGCGCCGGTGATGGTGTGGGTGGTCGAGACCGGGATCCCGGTGAGCGTCGCCCCGAACAGCGTGATCGCACCCGCCGTCTCGGCGCAGAAGCCGCCCACCGGCCGCAGCTTGGTGAGGCGCATGCCCATGGTGCGCACGATGCGCCAGCCGCCGACCATGGTGCCGAGCCCCATCGCCGCGTGGGCCGACAGCACCACCCACAGCGGGACGTGGAACTCGCCGTGGAGGGACCCGGTCGAGTAGAGCAGCGCGGTGATGACGCCCATGGTCTTCTGCGCGTCGTTGCCGCCGTGCCCGAGGCTGAATGCCGCCGCCGACACGAGCTGGAGCCGCCGGAACAGGTTGTCCACCTTGAGCGGGGTGCTGCGCCAGAAGATCCAGCTCACCGCCCACATGTTGAAGAAGCCGATCAGCATGCCGATCAGCGGCGAGAGCACGATGAAGAGCGCGATCTTGGTGAGCCCGCCCGCGATCACGACCAGCCCGCCGATCAGCGCGTGCGAGGACGAGGTCGGCAGCCCCAGCCACCAGGTGATCAGGTTCCACACGATCGCGCCCAGCACGCCGGCGAGGATGATCTCCGGGGTGATCGCCTCGGGCTGGATCACACCCTTGCCGATGGTCTTCGCGACGTGGACGCCGAACACCAGGAAGGCGATGAAGTTGAAGAACGCGGCCCACACCACCGCGTTGCGCGGCGAGAGGACGCGGGTGCTGACCACGGTGGCGATGGAGTTGGCGGCGTCGTGGAAGCCGTTGATGAAATCGAACGCCAGCGCGAACCCGATGATGATCCAGACTTCGAGCGAGAACCCCATGGATCACCGGCTCTTCAGAATGATGGCTTCGATCGTGTCGGCGACGTCCTCGCACCTGTCGGCCGCGTTCTCCATGCGGCCGTAGATCTCGCGCCAGCGCAGGATGTCGAGGACCTCGTGAGGGCCGGAGAAGAGGTCGGCCAACGCCTGCCGCGAGATCCCGTCGGCCTCGTTCTCGAGACGGTTGATCTCGACCAGGTACGGGTTCAGTCCTTCGCCGGAGCCCTTGAGTCGGGTGATCGCCTCGTCGATCTGCACCCCGGCCGCGGCGATGATCTCGGTCAGCTTCTTCGCCTCGGGCGTGGCCTGGCGGACCTGGAACAACACCAGGCGGCTGGCGAGCGACTCGGCCGCGTCCACCACGTCGTCCAGGTTGCTGGCCAGATCGTGGATGTCCTCGCGCTCGAGCGGGGTGATGAACGTCTGGTTGAGTCGGTTCATCACCTCGTGGGTGACCTGATCGGCCTCGTGCTCGACCGCCTTGAGCTCCCGCGCCCGCTCCTCGAGCCGGTCGAACTGGGAGACCATCTCGTGCAGCATGCCGCAGGCCCGGCGCACGAAGCCGCTCTGCTTGCGGAACAGGGCGAAGAAGTCTTCTTCACGGGGAAAGAGCGAGAACATCGGCACCTCGCCTGCGGTGGAGGACCGTTCGAGGGGCAGCGCGGACGCAAGGCGTACCATGCGACCTCCGCTCCGGCAACCCGGCGGCTCCCCGCCCGGATGGGTCCCGGACCGGGACCTCCTGACCGCCTGCCTAAACGGTGTTCAGGTGGACGTGCTCCGACGTAGGAGATTCTGCAGCCGCGGCACGAATTCGCTTGGCGCCGCGGGGGGCTCGCCGCCACCATCCTCCCCCTCGATCCTCCGGGACACGCTCCCGGTCCCGCGCCGTTCCCCAATCCCCCGGAAGGAATCTCCATGCGATCCTGGCTTCCCCGTCTCCTCGCTTTGCTCACGTTCGTCGCACTGTTCGCACCGCCGGCGTCCGCCCAGCAGATCATCGACTCGAACCCGAGTGCGGCATGTCCCGGCCAGCCCCTCAAGTGCATCCAGGGCGCGCCGTATCCCAACCGCGCCCGCAACGGCGTCCAGCGCGTCTACGCGGTCTACTACTACGACAGCGGACCGATGGCGGGACAGTACGCCGCGGGGTGCGGAACCGGATGGCAGTTGAACCAGCCCACCAACGGATTCAACACCTTCATCACCGCGCGTCACGTGCTCGAGGGCAACGACGCGGGCGGACACTACTCGGCGGTGTCGGTGCAGCTCGAGTTCTTCTACGTCCCGGCGCCCGGACGCACCTGTGGCGTTTTGACGAGCGACGAGTGCCACCAGTTCGCGAGCGACTGCTCGACGCCGACGGTGCGTCAGGCGCCGTGCTGGGACTGGGACCAGACCTGCGATCTGGGGCGCATCCTGCTCCAGCCGTTCAACGTGCCGGGTGGCGCCGACTGGTTCGGTCTGGCCGGCGCGGATCCGGTGGTCGGCACCCAGGCGTGGATCCCGCAGCATCCGCTGGGACGCTGCATGGAATGGGACGAGGGAACGGTGACGGCCGCGCCGGCAGGATGCGAGTTCTCGCACCAGATCTCGACCCAGGGCGGCAGCTCGGGCGCGCCGGTGCTGACCGTGTCGGGCGGCCCCCAGGTGCTCGGCGTCCACGTCGCGGCCAGCGTTCAGGGCGGCGTGCCCTCCTGCCCGAACCAGGCCGTGTACCAGAGCAGGCTCCAGGCGTTCCTCGCCACGCCGTTCTCGGTGGGCTGCGATCCCACGCGCACCGCGCCGAAGAGCTGGGGGACCCTGAAGACCCTGTATCGCTGAACCGAACCCGCGGGGCGCGACGACTTCGCACGGCGTCGCGCCCCCGCGGTGCTATCCTGCCGCGTCCGCAGTCCTCCACCGTTCCTTCGCCCGGAGGCTTCCGTGATGCGCCCTCTCCCGTGGCTCGTGGTCACCGCGCTGCTGCTCGCGGCGCCGGCGTCGGCCGGCACCAAACCCTGGACCAGCGACGACATCCTCGCCCTCAAGGCGGTCAATGATCCGCAGCTCTCGCCCGACGGGCGATGGGTCGCGTACGTGGTGCAGGAGCTCACCGCCGACGGCAGCGACTACCAGTCCGATGTCTGGCTGGTCTCGTCCTCGGGCGGCGACGCCCGGCGTCTCACCACCTCGACCGCGAACGACGATCATCCGCGCTGGTCGCCCGACGGGCGCTCGCTCGCGTTCCTGTCGGAGCGTCCGCGCTCCGGCGTGAAGCCGGCGGATGCGGCCACCGACGAGGGCAAGCGCCAGGTCTGGCTGATCCATCCCGACGGCGGCGAGGCGTGGCAGCTGAGCGAAGCGGGCGGCGGCGTGAGCGAGTTCTCGTGGTCGCCGAAGGGCGACGCGATCGGCTTCCTGGCGAAGGAGCCGAAGACGGACGAGCAGAAGAAGAAGGAGAAGGACAAGGACGACGCGTGGACGCCGAAGGACCACTACGCGTGGAACCGGCTGTGGGTGATCGACCCCGCCAGCCGCAAGGCCGCCCAGCTCACCTCCGGCGACTTCCACGTCACCGGGCTCTCGTTCTCGCCCGACGGCAGGCGCATCGCGATCGCGGCGCAGCCCACGCCGCTGCTCCCGGATCAGTTCAACTCCGACATCTATCTGGTTGCGGCGAGCGGTGGTAAGCCCACCATCCTGGTGCAGAAGAAGGGCGACGACGACACCCCCTCGTGGTCGCCGGACGGCAAGTGGATCGCGTTCGTCTCACAGGACGGGCGCACCAGCGAGTGGTACTCCAACACCTACCTGTGCGTGGTGCCCGCAGGCGGCGGCGCGACCAGGAACCTGACCGCAGACTTCGACGAGCGCGCCACCATTCTCGGCGGCGGCTCGGTGTCGTGGTCGCCGGACAACTCGAGCCTGCTGTTCTTCTCGGAGCAGCGGACCGGCCGGCACCTGTTCCGCGCGTTCGTGGACGGCCGCCCGGTGGAGGCGGTCACTCAGGGCACCGGCGTCGAGGGCTCTCCCTCGCTGGACGGCAGCGGCACGCACATCGCCTACCTGAAGGAGGACGGCGACCATCCGCGCGAAGTGTGGTGCGGCGCGTTCCCCACCGGTGAGCGCAAGGCGATCACCGACACCAACCCGCAGGCGCGTGACCGGCTCTCGTTCCGCAAGGACCTGGTGACCTGGCCCGGCGCCGACGACGAGACCATCGAAGGCCTGCTGATCCTGCCGCCGAACTATCGCCAGGGAACGCGCGTCCCGCTGCTGCTCAACGTGCACGGCGGACCGGCCGGGACGCACACCAACACCTGCACGGTCGCCTCGCGTCTCTATCCCTGGCCGCTGCTCGCGCAGAAGGGCTGGGCGATCCTGATGCCGAACCCGCGCGGCAGCGGCGGCTACGGCGAGCGCTTCCGCGCCGCCAACCTGCGCGACTGGGGCGGCAAGGACTACGTGGACCTGATGCGCGGCGTGGACGCGATGATCTCGCGCGGCATCGCCGATTCCAGCCGGCTGGCGGTCTGCGGCTGGTCGTACGGCGGCTACATGACCTCGACCATCGTCACCAAGACCGACCGCTTCCGCGCGGCGATCGTGGGCGCCGGGGTCACCGATCTCATGTCCATGGCCGGCACCTGCGACATCCCGGAGTTCAACCACTCCTACTTCGGCTCGTGGCCGTGGGAGGACTCGCAGGTCTACGTCGACCACTCGGCGCTGATGCACGCGGGCAACGTGAAGACCCCGACGCTGCTGGTGCACGGCGAGAAGGACGACCGCGTTCCCACCAGCCAGGGCTGGGAGTTCTACACGGCGCTGAAGAAGATCGGGGTGCCGACCGACCTGCTCCTGCTCCCGCGCCAGCCTCATGGTCCACGCGAGCCGAGGCTGCTCAAGACCGTGCAGCAGTGGCACCTGGACTGGCTCGACAAGTACGCGCTCGGAACCGCGAAGACGCTGGCGACGAATCACGCCGGGCTGCTGCCCGCGCAGGCGTCGCGCATCACGCAGAAGATCGCCCGCTGAGCGGAGCGGCAGCGGCCGCCGGGGCCTCCGGCGGCCGCCGCCGCGCGAACGGAGCCGCACCCGACATGGACGTCCTCGATCTGCTCATCCTCGGCGGGGGCATCGCCGGCGCCGGCGTCGCCCGATTGGCGGCGCGCAACGGGATCGCCGTCGAGTTGATCGAGCGCGGCGACCTCGCCTCCGGCACCAGCAGCGCCTCGAGCCACATGCTCCACGGTGGCCTGCGCTACCTCGAGCACGGACACCTCCACCTGGTGCGCGAGTCGCTGCGCGAGCGCGCCGCGGTGCTGCGCATGGCCGGACCGCTGGCGAAGCCGGCGCGCTTCCTGGTGCCGTGCCGGCGCGGCGGCCGCGTGCCGCCGTGGAAGCTGCGCGCCGGGCTGATGCTCTACGACCTGCTGGCCGGCGATCGCACGCTCGAGCGTCACGGCTGGGCGAGCGCCGCGGAGGCGCGCGGGCTGGTGCCGGCGCTCGATCCGGAGGGTCTGCTCGGCGCCGGGCTCTACACCGACGGCGTGATGGACGACGCGCGCATCACCGTCGCGGTCGCGCGCGACGCGGCGGCGCACGGCGCGCGGATCTCGACCTACACCGAGCTGGTGGAGGCGCGCGCCTCGCAGGGCGCCGTCGAGGCGCAGGTGCGCGATCGCCTCACCGGCGCCGGGCGCACGGTGCGTGCGCGGTGGATCGTGAACGCCACCGGACCGTGGAGCGACGCGGTGCGGTCCTCGCTGCTCGCGACGCTGGCGCCGGGGGGCGCGGTTCCCTCCCTGCTCGGACCCTCGCGCGGCATCCACCTCGTGTATCCGGTGGTGACCCCGCGTGCGCTGCTGCTGCTCGCGGCCAGCGACGGGCGCGCGTTCTTCGTGGTTCCGTTCGGCGACCGCTCGCTGGTCGGCACCACCGAGATCGCGGTGCCCTCGCCGCCGCGCGAGCAGGACTTCGCCCCCACGGTCGAGGAGGTGCGCTACCTCGCGCGCGAGCTGCGCCGGGCGCTGCCGGGCTGCACCGCCCGGCCGGTGGCGGTAAGTTCCGGCGTGCGCCCGGTGCTGCGCTCGCGCTTACAGGTCGGCGTCGCCTCGCGCGAGCACCGCGTGGTGGTCGAGGGCCCGGTGCTGACCCTGACCGGCGGCAAGTACACGACCTTCCGCGTCATGGCGCGCGCCGGCGTCGAGACGGCGCTGCGGGTGCTGGGAAGGACGAAGTCGCTCGCGGATCCGCCCGAGCCGCTGCCGGCTCCGTACGAGGCGTCGGGCTCGCACGAGGACCTGGCGCGCTTCGCGGTGCGCGAGGAGTTCGCGCGCACGCTCGCCGACGTGCTGCGACGCCGCACCCGGCTGTGGCTCGCGGCGGACCGCGGGCGGTCGGTGGCACGGGCGATCGCCGCGACGATGGCCGCAGAGCTCGGGTGGAGCGAGGCGCGCACGCGCGACGAGATCGCGGGCTGGGAGCTCCACGTCGCCGACCAGGAACGGCTGCTGGCCGCAGCCGCGGAGGACTCATGACGCCGGTGGTGCTGGCGATCGATCAGGGAACCACGGGAACCACCGCACTGCTCCTCGATCGCCGCGGCGAGGTGACGGGCCGTGGCTACGCCGAGCTGCCGCAGCACTTCCCCAAGCCGGGGTGGGTCGAGCACGACGGCGCCGAGATCTGGACCAGCGTGGTCGCCGCGGTGCGCGGCGCGCTGCGCCATGGTCGTACACCGGCGAAAGCGATCGCAGCCATCGGGATCACCAACCAGCGGGAGACGACGCTGCTCTGGGACCGCGGGACCGGCCGCCCGGTGGCGCGCGCGATCGTGTGGCAGGACCGCCGCACCGCGGAGCGCTGCGCGGCGCTGCGGCGCGCCAAGCTCGAGCGCACGGTGCGGAGCCGCACCGGCCTGGTGCTCGATCCCTACTTCTCGGCCACCAAGGTCGAGTGGCTGCTGCGCCGCCACGCGGCGGCGCGCTCACTCGCGCGCCGGGGCCGGCTCGCGTTCGGCACCGTGGACGCGTGGCTGGTGTGGAAGCTGACGCGCGGCGCGCTGCACGCCACCGACCCGACCAACGCGTCGCGCACCCTGCTCTACGACATCCGGCGGCTGCGCTGGGATGCCGACCTGCTCGACCGCTTCGGGGTCCCGGAGTCGGCACTGCCCGAGGTGCGGCCCTCGAGCGGAGACTTTGGCCGCACCCGCGGCGTGCCCGGCCTGCCCGACGGGATCCCGATCGCCGGCATCGCCGGCGACCAGCAGGCCGCGCTCTTCGGCCAGGGGTGCGTGCGTCCCGGCGACTCGAAGAACACCTACGGCACCGGCTGCTTCCTGCTGCTCCAGACCGGCTCGAAGCGCGTCGCCTCGCGCGCCGGGCTCATCACCACCGTGGCCTGCGGTCCGCGGGGCGAGCCCAGCTACGCGCTGGAGGGCAGCGTATTCATCGCCGGCGCGGCGCTCCAGTGGCTGCGCGACGGCCTGCGGATCCTCGATCGCGCGTCCGACAGCGAGGCGATGGCGGAGAGCGTGCCCGACACCGGCGGCGTGGTGATGATCCCGGCGTTCGTCGGCCTCGGCGCGCCGTGGTGGCGCGCCGACGTGCGTGGTGCGCTGCTCGGGCTCACCCGCGGCACCACACGCGACCACGTCGCGCGCGCCGCGCTCGAGTCGCTTGCGTTCCAGACCCGCGACGTGGTCGAAGCGATGGAACGCGACTCGGGACGACGGGTCGCCACGCTGCGGGTGGACGGCGGCGCCGCCGCCAACGACTTCCTGATGCAGTTCCAGGCCGACCTGCTCGGGGTCCCGGTCGCGCGCCCGCGCGTGATCGAGACCACCGCGCTCGGCGCCGGCCTGCTCGCCGGCCTGGCCACCGGGTTCTGGAGATCCCCCGACGACTTGAACCGCGCGCGGCGCATCGAGCGCGTCTTCCGTCCACGTCAGAGCCGCGCCTGGCGCGATCGCGAGATCGCACGCTGGCGCGCGGCGATCCAGCTGGTGCTCGGCGACCGCGCCGGGCGAAAGGAGCCTCGATGACCGATCGCGAATTCCTGCGCCACTGCGTCGCCACCCTCGCCTACCGCGCCGCCAAGACGCTGCGCGGCGCGCCGGCTCGCTTCGCCGACTTCACTCCCGGTCCCGACAGCAAGAGCGCGGTCCAGGTGCTGGCCCACATGGGCGACCTGATGGACTGGGGGTTGTCCATGGCGGTGGGCCAGCCGAAGTGGAACACGTCCATGCCGCTCGCCTGGGACGCGGAGTGCGCGCGCTTCTTCGCGTCGGTGCGCCGCTTCGACGACGCGCTCGCCTCGGACGCGGTACTCCACTACGAGCTGACACGGCTGTTCCAGGCCCCGGTGGCCGACGCCCTCACCCACACCGGTCAGCTGGCGATGATGCGACGGCTCAGCGGCGCGCCGATGAAGGGCGAGAGCTACAACCGCGCCGACGTCGTCATCGGCCGCGTCGGCGCCGAGCAGACCCCGGCGGACGCGAAGTACGAGTTCGACTGAGGCCCGGTCAGGCGGCCGTCGCGGCGGGCTCCGGATCGAGCGGCCGCAGCCGCCGGAGCCCGATCACGGCGGGTACGCGGCCACCCGCTCCATGCCGCCCACGCCCAGCGGGCCGTGGTGTCCGGAGACGAACAGCGCGGTCCCGATCAGTCCCGCCAATCCGGAGGCGATCGAGAACACACCCACTCCCCTCGACCGCCGCAGCATCGCGATCCCGAAGACGACCTGCCCGAGGTTGCCGCTGACGAATTGGAGCGCGGCACCGAGCCGGTGAGGCGGGAAGTTCACGTTCTCCGGGAACACGCCCACCAGGACGAACCCGAGCCCTGCGATCGCGATCAGCGCGAGGCTCACCACCCCGAGCCTCGACGGGCGCAGCGCGTCACGCAGGAACGCGGCGCCGAGCACCACGGTCGCGCCGATGACGACGAACGAGCCGTTCATCAGGGCATGCCACGGCGAGCAGACGTACGCGCTGGAGAATGGCCCGCAGACGGTGTTGCCGAGATCGCTGATGTAGTTCCGGGTCAGCGAGAACGGGGTCGTCCAGGCCGACTGCACGACCCACTGCGCGAGGAAGAACTGGATCGAGGACGCCCAGGCGATCGCCCCGATTCGGGCCGCGGGACCGCGCGACCCAGGAGCGCGGCTCGCCCGGAGCGGCGAGCCCTCCCCCCTCACCGGCCGCGCGCGCCCTGCGATCGCGCGACGCCGCCCAGCACGCCCTCCAGCCAGCGCAGCAGATCGGGGATCGCCTGGTCGCGCGCCGGCTCGTTGTAGATCTCGTGGTAGGCGTCGGGATAGAGCACCAGCTTCGCCATCCCTCCGGTCGCGGCCACGAACTCCTTGGCGCCCGCCGGGAACACCACGCGGTCGGCGGCTCCCTGCTGCACCAGGCACGGCACCTGGAGGCGCCGCGCGAGGAGCATCACGCGCTGGCGTGCCTCCATCAGGTCGAAGTAGAGGCGCGGGCTGATGCGGTCGTGGACCAGCGGATCGGTGGCGCGTCCCTTGAGCACCTCGGGATCGCGCGACATGCCGCTCTCGTCGAGCCCGTGCGGGAACCCGGCGGTGGGCGTCGCCACGCGGGCCACGTTGGCGAGCACCAGCTTCCACCACGGCGGAATGGTGCCCTGGAACGCCGGCGCGGAGGCGATCACCGCGGTGAGCGTCTCGGGGTGCGCGAGCGCGAAGTCCAGCGCCAGCAGCCCGCCCATGCTGTGGCCGAGCAGCACGCGCGGCGCCGCCTCGGGCTCACCGGGCAGGCCGGCGCCGGCGTTGAACATGGCGTGGATGGCGCGGTCGCGGAGCGCGACCCAGCCCGGGATGTCGCCGCGGGGTCCGGGCGTCTCGCCGTGGCCGGGAAGGTCGAGCGACACCACGGTGCATCCGGCCGCGACCAGGTCGGCGGCCAGGGCGGCGTAGCGGCCGCTGTGCTCCCCGAGCCCGTGCACCGCGGCGACCAGGGCGCGGGGGCGATCGGCACACCAGGCACGACCGGGGAGCACCAGGCCGTGCCCGAGCCGCGCCTCGAGGCGGCGCGCGGGAATGCGTCCCTGCGACGGGTTCATGGCGCGAGGCGGCCGGAGGTCGCGATCATGTCGGCGCCATATTGCGGCAGGACCCGGCTCGCGCGCACGCAATTTCGGCGGCGCGGCGCGGCGGGAGGCCGCGGACCGTCGCGCTCCTTGAGTGGCGTCGGCGGTGGCGGCTACACTCGCCGCTCGTTCCCGCCGCGTGACCTCCCCCCTTCCCGGTTCACCTCATGAGCCCAGAGCCCAAGGAACCCTCGCGCCCCGGCCGGCTGATCGTGCCGGGCGCCGACCCCGAGCCGTCGGCCCCATCGTCGCGCATCGTGCTCCCACCGGGCGTCGAGCGCGCCGAGGAGCGCGAGCTGCCCGAGTATCCGCGGCTGCGCCCGCTGATGCTGATCCCGGTCACCGACGGGGAGCGCGAGGTGCTGCTGGTGAACGATCCGCTCGGCGTGATCGAGGGCCAGCCGGTGCTGAGCACGGCGGCGATCGGCCTGCTCCAGCTGCTCGACGGCACGCTCTCGCTCCACGACATCACCAGCATGGTGGCGCGCGAGAGCAAGGACGTGCGCATGGGCGGCATGATCCGGGAGTTCATCGGGCAGCTCGACGACCTGCTGATGCTCGAGTCGCCGAAGTTCGAGGCCGCCTACGCCACGATCCGCGAGCAGTATCACGCGCTCGAGATCCGCCCGGCGGCGACCGAGGGCCGCAGCTACCCGGCCACGCGGGAGGAGCTGCTCCCGTTCCTGAACGCGCACGTCGCGGCCGCCGAGGCGATGCGCGCCGAGGCCGCCGAGCCGGTGGCGGCCGACGATGCCCTGCCCCGGGTGGTGCTCGCCCCGCACCTCGACCCGCGCCGGGCGGGCGCGGCGATCGCCCGCGCCTACCTCGAGCTCGGCACCACCCACGAGCGCCCGCTGCGGATCGTGATCTTCGGCACCGGCCACCAGCTGATCGAGGACCTGTTCGCGCTCACCCGCAAGCACTTCGAGACCCCGCTCGGACGCGTCCCCTGCGATCTGGAGTTCGTGGACGCGGTCGCCGCGACGCTCGGCGAGCGTGCGTATCACGGCGAGCTCGCGCACCGCAGCGAGCACTCGATCGAGTTCCAGGCGCTCTACCTCAAGCACCGCTTCGGGGAGCGCCCGTTCACCATCGTTCCGATCCTGTGTGGAGGCTTCCACGACCTGGTGGAGGACGGCCGCACCCCGCGCGACGACGAGGGATTCGAGGCGATGCTCGCCGCGGTGCGCGAGACCGCCGCGAAGCTCGGGGGACCGACGCTCTACGTCGCCGGCGTGGACCTCTCCCACGTCGGACCGCGCTTCGGCGATCCTGCGCTCGACGACCGCGTACGCCAGGAGATCGAGCAGGTGGATCGCGCCGCGATCGACGCCGCGCGGCGCGGCGACGCCGATGCGTGGTTCGCCGCGATCGCTGCGCACCAGGACTCGACCCGCATCTGCGGCTTCGCCCCGACCTACGCGGCGCTGCGCTGCGCCGAGCCCGGCGAGGGGCGCCTGCTGCGCTACGAAGCCTCCAACGAGGCGGACGGCACCACCGTCACCGTCGCCTCGATGGTGTGGCCGTAGCGAAGACTCCTCCGAAAATACGCGCGGCCGGGCGAAACGATCGCCCGGCCGCGCGTGCGTTCGGAACCTACCGGTAGTGGGCCTTGACCGCGCCCCACGTCGAACCGTGCACCGGCAACCCGGTGGTCACGCCGAACAGGTAGTCCTCGGTCTCGCCGCCGTCGTAGGCGCCGTTGGGCTGGTTCGCCGAGCCGGCCCACGGGTAGTCGTCGGCCACCGGGCCGTCGGTGAGCGAGATCCGCATCCAGACCCCGAACTGCGTGAAGGGAACCTGGAACGGCGGGATCTGCACCTGTCCGCAATCGGCGGCGATCGGCACCTCGAGGTTCTTGACCACCCATTCCGAGTAGCAGGCGCCCGGCGGGCAGGGACAACTCGCGTTGCTCGGATCGCACGGAACCACGTCGTTCCAGTCGCCGTCGCTGTTGAAGTCGGCCAGGACGTTGAGGAACGCCGTGCGCGCGGAGCCGCAGTTCGCGGTCGAGATGCCGAGGAAGTTCTGGGTGCCGCAGATCAGGAGCGGACTGGCGCCGAGCAGTCCCGAATCCGACCCGTCGTTCGGGCACTCGTCTCCGCCGATCGGGCCGAACGGTCCGGCCGACACGCAGTCCGTGGTGACGCCGGGATCGCACACGCTCGGGCCGGTGCTCGGGCCGACGCTGTACTTGCCGTCCGGCTCGCTGTCGATCCCGTAGAGCGCGCCCTGGGCATTCTTGAAGCAGCCCATCCAGTAGTGCGACGTGCTGCCGTTCTCGTGCTTCATGTACCCGGTCGGGCCGGGCGCGCTGCCGAGCGGCGGGCACGCCGCCGTCTGGGTTCCGGGCGGCGTCACCGCGAGGCAGGTCGGGAAGTGCGCGATCGGGCCCCAGGGCAGCGCGACGCCTTCGGGCGCGTCTCCGAAGTCGGTGATCAGCACGCCGCAGTCCGGGCCGTCGACGTCGGTCGCGGCGCTCGGGCGCGGGAGCAGCAACGAGGCGGTGGCGAGCAGTGCGAGCGGAAACAGAATCCGTCTCATCGGGACCTCCGGGCAAAGGAAAAAGCGTACGGGGGCAGGAGTCGTGCGATGACCACGCCCCGCGGTCTACCGGTAGAGGACCTTGAGCTTGCCCCAGCTCGAGCCGGGGACTGGGTCGCCGGTGGTCACCCCCAGCAGCAGGTCCTCGGTCTCTCCGCCGGTGTAGGCGCCGCCCGGCTGGTTCGCGGACCCTGCCCACGGGTAGTCATCGTCCACCGGGCCATCGGTGAGAGAGACGCGCGTCCACACCCCGTAGCTCGTGTAGGTCACGCCGATCGCCGGCGTGATCAGGCTGCCGCAGCCCGGCGCGATCTGGACCTGGAGATTCTTCACCGCCCACTCCGGCAGGCAGGTGCCCGGCGGGCAGGGACAGACCGGCAGATTGTCGCAGGGAACCATGTCGTTCCAGTCGCCGTCGGAATTCAAGTCGAGCAGTACGTTCAGGTAGGCGGTCCGGGCCGGCCCGCAATTCGCGGTCGAGATGCTGAGGGCGTTGTAGAGTCCGTATCCGCAGAAGAAGAAGTAGCCACCTCCGCCGCTGGCGGTGACCCCCATGTCCGATCCATCGCCCTTGCACTCGTCGGCACCGAACGGTCCGAACAGACCGCCCTCGGTGCAGTCGGTGATCACGTTCGCGTTGCAGATGCTCGGCTGTCCGCCTCCGCCGGGCGACCACTTGCCGTCGGCCTCGCTGTCGATGCCGGACAGTGCTCCGCCCGCCGCCTGGTAGCAGCCGATCCAGTAGTTCGACGTTCCGTCCTGCACGTTCTGCATGTAGCCCGTCGGCCCGGGCGCCGTGCTGATCGCGGGGCACGCGAGAGTCTGGTTGCCGGGGGCACCGGGGGCGATGCAGGTCGGGAAGTGGGCGATGGGCCCCCAGGGCAGCGCGACCCCTTCCGGCGCGTCGCCGAAATCGTGGATCGGACGGCCGCAGTCCGGGCCGTCCACGTCGGTGGCGAGGCTCGGTCGCGGCAGCAGCAGCGAGGTAGTGGCGAGCAGTGCGAGAGCGAGCAGGTGCCGTCTCATCGGGACCTCCGGGCAAGGGAAGGGCCGTCCAGGGGCGGGAGTCGGGCGAGGACCGCGCTCGGGACGCCGAACGCGTCAATTCTATCACCCGGCGGGGATTGCCAGTCGAGCGATCTGGCGCTAGCGTGACCGGTCGAGCGGCCCAAACACCGACAACTGGAGGTTGCCATGCCTGCTGTCCGCCATGTGTCCGCGAAGGATGGAGACGTTCTCCTGCTGGTCGGCACCAACAAGGGCGCGTTCGTCTTCCGCTCGAACGCCGGCCGCTCGCGTTGGGACATGGGCGGACCGTATTTCCCCGGAGAGCCGGTCTACTCGATGGCGTTCGACGGGCGTTCGGGACGCCGGCGGATCTTCGCCGGGAACACCAGCTGGCAGTGGGGACCGCAGCTCTCCACCAGCGACGACTTCGGGAAGAGCTGGAGCGGCCAGGACACGCAGCCGATCAAGTTCCCCGAGGACACCGGCGCGACCCTGAAGCGCGTGTGGCAGGTGCAGCACGGACCGGACGCGAACACGCTCTACGCCGGCGTCGAACCCTCGGCGCTGTTCGTGTCGCACGACGCCGGGGCGAGTTGGTCGCTGGTGCGTGGGCTGTGGAACCACCCGCACCGCGAGAAGTGGATGCCGGGCAACGGCGGCCAGTGCCTGCACACCGTCCTCGCCGATCCGACCGATGCGCGCCGACTGGTGGTGGCGATGTCCACCGGCGGCGTCTACCGCAGCGACGACGGCGGCGGCTCGTGGCAGGCGAGGAACCAGGGCATCCGTGCCGAGTTCCAGCCCGACAAGTACCCCGAGTTCGGGCAGTGCGTGCACAAAGTGGTGATGCACCCGTCGAATCCGGGACGCATGTTCCTCCAGAACCACTGGGGCCTCTATCGCAGCGAGGACCGCGGCGACTCCTGGCAGGACATCGCGAACGGTGTCCCCTCCGACTTCGGCTTCGGCATGGTGATGCACCCGCACGATCCCGACACCGTGTACATCGTCCCGATCGAGTCCGACGGCTACCGCTGCACGCCCGAGGGCAAGCTGCGCGTCTACCGCACCCGCAACGGGGGCAGCTCGTGGGAGCCGCTGACCCGCGGCCTCCCGCAGAAGGACGCGCTCGAGACCGTGCTGCGCGACGCCATGTCGGCCGATCCGCTGAACCCGGCCGGGGTCTACTTCGGCACCCGCAACGGAGACCTGTGGGGCTCCGCCGACGGCGGCGCCTCGTGGAACATGGTGCGCACCGGCCTGCCGCAGGTGCTGTGCGTGCGCGCCGCGGTGGTGGGCGATCCGGCGAAAGCTCGGACTCCGAAGCGCGGATCGGCGAAGAAGGCCTCCGCCAAGACGCGTTCGGCCCGGAAGCCGGCCCGCAAGGCGGCCGCGAAGCGCGGCGCTTCGAAGAAACGCTCGGGCGGCAAGGTGTCGGCGAAGCGGCGCACGGCCAAGCGCAAGTAGCCGTGGCGGTCTCGTTCCACATTCCCGGACCGCTGCGCGTGGCGTTGTGGGGCGCTCATCCCGGCGTGCGCGACCGCATCGTCGACGAGCGCGGCGACCTGCGCGAGCACGTGAACGTGTTCGTGGGCAGCGAGTGCATCCGCTTCACCGGCGGCCTGGGCACGCCGATCCGCGACGGGGACGAGATCACCATCGTTCCGGCGGTCAGCGGCGGATAGGCGCAGGGGCGATCGCCAGCCGACTCCTCCCGGAGACGGTCGGAGGGCGCTCGCGCTCCTCTTGCCCGGGACATGACGATCGCCTGATGCTCCGGTGACATTCGCGGGGCGATGCCGCGCTTTTCTCTCGTCGGTCCTCCCCCGCTTCGGAAACACCCTGGCCCAGGAGCCGCCCCGATGAGCCCTCGGTACCCCATTCGCAGCTTCGTGTTTCTCGCCGCCGTGCTCGCCACCTCGATCGCATTCGCCCAGACGCCGTCGCCGTCCACGTCCGCGCCCCCTCCACCCCCGGCGCCCGCCCCGGCTCTGGCCACGCCGACGACGACACCGACGCAGCCGGCGCCTCCTCCCCCTTCACCGGTGAGCGGCATCCGCAACAAGATCTCCGCCGGCGATCTGCTGAGCGCCGAGTCCGTCCTCGAAGTCCACCGCGAGAAGAACGGCCAGGACGGCCCCTACCTCGTCGGCCTGTCGTGGCTCGCGCGTGGGGCGCAGATGCTCGGCGAGGACGCCAAGGCAGACCGCTACGTCGCCGACGTGCGCGCACGCTGCGCGGAGAAGATGAAAGGCGGCGCGGACCTGGAGAAGGACCACGACCTGGAGACCGCGCTCGGCGCGGCGATCGAGGTCGAGGCGCAACGCATCCAGGGCAAGCAAGGCGCCAAGACGGCGGCCGCGTTCGTTCAGAAGGAGCTGGCGGGACTGCACGGACCGGTCGCGCTGCGCTCCCGACTCTACAAGCGCATCAACATGCTCACCATGGTCGGGCAGCCGGCCCCCGAGCTGGTGATCGAGGACTTCCAGGGAGCTCAGCCGCCGACCCTGGCCCAGTGGCGCGGGAAGCCGGTGATGATCTTCGTCTGGTCGCAGACCTGCGGGGATTGTCGGGCGCAGTCCGCCGCCCTCGCGCGGGCGGTGAAGCGGCACGCGCCGCACGGCGTCCAGACCCTCGCGCTGAGCCGCTTCTACTCGGACGAGCCCGACCACCCCGCGGCCAAGGCCCGGGCGGACAGCGTCT
>WNFL01176003.1_pt1 | contig 21532 bp, 21 predicted proteins | sample 5400361 | NCBI WGS metagenome assembly WNFL01 (sample SAMN13153351, study PRJNA577476) | soil metagenome | isolation source: 40 cm soil on Douglas fir-dominated hillslope | place: USA:California | collected 2013-09-17
TCTTCGCCCAAATTAAATGACCACCCCTCATCTCGATCTCCGTGCGCATCTCGGATGCCGGAGAAACGCCTCTAAATATACACAGGTTTCAGTAAGTGTATGTATATGGAGAATAAGGGATATACTGGCGTTGCGCCGGTGTCCAGGTCCGATTGTCCACTGAATGTAATTCTTTTTCCGCATTTTCTACAAACAACCTGAGCGTATACTCCCGATTTAGGACGCCTTGCAGTGTAATATCTGTAGTTGCCCGAAATTAGCGGTATGGACCCAATTTATTGAAGTGAAGCGCCGGACGGTTTAGGTAGAGGCTTGGATCGATCATCAGCCACAATGCCTCAATAATACAGCCCTCGAAGGTGCTCACAGGTCCTCTGTCTTGGATTGTTGAGTCGCCATGTCTAATTACTGTGAGAGACCAGAATCGGGGAGGGAGACATACCCAGGCGCCGAATAACTGCGCCGCACCATCGCGTTGGCCAATGTGCCTCGTCGATCACGTTGAGGCCAACTGCATTATTGAAGGAGTACCGTGCATCTGCAGGCCGCTGGAAACCTCGAAAGCGATCCCAATTGCGCTGCCTTACACCCATTAGTTTGCGACATTGTACATAATGAAAAATAAAATAAAAATAGGTTGTATGTATAATCCGCTCAATGTTGGTAATAACAGAGGTAGGGACATCAAACGATATCCCCTAGATAACCAGAGGAGTTGCTGGATCAACGCCGATTTGTAGGACAACGGGTGCGCTGTGTTCCGACTCGGCCCAAACTGCTTGGTAATGTCTGGCTTCCATCTTTTCACTCTGTATCGTCGACTTCTAGTACCGTGTCTGTGACTACCTTTGACTGGTTCCACTAGTATTTGAGCACTTAAGAAGCTCTTCATTGTGTCCCCCTTGCTATCATTGGGAATTTTTGAATTGATGTTTTACCACATAGAGCAAACCCTCACAGAGAGCTGCATAATCCAGGAAAACCATTACTGACATATCAGAGTAACACGTGTACTACAATAACCTGTAGGAAAAGTTGCAGACCCCAAGAATCAGGTCAAAATCCACGCTCTGCACCAACCTGAGCAAACCTGAGTACAACACCCAGTTCCGAGCACAGGAACATCCTGAATGCGCGCAGTGCGCAGGATGTCATTCCATCCTGAAGAGGACCTGAGCACCAATACCCCTCCTGATCACCCTCAAGTTTCGCTCATATGCCAATAGGCGCAATAAGAAAGGAGGACGTGTATATTGTGTATTCATACAAAAGGTCTCCACTGCAGTGTAAACCTCCTGGCGCAAGTCAGAGGGCATATTTTTGAGTTACGGCAATGCGGGGCGGGACCGGCTCGGCTGAGTTCCTGAGTACATCCGGAGCAGCGCTCAACTTACGTACAAGGACGATCCTGAACTTGAGCAGGGATTTTACTATGCTTAGCAGGGCCTGAGAGGCCCCAGATTCGAGTACCAGAGGTGGACAAGCGGGGGATGGATCCCATAAATGTATATATCGAAGTGGGAAGCCCCTAGGAGACGAAGGAATGGAAGTTCATTCCTAGACATAGAAGATGACTGCGACCTTCCATCATCGAGGTGCCGACCGGGGTGGAGGTGGTGGTGAGGTCACGCGCGCCACATCCACATGACGTCGAAAGAGCTTGGCCTCGCCCTTTATAAGGCGCAACCTCAACTTGAAATCCACCATATCCATCTATCCACCTCATCCTCACCATCGAGCGTCTCCATCATGACCAAGAACGTCTCCAAAGTCATCTACAAACCAGACTCGCAGTCAACCGACGAATTCACCGTCATCGTCGACCCCGTCGAGGTGCGTCGACCACCCCGAATTATCGGTATTACAATTACCTCTGACACTACCAACTAACAGTATAAGAAATACGTCGATGGAGGTAAGCCCCACCCCTATCGCTTTGGAACTTGCCTAATCTTACGTCTCCACAGACACGTGAGTCAACAAGGGGCCGACCTGTGAAAGTTTATACTGAACCCCCGACGTCCAGCTCAATCCCTCTGGTCCAAGTCGTCGACTGTAAGCATGGGTCGATTCGCCAGACGCGCGTTGACACTGAGCCTGTGTATCTATATATCAGCATTCGATATCTTCTTTTCCACCCAAGGTTCTCAGGGAATACTAGGGCGACCGTCCAAACAGCAGCTAGAGAATGTCTTCAGTACGCCAATCGATGATTGGAGGAACACCACCTAACACTTGAAGGATTTCTTAGGCACTTCAAAAGATGTTGATATCGTCAAATATATCCTGCAGAATGGCGTTCTCCAGAGCTCCGACAAGTTATCGCAGAGCGGTGTCAGCGGTGTCACAAACATCTCGCGGTATAACTCCAATCTTTAACAGTGTAGTAACCACTGGTACTCATGTGCTACCCTAGGTCAAGCGCAGCCATTGACACTCGTGGCGGTCACAACTACAAGTAAATGGATTGTGTCATGTCTTGCCTCATGTATTTGAACCAAACAAGGAAATATAGTCGCGAATGTACGAGCTGAGGTTGTTCCCTTGAAGAGTGGATTGTTTAGTGTTAGTACCGGGTCCGCTAGCACATGTGTATCAAAGCAAGAGCATGGCAGGACGATAGCCAAGGGCGGACAACCCATTAAAGGATGACTAGTCTTATCTACTATACAATACATAATACACTTAGCTCAGCTCAGCTCAGCTCAGCTCATACGCAACACCAAGTCCACTGTCCGCGGACACGTCTTCATGACCTCTGCGTAGGTCTGATATACCCCCTCTGTGAAATACACATCTAAATCTCGATTCCTAGGGACTCCGGGCGGATAGTGGGGGAGCACTGGTGTTCCCCTTTCCAACCGATTCAACGCGATTTGCAAGACTTTCATGATCTTCTGATGCGGCCTCCATAGCCTCCAGCTCGCACTGACTTGGTGCAGGATATGCAGATCATGCACAAAGTTCTCCTCATGCACACACTCTCCCTTGGCCTCTGCAGCTTGTCGTCTTCGTGAGGCCGCTTCTGCTATGAACTGCTCCGCCGTGCCCCAACGAATCCTCGGCTTCAGCATCTTGGCTCTTTGCATTCTTGACCTTGCTCGACTTTCCATTTGTGCGTAGGTGTCGTGTCGAAAGGGCGTCCACGCATCGAGCCCAGTGTCTTTGTATGAGAAAGGATCCTCCGGTTTGAGGTCTCGATCCCAGATAATGCTCTGGGCCATATCCAGATGGTACAAGAGAACGTATTCCACCACCTGGAACGACTTCAGGACCTGACCACCGCGGAGTAGTGCAAGTGCCAGATGATTCCAATTGTGAGAGTCATAGATGAAGCCATCTTCGTTGAATTTCACCCACTCGCGTTCTACAGCCTGGTGATCCCCAGAAGCGGACGCGGCGTCAATATAGATGGACAAGGCCGGTGAAAGAAGCCTCGAACGTCTCTTGACCGACTCATTCATTTGGTACATGACGTCCGCTCCTTCCACAATGATCTTCCTTCCGAGCTCTTTGACATCCTTCCACAGCTCCTGAACACGGTCGTAGTTGCCCACACGCCGATGAACGTCCATTATCATCGTCAACGCTTGGAGGCTAGTGTCGCCACCGGCCTTCAGCATCTGCTCAAAGAGCGATTCGACCAATTCCGGTCGATTGTGATACACGTAGGCCAGCATCAGCGGAGAATAGATGGTTTGTAGGGCACGGGAGACGTTCGTATAACCGTCCCAGAGTGGATCCTTCGGTTCGGTCACTTCCGCGATGAACTTTTCCGCCTGCTCCAGCTGCTCCTTCTTCAGTGTGTGCGTATAGCTCCGTGCAATGAGCGAGTAGGTAAACGCGGTTGGTTTAAGACGTCGCTTGATGATATCATCGTAAATCTCCTTCGCCTTGCCTGTCTCTCCAACCCTGAGGAACCCATCCATGATGGCAGAGAGAGCAAAAATGGGTCGGTAGTGATGGAAATGGTGCATTTCCTCCTCCATCCGTACGAAGATTTCTGTAGCCGCGTCCAACTCCCCAGAATCGCTCGCACTGATGATGAGCCATTCGTATGTCTTCCAGTTCGGCTTGATCTTCTGCTGCTTAATCAAAGTGGTAAAGAGTTTGGCAACGTGCGAGTATGGTGTACCGAGGGATACATAGGCTTGGAGGGCTACGTTGTAGATCTCAATATCAAGTCGAATCTCTCGACGGTCGAGTGTTCGAATCCAATCGAAAGCGCGGATAACCCCCTTCCAACTGCCCGCGTTGACATGACATTGGATGAGCAGCTGAATCAAGCGTATGTCTGGTTTGATTCCGTCTCGAATGGCAGCTCGAAACACCCGTTCGGCATTGAGGGGATCTCGACGATCGAGCATCATCCACATTAATGTCCGGTAAGTTTCTATCCCCTTTTTCGCGCCAATAGTTTGCATGTGTTGTAACACGCTGACTATAGCCCCAGCATTTTGGGTCTTTGCAAACGCGCGCAGCAAATCGTACCATGGTAGATCCACCTCTTTCACCCTACTCTCATCCCGCATACGTTGTACCCAACGCATTACCCCACCCGAGTCCCCGAGGTTGGCATACCCTCCCGTCATAATCAGATAATCGCGACGGAGGAGGGGTTGGCGCGAATTGATGAAAAGTTCTATGAGATGCTCCGCGGATTCCATGTCAGGCTTGTGCGTATACACAGAGACGAGGTGGCGCATGTCAGCGCGACGCGCCCAACCACGCTGAATAAGACCATTGACGAAGGTGAGGGCCTTAGGAAGGTCGTTTCGCATGACAGCGGCAAATGCTGCGCTGCTGAGGGTTGTTCGGTCGGTATAACGGGGATTCTCGACGTCCTCTTTTGCCGTGGTAGGTTGTTGGGCGAGAGAAGGAGTGGGAGCGGCAATGAGAGGAGTGGGAATGGTTCTGGTCGGTGTGGCCGTAGTTTCTGAATCACTCTGACCGGGATAAGCAGCACGAAGGAGTACTTCCTGGGACTCGAAGGGAGATTTACGCATGGCGAGGAATCGAGAAAACCACAACTGTTTCCATTCAGGAATGGGAATCATTTTGACCTTGAGATATCGATACATAGACCAAGCGAGCTCCTGATGTCTTTGGGTGAGTGCGTAGGTGAATAGTACTTGTGCGAGATGCGCCGTGCCCGTCCCGAGAAATAGAATTGAGGCGGTTTCTTGGTACCACTGATAGGGGTCCCTGCCTAGGTCAACATCGAAGGCCCGAAAAAGCTGCTGTCGCACAAGGTCTCCATGAACCCGGGGCCAATGGGCCATAGTGCTTCTCCCAGAGGATGTTAGATGCTCCCCTAGCGAGTCCCAGTGGTCCAGCAAGAACCGGATAGCCGCGATCACTCCTTCAGGATGTCGAAACCTCAAGCACATGAAAGTGATGTTGAAAGCATGGATACACTGCCACGGCAGATACCCCAGATCGTCTCTATGCTTGTCCACTACTCCTTTCCATCTCTCGACTCCTCTCCAGTCGCCAGATATTGCACACACGACGAGGTTGGCACAATCTAACCAGCTGCGCGTGTGAAAGTTGATAAGGGCATTCTTCACGAGCATATCTATGCGCCTTCCATCGGATACAACGTTGTCGTTGAATCCCTTCTGTGCCAACTCCCGTCCCGCTCGCGCACTCAAGGCTGTTGCCAATCTTGCAATTCGTTGACTCAGGCGTTCATCCTTGTGGTCACGGTTGGGGACCCAAGTCTCCCAAAGGTCATCCAGCTCGGTGCAATCCAACTTGTCACCGACGGCATAGGCATTAGGATCGAGCTGATTGAATTTGTGACGAAGGAGGCGCTCTTCTTCAGGCAATTCGGCATGGAATGTGTCCCGCATTGGGAACGGTCTTCGTATTTTGGGCTGCCTTCTTCGCGAAGTGTCTCGGGTTATGGTGGCTGTTGAGGACGCCTTACGCGAGAGAAAGATATCCAGAAGTCGCTGTGAGTGGCGGCACGACTTCTTGGTGGCCCTTGTTGTTGCCGGTCGAGTATTTAGTGGCGGTTGTGGAGACAGTTTTGCTACAAGAGGCTGAGTTTACAGTAATAACAAATAAAAGTAAATAGAGTGATTGGACTCACTGGAGGGAGGCCGCTGGTAGTCTATTGGGGGTATTGGAGTTGGGCCTAGAGCATATGCTTTCTTTCGCAGATCTTGAAGAATGGCTTCTGTGTCGCGGCTCGAAAATGAAGGATCAAAAAATCCCAGAGGCGAATCAGGCGCAAACGACAAAGATGAAAGGGTGCTAAAAGAGCAGGCAGAACCGGTATCTGGCCTGTGGACGCGCCTAGACGCGCGAAATAATGGGGAGACGCGTTGACATTGCGCTTTGCGGGTAGGCTGAGCGAGTGGGGAGGCGAGTGAAGCGCAGAATATGAGAGCAGATCTCTCGTGCATCCGCTCCAGTCTTAAATTTCTGGCTTTGTCGAAACTCGCAAATACGGTCAAGACGTTCAAGGATGTTCTCTTTGTGATCCCGGTTTGAACCACAACTCGGCGGTTGGTGCCGACCGCCATGCCCTCAGTTGACACCCCGGCCCATGAGCTAATCGTGGTGGATTCGAGCAACCCTGAACTCAGAAAACAATGCATGAAAATCCGATTTGCAGGTACTACACCAGTCCCGTGGCAAGCCATCGTTCTCGCACCATCATATCCGTCCATCCATGCGATTTAATAGTAACTCTGAATTTTCTTTGAAATGTAGTCTTTGTCGATGAACAGCGATTCGCGCCGGACATTGAAATTGATAAATGTGCGCATGGATCAACACCCTATTTCGACCTTTACTTATAACGTATAACCAAAATATCCCATATCTAGACGACGAGCCGCATGTCTCTTTCCATTTACTCCTTCGCTTGCTTCCCTCTCTGGAGCCGATCGGGACCGTTCGTCTCGTTGATCTCTCTCCCACGAAGAAAAAACTTGGCCGCCTCTGTGTTCTGAAGGAATACAGATCACTCAAATTTGGAAAGGATCTCATATTAGGATCTCATAAGGCAATCATCGATAGAGCCCGAGCTGCGGGGATCGTCGAGGAAATAGAAGCATCATTGCACTCTCAATTGTATGTAAAGGGACTTTACACCAAGTAAGGGTATTTATAGGCTCTACTATCTAGATTGCTGACTGATACGTACAGGTGTGGATACGTTGAGGTGGTAAGTTCATGATCCTCATCCTTGAAAATATGTTCTGAGCCCTGCCTGGTTGTCAGGGGAATGAGTTTGAGGAGGATGTATGCAGTATCCCTGCTCTTTTGTTGTCCTCGTCGCACTCATGAACACTGCAGGGTGCCCCGCATCAGAAAATGGTCTGTCGGCTCTCAGTCTCCTATTCAACTTAGTCAGCCAAGGAATACAACGCTGGCAGTCAGCGTGGACTCCAATTCTCGTCTTTATATGAGATTTTCAGGCGCCTGTCCCATGACGTCGATCCACGAGAGAGAGCGGAACCTGTGTGGTGACTCACCGGAGAACAAGACATTGGTAACTTTCCACCCAAGAACAGGTCCTGAAATCGAGAAAATGGTTAGAGTTGTAGAAAGTGCAGACCGCATTCAAAGGCCGTTAGGAGACGGTACCCGAGTACCAGTCCCTCCTTTCATCTTATCTATGGGCTGCGTGATAAATGTGCATGGACTCCTCGAAGTAGTTTGAACTCAAGTGGCTCTTTGTTGTTCCGTCGAGTGGACTCGGTATTTCCCATTTGGCGAAGAATAACCAGGTGCAGTCTCTCTCTCGATTCTGACTCCCTTGCTCGAAAGGAGAAGGTATGAATTGTCAATGAAAATGCACGGCCTTGGGTAAACCAATCCCGACTCCCCGGTACCGGCACATGCTTCCCTTTGCAATTGCTACCCTCAACATAAACACCTGTGGGCACTGGGCACCCTGCTAATCTTGAATAGCGCTGCCTCTAAAAGGGAAAAAAAGAACAAAGGAGATGTCGGGTAGGTAGAGGTTGCCCACGCCAACCCACCCACGCTGCCCACGCCGCCACACGAGATGAGCAACCTAGAGAAATGTACGTTTTTGATAATGCCATCTCCGTTTGTGGCACCCTCGTGGCTCGGAGTAGTGAGGGGGGCACGACGACTCTATTTGGAAACCGGACGTCCCAGGACCCCGACGGTCTAAGGGTAAACCATATTCGTTAAGGTTTGACCCGTATAGATGGACATTGCCGATGTTGACACTTTGACTCAACACTGGTCTAATGTCCCGCGGGATTTGGGGCTTTCGGTAAGCTTCCATGGCCATAGGGTTAATCTTACATCCTACTTGTTACAGTTCGGTGTTTTCCTATGGGTTTCGGCCTCGCATTTTCGAACGTGTTTGGTAACCGAGCGTTGGTCAAATGCAGGTTCGCAGGCCAAGTCTCCGTATGATTGATCTCCCCTTGCTCATTTCATATACGGCTTGCGTATCGTTTACTACATAAGTAACCTCATCGTAGAGCGTAATAGACAAGAGGCTTTAATTTCATCATCATCCACCCTTCCCGAATTTGCAACGAATATACCGCAAATTATCAGGCCTTCTCGGCTGGGTAAACAGTTTACCTTTAACACAGTCAATTTCTACCGGACTCGGGGACAATTATAATAATTTGTTCGGAAGAACGATGAATTCTGTGCGTTTCACTGCATTTATAGGAGCACCAATTTGTCCATACGTAGTCCATATTGGAAAAGAACTATGACGAGATGGAAAACGCGGTCAGCGTGCAGGAGAAGTTCTTCGAACAAACAACAGCACAAGACGCGGCAAGCGAGAAAGGCGAGAACAGGTACTATGACGCGAACATGAGAACATTGTGGTGGGGGGATGAACAAGCCAAAATAATCGCGTATATGAATTGTAGGTGCCTCGTGCGTCCTATTTCCTTCAGCGCTAGGAGTTAGAGAGTGTCGTCTTCAATAGGGGAAATAAGCGTAGGAGCGCTCTCCACGTCCAGAGCCGTGGTAGTAACTTCCATTTCGGGAATGACACCTCCCCCAGTAAGAGTATCGGTGACGCGCTGGTTATCCACCCCAAAAGCGTGAGGAGAGCTCCACTCCCACGAGTTAGCATGGTAAACTTCCTCATGGTCATGATATGCTTCCGTCTCGGATGACCCAAAGCTGATGCCAAACCCAAAGCCCATCCATGCGCTGATGAGGTGGAACAAAACGAGCAATAATGGGAGCATCAAGAAGAGGACTATGCGCATCTTCTTCGTGGCACCCCTCCTCTGCTTCTTCTTGATGACAAAAACATCATCATCATCAAATTCATCTTCGTCCTCCGGTAATCGAATGGCACCATACCCGTACTCGCTCATGGGGACGGGTGAGTACGGTTTCCACCCATTGTACGCAATAATTTGGCGCTTATCTTCTGGCCACCGCGTTGAAATGTCTAATCCGATTGGACCGCGGCCCAACTTCGCTTCGGGTTTGGAGCTGGAGCCGGGAAAACGCGAGAGGAACTTTGATAGGAGTGAAGGGGGTTGGAAGAATGTCGAACGGGAGGGAGTAGGGGAGAAGAAGTGAATTTGGAAGTCCTGGGCGGATACGGGTTCGGCTGGGGTAACGATTATAGTTGGAGGGGCACCCTTGTCTGGGATCGGGGGACCTAGAGTTAAAGACTTAGTTCCATTTTTATCACCACGAAGGGATTGTGTGGAAATAGATGAGACTGCTCCATGGCCCAGGCCGGATTACTCATCCTAGGGGTCTGAGAAATGATGGAACAATGCTTACTTATGTAGGCATGAAATACTTGCTCATGGGAGACGATGATAGAGGGAAGTCGGTGAGCCCCTGTGAACGGTCGTGAGTCGTCAGCGACAATAATGGAGTCCCTCGTTTCTAATGCACACTATACGTACGTGGCATGGTAGTACTTGGTTAGACCTTCAAAAAATTATGTTTGTACCTGCTAGTTGGCAAGGTCTTCGTCGACTCAGGGACTTATTACTCTGTGGCTGAGTGCTGGAAATTACACGGATCAAAAGGGTAGTGTCCGTTTAGTTGAGCGAGTGGTTGCTGATAACGAGCGTGATGTGCAAGGAGTCGGAGAGCTATGGAAGCGAGCGACGACGAGAAATTACAAGAGCAGAGCGTCGATGACGGCCTCTGCGTTATTCTTTGCTGCTGAAGCCAACAAATTACAGTCGACTCCCAAGGGAAGGAGGTAGGCGGCGAACAGGTTCAAGAAGGGTCGCACTGCCACACGCACGGACATGGACACCTGACATTAATTAGGTTTATTAAGGCAAGCCGCCACCCATGGCCCCATAGTCTAGAAGTCCTTCCACTCTTCATCATCCCAGTTGTTCGTCTTCTTCCCTGTGGTGGTTGACGTGTTATGGGTATGGGCAGTCGTCGAGGACGACGACACCGCAGGCGCAGGCGCAGCGTGTGACTCAGTATGCACCTCAAAAAAGTCGTCTCCGTCATCCGCATACAGCCTCGTCCCCTGATCATCGTCGTACCGTCCATACCCGCTATATCCTCCAACGCTCTCGTAACCACCGCCAGGCCCACTGGCCCGTAGCCCAGTCACATCCTTGACCTTGTCGACCACGGCGCCTACATGGTCCGCTACGTCCACACCCAGCTGTTTTTTACTCCACTCATTCGCAGTGCCAGCAGCAGATGCCGCCGACTTGCTCGCGGTGTCTGCATATCCTTTGATCTGCTCATGAAGCACCGGGTCGGTAGCGGTTTCATAGACCTTCTTCGATGTGGCGGCTACGACTGAGGACAACAACCCCCACCCTTTCGATAGCGCTTGCATCGGTTCATCGGTTAAAGAAGGCGCAGATGTAGAGGGACCGGATTGGTAAACCGGTGTATTTCCAAACCCTTGGTACTTTCCACCTTGTGAAGGAGGCAGATGCTCGGGCCGGCTTGCATTGACATCGCCCAACGATGCGAAGTATCGGTCGTTTGCTGTTCGCCGTTCGTATCCAGCATCGGTAAAAGAAGGTGAGGGTGAGTTGGAGTTCTGTCTCAATGGTGAAGGAGAACCTATCCCCCGGTTGGCAGCGCGGGATTTGCGAAGACCTTGTGCTGAGGAGGGGCGCGAAGGGGATTCAACAGGAGGCGTTGAGGGTGACCAGTCTCGCCCTTCTACTTCCGCAGAGAGCTACCCATGTGTAAGCCTGATTACATTACCCTTCTCGCAAGATCATGTGCTCGCCTTGTCACGATACTGCGCTGCCCCCCAACAATTGTATTTGTCGCTCAAACTCATCCCTTCGCGATATCCACCTTGCTCAGAAGGTGTATAACCTTTCAAGAATTCCATGAAGCGCGCGTTTCCACCGGCCTGCAACCATCAGCTTGTAATTTCACGGCCAAGGGTATAGGTCACTAACGCGCATTTTCTTCATCTGATCGGGGGACCATTCATCCATGGTAATAGATCTAACTGAGGCAGGGTGGGAGCTGAAATACCAAAGCTGATATGGACACCGAGGCCGCGATGCAAACCCGCACACTGGCAGAGTAATGAGAGGGAGGTTGCCATGCAACAAGGAATGCTACGTACTGAGAGACAAAAGAAGATTCCGTATGGAATCGAAGCCCATTGTGGATTCGGGGCGCCACAATCGACGCAGTCTGCCAGGGATAACAACGCGTTAGCATTGGTACCACTAATCGCTGCGAAGTCGATAGAGGCAGTCCCAATGAAAAAATGTACACACTCTTATTGCCCAGATCCTCCCGTTTCATGAGCGCGAGTAATTCCACCTTGAAATTTGGTTCAGCCATGCTGGTTCAGGTGCCAAGAGATGGCCGAGCTGTTAATCGAGCTGAAGCCGAGTAGCCGATGCTGGCAAAGAGCAGGCTCAACGAAGAAAATCCGCTCCGAAGATGTAGGAAGAACGGGGGGCAGACGGGGATCAAGGTTATGCCAGGTATTCGACGCCCAGAGTCGGGCCGTGTTGATGATGACGGACAAGGGAGCGTTTTCTTTGTTCCCAGACAGTTCAGTCGCAAGTTTCCGAGTTTTCGAGCTGTCCACCGCGGAATCGCCGCGGAGTGGCCGGGATTATATCCTGAAATGTCTTAGGTTGAGATGGTAATATACTGCCATGGTGCACGGAGAGTTCCGTGTCGTTATGTGCGATGTGCGACAGGCGGGAGAGTACATGCAACCACGGCTGTCAAGGATAAGGTCGATTGTATTATTAGAAACTTATCTACCTCCCACACTCAATTAAATATAGGTCTTTAATTACCTCGCTCAGCTGCCCAAAGTCACTAATACTGGTGCAAGCAAACGGGAGACCCAGGCTTCGGGACATACACGCTTCCAAACATGTCTCGGGCCGTATTACGCCTAGCAACAGCCGATTTGGCTAGAGACTTCTGGTCCAGTATGGACCGTTCAATGCTACCTGAACTTGAATAGTGGTATCAGAATAACGATTACCCGGTGTAGCGAGGACCGTAGGCATAACGCGCGCCTTATGTTACGGAGACACAAACATTCCAGGTTCTGCAGTCTGTTGTAATACTCTCCCCGGCTCATAAGATGAAAACATCAAGTACGCTCAATAAGTTGTTCCGGGTCAACCCGTCTGTGTACGGGAGGCGCGTGAACTGGGTTCCAGAAGTCACGACACCTCCGTCCTTTCGAGACGCCAAACTAACAACCTGTAGTTTGTACTGGACAACTCCCGTATCTCTTTGAACAGAGGATGTACGTTTATTAATATACCATATGCAGGTTGACCCCTCGCTGCTTCTCACCTGACCGTATGACCTGTCCGGTTGTTGTGGCCTGCGGACATCAGATTTTAAGTCTCTTTGTCAATTTTAGCAGGACCCCGGAAAACGGCTTCAAACTTCAGCTCGACGGTCGCAGTGGTTAAGTGCGGGGAAACGCGGAATACGTACCCCGCAAAGCTTCCGATTGTTTAGACGCTGTCTGTCATAACCCCTTACCTTTTAGGACCATCAAGGCTTATCTTTCGGGACGAACAGCCGGAGCGATCCCTTGACAGTTGACAGGGTGGACTGCGACACTGCGACCAGAGGGCAAAAATTAAGTAACCTCTCGTAAGTGACAACCTGTGGATTCTCGATGAAAGGAAGAACTGAATAGTTAAATCCGTGGAAGGTGTCTGGAATAATAGAGCCTGAGATGAATGGAATGGATGAATGGATGCTGTGCCTCCAGTCTCCGAGTAGCACCAGTGTTTCATTGGGGTTAGACATTGAAGGACGAAGAAAGGAACTCTCAAATAGTCACCAATTGTTGCCAGCAGAGGGGTGCCCAGGCCCAAGGCTGTAGTCGGCACTGAGGGGCGCTTAAGGAACTCTCGGATCGGATTGGGTATCCCTCCTGTCTCGGACCGCAGAGCGGCGTATAGAGACGTACGTGTGTCCAGGTCATGCAAAACTGAATATGAGCAGGCCTAGTACAGCGCGTGCTACGACGGCGACGCGATTGAGGCTGCTCTCAGCTCCATTTGGACACGTCAGGAGCATAAAGAGAGTTCTGCAACCATTGTCCCATCTCAGCGCGCGTCCCAATGCACGCGGCTGGTGAAGTCTATTCATGGTCTTCTCACTTTTCTTGAGAGACCAACATGACGGTCTCACAGTACTCACCGTCCTATTATCAACCCTAATCGGATGGTTGTACATTCGCCTGGCCTCTCTTCTACTGGTTCGGCCAGGTTCGACCTCTGTCGGCCTCCCCAGGCCTCTACAGCCCGCGTGTAGTTTGACACGAGATCAGGTTCCTTATTTGTGTGTAATATGTCCAACTCGGACGTGCCCCGAACGGACCCGACTGTGCGACCGACTCTGCTCCGCTCCCTCTTCAACCCACCTCTGAACAGGTATCGCACCGCCGAGCAGCCTTTATAACAAGGCCTTTGGTAAGTACGATGTTTCTCAGCCAGACAATCACCCCCAGCGCCCCAGCGACTGAGCTATCATGGGGAGCAAGCAGCCAGAATCTTATTCGAGATACCAGCCACGCTTCACATTTGTCCCGCCTTCGCAACCAGAAATGCACCACCACGCCCCAAAATTCAGTCAATGGATGGACGAAAGGTGAGCACCCCTATTTGCACCATTGCGGTTGGTGCCTTATCCCAGTCGACGGAACGCGCACGTACCACCGTTTCGGTTCACAGTGGGCGCATTGGGCGATCGCGCCTCTCCTGCTATACACATCGCGTTTCTGACCTGTACTGCGCGTCATTTTGTAGGACCTACGGCTTGGAAATCATTCAAAACCCCGAACGAGGAAGGACGTGCGGATTTGGTGACAAGGTCGGTAGCAACCCTCGTTGTTCTGGCTGGATATCCCTTTCTCTGACCATAGATTGTCTCTTTTGTTTGAGCAGGACAGACGACCCATTGCTCCAGCACTCATTGCGAAACTCGTGGCAACAGATGCTGATGGCTCTCCAGTTGCTCCCGAGTAAGCCTGCTCGCATATTATCCAACGTGAATAAACTGAACAATGGAATGCCATATAGGAAAATTGATCCATCTTTCTTCATTGTAGCGGTCGACCTCTGGTCTGGAAACGGCAAAGAGGAAAGGGACCGCGTCCTCAATAATACACCCAGGGAAAAGGTTCAAAGAGACAAGAGGCGGCAAGCCACACACGATAGTAGGCCCGACTCGGTAATATACCCCCTTTTTCTGTCGATCGTCACGAAAATCAATGCTTCTCCAGGCTCCCAGCTCAGCTGCCAGCGTACCTTCATACAATAATGATCCAGCTACCTACAGCGGTCTATTTTCCCCTTTAGAAACGACCTCCGGCCTTAGTGGGAGCGGCAGCTCCACTGTACATGTGGGCTCTCATTACACTTCCCCCATAGGGGCAAGTCCAGTAGCCTCCTCATTGCAACAGAACCCGATTATGTCGTCCTCATGGGGTGTGACGGGGTCCTCACATTACCCTGTGCCACCTCTGCCACCCTCCAATGCAGCACCGTTGTACTCCGCACAAGCCGATCCGTGCACATATACCCATTCAGGGAACATGGTTACTGATCCCTATTCAGGAATGCCACCTTTTACCTTGGGATATGCCATCAACACTACAGCCTCCCCTCCCTCGAATGCGCCACATGTACCTATCGACCCACAGTTTTCGATCGGTGCTCCTCAAGCCATGCCTACAGCTCATCAAGCTTTTCCGTATGGCCCAACAGCAAGCAATTTTCAGCCTGGTCTATCCGTACAACATTCTGGTCAATATGCTCCAATCAACCCGAATGAAGTATACAAAACTCTCATTGGGACTTCAGTCTCCTCCGGAGCTCATATCAAAGATGATAAAGACCAGATAAATGTTCTGTTTGTCTTTGGCGATCTCAGTGTCCGCACAGAAGGAATCTTCCGCCTCAGGCTGCGCTTGAGCAACATTGGGGAGTCAGTGGTTTCCTTCGCGCGCCCCTGTTAGAGGCCGGCTGGCCTTACCTACCCTCGTCTTGAGTGCTGGATGACCGAGCTGATTCTCTCCATGACTTCACAGGTACAATCCCATGGATGGTAGAGCGTGGACCACTATTACTACGGCATCGCCCATACTCGCCGAGGAGTACACGGAACCCTTTGAAGTTTTCAGCCCCAAGTACTTTCCCGGTGTTCCAGGTACATCTCCTGCTGCACATCATTTTCCATCGCCCATGACTAACGAGACTGCTGTTCCACGCAACCAGCTATCACGGAACTAAGCAAGGCGGTGGGGATCCAAGGGCAGAAGATCCCCAAGGTACCTGTTCACCCTCATTTCAGTGCAGGCGAATTCTGATGTCCACACTTCACGGGGGTGTAGAGGACCAAACCTACTACCAGTGGTGGTGCTTCTCGGACTAAGAAGCGCAAACAGCGGGATGACGAGGAGAGTGATGAGGTCGATGGAGAGTGGTCCGGTGAGGATGGTCATGATGACTGACTACGAGAGGATATTTTATTTGATTATATGGCTCTGCCGCACACCGATGACGAGTCATTCCACTAGACTCCCCGGTGATATGGCAGAAATGTTGTGAGAAGCAGGCTTCAAATTTTTTGATATACGTCGAGTGGCTTGTGAATCCAGATTACTTGTTGTTGGATTGGCTTGCTTCATTCGATTTACAATAGATCCTCCCTCTGTATTGTACCTACTTAACCATGAACACTTGTGTTCGATATTTGTTTCTCAACATTGAGGCCAGTAAGCGGAACGGGAGAGAGGTACCTCAAATATTGGTCAGAGAATCAGAATTACTTCACACCTGCTTCTCGCTTCGGTTTTAGGGCATCTAAACCAAGGGCCTCGTAGTCAAAATCGGGGGGGAAGACTTGACGGACATTAATGTTAATCCGCGCAGTCCTTAAGTATGCCTCGAATAGATTGAAATCGCCTTCATCCGGCGAGCAAGCGGCGGCGTAGAGATGGGTCGGCAGCGACCCTTCCAAGATGCGGGGGACGCCTTTATAAGTCCTTGATTAGCTTCCAGTCTGTTTCCACTTTCGTTGAACCTCGCACCGTGGTAAGCCCGTCGACACCGTGGTCCTGACATAATAACCACGTCGCCGGATCGGAGTAAAACAGGGATAGCCTCGTCGTCGCGTGTTAAACCTCCGATTAGGAATATGGCAGCTTGACCGAGGCTAGTGGGCGATGAACATGGTTATAGGACGCGAGATGATCGTTTGCTCACGAGATCGAGACAAGTGGTGAGGTAGATGACAGCTCTGACCGGTCAATATGTGCCATCAGGGTATCCTGTATTTCTTTTAAACGACTATTCCTACGAGTAGAGCCGAAAACTGACTTTGAGCTGATAAAAGTTGATGATACCTGCGTCTGGATCTACGAGGAGGAAAAATATATGAGTCTGTTGCATATAAAATACCCAAGTGTGAACCCACAGAAGGTCTCTTGCCAGTCGTTCCAGTCAGGACCATTCGCTCCCCAGTCACCGCTTTTGTGGTCCGCACCATCTTTCCACACCTCTTCCCATTTGAGGGAGTTGACCGCGTCCTGGCAGGTGTTATGGATGTCCTTCGGAATGGGGATATATTCTCGATCAAACTCATAACTCTTCGTTCCCCAGTGGTAGAAATGACCGATATTAGACCACCGCAACTTCGGGAGAATGGCAGAGAGGGGAAGTGGGGAGGTAGTGTTGGAGGGTGTAGGCGCTGGCTTTGGGATTGCACGCATTTCTTCAAAGTTGTCCACGCTCGCTGGCGTATTGTTGATGAGCTGACGACTTCCACTTTCCCCCTTCATTTGAGAATCTATTTCCTCTTCTGCGTGTTTTGGTTGAACAACAGGCTCCGGTGTGGTAGAATCATTTGCTGCTCTCGATGTATATGCCTCCCACTCTCTCCAGAGGCCATTTGGTAGCACAGAGTAGTGTATATTCAAGTTATTTTCGTTCGGTGCACGAGCATGATTGCGGAGGCAAGCGCGAATCAAGTCGCGTTGTTGGCGGGGAGAGAGAAAAGCAGGTAATATTACGAATCCTAAAGACTACAGAGTTGGTGAGATCCCGTGGGATAATTCAAGTTGAAGGTACTCACCAGGTAAATCTACAAGGTGAAAAGCCCGCCGGGGGGGATTCTGTCCATCCTTTGCTTGGTGGCAAGAGATCTCCTTGACATTGACCGCCACAGGCGAACCCTTCCATACTCCAGCATCGACCTCATGCTTGCGGTCGTCAAACCTGGTCGCCAGGTCTAGGACTTGCTCAAGGCTGGGCGGTGGAAACTTGGCCTTGAAATATTTCTCTTGATAGCGAATGTACGGCAAGTCCTCAGAGGCTGGAGTCTTTGCAGACTTCCTATGTTGCCTCCACGATCTTTTGTATGCAGCGGAGCCCACTTCGCCTGGGTGAGGCATGGTTGCTGGGTCCAAATTAAGTCACGAAGCTTGGATTCCAACCAGCTCGACCGAATTCTCAAAGAGCTCCAAGTCGCAACGGAGATCGCTCAGAGAAAGGGAAGATATGTCAACATCGGAGTCGCCGGTATTGATTTTCGTGTTGATTTTCGTGGGGTGGGGCTCATTCCGAGGGCCCCTGAAGGAATTTGTTTCATGCTGCGGCGATCGAAATCCCCTCTGTCCGCCTGACACACCCGTATATGAGTTCCTCCCCCCGCGATTTTCTTTCTCCAATTTCGAGGCCGGTTCCTCGCATCTTTCAGCAACTCATAGCGACACCTTTTGCACGACGCGTTACATTATGAAATCTTTATCATCTTTATCCCTTCTCTTGTGTGCCACCTTGGCCGCAGGTGCGTTGGCCGGCTTTTCCCTTGTTCTAATGGTCCAGGAGATGATGAACTGACTGTTAAATTAGCTGATATCGACTGGGTTCGTCCACAATACGTTGTTTCATCGAAGGACAACCCACCGCCCGGCTCCCAAGCTGCTATCAAAGGCATCATTTCGCGAGCAGGGTCAAGTGCAAAGAACGGGCCATGGTCAGTTGTAAACACTGGTATCACACCTCCAAGTGGTACCAAGCACGACTTCCTTGCATGGGCTCCTTAGTAAGCCCATCATGCCACCTAATATGTCCGATGCTTATGGGTTTCCAGTTGGTGGCCCAATTGCCAATGGTGTCCTCCGAATAACCAAAACCGAGTGAAAGACCGTTCCAAGAGTCGTCCTCGTTCGCTCGTGTCCCCGGTCTGCCACCTTCCCGACGCGACAAGTGCTGGCTTTATGCAACCTTTCAGTGCCATTCGAGATGAATTCGATCCAATTCCGTATCTCCTTTCATCTGCATTGCGTGACCCTATTCCTGCCGGCTTCGTCCCGCCGACACCCACCATCATGCCTGCAGCCTCGCCCTCCCCCACGCTCGCCTCGGTACCACAAATGGGAGGGGCCGTTCCGACTACGTTGTCCCCCATCAACACTCATCCCCTGCAGTCCCAGTCGAGCAGCCGCGGGCTGACACCAACAGAGGCCGCCCAGGCCCAGGCGGAGAATTGTACTCCATCACCAACGACTAGTATGGCCCCCAGTGCCAGTAAGTGAACCTACCTTTTCGCCTTTTGACGATTTTGCTGACATGCGTTCAGCTTGGACCACCTGTCCCTACATCGTCCGTGACGGTCATACTAATCCTGACAATACTATGCCACCGAATAAAAACCAGCTGCAACAGATGTGCCAGTCCGTTCTCGATAATGCTCTTGCCTTTGCGCTCACTGGTTCGTCCCAGTACGCAGAGAAGGCCGCCTACTTCCTCGACATCTTCTTCAAAGACACGCGATATCGCATGAACCCCAATGCTGATTATGCTCAGTTAATACGAGGACCTCACCCGAGCGGTTCTTTCATGAGTGTACTCGACTTGCGGTCTCTCGTCCAAGTTGCCAATGCCGTGAATGTCTTGCGATATACCAAAAGTCCAGCCTGGGACGGTGCTCTCGACAGCGCTATTGTATCTTGGGCAAAGGAGTACATTCACTGGCTGGAGACCAACACATATGCCCGCATTGCTCGCACCAAAGACAAGTGCTTAATTCTTTTGCGCTGCCGGGGCCTCTGCTTACGGTATCTCTTTCCAGTAACCACGTCACATTCTTCTATGCCCAACTATCGGCACTCCAGGTGCTCGTCAAGGATGAAGTAGGGGCTCGCCAGTCACTTGGACTGTATTTCAATGGCAAATTCCAGGAGCAAATCGTACAAAATGGCGAGCAGGTATGAATCTCTGAAAATATTGGCCTTTATTCCGACACATTTCAGGTCTTTGAAGCAAACCGTACACGACCGTTCCATTACCGCTGTTTCAACCTTGAGGCGATGATTGTAAGTAGTCGAGACTATGGAGGAGTCTCCACTTACTTTGAATTTAGACTTGTGCAAAGCTCGCCGACTCCTTGGGAGTTGACTACTGGACGAAGAAGACGAAGTACGGTGCACGGATCCAAACGGCTCTCGACTATATGATTACCATCGACCCCGGAAAGGATGATCCTACTTGTGTCTTCCCGCATGTTACTGCTGTGGCGGCAGCTTATGGCGACCCGACTGGGAAGTACAAGCGATACATGCAGCAGAAGCAGCAAACGGGCCAGAACTGGGCAAAAGAGTCTTACTATCTCTTCAATCAACCACAATCTTTTGCCATGAGCCCAGCTAAGACCGGGAAACGCGCATTTCTGGAGGAGTTTGAAGGAGAAGTACCTGCACATGTCCACGCAGACCGCCCTGCACCATTCCAGTTTGTCGACCAGATCGAACTGGATAAGGCCATTTTTCTTACCTGGAACATTGCGAGGACGATATATGAGACTGCTGCAGGTGGCTTGGAGCATTCCGCGCTAATCCAGAGTTGATCGACCCCAGAACCCGTCCTTCATTATAGCCCTATGTAATACTAGACTAAATGTAGCATTGCTTCAGATGTTCGGACATTCGTAGGGTTTCAAATATGTTCGTCCTGCGCGCGGTGCATCTGATCTCTGCCTCCGTGAATCCCAGTTTGGCGAATCCTAATTCGGATGCTCATTCTGAGCACAGGCTCTGAGATGAGGGACAAGGAAGCCCGCGTCGTGTTTGTCTTCATGTTGGTAAATCCAACTTTATTGCAGGTAGTCATCGAGTTCGTTACGTCTTGAGCAAAACATGGAAAATTGAAAAGGGGAATCAGGGACGATAAAGATGGAAGTAGGGTATAATACACGCACGACTCGTCGGCATCGGGCGAAGCGAGGCCGGTCCCACCTCACCAAATGCCCTGGCTCGGCTTGCTCACAACATCAGATATAGGTCCCCAGTTAAGCAACCAAGGTGTTAGCCATATTCGAGATAGATTTCGATAGTATCCAGCGACGCTGGTGCGAAAGAGCCCCCGATCGACTCCCCGGGTGAGTCCCACAGTTTCGAAAGTCCGCCAGTAACCTATTTGCGCCTAGAAACATAATACCAAAGTAACAGAAACTATGCAAAAGGGTAGTAGAATTTTATGCAAAGTTTGTAGGCAAGGAGGTCGGGATCGGGACGGATTGCCACCATATCGGGCCTCAACGTATTACAAAATCGGGCCGCGCCCTTAGAGGGAACACCTGTGATAAGACATAAAAGTAATTTGCAATATTGCCTGTTATTACAGGTTGTGTGAGACTAGCACGACATGAAACCGTAAGGAAATTTAATACCGTGCCCAATCGTCGCGCGATAGCCAACACCCGTTCCGTTCCGTACGGAACTTACACTGCAGATAACCCTGATAGCGGCTAGGCTCGTGCCATAAATTTAGAAGCACCACCTGTAAGAAGGGAACCGGATTATTTATAAAACGGCGGGTGGCGGGGTCGACCTCGCACCCACAACAAACCGTTGACTGATTTGCTTAGGCATCCATGTGTCCATACTGTCTTTTACGGACTAACTCTAGCCGAAGATTTACATCAATAAAATGAGAGCATTCTTTGCCGCCACCTCGCTTTTTGCAGCTTGCCTCATCAAGACGGCCGTCGGGTTGAAACGCGACTCCTGGTGTGCCGCTTGCTGGAAGGATGACGA